>Ga0209966_1000005_pt1 | contig 103734 bp, 96 predicted proteins | sample RhisoiCoNPM_FD_187575 | JGI IMG/M metagenome (GOLD analysis project Ga0209966, IMG submission 187575) | Arabidopsis thaliana rhizosphere microbial communities from the Joint Genome Institute, USA, that affect carbon cycling - Rhizosphere... | ecosystem: Host-associated > Plants > Roots >... | reverse complement strand
ACGTCGGGGCCGATCTGGTGGGCAAGGTCGAGGCCGGCATCCCGGAGGACGACCCGCGCAACCCGGCGGTGATCGCCGACAACGTGGGCGACAACGTCGGCGACTGCGCCGGCATGGCCGCCGACCTGTTCGAGACCTACGCGGTGACGCTGATCGCCACCATGTCGCTCGGCGCGCTCGTCGTGAGCGCCGCGCCGATGGCCGCGGTGCTCTACCCGCTGGTGCTCGGCGGCGTGTCGATCATCGCGTCGATCATCGGCTGCTACTTCGTCAAGGCCAGCCCGGGCATGAAGAACGTGATGCCGGCGCTGTACAAGGGCCTGGCGGTGTCGGGCGTGCTGTCGCTGATCGCGTTCTGGTTCGTCACCACGTCGGTGATGCCGGCCGAAGCCCTGGGGGCCGGCACGCACATGAAGCTGTTCGGCGCCTGCGCCGTCGGCCTGGTGCTGACGGCGGCGATGGTCTGGATCACCGAGTTCTACACCGGCACGCAGTACAGCCCGGTGCAGCACATCGCGGCGGCCTCGACCACCGGGCATGGCACCAACATCATCGCGGGCCTGGGCGTGTCGATGCGCTCGACCGCCTGGCCGGTGATCTTCGTCTGCGTCGCGATCCTGGTGGCCTACAACCTGGCCGGGCTGTACGGCATCGCGGTGGCCGCCACCTCGATGCTGAGCATGGCCGGCATCGTGGTCGCGCTCGACGCCTACGGCCCGATCACCGACAACGCCGGCGGCATCGCCGAGATGGCCGAGCTGCCCAAGAGCGTGCGCGACGTGACCGACCCGCTCGACGCGGTGGGCAACACCACCAAGGCCGTGACCAAGGGCTATGCGATCGGCTCGGCCGGCCTGGCCGCGCTGGTGCTGTTCGCCGACTACACCCACTCGCTCGAAGGGCGCGGGATGTCGGTCAGCTTCGACCTCAGCGATCCGAAGGTGATCGTCGGCCTCTTCATCGGCGGCCTGATCCCCTACCTGTTCGGCGCGATGGCGATGGAAGCCGTGGGCCGTGCGGCGGGCTCGGTGGTGGTCGAGGTGCGGCGCCAGTTCGCCGAGATCAAGGGCATCATGGAAGGCACCGCCAAGCCCGAGTACGGCACCGCGGTCGACATGCTGACCAAGGCGGCGATCAAGGAAATGATGATCCCCTCGCTGCTGCCGGTGATCGTGCCGGTGGTGGTGGGCCTGCTGCTCGGCCCGGCCGCGCTCGGCGGCCTGCTGATGGGCACGATCGTCACCGGCCTGTTCGTCGCGATCTCGATGTGCACCGGCGGCGGCGCCTGGGACAACGCCAAGAAGTACATCGAGGACGGCCACCACGGCGGCAAGGGCAGCGAAGCCCACAAGGCCGCGGTGACCGGCGACACGGTGGGCGACCCGTACAAGGACACCGCCGGCCCGGCCGTCAACCCGCTGATCAAGATCATCAACATCGTCGCGCTGCTGATCGTGCCGCTGCTGCCGGCCGTGACGCGCTGAACGATTTCGCGCTAGTCTCCAGGCCCGCCTCGGCGGGCCTTTTTCATGCCGCATGCGCTTCGCCGTCCGATGGAGACACCATGACCCATTCCGACCCGATCGTCGAAGACTGCTCGGAGCGCCTCTGGCAGGCCGAGCTCACGCGTACGCCCACCGGCCTGCCGAGCGAAGCGCACCCGTCGCTCGACGAAGCCGCCGCCTATGCGATCCAGGCCGCGACGCTGCGCCGCCGGGGTGCGCGCGCCGTCGGCTTCAAGCTCGGCTACACCAGCGCCGCGATGCGCGAGCAGATGGGCATCGCGCACCCGAACTACGGCGTGCTGACCGAGCAGCACCGGCTGGCCGTCGACGGCGCCGCGATCGACTGCGCGCGCCTCATCCATCCGCGCGTCGAGCCCGAGATCGCGCTGCGCTTGGGCCGCGAGCTGGCCGGCGCCGGCCACGACCGCGCCAGCGTGTCGCGCCACCTCGACGCCGTGCTGCCGGCGATGGAAATCGTCGACACGCGCTACCCCGACTACCGCTTCACGATCGTCGACAACATCGCCGACAACAGCTCGAGCGCCGGCTTCGTGCTCGGGACGGCCCTGCCCTGGCGCGACGACATCGACCTCGCTGTAGTGGTCGTGGCACTGCACGCCGACGGGCAACTGCTCGACCAGGGCCATGGCGGCGCGGCGATGGGCGATCCGCTGCTGGCGCTGGCCTGGCTGGCCGGTTTTCTGGCCCCGCGAGGCCTCTCGGTCCCCGCGGGCGCGGTCGTGCTCACCGGCGGGCTGACGCGTGCCTACGCCGCGCAAAAGAACCAGGTCTTCCGCGCCGACTTTGCCGGCCTGGGCGCGGTGCAGGCCGCCTTCGCCTGAGGACGGCGCCGCGCGACCGCTCGCGACAAAGAAAGAGGCCTCGCACCGGGCGGGCGGAGGCCTCGTGAACATCCATCGCGGACGGAGACTTGCGAACAGTCGGCGCCCTGGCCGGGCACCCACCGCACGCATCATCGATGACGCGCCGCGCTTCTCCTAGGGAATGCTTCCCGGCTTGGAGGTTCAGCGTCGCGCCGGCGGCAGGTCGGTGCAGGAACCGTGCGCCACCTCGGCCGCCATGCCGATGCTCTCGCCGAGCGTCGGGTGCGGGTGGATGGTCTTGCCGATGTCCACCGCGTCGGCACCCATCTCGATGGCCAGCGCCACCTCGCCGATCATGTCGCCCGCATGCGTGCCGACGATGCCGCCGCCGAGGATGCGGTGGCTCTCGGCGTCGAACAGCAGCTTGGTGAAGCCTTCGTCGCGCCCGTTGGCGATCGCGCGGCCCGAGGCGGTCCACGGGAACAGGCCCTTCTCGACCTTGATGCCCTTGGCCTTGGCTTCGTCCTCGGTCAGGCCGACCCAGGCGACCTCGGGGTCGGTGTAGGCGACGCTCGGGATCACGCGTGCGTCGAAGGCGGCCTTCTGTCCGGCCGCGACCTCCGCCGCCACATGCGCCTCGTGCACCGCCTTGTGCGCCAGCATCGGCTGGCCGACGATGTCGCCGATCGCGAAGATGTGCGGCACGTTGGTGCGCATCTGGATGTCGACCGGGATGAAGCCGCGCTCGCCGACGATCACGCCGGCCTTGTCGGCACCGATCTTCTTGCCGTTGGGCGTGCGGCCCACGGCCTGCAGCACGAGGTCGTAGACGCCCTCGCTCTTGCTGCCGTCGAGGCCCTCGAACTGCACGCGGATGCCGTCATTCGTCGCCTCGGCCCCGACCGTCTTGGTCTTGAGCATCAGCTTGTCGAAGCGCTTGGCGTTCATCTTCTGCCAGACCTTGACGAGGTCGCGGTCGGCGCCCTGCATCAGGCCGTCGAGCATCTCGACGACGTCGAGGCGCGAACCGAGCGTCGAATACACCGTGCCCATCTCCAGGCCGATGATGCCGCCGCCGATCACCAGCATCTTCTTCGGTTGCTGGCGCAACTCGAGTGCACCGGTGGAGGTGACGATGCGCGGGTCATCCTTCGGCAGGAAGGGCAGCTTCACCGCCTCGGAGCCGGCGGCGATGATCGCGTTCTTGAACTTGATCGTCTGCGCCTTGCCGTCGGCCGCGGTGACCTTCAGGTGGTTCGGGTCGGCGAACTCGCCGACGCCCTGCACCACCGTCACCTTGCGCATCTTGGCCATCGCGGCGAGGCCGCCGGTCAGCTTGCCGACGACCTTGTTCTTGTGCGCGAGCAGCTTGCCGAGGTCGACCTGCGGCTTGCCGAAGCTCACGCCCAGCGCCTCGAAGTGCGAGACCTCGTCCATCACCGCGGCCACGTGCAGCAGCGCCTTCGACGGGATGCAACCGACGTTCAGGCAGACGCCGCCGAGGGTCGGGAAACGCTCGACCAGCACCGTCTTCAGGCCGAGATCGGCGGCTCGGAAGGCGGCCGAATAGCCGCCCGGGCCGGCGCCGAGCACGAGCATGTCGCACTCGAGGTCGGCACCGCCGGCGTAGCTCGCGGCCACCGGCGCCGGAGCGCTGGCGGCCGGCGCGGGGGCGGCCGCCGCGGGCGCCGCAGCGGCCGGTGCCGATACAGCGGCACCGGCCGCGTCGAGCGTCAGGATCACCACGCCCTCGTTGACCTTGTCGCCGAGCTTGAGCTTGAGCTCCTTCACGACGCCGGCATGACTCGAGGGAATCTCCATCGAGGCCTTGTCGCTCTCGACCGTGATCAGCGACTGCTCGGCCGCCACGGTATCGCCCGGCTTGACCAGCACCTCGATGACCGCGACGTCCTTGAAGTCGCCGATGTCCGGAACCTTGATGTCGATGATCGCCATCGCCGGCTCCTTACAGCAGCACCCGGCGGAAGTCCGCCAGGATCTGACCGAGGTAGGCGTTGAAGCGCGCCGCCGCGGCGCCGTCGATCACGCGGTGGTCCCAGCTCAGGCTGAGCGGCAGGATCAGGCGCGGCACGAAGGCCTTGCCGTCCCAGCGCGGCTCGGTGCTGCTCTTGCACACACCGAGGATCGACACCTCCGGCGCGTTGATGATCGGCGTGAAGTAGCGCCCGCCGATGCCGCCGAGCGAGCTGATGCTGAAGCAGCCGCCGCTCATCTCGGCCGGGCCGAGCTTGCCGTCGCGCGCCTTCTTGGCGAGTTCGCTCATCTCCTGGCTGATCTGCAGCACGCCCTTCTTGTCGGCGTCCTTGATCACCGGGACCATCAGGCCGTTGGGCGTGTCGGCCGCGAAGCCGATGTGGAAGTACTGCTTGAGCACCAGCGCGTCGCCGTCGAGCGAGGCGTTGAACTCGGGGAACTTCTTCAGCGCCGCGACCGAGGCCTTGATCAGGAAGGCCAGCATCGTGACCTTGACGCCGGACTTCTCGTTCTCCTTGTTGAGCTGGACACGGAAGGCCTCGAGCTCGGTGATGTCGGCATCGTCATGGTTCGTGACATGCGGGATCACGACCCAGTTGCGGTGCAGGTTGGCACCGCTGATCTTCTTGATGCGGCCGAGCTCCTTGCGCTCGACGGGGCCGAACTTCGCGAAGTCGACCTTGGGCCAGGGCAGCAGGTCGATGCCGCCGACGCCGCCACCGGCAGCCGCCGCCGGGGCCTTGGCGGCCTGCGCCGCGGTGCGCGTGTCGCCGGCCATCACGCCCTTGACGAAGCGCTGCACGTCGTCCGGGGTGATGCGGCCCTTCAGGCCCGTGCCCTTGACCTCGGCCAGCGGCACACCGAGCTCGCGTGCGAAGCGCCGCACCGACGGCGAGGCATGCGGCAGGTGGCCGCTTGGCGTGCTCGGCTCGTGCGCCGGCAGCGCAGCGGTCGGCGGCGTGCGCTCGACCGGCTGGCTGGCCAGCGCCGGGGCCGGGCTCGTCGCGACCGCGGCAGCGGGGGCGGCCGCCGCGGGCGCCGCCACGGCAGCGCCGGCCGTGCCGGTCATCACGGCGATCGGCGTGCCCTTGGACACCTTGTCGCCGATCTTCACCAGCAGACGCTCGATCGTGCCGGCCTGCGGCGAGGGGATCTCCATCGAGGCCTTGTCGCTCTCGACGGTGATCAGGCTTTGCTCGGCCTTGACCGTGTCGCCGGCCTTGACGAGCAGTTCGATGACGGCGACCTCGTCGAAGTCGCCGATGTCGGGCACGGCGATCTCGACCGGGCCGGCCGCTGCCGCCGGCGCGGCGACCGGCGCCGGCGCCGGCGCGGCCGCAACGGGCGGTGCCGCAGGCGCAGGCGCCGGTGCCGCCGCCGGTGCACCCGCCGCCACCTCCAGTACCAGCACCACCGAGCCTTCGCTCACCTTGTCGCCGAGAGCGACGCGCAGCTCCTTGACGGTGCCGGCATGGCTCGACGGGATCTCCATCGAAGCCTTGTCGCTCTCCACCGTGATGAGGCTCTGCTCGGCCTTGATCGCGTCGCCGGCCTTCACCAGCACCTCGATCACCGCCACCGAATCGAAGTCGCCGATGTCCGGCACTTTCACTTCCACGAGGGCCATGTTCTTGTCTCCTGCGCCACGCACTCAGGCGTACAGCGGATTGATCTTGTTGGTGTCGATGCCGTACTTGGTGATCGCCTCGGCCACCTTCGCGGCCGGCAGTGCGCCGTCGTCGGCCAGCGCCTTCAGCGCGGCGACCACCACGTAGTGGCGGTTGACCTCGAAGTGCTCGCGCAGCTTGGTGCGGAAGTCGCTGCGCCCGAAGCCGTCGGTGCCCAGCACCTTGTAGTTGCGGCCCTTGGGGATGAAGGCGCGGATCTGCTCCGCATAGGCCTTCATGTAGTCGGTCGAGGCGATCACCGCGCCGGCATGCGGCGCGAGCTGCTGCGTCACGAAGGGCACGCGCGGCGCCGCGGTCGGGTGCAGCAGGTTCCAGCGCTCGGCGTCCTGGCCGTCGCGCGCCAGCTCGTTGAAGCTCGGGCAGCTCCAGACGTTGGCGGCGACGCCCCAGTCCTTGGCGAGCAGTTCGCGCGCTGCCATCGACTCGCGCAGGATCGTGCCGCTGCCCAGCAGGTTGACGCGCGGCGTGTCCTTCTGCGCCGCCACGCCCTCCTCGAGCAAGTACATGCCCTTGATGATCTGCGCCTCGGTGCCGGCCTTCAGGCCCGGATGCGCGTAGTTCTCGTTGAGCAGCGTCAGGTAGAAGTAGACATTGTCCTGCTGCTCGACCATGCGCTTCAGGCCATGGTGCAGGATCACCGCCACCTCGTGGGCGAAGGTCGGGTCGTAGCTGATGCAGTTGGGGATCGTGCCGGCCAGGATGTGGCTGTGGCCGTCCTCGTGCTGCAGGCCCTCGCCGTTGAGCGTGGTGCGGCCCGAGGTGCCGCCGAGCAGGAAGCCGCGCGCCTGCATGTCGCCGGCGGCCCAGGCCAGGTCGCCGATGCGCTGGAAGCCGAACATCGAGTAGTAGACGAAGAACGGGATCATGATGCGGTTGTTCGTCGAGTACGACGTCGCCGCGGCGATCCACGAGCTCATGCCGCCCGCCTCGTTGATGCCCTCCTGCAGCACCTGGCCGGCCTTGTCCTCGCGGTAGTACATCACCTGGTCCTTGTCGACCGGCGTGTAGTTCTGACCCGCGGGGTTGTAGATGCCGATCTGGCGGAACAGCCCCTCCATGCCGAAGGTGCGCGCCTCGTCCACCAGGATGGGCACGGTGCGCGGGCCCAGCGCCTTGTCGCGCAGCAGCGCGTTCAGGCAGCGCACATAGGCCTGCGTGGTGCTGATCTCGCGGCCCTCGGGCGTGGCGTCGAGCACCGCCTGGAAGGCCGACAGCTCCGGGACCGGCAGCGATTCGCTGGCCTTGGCGCGGCGCTTGGGCAGGTAGCCGCCGAGCGCCTTGCGGCGCGCGTGCAGGTACTGCATCTCGGGCGAGTCCTCGGCCGGCTTGTAGAACGGGATGTCGTGCAGCCGGTCGTCGGGGACGGGGATGTTGAAGCGGTCGCGGAAGGCCTTGACGTCCTCGTCCACCAGCTTCTTGGTCTGGTGGGCGGTGTTCTTGCCCTCGCCGATCTTGCCCATGCCGTAGCCCTTGACCGTCTTGATCAGGAGCACCGTGGGCTGGCCCTTGTGGTTGACGGCCGCGTGGTAGGCCGCGTGCACCTTGTGCGGGTCGTGGCCGCCGCGGTTCAGGCGCCAGATGTCGTCGTCGCTCAGGTTGGCGACCATCTCGAGCAGCTTCGGGTGCTGGCCGAAGAAGTGCTTGCGGACGAAGGCGCCGTCGTTGGCCTTCATGGCCTGGTAGTCGCCGTCGACGGTCTCCATCATGGCCTTGCGCAGCAGGCCTTCCTTGTCGCGCGCGAGCAGCGGGTCCCAGTAGCTGCCCCAGATCAGCTTGATGACGTTCCAGCCCGAGCCGCGGAACTCGCCTTCCAGTTCCTGGATGATCTTGCCGTTGCCGCGCACCGGGCCGTCGAGGCGCTGCAGGTTGCAGTTGATGACGAAGATCAGGTTGTCGAGCTTCTCGCGCGCCGCCAGGCCGATCGCGCCGAGCGACTCGGGCTCGTCCATCTCGCCGTCGCCGCAGAACACCCAGACCTTGCGCCTGGACGTGTCGGCGAGGCCGCGCGCATGCAGGTACTTGAGGAAGCGCGCCTGGTAGATCGCCATCAGCGGGCCCAGGCCCATCGACACCGTCGGGAACTGCCAGAACTCCGGCATCAGCTTCGGGTGCGGGTAGCTCGACAACCCCTTGCCATCGACCTCCTGGCGGAAGTTCAGCAGCTGCTCCTCGGTGATGCGGCCCTCCATGTAGGCGCGGGCGTAGATGCCGGGCGAGCTGTGGCCCTGGATGTAGAGCAGGTCACCGCCATGGGTGCCGCCGGCATCGGTGTCGTCGGCATGCCAGAAGTGGTTGAAGCCGGCGCCGAACATGGTCGCCAGCGACGCGAAGCTGGAGATGTGGCCGCCGAGGTCACCGCCGTCGGCCGGGTCGAGCCGGTTCGCCTTGACCACCATCGCCATCGCGTTCCAGCGCATGTAGGCGCGCAGCCGTTCCTCGACGTCGATCTGCCCGGGACTGTGCTGCTCCTGGCCGGCCGGGATGGTGTTGACATAGGGCGTGGTGGCCGAGAACGGCGTGTCGATGCCGGCCTGGCGGGCCTCGTCGATCAGGCGTTCGAGCAGGAAGTGCGCGCGCTGCGGGCCTTCGCTGTCGATGACCGCGGCCAGCGCCTCCAGCCACTCACGGGTTTCCTGGGTATCGGCATCACTGGCGTCGTTGGCGGCCGATGCGATGAAGGACTCGGGCAGAGCGGACATGGTGTGTCTCCTGGTCGGCGGGCGCTGCGCGCGCCTCGGGTCGTGGGCGGTGCCGCAGTTTGGCACGCTTTCGATGCAATTTCCAGATTGCGCGAGTTAATTTCTTTATGTGAAACTACGTACGTCAATTCCCTCTCGTGGGCAGCCGGCCGCCCGGCGCGCCGTCAAGGCCGCCGCGAACCGCGGCAGCGCCTCGCCACCGATAATCCGCCGATGGCCGACTCCGCGCTCGATTCCTCGCTCGCCGGACTCGACGACCTTCCGCCGCGCCGGCCTTTCCGGACTTGGTGGAAACGCCTGTCGCCGGCGCGCCAGGACCGCTTCGCGACCTTCGGACCGCTCCTCGCGGTGCTGCTGTTCCTCGCGGCCATCATCGCGGCCTTCTGGTACCTGCGCAACGAGGAGTTCGAGCGGGAGCAGGAGTCGCTCAAGCGCGACTCGGAGATCGCCCAGCAGCAGATCCGCCTGCGCCTGATCGAGAACCAGGAGCAGCTCGTGCGCATGGCGCGCGAGGTGGTGACGAAGGCGATCGACTTCGACGAGTTCAACGGCCAGGCGGTGAGCTTCGCGCGCGAACGGCCGGAGATCGTCAGCCTGGCCTGGCTGACGGCCGACCAGCGCCTGAAGGCGCACCACGCCTCGCCGAACCACCCGACCGACCTGCGCATGCCGGAAGCGGCCTCGGGCGCACCTTTCGTCGGGCCGCCCGAGCCGCGCGGCCCCGAGCTCGACGGCGGCGAGCCCGGCTGGGCCTTCGCCGCGGCGCGCGACCTGCGCCAGCCGGTCTATTCGCGCCCCTACGAGGGGCCGGGCGGGCTGGCGCTGTTCCAGATTCAGGTGCCGTTGATCGACCGCAGCGCCTTCTCCGGCACGCTCGTCGCGGAGTATTCGGTCGAGTCGCTGCTGCGCTACTTCGTGCCGCCCGAGGTGACGCGCCGGCACGCGATCAGCATCCTCGACGGCAACGACCGCGTGCTCGCCAGCAGCGTCTCGCGCGAGCCCGGCAGCAGCGGCTCGCGCCGCACCGGCTTCAAGGAGGACGTGCCGCTGGCGCCGTCGGCCAACGGCCTGGTGGTGCGCGGCGAGGGCTGGCGCACGTCGATCGGGCTGATCGGCAACACGCTGTTCTGGATGGTCGTCGCGCTGTCGGCGCTGACCGTCTGGATGCTGCTCGGCAGCTGGCGCCACATGCGCCGGCGCGCGCAGATCCAGAGCGCGCTGGTGTCGGAGACCAACTTCCGTCGCGCGATGGAGAACTCCATGCTCACCGGCATGCGCGCGATGGACCTCGAGGGCCGCATCAGCTACGTCAACCCGGCCTTCTGCGCGATGACGGGCTTCGCCGAGGCCGAACTGATCGGCCGCACCCCGCCCTACCCCTACTGGCCGCTCGACCGGCTCGAAGAGAACAACCGCCTGCTGCTGCAGGAGCTGCAGGGCCGCAGCCCGGCCGGCGGCATCGAGATCAAGGTGATGCGCAAGGACGGCACGCTGTTCGACGCGCGCATGTACGTCTCGCCGCTGATCGACGCCAAGGGCCAGCAGACCGGCTGGATGACCTCGATGACCAACATCACCGAGGCCAAGCGCATCCGCGACCAGCTCTCGGCCTCGCACGAGCGCTTCACGACCGTGCTCGAGGGGCTGGAGGCGGCGGTGTCGGTGCTGTCGGTGGCGCAGGGCGAGGTGCTGTTCGCCAACCGCTCCTACCGGCTGTGGTTCGGCGCGGGCGCCAGCGGCCACGCGCTGCTGGCCGGCGGTCACGAGACGGCCGCCAGCGGGCCGCGCGAGATCGACGACGCGGTCGACAGCTTCGGCGGGCTGGCCGCCCAGCACCTGACCGAGGCCGCCGGCGACGCGCGCGAGGTCTTCGTCGAGCCGCTGCAGATGTGGTTCGAGGTGCGCGCGCGCTACGTGCAGTGGACCGACGGCCGGCTGGCGCAGATGCTGATCGCCACCGACATCACCGCACGCCGCCGCGCCGAGGAACAGGCGGCCCACCAGGCCGAGAAGGCCCAGGTGACCAGCCGTCTGGTGACGATGGGGGAGATGGCCTCCAGCGTCGCCCACGAGCTGAACCAGCCGCTCACCGCGATCACGAACTATTGCAACGGCATGGTCTCGCGCGTGAAGGGCGACGCGATCGACAAGCCGGACCTGATCGCTGCGCTCGAGAAGACCGCGCGGCAGGCGCAGCGCGCCGGGCAGATCATCCACCGCATCCGCGCCTTCGTGAAACGCAGCGAGCCGCAGCGCCAGGCGGCCAAGGCGCGCGACATCGTCGAGGACGCCGTCGAGCTCGCGTCGATCGAGGTGCGGCGCCGCAACGTCAACATCCGCACCTACGTGGCGCAGCGCCTGCCCGAGCTGCAGGTCGACCCGATCCTGATCGAGCAGGTGATCCTGAATCTGCTGAAGAACGCGGCCGAGGCGATCGATAACGCCCAGCTGCCGCCGGCGCGCCGCCACATCGAGTTGCGCGTCGTGCCGAAGCACACGCCCGAGGAAGGCGGCGTCATCGAGTTCAGCGTCACCGACCACGGCCCCGGCGTGAAGCCCGAGGTGATGGCTCGCCTGTACGAGGCCTTCTTCTCGACCAAGGCCGACGGCCTGGGCATCGGCCTGAGCTTGTGCCGCTCGATCATCGAGTCGCACCGAGGGAGGATCCGAGCCGAGAACCTCTACAATGGCGATATCGCAATCGGCTGCCGATTCGCCTTCACGCTGCCGGTCGAAACGACCGCACCGCCCTCCGAGGCGCCGGCCTCCACGGTCACGGAAAACGCATGAGCCTCATCCCGAAGAAGGGCACCGTCTATGTCGTCGACGACGACGAAGCGGTGCGCGATTCCCTGCAATGGCTGCTCGAGGGCAAGGACTACCGGGTCAAGTGCTTCGACTCGGCCGAGTCCTTCCTGTCGCGCTTCGACCCGCGCGAGGTCGCCTGCCTGATCGCCGACATCCGCATGGACGGCATGAGCGGCCTGGAACTGCAGGACCGTCTGGTCGAGCGCAAGAGCCCGCTGCCGGTGGTCTTCATCACCGGCCATGGCGACGTGCCGATGGCCGTGACGACGATGAAGAAGGGCGCGATGGACTTCATCGAAAAGCCCTTCAAGGAAGAGGAACTGCTCGGCCTGGTGGAGCGCATGCTCGACCAGGCGCGCGCCGCCTTCAGCCAGCACCAGGAGGCCGCCAGCCGCGACGCACTGTTGAGCCGCCTGACGACGCGCGAGAGCCAGGTGCTCGAGCGCATCGTCGCCGGCCGCCTGAACAAGCAGATCGCCGACGACCTGGGCATCAGCATCAAGACGGTGGAGGCGCACCGCGCCAACATCATGGAGAAGCTCAACGCCAACACCGTGGCCGATCTGCTGAAGATCGCGCTCGGCGCCCAGGCCAAGGCCTGAGACGCCACGCCGAACAAGGCCGCTGTCCGCAGCGGCCTTTTTCATTGCGGAACCCGGGGCGCCCTATCCGGTCGATCCACATGATTCATCCCGCGGCCCGCCGACCCGGCGGACACTGCTGCCCAGCCCACCGACGAGACCCCCGTCCATGAACAACCCCCTGCTCGACACCGCCGCGCTGCCCCGCTTCGCCGAGATCCGGCCTGAGCATGTCGCGAGCGCGGTCGACGCGCTGCTGGCCGAGGCCGCCGCTGCGCTCGAGAAGACCGTCGGCCCCGAAGTGCCGGCCGACTACGATGCGCTGTCGGCCGTGCTCGACGTCGCCACCGAGCGACTGCACCGCGCCTGGGGCGCCGTCAGCCACCTGAACGCGGTCGCCGACACGCCCGAGCTGCGCGCCGCCTATACCGAGGCGCTGCCGCGCGTCACCGAGTTCTACACCGCACTCGGCGCCGACGAGCGGCTGTACGCCAAGTACAAGGCCGTCGCCGCCAGTTCGGCGGCGGCCTCGCTGGCACCGCCGCGGCGCAAGGCGCTGGCCAACGCGATGCGCGACTTCCGGCTGTCGGGCGCCGAACTGCAAGGCAGCGCGAAGGAGCGTTTCGCGGCCATCCAGGCGCGGCTGGCGGAGCTCGGCCAGAGCTACTCCGAGCATGTGCTCGACGCGACGGATGCCTACGAATACCTCGCGACGCCCGAGGAACTCGACGGCGTTCCCGAGGACGTGCTGGCCGCCACCCGGACCGACGACGGCCGCCACCGCCTGACGCTGCACATGCCGGTCTATATCCCGGTGATGCAGTACGCGCGCCGGCGTGCGCTGCGCGAGACGCTGTACCGCGCCCATGTGACACGCGCCTCCGAGTTCGGCCCGGCCGAACGCGACAACAGCGCCGCGATGGACGAGCTCCTGGCGCTGCGCCAGGAGGAGGCCCTGCTGCTGGGCTACGCCAGCTACGCCGAGCTGTCGCTGGTGCCGAAGATGGCCGAGTCGCCACAGCAGGTGCTGGACTTCCTCGCCGATCTGGCGCGGCGCGCGCGCCCGCATGCCGAGCGCGACCTCGCCGAACTGCGCGACTTCGCCGCGGCAGAACTCGGCCTGGCCGACTTCCAGGCCTGGGACCATGCCTTCGTGTCCGAGCGGCTGAAGGAAGCGCGCTATGCCTTCAGCGACACCGAGGTCAAGCAGTACTTCACCGAACCGCGCGTGCTGGCCGGGCTGTTCCGCATCATCGAGACGCTGTTCGAGGTCGCGATCCGCCCCGACACCGCGCCGGTCTGGCACGACAGCGTGCGCTTCTTCCGCATCGACCGCGCCGGCCAACTGGTCGGCCAGTTCTACCTCGACCCCTACGCCCGCCCCGGCAAGCGCCCGGGCGCGTGGATGGACGACGTGCGCGGCCGCTGGGCGCGGCCCGAGGGCGGGCTGCAGACGCCGGTGGCGCAGCTCGTGTGCAACTTCGCCGCGCCGGTCGATGGCAAGCCGGCGCTGCTGTCGCACGACGACGTGCTGACGCTGTTCCATGAGTTCGGCCATGGCCTGCACCACATGCTGACGCGCGTCGACGACATCGGCGTCGCCGGCATCTCCGGCGTCGAGTGGGACGCGGTCGAGCTGCCCAGCCAGTTCATGGAGAACTTCTGCTGGGAATGGGACGTCGTCAAGCACATGACCGCCCATGTCGAGACCGGCGAGCCGCTGCCGCGCGCGCTGTTCGACAAGATGCTCGCCGCCAAGAACTTCCAGAGCGGCCTGCAGACGCTGCGCCAGGTGGAGTTCGCGCTGTTCGACATGCGCATCCACGCCGCGGCGCCCGCCGGCCCGGGCTGGATCCAGCAGGTGCTCGACGGCGTGCGCGCCGAGGTCTCGGTGATGCCGCCGCCGGCCTTCAACCGCTTCCAGCACAGCTTCTCGCACATCTTCGCGGGCGGCTACTCGGCCGGCTACTACAGCTACAAGTGGGCCGAGGTGCTGAGCGCCGACGCCTATGCGGCCTTCGAGGAGGAAGGCGTGTTCAACCCGGCCGTCGGCCGGCGCTACCGCGAGGCCATCCTCGAGGCCGGCGGCAGCCGCCCGGCGATCGACAGCTTCAAGGCCTTCCGCGGCCGCGAGCCGCGCATCGACGCGCTGCTGCGCCACCAGGGCATGGCGAGCTAGGATAGGCCCACCGCCACCCCGGGAAGACGCCCATGAGCCGTCGCCGCCACCTCACGCTGTCCGCCCTGCTGCTGCTGTCGGCCGCCTCGGCACAGGCGCAGTACAAGGTCATCGGGTCGGACGGCCGGGTGACCTACACCGACCGGCCGCCGGTCGAGACCACGTCGCGCGTGCAGACCCTGGACTTGCGCCGCGGCACGCCGGCGACCGGCGATGGTCTGCCCTATGCGTTGCAGCAGCCGGCGGCGCGCTTCCCGGTCACGCTGTACACGATGCCGGACTGCAGCCCCTGCGACCGCGGCCGCGCCTACCTGCGCCAGCGCGGCATTCCCTATACGGAGAAGATCGTGACCTCGCCGCGCGACCAGCAGGCCTGGGCGGCGCTGAACATCGGCAACGAGGCGCCGGTGCTGCGCATCGGCCAGCAGGTGCTGCGCAATTTTGCCGAGGCGCAGTGGGCGTCCGACCTGGACCTTGCCGGCTACCCGGCGAGCTCGCAGTTGCCGCTCGGCTACCGCGGCTGGGAGCCGAGTCCGCTGGCCGGCAGCCCACCGCCCCCGCCGCCGCCGCGCGCCGAAGCGCCGGCCGCGCTGCCGCCGGCGCTGGAAGCGGCGCCGAGCGGCATCCGGTTCTGAACGGCCTTCCTCAGTAGGTCAGCGTCTGCACGCCCTCGGGCGTGCCGAGCAGACAGACGCTCGCCTTGTGGCGGGCAAACACGCCCACCGTCACGACGCCCGGCCATTGGTTGACCTCGAGCTCGAAGCCTGCGGGGTCGGTGATCGCCAGGCCGCGGACGTCGAGGATGGCCTGGCCGTTGTCGGTGACCACGCCCTCGCGCAGCGTCGCCGTGCCGCCCAGCGCCGCGAAGCGCCGCACCAGCTGCGCCGCGGCCATCGGGATCACCTCGACCGGCAGCGGGAAGCGGCCCAGCACATCGACGCGCTTGGACGCATCGGCGATGCAGACGAAGCGCTCGGCCAGGTCGGCAACGATCTTCTCGCGCGTCAGTGCCGCGCCGCCGCCCTTGATCATGTGGCCGCGGCCGTCGATCTCGTCGGCGCCGTCGATGTAGACCGGCAGGCGCTCGACCTCGGCCGCGTCGAACACCGCGATGCCGAGCGCGCGCAGCCGCTCGGTGCTGCGGTTCGAACTCGACACCGCGCCGCGGATGCGGTCCTTCATCCCGGCCAGCGCGTCGATGAAGCGGTCCACCGTCGAGCCGGTGCCGACGCCGACGATGGCGCCCTCGGGCACGTAAGCCAAGGCCGCGCGGCCGACGAGGGTCTTGAGGTCGTCCTGGTTCATGGCACCGATTATCCCGGCCCGGCGCTCGGAGAGAATCCGCCGCATGTCCCTCGTTCCCTACGCGCTGACCCGCCCCTTCCTGTTCGGCCTCGACGCCGAGCACGCCCATGAGCTGACGCTGGGCTCGATCGCCCGCCTGCAGAACACGCCGCTGCAATGCCTGTGGCAGCAGCCGCGCATCGACGACCCGGTCACGCTGGCCGGGCTGCGCTTTCCCAACCGCGTCGGCCTCGCCGCCGGGCTGGACAAGAACGGCCGCTGCATCGACGGGCTGGGGGCGATGGGCTTCGGCTTCATCGAGGTCGGCACCGTGACGCCGAAGGCGCAGCCGGGCAACCCGAAGCCGCGCGTCTTCCGACTGCCCGAGGCGAACGCGCTGATCAACCGGCTCGGCTTCAACAACGAGGGGCTCGCGGCCTTCCTCGCCAACGTCAAGCGCGCGCGTTTCCGTGAGCGCGGCGGCATCCTCGGGCTGAACATCGGCAAGAACGCCGCAACGCCGATCGAGCGCGCCGTCGACGACTACCTGCTCGGGCTGGAGGGCGTCTACCCGCATGCCGACTACGTGACGGTCAACATCTCCAGCCCGAACACGCAGAACCTGCGCAGCCTGCAGAGCGACGAGGCGCTCGACGCCCTGCTCGGCGCGCTGCAGCAGCGCCGCCGGCAGCTGATCGCGCAGCACGGCCACAGCGTGCCGGTGTTCGTGAAGATCGCGCCCGACCTCGACGAGGCCCAGGTCGGCGTGATCGCCGCGACGCTGCAGCGCCATGCGATCGACGGCGTGATCGCGACCAACACCACGCTGGCCCGCGACGCGGTCCAGGGCCTGGCACATGCCAGCGAGGTCGGCGGGCTCAGCGGCGCGCCGGTCGCCGAGGCCAGCAACCGCGTGATCCGCGCGCTGCGCGCGGCACTCGGCGCGGCTTACCCGATCATCGGCGTGGGCGGCGTGCTGAGCGGCGCCGACGCGCAGGCCAAGCGCGCCGCCGGGGCCGATCTGGTGCAGCTCTACACCGGGCTGATCTACCGCGGCCCGGCGCTCGTCACCGAAGTCGCCCGCGCGCTCAAAGCCTGATGGACACCGACCTCGCCCACCTGACGCGCCTGGTACTGCTGGCCGGCTTCGCACTCGGCGCCGTGTTCGGCGCGGTCGCGCAGGCGACGCGCTTCTGCACCATGGGCGCGATCGCCGACGTGGTGAACTTCGGCGACACGACGCGGCTTCGGATGTGGGCCTGGGCGGTGCTGGTGGCGGCGCTCGGCACGCAGGCGCTGATCGCCTTCGGCGGCGTGGGCCTCGACGGCGCCGTCACGACAGGCCAGCGCATCAACCCGCTGGCACTGGCGCTCGGCGGCACGGCCTTCGGCTTCGGCATGGTGCTGGCGTCGGGCTGCCCGTCGCGCGCGCTGGTGCGCACCGCTGGCGGCAACCTGAAGGCGCTGGTCGTGCTGCTGGTCGTCGGGCTGGCGGCGCAGATGACGCTGCGCGGGCTGTTCGCGGTGCCGCGCGTCGAGTGGCTCGAGCCGCTCGCGTTCACGCTCGGTGGCCCGCAGGACCTCGGCGCGACGCTGGCGCGCGCCAGCGGCCTCGGCGCCACCGCGGCGCGCACGCTGGTCTGCGCGCTGATCGCGCTGCCGCTCGCCGCCTGGCTGCTGCGCAGCGCCGAATTCCGCCAGCCCGAGCCGCTGCTCGGCGGGCTGGCGATCGGGGGGATCGTCGTCGCGGCCTGGTGGGTCACCGGCGCCTACGGCCACCTGCCCGAGCACCCGGAGACCCTCGAGGCCGCCTGGCTCGCGACGGGCTCGCGACGGCCCGAGTCGCTGAGCTTCGTCGCACCGGCCGCGTCGCTGCTCGACCTGCTGACGCTGTGGTCGGACCGAGGCACGACGCTGGACTTCGGCGCGGCGACGCTGCTGGGCGTGCTGGCCGGCGCGCTGCCGGTCGCGCTGCTGCGGCGCGAGTTCCGCTGGGAAGGCTTCGGCAACGCGCGCGACCTGACGCAGCACCTCGTCGGCGCCGCGCTGATGGGCGTGGGCGGCGTCACCGCGCTCGGCTGCTCGATCGGCCAGGGCTTGAGCGGCCTGTCGCTGCTGTCGGCCGGCTCCTTCGTCGCGGTGGCCGGCATCGTGGCCGGCGCGCTGGCGGCGCTACGCTACCAGGCCTGGGTCGTCGAACGAAGTTGACCAGCCGCTGGGCAGCAGGTCGCGCCACCACAGCGCGTGCCACTCGCGCAGCCGCGCCAGGTCCACATGCGCCGGCTGCGCGCCGACGAGTCGGCGCGACGGCGTCGCCGGCGCGTCGAGGTGGTCGCACACCGCCATCGCGCCGGAGTGCGGGTCGCTGGCGAAGAACACGCTGCGCGTGACGAGCACCGGCAGCCCGGCCGCGCGCGCCGCAGCGAGCCCGTTGTAGGAGTCCTCGATCGCGATCGCGTCCTCGGGGTCGAGGTCCAGCCACTCGAGGCACAGCTGGTAGACCTGGGGGTCGGGCTTGCGCCGCGGCGCGTCCTCGCCGCACACGACGGCCGCGAACATGCCGGGCCAGCCGGGACCGAACTCCCGGGCCAGCAGCGCGTCGGCGTTGCTGCGCGTCGTCGTCGTGGCGATCGCGAGCCGCAGGCGCGCCGCCAGCGCCTCGCGCATCAGCCGCCGCACGCCGGGGCGCAGGCCGATGCCGCCCTGCTCGACGATGCGCGCGTAGCGGCGGTTCTTCTCGGCGTGCAGCGAGGCGATCAGCGCCTCGCGCTCGGCTTCGTTGGTGGGCGCGTCGGGGCGCGCGGCCAGGTCGTGGCGCAGCCGCTCCTTGCCGCCGGTGATCTGCAGCAGGCGGCGGTAGTCCTCGACGCTCCAGCGCCACGGCAGCGCATGGGCCTCGAAGGCCTCGTTGAACGCGACCAGATGGCCGTCCCGCTCGGTCTCGGCGAGGGTGCCGTCCAAGTCCCAGATCAAGGCCTGCAGCATCGCCGACTCCCCATGGTTCAGGCCACCATCCTAGCGGCACAGACAAAGTCGGCGACGGCGCCGAGGTCGGCGAACAGCCGGTCAGGCTGCGCCTCGGCGATCGGCCGGCCCCCGTTGTAGCCATGGGGCACGGCCCAGGCGGCCACCGCGGCGTTGCGCGCGGCCTCGACGTCGATGGACGAATCGCCCACATGCGCGGCCTGCGGCGCGGTGACGCCCTGGCGCCGCAGCAGTTCGCCGAGCACGCGCGCGTCGGGCTTCTTGTAGGGCAGCGTGTCGCCGGCCAGCAGCGTCGGGAACCAGTGCGCGAGCCCGGTCGCGGCCAGCACGCGCTCGGCGTGAAGCCGCTCCTTGTTGGTCACGCAGGCGAGCTGCACGCCGGCGAGCCGCAGGCGCTCGAGCGCGCCCTCGCAGCCGGCATAGGGGCGGCCCGACTGGCCGGCCGTCTCGGCGTAATGATGCTCGAAGCGCGCATAGACCGCGTCGAAGGGCAGCTCGGAGCGCAGCGTTCCGAGCAGCCGCGTCATCAGCGAACGCGTGCCGTGGCCGATCAGCCGCGTGATCTCGTCGGGCGGCCGGCGCGCGAGGCCGAAGTCGTCGAGCGTGCGATGCACCGCCTCGGCGATCTCGCCTGCGGTGTCGACCAGCGTGCCGTCCAGGTCGAAGGAAACGAGCGCGACCTCAGTGCAGCTGGGCACGACGGATGTCCATCAGCCGCAGGATCATCGGCGTGAGGATCAGCTGCATCGCGAGGTCCATCTTGCCGCCGGGCACGACGATGGTATTGGCGCGGCTCATGAAGCTGTCCCCGATCATCGACAGCAGGTAGGGGAAGTCGATGCCGCGCGGGTTCTTGAAGCGGATCACCGTCAGGCTCTCACCGGCGGTCGGGATGTCGCGCGCCATGAAGGGGTTGCTGGTGTCGACCACCGGCACGCGCTGGAAGTTGATGTCGGTCTCGCCGAACTGCGGCACGACGTAGTGCACGTAGTCGTGCATGCGCCGCAGGATGGTGTCCTGCACCGCCTCCTTGGAGTAGCCGCGCTCGCTGGTGTCGCGGTGGATCTTCTGGATCCACTCCAGGTTGATGATCGGCACGACGCCGATCTTCAGGTCGGCGTAGCGCACGAGGTCGATGTCGCCGGTGCGGATGCAGCCGTGCAGTCCCTCGTAGAACATGCAGTCGGTGTCGACGGGCAGGTCGGCCCAGTCGGTGAAGCTGCCGGGTTCGCGCCCGAGGGCAGCCGCCTCCTGGGCGTCATGCAGGTAGCGGCGCGTGCGGCAGCGGCCGGCGCTCGCGTAGTCGCGGAACTGCTGCTCGAGCAGCACCCACTCGTTGGTCTCGGGGCCGAAGTGGCTGACGTGGCGGCCTTCGCGCTCGCCGGCGTCGATCAGTTCCTTCATCTCGCGGCGGCCATAGCGGTGGAAGGCGTCGCCTTCGAGCACCGCCGCGCGGATGCCCTCGCGGCGGAAGATGTTCTCGAACACGCGCTTGACGGTGGTCGTGCCGGCGCCGCTCGAGCCGGTGACGGCGATGATCGGGTGCTTTCTGGACATCGGAGACTCAGGCGTTCGGCTGCACGAACAGCGAGCGCGTCTTGAACAGCTGCCAGGATACGTTCTCGTGCGGGTCGTCGTGGTAGCCGGCGATGCGCTGGACCTCGTCGCGCGCGCCGATGATCGCCGGCACGCGCTGGTGCAGCGCGTCGGGCACCAGTTCGATCAGCGGCGTCGTGCCGGTGCTGGCCGCGGCGCCGGCGCGCTCCATCAGCAGCGCGACCGGCGCGGCGTGGTGCAGCAGCTCGATCGCGCGCGGCGGCCCCGAGGGGCGGTCCTGGCGCGGCAGCAGCACGACGCCGCCGTGCTCGAGCACATGGTGCACCTCCGCGGCCAGGTTGCCATGCCAGTGCATCGCGAAGTCGCGGCCGCGCGGCCCGCCCTCGCCGGCCTGGCATTCGGCGACGTAGCGCTGCACCGGCTTGTTCCAGTAGCGCTGGCCGGCGGTGTCGGCGGCGAACTCGCTGGTCGCGGCGGCAACCTGCACCGCCTCGCGCAGCAGTTTCCAGGTCGCGGTGGTCGGGTCCAGCATGAACACGAACACGCCGTCGGGCATCGCCAGCGCGAGCCGCGTCGCCGGACCGTAGAGCGCGCAGCCGGCGCATACCTGGCGCTGCCCCGGCTGCATGAAGGCCACTGCGCTGGCCGGCGCGCCGCGGAACAGGTGCGGCAGCACCGAGAACAGCGTGCCGGCGGCGAGCCCGCCCTCGTCGAGCGCATCGAAGGCGACGAGGAAGCTGCCGCGGCAGGCATGCTCCGGCGAGGACATCGCGTCGCGCTGCGCCGCGCTGGACCAGCCGGCAGCCTGGGGACAGTCGGCCAGCGCCTCGACGACGAGGCGCTCGGCGGCCGGCGCGCCGCCACCGCGCGTGAGCGCCGCAGAAACGCGTGCGCAGGCGCGCGCCATGGCCCGCACCACCTCGGCCACGGCCGGAGGGCGCTGGGCCAGCCAGGCGCTCAGCTCGCACGCATCCATGTCGTTCGTCTTCCTGCTGGTCTTGGGCCCTGACGCTCCGGGGCGGCACCTCGTGGTCGTCGTTCGACGACGATACGGGCTGATTGTCCTAAGGTGAAGTAAGAGATTCTTGATGGTCACTTCATATATAACTTAAGCATGAACGTGACCTTCCGGCAGCTGCGCGTCTTCGCCGAAGTGGCGCGCGGCCTGAGCTTCGCACGAGCCGCCGAAGCCCTGCACCTTAGCCCTCCGGCCGTGACGATGCAGATCAAGGAGCTCGAGCGCCACGTCGGCCTGCAGTTGCTCGAGCGCAGCGGCCGCAGCGTCGCGCTGACGACCACCGGCGAGTACTTCCTCGTCTACGCCAAGCGCCTGCTCGCGACGCTCAAGGACGCCGAGGACGCGATGGCGCGCTTCCAGCGGCTGGAGACCGGGCTGCTGACGATCGGCATGGTCAGCACCGCGAAGTACTTCGTGCCGCGGCTGCTGGCGCGCTTCCGCGAGGAGCATCCGGGCATCGAAGTGCGGCTGCAGGTCACGCAGAACCGCGAGGACCTGATCGACCTGCTGCACGCCAACGAGTGCGACCTGGCGGTGATGGGCCGTCCGCCCAAGGAGATGGCGATGCGCGCCGAACCCTTCGCGGGCCACCCGCTGGTCATCGTCGCGCCGCCGGACCATGCGGCGCTCGGGCTGGGGCATCCGCCGCTGTCGGCGCTGGCGGGCTTTCCGTTCATCGTCCGCGAACCCGGCTCCGGCACGCGCAACGCGATGGAGATCTTCTTCCGCAGCCACCGCTTCGAGCCCAGCATCGCGATGGAGATGCCGAGCAACGAGACGATCAAGCAGGCCGTGATGGCCGGCATCGGCCTGTCCTTCCTGTCGCTGCACACCATCGGCCTGGAGCTGCGCAGCGGGCTGATGCGCATCGTCGACGTCGAGGGCACGCCGGTCGTGCGCAGCTGGAACGTCGTCCACCTGCTGTCCAAGGTGCTCAGTCCGGCAGCCGAGGCCTTCCGCTACTTCATCCTCGAGGAGGGCGAGGCCTACCTCGCGGCGCACGACGCGCCGCTGCTGGGCCGCTAGGCGTCGGCGCCGAATCTGCATATGCCGCGCGGTCATTTGCATGACCCGCCGATGACGGGCAACATGCGCCGGCCCACCACAACAACAGAGGAGACCGCCGATGACCGCCCGCTTGCTGATCCTCGCCGCCGCAGCCCTGGCTGCCGCGGCCGCCAAGGCCGAAGGGCCGGGCGACACACTGCACGTGCGCGCGCTGGCCGCGACCTGCGCCAACTGCCACGGCACCGACGGCAAGTCGGTCGCCACCGACGCTGGACTGTCGCGCCTTGCCGGCCTCGACAAGACCTTCATCCTCACGCAGCTCGAGGCCTTCCGCGACGGCAAGCGCCCGGCCACCGTGATGCACCAGCTCGTCAAGGGCTACACGCCGGCGCAGCTCGACGCAATCGCCGGTCATTTCGCGGCGCAGCCGAAGTGAGGAGCACCCGCATGCAACGACGTGAACTGATCCTCGGCGCTGGCGCGGCCGGCCTGCTGGCCCTTGGCGGCTGCGCCACGCCCGGCGGCGCGGCGCGCCCGAAGGTGGTGGTGGTCGGTGGCGGCTACGGCGGCGCGACCGCGGCCAAGTACATCCGGCTGCTGTCGGACGGCAAGGTCGACGTGACGCTGGTCGAGCCGGCCGACCACTTCGTTTCCTGCCCGCTGTCGAACCTGGTGCTCGAAGGCGCGCGCGACATCGGCTCGCTCGCGACGCCCTACGACGCGCTCGCCAAGCGCCACGGCGTCACGCTCGCGAAGGACCGCGCGACCGCCGTCGACGCGGCCAAGAAGACGGTCACACTGGCCGGCGGCGCGACGCTCGCCTACGACAAGCTGCTGCTGTCGCCCGGCATCGACCTGCAGCTCGACGCCATCGAGGGCCTGAAGGCCGCCCACGACTCCGGCCGCATCCTGCAGGCCTGGAAAGCCGGACCGGAGACGGTCGCGCTGCGCCGCCAGCTCGAGGCGATGCCCGACGGCGGCGTCTATGCGCTGACCGTCCCCGAGGCGCCCTACCGCTGCCCACCGGGCCCCTACGAGCGCGTCTCGCTCGTCGCCTCCTACTTCAAGAAGGCCAAGCCGCGCTCGAAGGTGGTGCTGTTCGACGCCAACCAGGACGTCACCTCCAAGGGCGGGCTGTTCAAGAAGGCCTGGAGCGAGCTCTACCCTGGACTGATCGAGTACCGGCCGCAGCACAAGGTCGTCGGCGTGGACGGCAACACGCTGCGCTTCGAGGTGCAGGAGAACTTCAAGGCCGATGTGCTCAACGTGCTGCCGCCGCAGCGCGCCGGGCTGATCGCGGTGCAGACCGGGCTGGCCAACTCGAACAGCCGATGGGTCGGCGTGAACTACCAGACCTTCGAGTCGACCGCGGCGAAGGACATCCACGTGATCGGCGACTCGATCCAGATCGCGCCGCTGATGCCGAAGTCCGGGCACATGGCCAATTCGCACGCGAAGGTGGCCGCCGCGGCGATCGTCGCGCAGTTCGCGGGCCACGCGCCGAACCCCAAGCCGATGCTGACGAACACCTGCTACAGCTTCGTCTCGCCGGAGCTGGTGGTCCATGTCGCCAGCGTGCACGAGTACGTCGACGCCGAGAAGACCTTCAAGACCGTCGCCGGCTCGGGCGGCCTGTCGGCCACGCGCAGCGAGCTCGAGGCGCGCTACGCGAACGGCTGGGCCCGCAACATCTGGTCCGACGCGCTGTCCTGATGCGTGCCGGCCGGCCGCCGCGGCGGCCGGCGGTGCGTCTCAGGCGACCGTCACCTCGTCATTGCGCTGGGCGCCGCGGTTGTCGGCCCACGACAGCGCGACCCGGTCGCCGCTCTTCACGCCCTTCAGCGTGAACTGCACGAAGGGGTTGCGCGACACCGCAGTGCCCCACTGCGCCTGCCAGACCGGCTCGCCATTGACGCGGGCGACGACCTCCTGGATGTGCCAGGCCGGCACGGCTCGGCCGCTGCCGTCCTTGCGCTGCCCACTTTCCATGTCGTGCTTCATCAGCGCGCGCACGATGGCGCCGCCGGCCGAGCGCTGCACGCGGATCAGCGTCGGCTGGTCGGGCCGCTCCGACACCATGTCGCCCGCGCCGACGCAGCCGCCCACGGTCACCCGCACCTCGCGGCTGGCCGACAGCACGCGGCCGTCGGCGAGTACCGCCAGCGCATGCACCGGCGACGACTGCTGCATCTTCAGCCGCGTCGCGAATGACGCCTCGGTGCCGGCGCGCAACTCGAACATCGCGGCCAGCAGGGTCGGGTTCTTCTCGACGCACAGCAACAGGCGCTGCACGTTCGGCAGCGCGCAGGCCACCGACACCGGCACCACCGCGCCGTCTTCGGACAGCTCGGGCGCCTGCAGGACGACGTCGGCGCTCGGCGCCGGGTTCGCCAGGCCGAGGGCCGCACTCAGTTCGGCCATCGTGTGCGCGTCGAACGCGCCGCGGCGAAAGCCAGCCACGTCGGCGGCACGGGCCGACAGCGCCAGCGGCATCAGGGCGAAGGGCAGCGGGAAGAGATCACGACGGCGCAGCATCACAGGGTCCGAAAGGTCGAATCGACATCGTAGCCGCCGGCTTAGAAGCCGGTGGCAGCAAGGGCAAGCGCGCCGTTTGCCGACAATCGGCCCATGCTCACCTGGCTGCACGACCCGCAGACCCCGCTGCCCGACACCACGCTCGCGCTCGGCGCCGACAGCGAAGCACCGGGGCTGCTGGCGGCCGGCGAGGACCTGTCGCCGGCGCGGCTCGAGGAGGCCTACCGGCGCGGCATCTTCCCTTGGTACGGCAGTGGCCAGCCGGTGCTGTGGTGGAGCCCCGACCCGCGCATGGTGCTGCCGGTGGCCGACTTCCGCGTCTCGCACTCGCTGCGCAAGACGCTGCGCCGCTTCGCCGCCGCGCCGGGCTGCGAGCTGCGCATCGACAGCGCCTTCGACCGCGTCATCGCCGCCTGCGCCGGCACGCCGCGCGCCGGCCAGGACGGCACCTGGATCCAGCCGGCGCTGCGCGCCGCCTATGCCGCCTGGCACCGGCTCGGCGCCGTGCACTCCTTCGAGACCTGGATCGACGGCGAACTCGCCGGCGGCCTCTACGGTGTCGGCATCGGGCGCATGTTCTTCGGCGAGTCGATGTTCTCGCACCGCAGCGACGCGTCGAAGATCGCGCTGGCCGGGCTGGTGGCCTTCTGCCGCACCGAGGGGATCGCGCTGATCGACTGCCAGCAGAACACCGCCCACCTCGCCTCGCTCGGCGCACGCGAGATCGACCGCCCCGCATTCGAGGGCCACCTGCTGCGGGCCGTGCGCGAGCCAACGCCGCGCGATTGGACCTATCATCGTTCGCACTGGGCGCAGCTCGGCCTCGATGGCACGCCAGGCGGCGCAGCGCCCGACCCGTTGTCCCTGCCTGAGCCCTCGTCGAGCGCCCCTTGACCCACCCGAAAGAGCTCCCGCTCGCGTCGCTGCAGTTCTATGCGACGGCGCCCTACCCGTGCAGCTACCTGCCGGGGCGGCAGGCGCGCTCGCAGGTCGCGACGCCCAGCCACCTGATCCACGCCGACGCCTACTCGGGCTTGGTGGCCAGCGGATTCCGGCGCAGCGGCATGTTCACCTACCGGCCCTATTGCGACGGCTGCCAGGCCTGCGTGCCGCTGCGCGTGCCGGTGGCACGCTTCCAGCCCACGCGCAGCCAGCGCCGCGCCTGGAAGCAACACCAGGGCCTGCAGTCACGCGTGCTGCGGCTGTGCTTCGTGCCCGAGCACTACCAGCTCTACCTGCGCTACCAGGCCGGGCGCCACGCCGGCGGCGGCATGGACCACGACTCGATCGACCAGTACACGCAGTTCCTGCTGCAAAGCCGCGTGAACTCGCGCCTGGTCGAGTTCCGCGAGCCGTCGGCCGCGGACGGCACGCCGGGCGCGCTGAAGATGGTGTCGATCCTCGACATCCTCAACGACGGCCTGAGCGCGGTCTACACCTTCTACGAGCCCGAGCCGGACGCGAGCTACGGCACCTACAACGTGCTGTGGCAGATCGAGCAGACGCGGCAGCTGAACCTGCCGCATGTCTACCTGGGCTATTGGATCGGCGAGAGCCCGAAGATGGCCTACAAGGCCCAGTTCCGGCCGAACGAGCGGCTGATCGACGGGCGCTGGACGGCCGACGAGCCCGCGGCCTGAGCGCGGGTCCGCGGCGCGCTCAGCGCAGCGGCACGCCGGTCTTTTCCTGAACTTCCTCGCGCGTCACGCCCGGCGCCAGCTCGACGAGCTTCAGGCCTTCGGGCGTCACGTCCATCACCGCGAGGTCGGTGATGATGCGGTCGACGACACCGACACCAGTCAGCGGCAGCGTGCACTTGGGCAGGATCTTCAGGTCGGTCGTGCCGTCCTTCTTCTTCGCCACATGCTCCATCAGCACGATGCAGCGCTCGACGCCGGCGACGAGGTCCATCGCGCCGCCCATGCCCTTGACCATCTTGCCGGGGATCATCCAGTTGGCCAGGTCGCCATGTTCGCTGACCTGCATCGCGCCGAGGATGCTGAGGTTGATCTTGCCGCCGCGGATCATCGCGAAGCTGTCGTGGCTGCCGAAGATCGACGAGCCAGGGATGGTCGTGACGGTCTGCTTGCCGGCATTGATCAGGTCGGCGTCGACCTCGTCCTCGGTCGGGAAAGGGCCGATGCCGAGCATCCCGTTTTCGCTCTGCAGCCAGACCTCGATCGTGCTCGGCACATGGTTGGCTACCAGCGTCGGGATGCCGATGCCGAGGTTGACGTAGAACCCGTCCTGCAGCTCGTGGGCGGCGCGTGCCGCCATCTGGTCTTGCGTCCACGGCATGGTCAGACTCCCTTCGTCTCGGTGATCGTGCGCTTCTCGATGCGCTTCTCGGGGCTCGCATTGAGCACGATGCGGTGCACGTAGATGCCCGGCAGGTGGATGTCGTCGGGCGCCAGTTCACCGACCTCGACGATCTGCTCGACCTCGGCGACGCAGATCTTGCCGGCCATCGCCGCCGCCGGGTTGAAGTTGCGTGCCGTCATGCGGAAGCGCAGGTTGCCGCTCCTGTCGGCGACATGCGCTTTGACCAGCGCCACCTCGGGGTTCAGCGAACGCTCCATCACGTAGGTGTGGCCGTCGAACTCGCGCAGTTCCTTGCCCTCGGCGACGATGGTGCCGACACCGGTGCGGGTGAAGAAGGCCGGGATGCCGGCGCCGCCGGCGCGCAGCTTCTCGGCCAGCGTGCCCTGCGGCGTGAACTCGAGCTCGAGTTCGCCGGCCAGGTACTGGCGCTCGAACTCCTTGTTCTCGCCGACGTAGCTGGAGATCATCTTCTTGATCTGCCGCGTCTCGAGCAGCTTGCCGAGGCCGAAGCCGTCGACGCCGGCGTTGTTGGAGATGACGGTCAGGTCCTTCTTGCCGGAATCGCGCAGCGCATCGATCAGCGCCTCGGGGATGCCGCACAGGCCGAAGCCGCCGACGGCCAGCAACTGGCCGTCGCGGACGATGCCATCGAGCGCCGCTGCGGCGCTCGGGTAGAGCTTGTTCATCAGGAATGCTCCTCGGTGGATGCCGCCGGAAGGGTACTACGTATGCACATACGTAAAATCGCCTAAGGCTTCCCTCGCATAGCGCATGCCAGACACCCTTGCGGTCGATTACCGCGCCGCCTTCGAGCTCGCGCCGGTCGGCATGGTGCTGTCGCGCCACCGCATGATGGTCGACTGCAACCAGGCGGTCGCCGAGATGTTCCGCGTGCCGCGCGAGGCGCTGGTCGGACAGTCCTTCCAGCTGCTGTACCCGAGCGCCGAGGAATTCGAGCGCACCGGAGAGCGCATCGTGCTGCAGCTCGACCGCGCCGGCCGCTACGCCGACGACCGCATCATGAAGCGCGAGCCCGGCAACCCGGCCGGCGAGCTGTTCTGGTGCCACGTGATCGGCCGCGCGCTGAACCGCGCGACACCGCACGAAGCCGGCATCTGGAGCTTCGAGGACCTGTCCTCGCGCAGGCCGCTCACCGGCAGCGGCCGCAGCCACCTGACTGCGCGCGAACGCGAGGTCGCGGCGCTGCTGACCGAGGGCCGCACCAGCAAGGAGATCGGCCGCGCCTTGGGGATCAGCCCGCGCACGGTCGACATCTACCGCGCGCGGCTGCTGCGCAAGTACGGCGCGGGCGGCACCGCCGAGCTCGTCACCAAGCTCGTCGGTGCCTGAGCGGGCTCAGATCCGCTCGAAGACGGCCGCGATGCCCTGCCCGCCGCCGATGCACATCGTCACCAGCGCGTAGCGCCCGCCGCTGCGCTGCAACTCGTACAGCGCCTTGGTGGCGATCACCGCGCCGGAGGCGCCGATCGGGTGGCCGAGCGCGATCGCGCCGCCGTTGACGTTGGTCTTGGCCAGGTCCAGCCCCAACCCGCGCTGCACCGCGATGGCCTGCGCGGCAAAGGCCTCGTTCGACTCGATCACGTCGATCTGGTCGAGCGCCAGGCCAGCCTTCTTCAGCGCCAGCTTCGACGCCGGGATCGGGCCCTCGCCCATGATCTCGTTGGGGACGCCGGCCACCGCGTAGGACACGAGGCGGGCGATCGCCTTGTAGCCGTCCTTCTCGGCCGTCGCGGCGTCGCCGAGCACGAAGAAGGACGCACCGTCGTTGATGCCCGAGGCATTGCCGGCGGTCACCGAGCCTTCCTTCTTGAACGCCGGCTTCATCTTGGCCAGCGTGTCCATCGTCGTGCTCGCCTTCACGTGCTCGTCGGTGTCGAACACGACCTCGCCCTTCTTGGTCTGCTTGACGATCGGCACGATCTGGCTCTTGAAGCGGCCCTCGGCGATCGCCGCCGCGGCACGGCGGTGCGATTCGACCGCCAGCGCGTCCTGCTCCTCACGGTTGATGCCCCACTTGGCGCACAGGTTCTCGGCGGTGATGCCCATGTGGCCGACGCCGAAGGGGTCGGTCAGCGTCGCGACCATCATGTCGATCATCTTGGCGTCGCCCATCCGGGCGCCGCTGCGCAGGGCCGGGGCGATGTAGGCGCCGCGGCTCATCACCTCGACGCCGCCGCCGATGCCGTAGTCGCAATCGCCGAGCAGGATGTTCTGCGCCGTCGTCACGATGCCCTGCAGCCCCGACGAGCACAGCCGGTTCACCGCCATCGCCACCGAATCCATCGGCAGCCCGGCCTGGATCGAGGCCACCCGCGCGACGTAGGCCGAGCGGCTCTCGGTCGGGATGGTGTTGCCGACCGTCACGTAGTTGATCTTGGCCGGGTCGACGCCGGAGCGCTCGACCGCCGCCTTCATCACCGTGCCGCCCAGTTCGGCCGGCTCGATGTCCGCCAGCGACCCACCGAAACCGCCCACCGCCGAACGCACGGCACTCAGCACCACCACGTCACGCTTGCTCATCGTCGTCTCCTTGGCCGATAGGTTGACCCGGCCGCAGTGGACCGCAGCCGGCTGGCGCATACCTTACTCCGATCGGTGTCGCCGTTCCGTCGCCGAGGCGTCATTTCGGTGCCACAGGGGCGTCATCCAATGTGTTTCCGTGCCGCCCGGCTTCCCCGCCCTCATCGCCGCGCAGTTCGTTTCCGGCCTCGCCGACCACGCACTGCTGATCGTCACCATCGCGAGGCTGGGCGAGATCGGCGCGCCGCTGTGGTGGGCGCCGGCGCTGAAGCTCGGCTTCACGCTCGCCTACGTGCTGCTGGCGCCCTGGGTCGGCGCGCTGGCCGACGCGGCACCGAAGCCGCGCGTGATGCTCGCCGCCAACGCGCTGAAGGCCGTCGCCTGCGCCCTGCTCGCGCTCGGCGGCGACGCGATGCTCGCCTTCGCGCTGGCCGGCGTGGGCGCGGCCGCCTATTCGCCGGCCAAGTACGGCCTGATCACCGAGTTGGTGCCGCCGACGCGGCTGGTCGCGGCCAACGGCTGGATCGAGGTGGCGACCGTCGGTGCGGCACTGCTCGGCACCGTGCTCGGCGGCGCACTGGCCGCGCCCTGGCTGCTGACCGCGGCGGCCTGGTCTCTGCCGCTGGCCGAGACCGGCACACGGCTCGCGCCGGGGCTCGGTGCGGTGCTGGCGCTGTACGGGCTGGCGGCGCTGCTGAACCTGTCGATCCCCGACAGCGGCGCGCGCTACCCGCGCAGCGCGGCTGGCGCCGCGGTGACGCTGCGCCGCTTCGCCGCCGACAACCGCCGGCTGTGGGCCGACGCGGCCGGCCGCGTCTCGCTGGCGGTGACGACGCTGTTCTGGGGCGTCGGCGCAACGCTGCAGTTCGTCGTGCTGCGCTGGGGGCAGGAGTCGCTCGGGCTCGAGCTGCACCAGGCCGCCGGGCTGCAGGTCGCGGTGGCGGCAGGCGTCATCGGCGGCGCCGCCGCGGCCGGCGCCTGGCTGCCGCTGGCGCGCGCCACGCGCGTGCTGCCGCTGGGCGTCGCGATGGGGCTGCTGGTGCCGGGGCTCGCAGCCATCGAGGGCACCGCCTCCGCGCTGCCGCTGCTCGCGCTGGTGGGCGGCTGCGCCGGCTTCTTCGTCGTGCCGATGAACGCGCTGCTGCAGCACCGCGGCCACCAGTTGCTCGGCGCCGGGCGCTCGATCGCGGTGCAGAACTTCAACGAGAACCTCGGCGTGCTGGCCCTGCTGACGCTGTACGCCGCGCTGAGCGCCGCCGGGCTGGCGCTCGACACGCTGATCTGGGGCCTGGGCGGGCTGGTCGCCGTCACGACCCTGTTGATCGCCCGGCGCCCCGCCCCTGCAGCCCGCCCCACCGTCCCGACCGCACAGGAGAACGCATGAAGCTGATGATCGTCACCGACGCCTGGGAGCCGCAGGTCAACGGCGTGGTGCGCACGCTGAAGATGACCTGCCGCGAGATCGAGCGGCTCGGCCACCACGTCGAGATCCTGTCGCCGCAGGGCTTCCGCACGCTGCCCTGCCCGAGCTACCCGGAGATCGAGCTCGCGCTGGCCAGCCGCCGCGCCGTGGCGGCACGCATCGACGCCTTCGCGCCCGACTGCCTGCACATCGCCACCGAAGGCCCGCTGGGCTGGCAGGCGCGCGCGGTGGCGCGCCGCCGCGGCTGGCGCTTCACCACGGCCTATCACAGCCGCTTCCCCGAATACGTGCACGCCCGCAGCCGGCTGCCGACGGCCTGGGTCTATGCGCTGCTGCGACGCTTCCACAATGCCGGCGTCGCGACGCTGGCGCCGACGCCGGCGATCGTCGACGACCTCGCGGCGCGCGGCTTCACGCGCGCGCACTGGTGGTCGCGCGGCGTGGACCTCGCGATGTTCACGCCCGACGGACCGAAGGAGCCGCGCGGCACGGCACCGGTCTTCCTCTACGTCGGTCGCATCGCGGTCGAGAAGCAGGTCGAGGCCTTCCTCGCGCTCGACCTGCCCGGCGAGAAATGGGTCGCCGGCGAAGGCCCCGAGCGGGCCCGGCTGCAGGCGCGCTACCCCGGCGTGCGCTGGTTCGGCGTGCTCTCCGGCCCCGACCTCGCTCGCCTGTACCGCAGTGCCGACGTGATGGTGTTCCCGAGCGTGACCGACACCTTCGGCCTGGTGCTCGCCGAGAGCATGGCCTGCGGCACGCCGGTGGCAGCCTTCCCGGTGCCGGGGCCGATCGACGTGGTCGGCCGCTCGGCCGGCGGCGTGCTCGACGACGACCTGCGGCGCGCCAGCCTCGCCGCGCTCGACCTGCCGCGCGGCCCGGTGCGGGCCCATGCCGAGCAGTTCTCCTGGGCGCGTGCGACCGCTCAGTTCGTTGCTGCGCTGGAGCCGGTCGCCGGTCGCGCCGCGCCGGACGGCACGGCGGCGGCGGTCTAGCGACCTTGTCCTAGGGCTGGAAGCGCCGACGCGACCGTGTTGTCATCCGGGACCCGTTTGGCCGCCTCGGCGACGCCCCGCGACGCCGCTCGCGACACTGGCGGCCGAGTGGCTACTCGGCAGTACGGCAACAATGACGGGTTGCTACCCGTGGTCGCGCGATGTATTCCGTTCTCTGCCCGCACTGCCATTTCGTCAACCCGGCCGACGCCACGTACTGCCGGAACTGCAGCACTGCGTTCGGCCTCGACCCGGACCAGGGCGCGCTCGACCCTGCCTCGACGGCGTGGCAGCCGAGTGGCCGACACGGCCTGCAGCCGGGCGCGACGCTGAAGCCGGCCGATCCTCCGTCGCCGCGCCGGCGCGCATCGGACCTCGAGCCGACGCCCGAATCGCCGCTCGACGCCCCGCGGTCCGACCCGCCGCCGGCGGTCGCGGCCCAGACGCCGGCGGTGCTCACGCTGATCGAACCACTGCAGGCGCCGGCCGGCGGATTCTCGGAACAGCCGTCACTGGATGGCGGCCTGAGCACCCAGGGGGCCTGGCCGGACTTGGCCCTGCCTGGATCGGCGCCGGCGGCCGTCGATCCGGCGGTGGGACACGGCGGACCGCCCACCACCGTGCCCGACCGCCGCACCGTCACGAAGGCCATGGCGCGCCAGGCCGCGCGGCGCGCGCGCATGGCCGCGCTGATCGCCGACACCGTGCTGCCGCCGCCGGTCGACGTGCTGGTGCTCGACGGCGACGACGGCACCCGCGCCGAGCTGGTGGGGCTGCTCGGCCGCTTCGGCTTCCATGTCCACGAGGCGCTCGACCTGTACCAGGCCGAGCAGCTCGCCGACGCCGCGCCCTACGCGGCCGCCTTCCTCGACATCCGCCTCGACGACAGCGACGGCGGTGCCGGCGTCGCGCTGTGCGAGCGGCTGCACCGGCCGGTGCGCAGCGGCCCGTCGACGGCGGTCGTGCTGATGTCGCCGCGGCTGCGGCCGGCCGATCGCGTGCGCGCCGCGCTGGCGCGCAGCGACGCGGTGCTCGCCAAGCCGCTGTCGCGCGGCGACGTCGCGCGCACGCTGGAGTCCTGCGGCGTCGCGCTGCCGGCCGACGAGCGCCGGCACTGAGGCCGCGCGGCGCTCAGCCGGCCAGCGCGCGCAGCCAGTCGGGCATCGGCGCGGACTTCTGCTTCGGGAAGTCGACCCAGACCACCTTCGCGCCGCCGGCGGCGTAGATCTCGCCCGGCGCGTCGCCACGCTCCAGCGTCACGTAGGTGTCCAGGCTGCTGCGCCCGGGGTTGTGCAGGTACTGGCGCGCCAGCACCTCGCCGGGGTACTCGAACTGGCGGTAGAAGTTGCAGAACGCATTGACGATCACCGGCCCCTCGCCCTGCGGGTTGAGCTGCACGCCGATGGCATCGAACCAGGCCAGCCGGATCACCTCCATGTAGCGGAAGTAGATCGTGTTGTTGACATGCCCCATCGCGTCCATGTCGCCCCAGCGGATCGGCATGCGCATCTCGTGGCAGAGCTTCTTGTCGTCGGGAATCTCGAAACGCATCGCTGGCGGCTCCTTCAGCTCAGATCGACACCCAGCTCGGCGGCCAGCCGCTGCAGCTGGCCGCGCAGCAGCACCACTTCGGCGTGCAGCCGCTGCTGCTGGGCCTTCAGCGCGGCGATCTCGCCGGCGGCCACCGACGCCTCGGCGGCCGGCACCGCGACGGTCGAGACGGCCGGCCGCACCGCGGTCTCCTCGCCGAGCCGTTGCGCCCAGCGCGCCTCGCGCTCGCCGGCGCCGCGCGGCAGGCGCTCGACCAGCGCGCCGCCGGCCTCGGTGGACCGAGCTGCGAGCTCGTCGAGGAAGCCCTCGACGGCGGAGATGTCGGCGAAGCGGTGCAGCCGCTCGGTGCTCACGCGCAGCTCGGCGGCCGTCTGCGGCCCGCGCAGCATCAGCAGCGCGAGCAGCGCCACCGACGCGCCGGGCAGCCGCAGGACGCGGCCGAAGTTGTGCTCCCAGCGCATCACGCGGCTGCCGCTGGTCTCGATCGCCAGGCCCAGCGCCTTCAGGCCATCGAGCGCGGTCAGCAGCTCGGCCTCGCTGGCCTGCATCAGCGGATCGCGCGCGGTCTTCTGGTTGCAGCCGAGCAGCAGCGCGTTGAGCGACAGCGGGTAGCTGTCGGGCACGGTGTGCTGCTTCTCGACCAGCACGCCGAGCGCGCGCAGCTCCAGCGGGGACAGCGGCCGCATCGCCGCTCAGGCCCCGAAGCCGTCGTCGGCCTGCAGCACGGCGCCGTTGATGAAGTGGCTCTCGTTGGCGCACAGCATCAGCAGCGCGGTGTCCAGGTCCTGCGGCCGGCCGACGCGCTTGCGCGGCAGCATCTCGACGAGCTTCCTGCCCTGCTCGGTGGACCAGTGGTGATGGTTGATCTCGGTGTCGATGTAGCCGGGGCAGATCGCGTTGACGTTGATGCCGTGACGGCCCCACTCGAGCGCCATCGCGCGCGTCATGTGCACGACCGCCGCCTTGCTCATCGCGTACACGCCGATCTGGCTCAGCACCCGCAGCCCGGCCATCGACGCGATGTTGACGATGCGTCCGCCGATCCACGTGCCCGGCGCCGCGCCCTTGGCGCGCGCGATCATGCGTTTGCCGACCTCCTGGGCGACGAAGAAGGCGCCGCGCGTGTTGGTGTCGAAGACATAGTCGTAGTCCTCGGGCGACACGTCGGTCAGCTTCTGCGTCGTGCTGACGCCGGAGTTGTTGACCAAGATGTCGATCGCGCCGACCTCGGTCTCGGCATGGGCGACGGCCGAGCGGATGCTCGCGGTGTCGGTCACGTCGAGGCCGACGACATGGGCATCGCCGCCGGCGCCCTCGATCTCGGCGCGCAGCGTCTTCAGCCGCTCGACGCGGCGCCCGCCGAGCACCACTGCAGCGCCGGCCGCCGCCAGCGTGCGCGCGAACTGCGCGCCCAGGCCGCTGGACGCGCCGGTGACGAGGGCGACGCGGCCCGACAGGTCGATCTGGTAGCTCATGGCGGTCTTTCGCAGGGACAGGCAGGAGCCTGTTTCTAGCACGACGAACCCGATGAAACCAAAAAATAGAACGATCGTTCTTTTTTAGCCGCCCGGCGCGTACACTCCCGCGCACTTTCCCGATCGACCACAGGAACGACGATGACGCCCCAAGCGCTGCTTGACCAATACGGCCCGCGCGAGGCCATGGAATACGACGTGCTCGTCGTCGGCGCCGGCCCGGGCGGGCTGGCCACCGCCATCCGCCTGAAGCAGCTCGCCGCCGAGCAGGGCAAGGAGGTCTCGGTCTGCGTGCTGGAGAAGGGCTCCGAGCCCGGCGCACACATCCTCAGCGGCGCGATCATGGACCCGCGTGCGATCACCGAGCTCTTCCCCGACTGGAAGGAACGCGGCGCGCCGCTGAACCAGCCCGTCACCACGGACCAGTTCCTGTTCCTCGGCGAATCCGGTTTCAAGGCGACGCCCGACGCGCTGCTGCCCGACTGCTTCAAGAACCACGGCAACGTCATCGTCAGCCTCGGCAATGTCGTGCGCTGGCTGGGCCAGCAGGCCGAGGCGCTGGGCGTCGAGATCTTCCCCGGCTTCGCCGCCGCCGAAGTGCTGTACGACGAGGCGGGCGCGGTGAAGGGCGTGGCCACCGGCCACCAGGGCCTGGGCAAGGACGGCGCGCCGACCGGCAGCTTCCAGCTCGGCATGGAGTTGCATGCCAAGTACACCGTGTTCGCCGAAGGCGCGCGTGGCCATCTTGGCAAGCAGCTGATCGCGAAGTTCAAGCTCGACGAGGGCCGCGACCCGCAGAGCTACGGCATCGGTCTGAAGGAGCTGTGGGAGGTGCCCGCGTCCCAGCACAAGCCCGGCCTCGTGATCCACACCGCCGGCTGGCCGCTCGAGTCCGACACCTACGGCGGCAGCTTCCTGTACCACGCGGAAGACAACAAGGTCGCGCTCGGCTTCGTCGTCGGCCTGGACTACGCGAACCCGTGGCTCAGCCCCTTCGAGGAGTTCCAGCGCTGGAAGACCCACCCCGAGATCCGCAAGCACCTCGAAGGCGGCAAGCGCCTGGGCTACGGCGCGCGCGCGATCACCGCCGGCGGCATCCTCAGCCTGCCCAAGCTGGTGTTCCCGGGCGGCGCACTGGTCGGCTGCGAGGCCGGCACGCTGAACGCCAGCCGCATCAAGGGCAGCCATGCGGCGATCAAGACCGGCATGCTGGCGGCCGAGGCCGCCTTCGAGGCGCTGGCCGCGGGGCGCCAGCGCGACGAACTCGCGGCCTACCCGGCCGCCTTCGAGGCGAGCTGGCTGCACGCCGAGCTGCGCCAGGCCAAGAACTTCAAGCAGTGGTTCAAGAAGGGCCGCACGACCGCCACGTTGATGACCGGCATCGAGCAGTGGCTGCTGCCCAAGCTGGGCTTCAAGGAAGCGCCGTGGACGATCCACCGCACGAAGGCCGACCACCTCTACCTGAAGTCGGCCTCGCAGTGCGTGCCGATCGCCTATCCGAAGCCGGACGGCAAGCTGACCTTCGATCGCCTCAGCTCGGTGTTCGTCAGCAACACCAATCACGAGGAGAACCAGCCGGCCCACCTGACGCTGAAGGACGCTTCGGTGCCGGTGGCGACCAACCTCGCGATGTACGCTGGACCCGAGAGCCGCTACTGCCCGGCCGGGGTGTACGAGTTCGTCAAGGGCGACGATGGCCAAGACCGGCTGCAGATCAACGCCCAGAACTGCGTGCACTGCAAGACCTGCGACATCAAGGACCCGACGCAGAACATCGTCTGGGTCACGCCCGAGGGCGGCGGCGGACCGAACTACGCCGGGATGTGATGCACTGCATCAACGTCGCTTATCGAGCTTGCAACGTTCTAATGGAGGCGGCCTGACCAGCTATTCGGTCGTTCGACCTCCCGAAACATGAAGTAGCATTCACATTGTCAGGAGAGAGTTCGCATAGCGGACCGCCGACGGCGCAGAGGGGATCCCTCGAACGCTCAGGCACCCAGGACTGACAAGCGTCACCGAAAGGCGACGTTCCTCACTGGAGAGCGGCTGCGACGTTGGCAGCCCACCGAAGGGGCAAGCAGGACGAGGCCAAGCCGGATCCCGCCAATCTCTCAGGTACCCGGACAGCGAGGGCAAGAACCCCACCGGCAACGGTGGACCCTAGCCCCTCGGAGCGAGAGCATGTCCGGCACCGTCGACACCCCGCTGCAGCGTACGCCGCTGCACGCCCTGCACCTCGAACTCGGTGCCCGCATGGTGCCCTTCGCCGGCTACGAGATGCCGGTGCAGTACCCGGCCGGGCTGATCGCCGAGCACAAGCACTGCCGCGCCCAGGCAGCGCTGTTCGACGTCTCGCACATGGGCCAGGTCAGCGTGCACGCCGACGACCTGGCCGACGCCGCCAAGGCGCTCGAAAGCCTGATCCCGATCGACATCCTCGGCCTCGCGCCGGGCCAGCAGCGCTACGGCTACTTCACCGACGCCGCCGGCGGCCTGCTCGACGACCTGATGGTCGCGCGGCGCGAGCACGACTTCCTGGTCGTCGTCAACGCCGCCTGCAAGGCCGCCGACCTGAAGCACCTGCAGATCCACATCGGCCACCGCTGCGCCGTGCGTCTGCTCGATGACCGAGCGTTGCTCGCGCTGCAGGGCCCGCAGGCGGTCACCGCGCTGGCACGGCTCGCGCCGGGCGTCGCTGCGCTGGTGTTCATGAGCGGCGGGCATTTCACGCTGGCCGGCGTCGATGCCTGGGTCACGCGCTCGGGTTACACCGGCGAGGATGGTTTCGAGATCTCGGTCCCCGCCGAAGCGGCCGAGGCGCTGGCGCGCGCGCTGCTCGCCCAGCCCGAGGTCGCGCCGGCCGGCCTGGGCGCGCGCGACACGCTGCGGCTCGAAGCCGGCCTGCCGCTCTATGGCCACGACATCGGCACCAACACCACGCCGGCCGAGGCGGCGCTGGGTTGGGCGATCCAGAAGGTGCGCCGCCCCGGCGGCGCGCGCGCCGGCGGCTACCCGGGCGCCGACCACGTGGGCGCCCAGCTCGCCCAGGGCCCGAGCAGCAAGCGCGTCGGCCTCGTCGGCCTCGAGCGCGTGCCGGTGCGCGAAGGCGCCGAGATCGTCGACGCCCATGGCCGCAAGCTCGGCCATGTGACGAGCGGCACGCTCGCGCCGACCGTCGACAAGCCGATCGCGATGACCGTGCTGCCGGCCAACCACACGGCGGCCGCTGCCGAGGTCTACGCGGTCGTGCGCGGCAAACGCCTGCCGATGCGCGTGACCGCCCTGCCCTTCGTGCCGCGGCGCTACGTGCGCAACTGATACTCGCTGCCCTCTTCATTCCCAGGAGCCTCCCGATGACGATCAAGTACACGCCTGACCACGAGTGGATCGCCACCGCCGACGCGGCGGCCGCCACGGTCGGCATCACCGTGCACGCGCAGGACGCGCTCGGCGACGTGGTGTTCGTCGACCTTCCCGAGGTCGGCGCGAGCTTCGCGAAGGGCGATGTCGCCGGCGTCGTCGAGTCGGTCAAGGCCGCGGCCGACCTCTACATGCCGGTCACCGGCGAGGTCGTCGAGGTCAACGAGGCGCTGCGCGACGACCCTGCGCTCGCCAACACCGACCCGCTGGGCGCCGGCTGGTTCTTCAAGGTGAAGCTGGCCGATCCGGCCGAGCTCGACGCCCTGATGGACGCCACCGCCTACGACGCCCTGCTCAAGACCCTGTGACCCGCGGCGCGCCGGCCACGAGCCGGCGTGCCCCCGATGACCCGACTCCAGCCCCCAACCGACCGGAGCCCCGCCATGCTGATGCCCACCGCCCTGCCGCTCGCCCAGCTCGAGAACGCCGAGGAGTTCGTCGCCCGCCACATCGGCATCGACGAGGCCGACGAGCAGCACATGCTGTCGGTGATCGGCGCGGCCTCGCGCCGCGCGCTGATCGAGGCGATCGTGCCGCGCAGCATCGAGCGCGCCCGCGGCATGGTGCTGCCGCCGGCAGTCACGGAAGCGAAGGCGCTCGCCGAGCTGCGCGCGATCGCCGGGCGCAACCGCGTGCTCAAGAGCTACATCGGCCAGGGCTACCACGGCACGCTGACGCCGGGCGTCATCCTGCGCAACGTGCTCGAGAACCCGGCCTGGTACACCGCCTACACGCCCTACCAGGCCGAGATCTCGCAGGGCCGGCTCGAGGCGCTGCTGAACTTCCAGACCATGGTCTGCGACCTCACCGGCATGGCGATCGCCAACGCCTCGATGCTCGACGAGGCCACCGCCGCCGCCGAGGCGATGACGCTGGCGCAGCGCAGCGTCAAGTCCAAGAGCCTGCGCTTCATCGTCGCGGCCGACTGCCACCCGCAGACCCTCGACGTGCTGCGCACGCGCGCCGAGCCGCTGGGCATCGAGCTCGACATCGGCGACATCGCCGAGCGCATGCGGCAGGGCGACTATTTCGGCGTGCTGGCGCAGTACCCGGCGAGCACCGGCACGATCCGCGACCTGCGCGCGCTGACCGAGGCCGCACACGCGAAGCAGGCCGCCTTCGTCGTCGCCGCCGATCCGCTGGCGCTGACGCTGCTCGCTCCGCCGGGCGAATGGGGCGCCGACATCGTCGTCGGTTCGACCCAGCGCTTCGGCATGCCGATGGGCGCCGGCGGGCCGCATGCCGCCTACCTGGCCTGCCGCGACGCCTTCAAGCGGTCGATGCCGGGCCGCCTGGTCGGCGTCAGCGTCGACACCCACGGTGCGCCGGCCTACCGGCTGGCGCTGCAGACGCGCGAGCAGCACATCCGCCGCGAGAAGGCCACCTCGAACATCTGCACGGCCCAGGTGCTGCCGGCGGTCGTCGCCAGCATGTACGCGGTCTACCACGGCCCGCAGGGCTTGAAGCGCATCGCGCTGCGCGTCGCCGCCTACACGGCGATCCTGGCGCGCGGGCTGCAGGAGATGGGCCTCCCGGTCGTCAACGAACACGCCTTCGACACGCTGACCGTCGAGACCGGCGCCGACACCGATGCGGTGCTCGGCCGTGCGCTGGCCGGCGGCGCCAACCTGCGCCGCGTGTCGGCGCAGCGCGTTGGCGTCACGCTCGACGAGACCACCCACCGCGAGGACCTGGTGCGCCTGTGGTCCTGGTTCGCGCAGCCGGGCCAGGCCGTGCCGGCGCTCGGCCGCTTCGACAAGGGCGCCGACCCGCTGATCCCCGCCGAGCTGCGCCGCACGAGCGATTTCCTCACCCACCCGGTCTTCAACACCCACCACAGCGAGACCGAGATGCTGCGCTACCTGCGCGGCCTGGCCGACAAGGACCTCGCGCTCGACCGCACGATGATCCCGCTGGGCTCGTGCACGATGAAGCTCAACGCGACCAGCGAGATGATCCCGATCACCTGGCCCGAGTTCGCGCACATCCACCCCTATGCGCCAGCCGACCAGCTGGCCGGCTACGCCGAGCTCGACGCCCAGCTGCAACGCTGGCTGTGCCAGGCCACCGGCTACGCCGGCGTCAGTCTGCAGCCCAACGCCGGCTCGCAGGGCGAGTACGCCGGCCTGCTGGCGATCCGTGCCTGGCACGCCTCGCGCGGCGAGGAGTGGCGCGACATCTGCCTGATCCCCGAGAGCGCGCACGGCACCAACCCGGCCAGCGCACAGATGGCCGGCATGCAGATCGTCGTCGTGAAGTGCGACGCCGAGGGCAACGTCGACCTCGGCGACCTGCGCCTGAAGTGCGAGCAGCACCGGCCGCGCCTGGCCGCGGTGATGATCACCTACCCCTCCACCTACGGCGTGTTCGACACCCATGTGAAGGAGCTGTGCGCGCTGGTGCACCAGTTCGGCGGCCGCGTCTACGTGGACGGCGCCAACATGAACGCGCTGGTCGGCCTGGCCGCGCCGGGCGAGTTCGGCGGCGACGTCAGCCACCTGAACCTGCACAAGACCTTCTGCATCCCGCATGGCGGCGGCGGCCCGGGCGTCGGCCCGGTGTGCGTCGTCGAGGACCTGGTGCCCTTCCTGCCGAAGGCACCGGGCACCGACCCCGTCGGCGAGCAGCCCGGCGTCGGCGCGATCTCGGCCGCGCCGCTGGGCAATGCCGCGGTGCTGCCGATCAGCTGGATGTACATGCGCATGATGGGCGCGCACGGCCTGAAGGCGGCGACCGAGACCGCGATCCTGAGCGCCAACTACATCGCCGCGCGGCTGGCCGACCACTACGACATCCACTTCAGCGGCGAGGTCGACGGTGTCAAGGGCGGCGGCGTGGCCCACGAGTGCATCCTCGACCTGCGGCCGCTGAAGGAGAGCAGCGGCGTGAGCGCGGAAGACGTCGCCAAGCGCCTGATCGACTACGGCTTCCACGCACCGACGCTGAGCTTCCCGGTCGCCGGCACGCTGATGGTCGAGCCGACCGAGAGCGAGTCGCGCACCGAGCTCGACCGCTTCTGCGACGCGATGATCGCGATCCGGCTGGAGATCGCCAAGGTCGAGGAAGGCCTCTGGCCGCAGGACGACAACCCGCTGAAGAACGCGCCGCACACCGCCGAGGCGCTGCTGAAGGGCGACTGGCCGCACGCCTACACGCGCGAGGAAGCGGCTTACCCGCTGCCGGGCCTGCGCCGCGCCAAGTACTGGGCGCCGGTCGGCCGCGTCGACAACGTGCACGGCGACCGCAACCTGTTCTGCAGCTGCGTGCCGGTCGCGGAGTACGCTTGATCGCGCGGTTGCGGGCCGAGCGCCGGGCCGCTCCCAAGCCGGCCCGCATCACCTTGGGGGATCGGCTGACGTACCCGTCGGACGAGGGGTCGTCATGACTCAGCAGAACTTCGCGAGCGACAACTGGGCCGGCATCGCACCGGAGGCGCTCACGGCGCTGCTGCAGGCCAACGCCGCCGGCCACGCGCCGGCCTATGGCAACGACCCCTGGACGCAGCGCGCCTGCGACGCGATCCGGGCGCTGTTCGACCACGACGCCGACGTCTACTTCGTCTTCACCGGGGGCGCGGCCAATGCGCTCGCGCTCGCCGCGCTGTGCCGGCCCTACGAGGCGGTGGTGTGCACGCCGCAGGCGCACATCGCGCTGGACGAAGCCAACGCGGTCGGCTTCTTCGGCGGCGGCACCGCGCTGCTGCCGGCCACCGACGCACCGGGGGCGAAGCTGACGCCGGCGGCGCTCGAAGCCGCGGCGACGCGGCGGCGCGACGTCCACGCCTCGCGCGCCCGCGCGGTGAGCCTGACGCAGAGCACCGAGCTGGGCTGCGTCTACACGGTCGACGAGCTGCAGGCGCTGACGACCACCGCGCATGCGCTCGGCCTGAAGGTCCACATGGACGGCGCACGCCTCGCCAACGCGGTGGCGGCGCTCGGCGTGGCCCCGGCAACGCTGACGGGGCAGGCCGGCATCGACGTGCTCAGCTTCGGCATGACCAAGAACGGCGCGCCGGCCGGCGAGGCCGTGGTGTTCTTCGACCGCGCGCTGGCCGAAGGCTTCGAGTGGCGCGCCAAGCAGGCCGGGCAGCTGGCCTCCAAGATGCGCCTGCTCGCCGCACCCTGGGTCGGCCTGCTCGAAGGCGACGCCTGGCTCGTCCACGCGCGCCACGCCAACGCGATGGCGGCGCGGCTGGCCGCGGCCATCGGGCGGCTGCCCGGCGTCAGTCTGGTCGTGCCGCAAGAGGCCAACGGCGTGTTCGCCTGGCTGCCACGCCGCGCGATTGACGCCGTGCGCGAGCGCGGCTGGTCCTTTCACGAGGTGCTGCCGGAACGCGACGGCCGCGGCGCCTGCCGGCTGATGTGTGCCTGGGACACCGAGGCCGCGACGGTCGACGCCTTCGCGGCCGACCTGGCCTCCTGCATGGGGTGAGCCCACGATGGCCGTCTCCGCCTTCGACCTGTTCAAGATCGGCATCGGGCCGAGCAGCTCGCACACCGTCGGGCCGATGCGCGCGGCCAAGCTCTTCGTCGAGCGGCTCGCCGCCGACGGCCTGCTCGAGCGCACCGAGCGCGTCGCCTGCGCGCTGTACGGCTCGCTCGGCGCCACCGGCAAGGGCCATGGCTCGGACAAGGCGGTGCTGCTCGGCCTGCTCGGCGAGGCGCCGGACACGGTGGACGTCGACGGCATCGCCGACCGCCTGCACGCGCTGCGCGCCACGCAGCGGCTCACGCTGCTCGGCCGGCGCGAGATTGCGTTCGACGAGGCGGGCGACCTGCACTTCCACCGCCGCGAGAGCCTGCCGCTGCACCCGAACGGCATGCGCCTGCAGGCGTTCGACGCCGGCGGCGCAGAGCTGGCGAACCGCTGCTACTACTCGGTCGGCGGCGGCTTCGTGCTCGGCGAGGAGCAACTCGCCGGCGGCGGCAGCACGCCGGCGATCGTGGCGGATACAACCGCGCTGCCGCTGCCCTTCCACAGCGGCGAAGAGCTGCTGCAGCGCTGCGCAGAGATCGACGGCTCGATCGCCGACGTGATGCGCCGCAACGAGCGTGTCTGGCGCGGCGACGCCGAGATCGACGCCGGCCTGCTGCAGCTCTGGCACACGATGCAGGCCTGCGTCGAGCGCGGCCTGCGCACCGACGGCATCCTGCCCGGCGGCTACAAGGTGCGCCGCCGCGCCGCGCAGTGGCATCGCGACCTGACGGCGCGGCCGCACGACGCAGCCGTCGATCCGCTCGAGGTGATCGACTGGGTCAACCTGTGGGCGCTGGCCGTCAACGAGGAGAACGCCGCGGGCGGGCGCGTCGTGACCGCGCCGACCAACGGCGCGGCCGGCATCGTGCCGGCGGTTCTGCACTACTACAGCCGCTTCATCCCCGGGGCCAGTGACGCCGGCGTCGTCGACTTCCTGCTCACAGCCGCCGCAATCGGCATCCTCTACAAGGAAAACGCTTCGATCTCGGGCGCCGAGGTCGGCTGCCAGGGCGAGGTCGGTGTGGCCTGCTCGATGGCGGCCGGCGCGCTCGCCGCCGTGCTGGGCGGCACGCCCGAGCAGGCCGAGAACGCCGCCGAGATCGGCATGGAGCACCACCTCGGCCTGACCTGCGACCCGGTCGGCGGGCTGGTGCAGATCCCCTGCATCGAGCGCAACGCGATCGCCTCGGTGAAGGCGATCAACGCCGCGCGCATGGCGCTGCGCGGGGACGGCAGCCACCACGTGAGCCTGGATCAAGTCATCAAGACGATGCGCGAGACCGGCGCCGACATGCAGACAAAGTACAAGGAAACCGCGCGCGGCGGGCTGGCGGTCCACATCGTCGAGTGCTGAGCGGCCGCGCCGCTAGCCCCGGTCGGCCGGCATGAACACCCCTGCGGCGCCGGCCTCGGCCGCCGGCTTGCGCTCCCGCGTCAGGTAGCTGTAGAGCACCGGCACCACCACCAGCGTCAGCAGCGTCGAGGTGATCACGCCGCCGATGATGGCGCGGCCCATCGGCGCCTGGATCTCGCCGCCCTCGTTGAGCGCCAGCGCCAGCGGCAGCATGCCGAACACCATCGCCGCGGTCGTCATCATGATCGGGCGCATGCGCACCAGGCCGGCCTCGAGCAAGGCCTCGGGCACCGTCGCGCCGCGCTTGCGGGCCTGGTTGGCAAAGTCGACCAGCAGGATCGCGTTCTTGGTCACCAGCCCCATCAGCATGATCAGGCCGATCATCGAGAACAGGTTCAGCGTCGAACGCGTGACCAGCAGCGCCAGCATCACGCCGATCAGCGCCAGCGGCAGCGAGGCCATGATCGCCAGCGGCTGCACGAAGCTGCCGAACTGCGAGGCCAGCACGATGTAGATGAAGATCACCGACAGCGCCAGCGCCGCCAGCACCGCACCGAAGGCCTCCTGCTGCTCCTTGGTCTCGCCACCGACGTCGAAGCGGTAGCCCGGCGGCAGCTGGGTCCCGTTGACGAGCTTCTGCACATCCGCGCCCACGTCGCCGGCCGGACGGCCGCTGGCGCCGGCGTAGATCGCCTGGCGGCGCTGCAGGTCCTGGCGCTTGATCACCTCGGGGTTGCTGATCGACACGATCTCGGCGACGCGGCCGAGCGCGACCGGCGTGCCGTCGGCCGCGAAGGCGACCGGCAGCGCGTCGAGCTGGGCCGCGTTCTCGCGCGAGGCGCGCGGCAGCCGCAGCTCGACCTCGACCTGCTCGCCGTCGGGCGCGGTCCAGTAGGTCGCGACGTCGCCGTTGACGAAGGCACGCAGGCTGGCCGCCAGGTCGGTGGACGTCAGGCCGAGCTCGCGCACCGCGTCGGACTTGAGCCGCACCGCATAGGCCGGCAGGCCCGGCTTGACCGAGGTCTCGAGGTCGGTCACGCCGGGGATCGCCCTGACCTTCTCGGCCAGCTTCAGCACCTCGGCATCGAGCACCGCGATGTCGGGGCCGAGCACGGCCACGTAGATCGGCCGGTTGGCCAGCGTCGCCTCGACGCCGGGGATGGGCTGCAGGGCCTTGCGGATCGCGTCCTCGACCTCCTTCTGCGAACGCTCGCGCTCGCCCTTGGGCTTGAGCTGGATGCCGAGCTGGGCGGTATTGCGCAGGCCCTCGCCGTTGTCGCCGATGGTGGCCGACAGCATGCGCACCTCGGGCATCGCGCGGATCGCGCGCTCCACCTGCGCGATCTTGTCGCTGCCGCGCTCGAGGCTGGTGCCGACCGGCAGCCGCACGTTGAGCTGGATGTAGCTGTTGTCGGTCTCGGGGATGAACTCGCTGCCGACCAGCGGCGCCAGCGCCAGCGCGCCGACGAAGCTGGCGGCACCGATCGCGAGCACGATACCGCGCGGCCCGATCGCGAGCCGGCGGTAGCCCCAGCGACGGCCCGAGAACACCCAGCGGATCAGCCGCTCGTAGACCGCGTGCATCCCGTCCATCACCCGGTCGGTGCCGCGCATCAGCGCACCCAGCACCGGCAGCGTCGCGAGCCTCGTCTGCGGCGGGTCCTTCCAGATGCTCGAGAGCATCGGGTCGAGCGTGAAGCTGACGAACAGGCTCACCAGCACCGCCACCGTGACCGTGATGCCGAAGGGGAAGAAGAACATCCCGACGATGCCCTTCATGAAGGCCACCGGCACGAACACCGCGCAGATCGCGAAGGTGGTCGCCAGCACCGCGAGGCCGATCTCGTCGGTGCCCTCGCGCGCCGCGGTGTGGTGGTCGGCGCCGAGGTGGATGTGGCGCACGATGTTCTCGCGCACCACGATCGCGTCGTCGATCAGCAGCCCGATGCACAGGCTGAGCGCCATCATCGTCATGAAGTTCAGCGTGAAGCCGAAGGCGTAGACGGCGATGAAACTCGAGATCACCGCGATCGGCAGCGTCAGCCCGGTGATCACCGTGCTGCGCCAGCTGTGCAGGAACAGGAACACGATCGCGATGGTGAGCAGCGCGCCCTCGATCAGCGTGCGCTTGACGCCCGAGAGCGAGTCGCGCACCCAGTCGCTGTCGGCGTAGACGAGGCGGAACTCGACGCCCGGCGGCATGGTCTTCCTCAGCTCCTCGGCCGCTTCCTTGATGCCCTCGCCGACCTCGACGATGTTGGCGTCCTGCTGCTTGAAGACGTTGAAGTTGATCGCCGGCACGCCGTCCAGCCGCGCCAGCGAGCTCGGCTCCTGCTCGCGCTCGACCAGCTGGCCCAGATCGCCGAGCCGCACCACCGTGCCGCCGCGGGTGCTGACCACGACGTCGGCGAAGGCCTTGGCATCGCGCACCTTGCCCTCGACGCGCACCACCGCCTCGGACTGCGCGCTCTCGAGCAGGCCGACCGGCACGTCGGTGTTGGCGCGCCGCAGCGCCGCGGCGACGTCGGCCGGCGTCAGCCGGTGGGCGCGCAGACGCTGCGGGTCGAGGTCGATGCGCACCTGACGCACCGTCATGCCGCCGACGTCGACGCGTGCCACGCCACCGACGCGCTCCAAGCGCTTGCGCACCACCTGGTCGGCCAGCAGCGACAGCTCGCGCGCGCTGCGGTCGGGGCCGATCAGCGACAGGTAGACGGTGGGCTGGGCGTTGTCGCCGTCGAAGCGTGAGATGAAGGGCGGCTTGACGTCGTCGGGGAAATTGGCCTGCAGCACCGAGACCTTGTCGCGCACGTCCTGCACCGCGCGGCCCATGTCGGCGTCGAGGCGGAACTCGACGCCGGTCTCGCTGCGCCCCTCGAAGCTGTTCGAGCGGATCATCTTGACGCCGGCGATGCCGTTCAGGGCCAGCTCGACCGGCTTGGTGACCTCGACTTCGACCGCCTCGGGCGACGCGCCGGGGTAGGCGATGCTGACGAACACGATCGGCGGCGAGATGTCGGGCAGCCGTTCGACGCGCAGCTGGCTGTAGGAGAACAGCCCCAGCACGCACAGCGCGATCATCACCATCGCGGCGAACACCGGGTTGTTGATCGAGACGCGGGTGATCCACATGGTGCGGGATCCCTTTCAGGTTCGGTGCGGCCTCGTGAGCCGCGGCCCGGGTCAGGACGACTTGGCGGGTGCCGGCTGGCTGGCCGTCGCGGGGGCCGACGAGGACGACGCGCCGACCTGGGCCAGCGCGCCTTCCTTCAGGTTGTCGAAGCGCTCGGCCAGGATCTGCGCCTCGGCCGCCAGACCGCGCAGCACCTCGACACGGCCGCCGGCGGCGTCGCGCCGGCCGGTGATGACGATGCGGCGCACCAGCGCGCCGTTCTCGATCGCCCACACCTGGTCCTGCCCCGAGGCCTGGCTGACGGCGGCGAGCGGCACGGTCAGGCGCGGCGTCGGGTCGTCGAGCGTCACCAGCGCCTGGGCATACTGGCCGGCGCGCAGGCGTTCGTCGGCATTGGCGATCGCCACCACGACACCGATCGCGCGGGTGCCGGCCTCGGCAGCCGGGGCGATGCGGTCGATGCGGCCGGTCACCGGCTCGTTCCAGCCCTCGACCGAGACCCGGACCGGCTGGCCGGGCTGCAGCAGCGAGACTTCGTGCGTGGCCACGGTGCCGGCCAGCTCCAGCCGGGTCAGCGCGACCACGGTGAACACCGGCTGCTCGGCGCTGACCTTCTCGCCCGGCACCACGTGGCGCTTGCCGACGATGCCGGCGATCGGCGCCACCAGCGCCGCCTCGCGCACGCCGATGCGCGTGGTGCTGAGCTGGGCCTGGGCCGAGCGCAACTGGGCGCGCGCCGCGTCCAGCCGCGCCTGCGAGGACTGCAGCGCGATCGGCGAGATGAAGTTCTGGTCCGCCAGCCGCAGGTTCGACTCGTGCTGGCGCTGGGCCTCGACCAGCATCGCCTCGGCCTGCTGGACGCTGGCGGCGCGGTCGTCGACGCGGCTGTGCAGATCGGCCAGGTCGATGCGACCCAGCGCCTGCCCGGCCTGCACGCGCTGGCCCTCGGCGACCGCGAGCGACAGCAGCGTGCCGGCGGCCTTGGCCTTGACGACGGCGGTGTCCGGCGCCACCAGCGGCCCGGAGAACTCGATGCGCTGCGGCATCGGCTCCAGGCGGGGCCGCGTGACCTCGCTGGCGCGGAACTGCAGCGGCGGCGCCGGCGGCTTCTCGTCGGCCTTCGGTCGGTTGAACAAGGCCAGCGCGGCGCCAGCGGCGCCGAGCAGCACGAGGGGGGCCAGCACCAGCCACAGACGCCGTCTCGTGGACGCGCTGCGGGGGGCCGAGTCGGGGCGGTTCATCATGGGCGCGGAGTCTATGCAGCCGGTAAGCCGCGGTTGACAGGGGTGCGACGGGCCGCAGTTTCGCGGTGACGAACTGCGGGCCGGAACGACAGGGCGGGATGATGCACCCGCCGGGCGGGTGAACCTAGGGGGCTGCGGCCGGGATCGGGGGGACGGGCAGCCGCACGTCGCCGCACTGGGCGCGGTGGCGCAGCGCGTGGTCCATCAGGACGAGGGCCAGCAGTGCCTCGGCGATCGGCGTCGCGCGGATGCCGACGCAGGGGTCGTGGCGGCCGAAGGTCTCGACCACCGTCGGCTGGTTCTGTCGGTCGATCGAGCGACGCGGGGTGCGGATCGAGCTGGTCGGCTTGATCGCGATCGCGACGGTGATGTCCTGCCCGCTGCTGATGCCGCCCAGCGTGCCGCCGGCATGGTTGCTCAGGAAGCCTTCGGGCGTCAGCTCGTCGCCATGGTGCGAGCCGCGTTGCGCGACGCTGGCGAAGCCGGCACCGATCTCGACGCCCTTGACCGCGTTCAGCCCCATCATCGCGTGGGCGATGTCGGCATCGAGCTTGTCGAACAGCGGCTCGCCCCAGCCGGGCGGCACGCCGGTGGCTTCGACGACGATCTTCGCGCCGACCGAATCGCCCTGCTTGCGCAGCTCGTCCATGAAGGCCTCGAGCTGGGCGATCTGGCTGGCGTTGGGCGCGAAGAAGGGGTTGTTCGGCACGTGCTCCCAGCCCTCGAAGGCGATGTCGATCTCGCCGAGGGCCGCCATGCCGCCGCGAAAGCCGATGCCATGGTGCTGGCTCAGCCACTTCTTGGCCACGGCGCCGGCGCCGACCATCGGCGCGGTCAGCCGCGCCGAGCTGCGACCGCCGCCGCGCGGGTCGCGCAGGCCGTACTTGTGCCAGTAGCTGTAGTCAGCGTGGCCAGGGCGGAAGGTGTCGAGGATGTTGCCGTAGTCCTTGCTGCGCTGGTCGGTGTTGCGGATCAGCAGGCAGATCGGCGTGCCGGTCGTGAGGCCCTCGTAGACGCCGGACAGGATCTCGACCGCGTCGGGCTCGTTGCGCTGCGTCACATGGCGGCTGGTGCCGGGGCGGCGGCGGTCGAGCTCGGGCTGGATGTCGGCCTCGGACAAGGCCATCCCGGGCGGGCAGCCGTCGATCACGCAGCCGATCGCCGGGCCGTGGCTCTCGCCGAAGTTGGTGACGCGAAACAGGTGGCCAAGGGTGGAGCCGGACATGGGGCGCGGGGCAATGCGGAAGCAGCCCGCATTGTGACAGCCACCCTGGCGCGGCCGCGGGTCAGAAGCGGCAGGCGAAGCCGACGTGCGCGCCGATGCTGACGTCGCGATCGCCGGTCAGCTCGTTGCGCGTCACGCGCGTGGGTACGCGAAAGCGCGTGTAGCAGTCGTTCGCCTCGACGCCCATCGAGCGCAGCATGCGCTGCGGCATCTCCGAGCGCACCATCAGTGCGCGGCGCGGCCGCGAGCCGCGGCCGGCATGGGGCCCTTCCTGCGGCAGTTCGACGATGCTGAAGCGCGCTGCCGGCGAGCCGAAGGCCGCTCGCCCCTCGCGGCTGGCGACATGCCCCCACCAGGCCGGACCGGCGCTGCTCACCGCGGCCATCGACAGGCCGCCTTCGGTGGCCGCGCCCTGCACGGCTGCGTCGACCGCCCAGGCCTGAGCGGCCACGCCGCAGGCGAGGACGGCAAGACATAGACGGATCGGCGACGGCGCGGGGGACTTCATGGCGGCTCTCCTGCTGCACATGAGTGCAGCATCGGCCTTTCGGAGCCCCGTGATCGGTGCGGTAACACACCGATTCACTCCCTTCTCCACCGCCGCCAACTGCGTCACGGCGGAGACCCCCTGTCGGTTACTGTTGTTGCTGGACGGCCTGCTCGTCGTCGGTGCCAGCCGGCCAGTCTCGGATGTAGGCCTTGAGCATGCGGTTCTCGAAATCCTGGCTGTCGACCACCGCCTTGGCAACGTCGTAGAACGAGATCACGCCCATCAGCGTGCGCTTGGACACCACCGGCGTGTAGCGCGCATGCCTGCCGAGCATCAGCCGGCGCAGCTCGTCGAGCTCGGTCTCCGGCGTGCAGGTCAGCGGCGCATCGTCCATCACACTGCGCACGCGCGTGTCGCCGACGCCGCCACCGTTGCGCTTGATCGCGAGGATCAGCTCGCGAAAGGTGAGGATGCCCACCAGGTCGCCATGGTCCATCACGACCAGCGAGCCGATGTCGAACTCGGCCATCGTCGCCACCGCGTCGGCGAGCGGTTGGTCGGGGGTGACGGTGTACAGCGTGCCGCCCTTGACGCGGAGGATGTCGCTGACTCTCATGCTCGGCTCCTGACGGGAATGCTTCGGGCCAATATAGCCCACAATGACCGCGCCACACCATGGCGTGAACACCCCGGCCACGGCCGCCCTGGAGACCCTGATGCCCGGCGCCACCGACCCCGGCTTCGACACCCTCGCGCTGCACGCCGGCGCCGCGCCCGACCCGGCCACCGGCGCGCGCGTGACGCCGCTGCACCTGTCGACCTCCTTCGTGTTCCAGGACAGCGAGCATGCCGCCGCGCTGTTCAACATGGAGCGCGCGGGCCACGTCTATTCGCGCCTCTCGAATCCGACCAACGCGGTGCTCGAGGAGCGCGTCGCGGCGCTCGAAGGCGGTGTCGGCGCGATCGCCACCGCCAGCGGCCAGGCCGCGCTGCATCTGGCGATCGCGACGCTGGCCAGCGCCGGGTCGCACATCGTGTCGAGCGGCGCGCTGTACGGCGGCTCTCACAACCTGCTGCACTACACGCTGGCGCGCTTCGGCATCGAGACGAGCTTCGTGCGCCCCGGGGACCACGACGGCTGGCGCGCCGCGATCCGCCCGAACACCCGGCTGCTGTTCGGCGAGACGCTCGGCAATCCCGGCCTCGACGTGCTCGACATCCCAGCGGTCGCGGCGATCGCGCACGAGCACGGCCTGCCGCTGCTGGTGGATTCGACGCTGACCACGCCCTGGCTGATGCGCCCCTTCGATCATGGCGCGGACCTCGTCTACCACTCGGCGACCAAGTTCCTGTGCGGGCACGGCACCGTGGTCGGCGGCGTGCTGGTCGACAGCGGCGCCTTCGACTGGGACGCGTCCGGCCGCTTCCCCGAGCTGACCCAGCCCTACGCCGGCTTCCACGGCATGGTGTTCAGCGAGGAGAGCACCGTCGGCGCCTTCCTGCTGCGCGCGCGCCGCGAAGGCCTGCGCGACTTCGGCGCCTGCATGAGCCCGCACACCGCCTGGACCATCCTGCAGGGCATCGAGACGCTGCCGCTGCGCATGGCGCGGCATGTCGAGAACACCGAGAAGCTCGTGCGCTTCCTCGCCGCCCATCCGATGGTCGAATCGGTCGGCCACCCGCTGCTCGAGAGCCACGCCGACCATGCGCTCGCGAAAGTGCTGCTGCCGCGCGGCGCCGGCGCGGTGTTCAGCTTCCGGCTGAAGGGACATCGGGCCCAGGGCAAGGCCTTCGTCGAGGCGCTGAAGCTCTTCTCGCACCTCGCCAACGTCGGCGACTGCCGCTCGCTGGTGATCCACCCGGCGTCGACGACGCATTTCCGCATGGACGACGCCGCGCTCGCGCAGGCCGGCATCACCGCCGGGACGATCCGGCTGTCGATCGGGCTGGAGGATGCCGACGACCTGCTCGACGACCTGTCGCGCGCCTTGCGCGCTGCCGAGAAAGTGGCATGAAGCTCGCCGTCGCCGGCCGCGAGGCCTATGCCTACACCGGCGGCAAACCCTTCGACGCCGCGCTGCCCTGCGTCGCCTTCCTGCATGGCGCGCTGCTCGACCACAGCGTGTGGACGCTGCACGCCCGCTCGCTGGCCCACCATGGCCATGCGGTGCTGGCGGTCGATCTGCCGGGACATGGGCGCAGCGCGGGCCCGGCGGTGCGGAGCGTCGAGGCCGCCGCCGAGTGGTTGATCGCGCTGCTCGCCGCGGCGGGCGTGCGGCGCGTCGCGCTGGTCGGGCACAGCATGGGGTCGCTGATCGCCCTCGAAGCCGCCGCGCGGCTGACCGGTTCCGACCTCGACATCGAGCCGACGCGCCTCGCGATGATCGGCACCGCCTTCCCGATGAAGGTCTCGGCCACGCTGCTGGACATGGCCGCCGCCGCGCCCGACCAGGCCATCGACCTGGTCAACGCGCTGTCGTTCGCGTCGCTGGCCAGCAAGCCCGCCAACCCCGGCCCCGGCACCTGGCTGCACGGCGCCAACCGCGCGCTCATGCGCCGGCAACAGGCCGCCTACGCGGCGGCCGGCCACGGCAACCTGTTCCTCGACGACTTCGGCGCCTGCGACCGCTACGCTGGCGCGCCGGCGGCGGCCGCGCAAGTGCGCTGCCGGGCGCGGCTGATCCTCGGTGCAAGGGACGGCATGACACCGCCGAAAGCCGCGCAGGCCCTCGCCGCAGCGCTGCGCGCCGAGGTCACCACGCTGCCGGCCGGCCACTCGCTGATGGCCGAGGCACCCGACGCGGTGCTCGCGGCCTTGCAGGCGGCGCTGGCCTGACTCACTCCAGCAGCTCGGCCAGCGTCATCTCGCCGAACGCCGCGCGTTGCCAGAAGCCACGCAGCGCCGGCGCCGGCTCGAGCAGCAGCGCGGCGAGCAGCGGCTGGGCCGGGGTCGTCTTCGGGTCGCACAGCAGCACGAGGCGCCGGTCGGCGCCCTCGTCGAGCCGGCCGACCCAGTCGAGCGCGACCAGCGCGTCGAGCAGCGGCTCGATCTGCAGCGGGTCGGTGCGCAGCGTCTCGGTGAGCTGGGTTGCGCTCAGGCCGTGCGTCGACAGCGTGCGCGCCAGAGCCAACTCGCGCAGCAGCAGCACCGCGAGCTGGAAGCGGTGGCCCGGCGTCGCCGGCCGGCGCACCACGCGCATCAGCAGGCTGGGCGCATAGGCCGCGATCACCGCGCCGAACAGCACGATCAGCCAGCCGAGGTAGATCCACACCAGCAGGATCGGCACGGTCGCGAAGGCGCCGTAGACGGTGTTGTAGCTCGGCACCTCGCTCAGGTACCAGGCCAGGCCGCGCTTGGCGACCTCGAAGCCGGCCGCGACGAACAGCCCGCCGGCGACCGCGTGGCGCCAGCGCACCTCGGTGTTGGGCACGTAGTGGAACAGCCCGGCCATCGCACTGGCCAGCAGCACGAACTCGATGGTGTTGAGCAGCAGGCTCAGGCCCCCGGGCATCGCGCCGACCCAGCCCTTGGAGGCCGAGATCGCGTACGAGGTCAGCGTCAGGCTGATGCCCAGCAGCAGCGGGCCGAGCGTCGCCGCGGCCCAGTAGACCAGCACGCGCTGCGCGATCGGCCGCGGCTGGCGCACGCGCCAGATGGCGTTGAGCGTGCGGTCGATGGTCAGCATCAGCGCGATCGCCGTCAGCACCAGCAGCACCAGCCCGGCCGTGCCGAGCCGGTTAGCCTTGCCGGCGAACTGCGTCAGCGCGGCCAGCACCGGCTTGGCGATGCCGTCGGGCACCAGGCTCTGGATGAAGTACTTCTCGAGCGCGCCCTGGAACTGGCCGAACATCGGGAAGGCACTGAAGATCGCCAGCGTCACCGTCACCAGCGGCACCAGCGCGATCGTGGTCGTGAAGGTCAGGCTGCTCGCGGTGAGGCCGAGGCGGTCTTCGCGGAAGCGCTGGCGCAGGGTCTTGAGGGTATCGAGCCAGGGCCAGTTCTGCAGGGTCTGGACGAGCAGCGCGAGTCGCTCGCGCCAGCCCTCGCGCGCGGCGTCGGGAACGGTCATGGTCGATATCATGCCAGCCATGTTTTCTGCATCGAACGCCGCCGAGGCCACGCGCACTGTCGCGGTCGGGAGCCTGGTCGGGCTGATCGTCCTTGGCCTGACCTGGGAGCTGTGGCTTGCCCCCACCGGCAGCGGTCTGCTGGCGATCAAGGTGCTGCCGCTGTTCATCCCGCTGGCCGGGCTGCTGCAGCGCAAGCTCTACACCTACCGCTGGGTGACGCTGTTCGTCTGGCTGTACTTCACCGAGGGCGTCGTGCGCGCGACCAGCGACCGCGGCCTGAGCGCCTGGCTGGCGGGGATCGAGGTGCTGCTGTGCCTGGCGCTGTTCGCCGCCTGCGCCGTGCATGTGCGCTGGCGGCTGAAGCAGGCCGCGCCATGAGCGCGCCGGGCCGCTCCCAAGCGCTCATCCCGGAGCGCGCAGCGCGGAGGGTAGCCCCATGAGCGCCGTGCTCGACGCGCTGCGCGGCGCGGTCGGCGCGGCGCATGTGCTGACCGACGGCGACCTCTCGGCCTGGGAGCTCGATTGGCGCAAGCGCTGGCGTGGCCGGGCGCTCGCGGTCGTGCGGCCGGGCAGCACGGCCGAGGTCGCCGCCGTCGTGCGCGCCTGCGCGGCGCATGGCACGAGCCTGGTGCCGCAAGGCGGAAACACCGGTCTGGTGGGCGGCGGCGTGCCCGACGCGAGCGGCACCCAGGTGCTGCTGAGCCTGATGCGGCTGAGCCGCGTCCGCACGATCGACGCCGCCAACCTGACGATGACGGCGGAGGCCGGCTGCGTGCTGCAGGCAGTGCAGGATGCCGCGGCTGCGCAAGGCCTGCTCTACCCGCTGAGCCTCGCTGCCGAGGGCAGCTGCACGATCGGCGGCACGCTCGCCACCAACGCCGGCGGCACCCAGGTGCTGCGCTACGGCAACGCGCGCGAGCTCTGCCTCGGGCTCGAGGTCGTGACGCCGGCCGGCGAGATCTGGGACGGCCTCGCCGGCCTGCGCAAGGACAACACCGGCTACGCGCTGCGCGACCTCTACATCGGCAGCGAAGGCACGCTGGGCGTGATCACCGCGGCGGTGCTGAAGCTGCACCCGGCACCGGCCGCGCAGTGCACCGCGCTGGCGGCCTGCGACTCACCGGCTGCCGCTGTCGCACTGCTGCAACTCGCGCAGGCGCGGCTCGGCGCCGGGCTGACCGGCTTCGAGCTGATGGGCCGCTTTGCGCTCGAGCTGGTCGAACGCCACTTCCCGGCGCTGCCCCGGCCGCTGGCGCCGAGCCCGTGGACCGTGCTGCTGGAGCTGTCCGACACCGAGGGCGAGGCCCAGGCGCGCGCGCGCTTCGAGGCGCTGCTCGAGGCGGCCTTCGTGGCCGGCACGATCTCGGACGCCGCCATCGCCGAAAGCATGCAGCAGTCGCGCCAGCTCTGGCACCTGCGCGAGAGCATTCCGCTGGCGCAGGCCGAGGAAGGGCTGAACATCAAGCATGACATCGCGCTGCCGGTGTCGCGCATCCCGGCCTTCGTCGCCGCCACCGACGCGGCGCTCGAGCGGGCCTTCCCCGGTGTGCGGCTGGTCGACTTCGGCCACCTCGGCGACGGCAACCTGCACTACAACGTGCAGTGCCCGGCCGGCGGCGATGCAGCGGCCTTCCTGCGCGAGCAGGAGGAGGCCGTCAACGCGCTGGTCTACGACGCGGTGCTCGCGCATGGCGGCTCGATCTCGGCTGAGCATGGCGTCGGTGCGCTGAAGCGCGACACCCTGCCCCACTACAAGTCCGCGGTGGCGCTGGACCTGATGCGCGCCGTCAAGCGCGCGCTCGACCCGCAGGGCCTGATGAACCCCGGCCGCGTGCTTTAGGGCGCGCCGGCAACGGCGCGGCCGCCTCGCGCCGCGCCTCGGCGAGCAGCCAGTCGGCGAAGGGCTGCACCTCGGGGTTGCGCGCCGCGCCGGCCGACCGCATCAGGTGGTAGCCCAGCGGCGACGCGACGCTGCGCTCGAAGGGCGCGACCAGCCGGCCTTCGCGCAACAGTCCAGCGACCAGCGGCAAGCGCCCGAGCGCCACGCCCTGGCCGGCCATCGCCGCGTGGATCATCTGGTCGTAGAGCGAGAAATGCAGCCGCCCGGCCGGCTTCAGATCGTCGAGCAGCATCGCGCGCAGCCACAGCTGCCAGTCGAGCAACTGGGCGCCGGCCATGTTGGGATCGACGTGCAGCAGCGTGTGGCGCGCCAGGTCGGCCGGGCGCCGCAGTGGCCGCGCCGGGTCGGCCGCCAGCACCGGGCTGCACACCGGCGTGACGGCCTCGCCGAACAGGCGCTGCGCGCCGCTCGCGGCCGGCGGCGGCGGGCCGTAGCGGATCGCCAGATCGACGCCGTCGCGCTCCAGGTTCACGAGCGTGTGGGTGGCCGAGATGCGCACGTCCACCTCCGGGTGCAGCGCCGTGTAGCCGGCCAGCCGCGGGATCAACCACAGGCCGGCGAAGCCCGGCGTGGTGGTGATGGTGACGGTGCGAGCGCGTGTCTGCTCGGTGAGCGCCTCGCGCACGTTGTGCAGCTGCTGCAGCACGGTGGCGGTGGTGGCCTGCAGGCGCTCGCCGGCTTCGGTCAGTCGCAAGGCCCGATGCAGGCGCTGGAACAGCGCGACGCCGAGACGCTCCTCGAGCAGCGCGATCTGCCGGCTGACCGCGGACTGCGTCAGCGCGAGCTCGTCGGCCGCGCGCGTGAAGCTCAGGTGCCGCGCGGCGGACTCGAAGCTCTCGAGCAGGTCGAGCGGCGGCAGGCGGTAGCGGCGCATGGTGGTGATGGCGGTGTTTCGCATTCTATTTTGGAATGCATCACCTGCCAAACGACCGTTTGAGGCGATCGCCTGCGTCGACGAATATCACTCCACGAACCCCTTGCGTGCGACGCCTGCCGCGGCGAGCACCGAATGCGCTGCAATCATCCGAAGGAGGCCCCATGCATACCCTGCCCGAGCGCCTGCCGCGCCACGCCACGCTGACGCTCGCCGACCGCGCCGGCGATCGCATCGATTGCCTGCGCGGCCGACTGTGGATCACGCAGGACGCCGACCCGCGCGACATCGTGCTCGAGGCCGGCGCGAGCTTCGAGCTCGACCGCCCCGGCCTCGCGATCGTCTCGGCGCTCGCCGACGCGCGGCTGCGCCTGCACCGCGCGGCTGGCGGCGGGAGCCGGCCGTGATCGCGCTCGACCACCCCTACCCGACCGAGCTGATCGACCGCTGGACGCTGGGCGACGGTCGGCGCGTCACGGTGCGGCCAGTGCTGCCGCAGGACGCCGAGCTCGAGCAACGGCTGGTGCGCGGGCTGTCGGCCCGGTCACGCTACGCGCGCTTCATGAGCCCGATCCGCGAGCTGTCGCCGCAGTGGCTGGAGCGTCTAACGCGCATCGACTACGCGCGCCATGTCGCGCTGGTGGCCGAGAGCTTCGACGGCGACGGCTCGGCGCGCGCCGTCGGCGAGGCGCGTTACGTCGTCGACGCCAGTGGCACGGCGGCCGAGTTCGCGGTGCTGACCGCCGACGACTGGCGCCGCGCCGGGCTGGCCACCGGCATGCTGTGCATGTTGATCGGCCACGCGCGACGCGCCGCCCTGCAGATGATCTACGGCGACCTGCTGCGCGACAACGACGCGATGCTGGCGCTGGCGCGGCGGCTCGGCTTTCGCAGCGGCGTCCATCCGGACGATGCGCGGCTGAGCCGCGTTCGGCTGGCGCTGCAGGCGCCGACCGCCGCGCCGCAGCCGGCGGAGACGGCCTGCGCCGACGGCTGACGAGACGCTAGTGCTCCGGGCCGTCGACGCTGGCCGGCCAAGGCAGCGCGTGCACGTCGATGCCCTCGTCGCGCAGCGCCTCGGCCTCGTCGTGGCTGGCACGGCCGCGGATGCCGCGCTCGGCCGCCTCGCCGTAGTGGATGCGGCGTGCCTCGTCGGCGAAGCGCTCGCCGACATCCTCGGTCTGGGCCATCACGTGGCGCACCGCGCGCAGCCACAGGGCTTCGACGCTGCGCTGCTCGGGCGTGGCAGGCGCGCCGGCGGCGGGCTCACGCGCGGCCGACGACAGGTTCAGGCGCGGCGCGCTCGGCAGGCGCAGCACCTCGCGGCTCGCGCACAGCGGGCATTCGACGAGGCCGCGCGCGCCCTGCTCGACATAGGCGTCCTCGGACGCGAACCAGCCTTCGAAAGCATGGCCCCGCTCGCACTGGAGGTTGAAGACCTTCATGGCCCGATGATGCGCCCGAATCAGCCCGCCGGTGCGGCCTGCCAGTGCAAGGCCCAACGTCCCGTGCGCCAATTCGCGAGCCACAACAGCCCGATCAGCGTCTTGGCGTCGGTCAGCTCGCCGCGCCCGGCCTGCGCCTCCAGTTCGTCGACCGAGGCCGCGTAGACGTCGAGGAACTCGCCTTCGTCGAGCCGCCGCTCGCCGAGCACGAGGCCGCGCGCGAACCAGACCTCGATGCCTTCGGTCGAGTAGGCGATGGCGTTGTGCAGGATGCCGGCGCGGGCCCACTCGGCGGCGCGGTAGCCGGTCTCCTCGGCCAGTTCGCGCACCGCGCAGGCGAACGGCGGCTCGCCGGGGTCGATCTTTCCGGCCGGAAACTCGACGAAGGTGCGCCGCAAGGGGTAGCGGTACTGGCGCTCGACGACGACGCGGCCATCGTCGAGCAGCGGGACGATCATCACCGCGCCGGGATGGACGATGTACTCGCGCGTGGCCTCGCGGCCGTCGGGCAGGCGCACGGCGTCGCGCCGCACGTCGAGGAAGCTGCCGCGCCAGGCCGTCTCGCTGGCGACGCAGGTTTCGCGCAGGTGCGGCGGGTCCTCGGCCGCCGTCATCGCGTCGCTCGCCACCGCCGCGCGGGGCTCAGCCGGCCAGCGCGAGGCGGACCGCGTCGGCGCACATCGTCATCAGCCCGCCGGGCAGGACGCCGAACACCAGCACCGCGGCGCCGTTGAGCACCAGCAGCGAGCGGACCTCGCCGGGCGCCGTGATCAGCGGCGCATTCGCCTCGGCATCGTCGAAGTAGATCGTCTTGACGACGCGCAGGTAGTAGAAGGCGCCGATCAGCGACAGCAGCACCGCCACCACCGCCAGCACGATGTAGCCGGCGACGTTGGTCGACACCAGCGCCTGCAGCACCGCGAGCTTGGCGTAGAAGCCCACCGTCGGCGGGATGCCGGCCAGCGAGAACATGCACACCGCCATCACGCCGCCGAGCAACGGGCTGCGCTGGTTCAGGCCCTTGAGGTCGTTGATGTCCTCGGCCTCGAAGCCCTGGCGCGCCAGCAGCATGATCACGCCGAAGGTGCACAGCGTCGTGATCACGTAGGCGACCAGGTAGAACATCGCCGAGCTGTAGCCGTTGGCCGCCGACAGCGTGTTGCCCGAGATCACCGTCGGCGTGAAGCCGAGCAGCATGAAGCCGAGCTGGGCGATCGCCGAATAGGCCAGCATGCGCTTGAGGTTGGTCTGCGCGATGGCGGCCAGGTTGCCGATCACCATCGACGCGACCGACAGGATGATCAGCATCTGCTGCCAGTCGACCGCCAGACCGATCATGCCCTCGACCAGCAGCCGGATCGTGATCGCGAAGGCCGCCAGCTTGGGCGCCGCGGCGACCATCAGCGTCACGGCGGTCGGTGCGCCCTGGTAGACGTCGGGCACCCACATGTGGAAGGGCACGACGCCGAGCTTGAACGCCAGGCCGGCGACGACGAACACCACGCCGAACACCAGCACCTTGGCGTTGATCGTGCCCGAGGCGATGGCCTTGAACACCTCGCCGATCTCGAGCGAGCCGGTAGCGCCGTACATCATCGACAGGCCGTAGAGCAGGAAGCCGCTGGCCAGCGCGCCGAGCACGAAGTACTTCATCGCCGCCTCGGTGGCCACCGGGTGGTCGCGGCGCAGCGCGATCATCGCGTACAGGCTTAGCGACATCAGCTCCAGGCCCAGGTAGAGCACCAGGAAGTGGTTGGCCGAGATCATGATCGAGATCCCGAGCAGCGAGAACAGCGCCAGCGTGAACAGCTCGCCCTTGAGGATCTCGCGGTCGGCCGCATAGGGCTGGGCGTAGACCAGGCTGACGAAGGTCGCGATGGTCGCGAACAGTGCCAGCAGGTGGCCCATCGCGTCGGCCACCACCATGCCCTGCATCGCGTACAGCGTGATGCCGTCCTGCCAGTGCGACAGGTGCAGCGCGCCGACGGCCACCAGGGTGGCCAGCGACAACAGATAGGTCGGCGTGCGGCGTTCGGACTTGACCCACAGGTCGACCATCGCGATGACGCAGGTCATCGCGAGCAGGACGATCTCCGGAAGGACGGCGTGCCAGTTCATGTCGTTCATCGTGAGTGGCCCGTCAGTTCAGCTTGGACACGGCCACGTGGCGCAGCAGTTCGGTCACCGAGGCGTCCATCACGTCGGTGAAGGGCTTGGGATACACGCCCATCCACAGCGTCGCGGCGGCCAGCAGGCCGAGCATCAGGAACTCGCGGTGGTTGATGTCGGTGAGCGCGCGCACGTCCTCGTTGGCGACATCGCCGAAATAGACGCGCTTGACCATCCACAGCGTGTAGGCGGCGCCGAAGATCAGCGTGGTCGCGGCCAGCAGCCCGATCCAGAAGTTCACCTTCACCGCGCCGAGGATCACCATCCACTCGCCGACGAAGCCGGCGGTGCCCGGCAGGCCGCAGTTGGCCATCGCGAAGAACACCGCCAGCGCGGCGAACTTGGGCATGGTGTTCACCACGCCGCCGTAGGACGCGATCTCGCGGCTGTGCACGCGGTCGTAGAGCACGCCGATGCACAGGAACATCGCGCCCGAGACGAAGCCGTGGCTGATCATCTGCACGATGCCGCCGGCCACGCCGAGCTCGTTGAACAGGAAGAAGCCCAGTGTCACGAAGCCCATGTGGGCCACCGACGAGTAGGCGACCAGCTTCTTCATGTCGTTCTGCACCAGCGCCACCAGGCCGATGTAGAGCACCGCGATCAGCGAAAGCGCGATCACGAAGCCGGCCCAGGCATGGCTGGCGTCGGGCGCGATCGGCATCGAGAAGCGCAGGAAGCCGTAGGCGCCGAGTTTCAGCATGATGGCCGCCAGCACCACCGAGCCGCCGGTCGGCGCCTCGACGTGGGCGTCGGGCAGCCAGGTGTGGACCGGCCACATCGGCACCTTCACGGCGAACGCCGCGAAGAAGGCGAAGAACAGCAGCGTCTGCGCCGGCATCGGCAGCGGCAGGCGATGCCAGTCGAGGATCTCGAAGCTGCCGCCGCTCTTGTAGTACAGGTAGACCAGCGCCACCAGCATCAGCAGCGAGCCGAGCAGCGTGTAGAGGAAGAACTTGAAGGCCGCGTAGACGCGCCGCGGCCCGCCCCAGACGCCGATGATGATGTACATCGGGATCAGCGTGGCCTCGAAGAACACGTAGAACAGCAGCCCGTCGAGCGCGCTGAACACGCCGACCATCAGGCCCGAGAGGATCAGGAAGGCGCCCATGTACTGGTGCACCCGCTCGGTGATCACTTCCCAGGCCGAGATCACGACGATGATCGTGATGAAGGCGGTCAGCAGCACGAACCACACCGAGATGCCGTCGACGCCGAGGTGGTAGTTGACGTTGAAGCGGTCGATCCAGGCCGCCTTCTCGGCGAACTGCATCGCGGCCGTGGACGCGTCGAAGCCGGTGATCAGCGGGATCGTGACGAGGAAGCCGAGCACCGCGCCGATCAGCGCGATCCAGCGCGCCGCGCCGGGCTGCTCGTCGCGGCCGATGGCCAGCAGGATGATGCCGAAGACGATCGGCACCCAGATGGCGAGGGAAAGCAGGCCCATGTCAGCGCCTCACTTCGCCAGCCACACGAACCAGGTCATCAGCGCGAACACGCCGACGATCATGACCAGTGCGTAGTGGTAGATGTAGCCCGACTGGAACAGCCGCGTCACCTGCGCGATCCAGCCGACCAGCCGCGCCGAGCCGTCGATCGCGCCGTCGATCACCGCCATGTCGCCGCCGCGCCAGAGGCCACGGCCGAGCCCGCGGGCGGCCGGGGCGAGCAGCTTCTCGTTGATCGCGTCCATGTAGTACTTGTTGTCGAGCAGGCGATGGAGGAAACCGAAGCGGGCCTGGATCGCGGCCGGGATGTCGGGGCGCTTCATGTAGAAGAACCAGGCCGTCACCACGCCGCCGAGCGCCAGCCAGAACGGCAGCGTCTGCAGGCCGTGCAACGCCATCGCGCCGGCGCCGTGGAACATCTCCGCCAGTTCGGCCATCGCCGGGTGCCGTGCGGCGTCGACGATGATCGAATCCTTGAAGAACTCGCCGAACAGCATCTCGTTCACGGCCATGTAGCCGATCACGACCGAGGGCACGGCCAGCAGCAGCAGCGGCACCGTCACGACCCAGGGCGATTCGTGCGGCTCGTGGGCCTCGCCGTGGTGATCATCGTCGTGGTGGTCGTGCTCGCCCGGGAAGGGCTTGTGGCGGAAACGCTCCTCGCCGTGGAAGACCAGGAAGTACATCCGGAACGAGTAGAAGGCCGTCACGAACACGCCGGCCGTCACCGCGAAGTAGGCGAAGCCCGAACCCCACAGCGGGCTGGCGTGCACCGCCTCGATGATCATGTCCTTGGAATAGAAGCCCGAGAACAGCGGCGTGCCGATCAGCGCCAGCGAGCCGGCCAGCGAGGTCAGCCAGGTGATCGGCATGTACTTGCGCAGGCCACCCATGTTGCGGATGTCCTGGTCGTGGTGCATGCCCATGATCACCGAGCCGGCGCCCAGGAACAGCAGCGCCTTGAAGAAGGCGTGCGTCATCAGGTGGAAGACCGCCACCGAGTAGGCCGAGGCGCCGAGCGCCACCGTCATGTAGCCGAGTTGGCTGAGCGTGGAATAGGCGACGACGCGCTTGATGTCGTTCTGGATGATGCCCAGGAAGCCCATGAACAGCGCCGTGATCGCGCCGATCACCAGCACGAAGGACAGCGCGGTGTCCGACAGCTCGAACAGCGGCGACATGCGCGCCACCATGAAGATGCCGGCCGTCACCATCGTCGCCGCGTGGATCAGCGCCGAGATCGGCGTCGGGCCTTCCATCGAGTCGGGCAGCCAGACATGCAACGGAAACTGCGCGCTCTTGCCCATCGCGCCGATGAACAGGCAGATGCACGCGACCGTGATCACCATCCAGTCGGTGCCCGGGAACACCAGCTTTGCGAGTTCCGGCCCCTGGGCGAACAGTTCGCCGTAGTTCAGCGAGCCGCCATAGGCCAGCAGCAGGCCGATGCCGAGGATGAAGCCGAAATCGCCGACCCGGTTGACCAGGAAGGCCTTCATGTTGGCGAAGATCGCGGTCGGCCGCTTGAACCAGAAGCCGATCAGCAGGTAGGACACCAGGCCCACCGCCTCCCAGCCGAAGAACAGCTGGAGCATGTTGTTGCTCATCACCAGCATCAGCATGCTGAAGGTGAACAGCGAGATGTAGGAGAAGAAGCGCTGGTAGCCCGGGTCCTCGGCCATGTAGCCGATCGTGTAGACGTGCACCATCAGCGACACGAAGGTCACGACGCACATCATCATCGCGGTCAGGCCGTCGACCAGGAAGCCGACCTCCATCTTCAACCCGCCGATCACCAGCCATTCGTAGACGGTGGCGTTGAAGCGCGCGCCGGCCGTCACCGCCAGCAGCGTCTGCACCGACAGCACGAACGCCACCGCGACACCCAGGCAGGTGATCCAGTGCGCGCCGCGCCGGCCGACCGCCTTGCCGAACAGGCCGGCCACCACCGCGCCCACCAGGGGCGCGAGCGGCACGGCCGTCAGCAGAGAGGGAGAAAGCTCAGTCATCTTGTTGTTCTCGAGGGCGGGCGCGGCGGCCCGCGGTTCAGCCCTTGAGCGCGTCGAGCTCGTCGACGTTGATCGTCGAGCGGTTGCGGAACAGCACCACCAGGATCGCGAGGCCGATGGCCGATTCGGCCGCCGCCACCGTGAGGATGAAGAACACGAACACCTGGCCCGCGATGTCGCCCAGGTAATGCGAGAACGCGACGAAGTTGAGGTTGACGGCGAGCAGCATCAGCTCGATCGCCATCAGCAGCACGATCAGGTTCTTGCGGTTCAGGAAGATGCCGATCACCGACAGCGCGAACAGGATCGCGCCGAGCGACAGGTAGTGGCCCAGGGTCAGCATCAGGCGGCTCCTCCGTCACCGGCCGGCGCGGCCGGCGGCGGCGCGACCTCGGGCTTCATCTGCACCATGCGCACGCGGTCGGCGCGCTTGACGGCGATCTGCACGGCCGGGTCGATGTACTTGGAATCCTTGCGCCGCCGCAGCGTCAGCGCGATCGCCGCGATGATGGCCACCAGCAGCAGCACCGCCGCGATCTGCAGCGGATAAAGGTAATGGGTGTAGATCTCGATGCCGATCAGCTTGGTGTTGCCGAGCTGCAGCGCCTCGGCCGTCGGCTGCGGCGCCTCGGTGCTGCGGAAGCCGCCGAGAAGCACCAGCGACATCTCGAAAGCGATCACCGCGCCGATGCCGAGTGCCAGCGGCAGGTGGCGCCGCACCCCCTGGCGCAGGGTGTCGGTGTTGGCGTCGAGCATCATCACGACGAACAGGAACAGCACCATCACCGCGCCGACGTAGACCAGCACCAGCGTGATCGCCAGGAACTCGGCGCGCAGCAGCATCCACACGCAAGCGGCGTTGAAGAAGGCGAGCACGAGAAACAGCGCCGCGTACACGGCGCTGCGCGCGGTGATGACGCGGTAGGAAGCGAACAGCAGGATCGCCGAAAAGACGTAGAAGAGCGCGGTCTCGATTTGCATGGTCTTGTGGACTTCAGCGGAAGGCGGCGTCCGCCTCCCGGTTGGCCGCGATCTCCTTCTCGTAGCGGTCGCCCACCGCGAGCAGCATGTCCTTGGTGAAGTAGAGGTCGCCGCGCTTCTCGCCGTGGTACTCGAAGATGTGGGTCTCGACGATCGAGTCGACCGGGCAGCTCTCCTCGCAGAAGCCGCAGAAGATGCACTTGGTCAGGTCGATGTCGTAGCGCGTGGTGCGGCGCGAGCCGTCGGCGCGCACGTCGGACTCGATCGTGATGGCCAGCGCCGGGCACACCGCCTCGCACAGCTTGCAGGCGATGCAGCGCTCCTCGCCGTTGTCGTAGCGGCGCAGCGCGTGCAGGCCGCGGAAGCGCGGGCTGAGCGGCGTCTTCTCCTCGGGGAACTGGATCGTCATCTTGCGCTGCAGCGCGTGACGGCCCGTGAGCTTCATGCCCTTGAGCAGTTCCAGCAGGAAGAAGGTATTGAAGAATTCCTTGATCGAAGCCACGGCGTTCATGCGGGCCTCCTCACTTCCAGATGTTCCACGGCGACTGGATCCACAGGCCGACGACCACCAGCCACACCAGCGTCACCGGGATGAAGATCTTCCAGCCCAGACGCATGATCTGGTCGTAGCGGAAGCGCGGGAAGGTCGCGCGCACCCACAGGAACATCGTCGCGACGACGAAGGTCTTCAGACCCAGCCAGATCCAGCCCGGCACCGCGTTGAACAGCGCGCTGTCGATCGGCGGCAGCCAGCCGCCGAGGAACATCACCGCGGCCAACGCCGACACCAGGATCATGTTGGCGTACTCAGCCAGGAAGAACATCGCGAACGACATGCCCGAGTACTCGACCATGTGCCCGGCGACGATCTCCGATTCGCCCTCGACCACGTCGAAGGGGTGGCGGTTGGTCTCGGCGATCCCCGAGATCACGTAGACGATGAAGATCGGGAACAGCGGCAGCCAGTTCCAGCTCAGGAAGGTGAGGCCGCGGTCGGCGAACCAGCCCTCGCCCTGGCCCAGCACGATGCCGCTCATGTTCAGCGTGCCCGACACCATCAGCACGACGACGAGCGCGAAGCCCATCGCGATCTCGTAGCTGACCATCTGCGCCGACGCGCGCAGTGCGCCGAGGAAGGCGTACTTCGAGTTGCTGGCCCAGCCGGCGATGATGACGCCATAGACCTCCATCGAGGTGATCGCCATCAGGAACAGCAGGCCCGCGTTGATGTCGGCCAGCACGACCTCGGGGCCGAAGGGCACGACGACCCAGGCGGCCAGCGCCGGCATGATGGTCATCACCGGGCCGAGCAGGAACAGCGTCTTGTTGGCCGCGGTCGGGAGGATGATCTCCTTGAAGATCAGCTTCACCGCATCGGCGATCGGCTGCAGCAGGCCGAGCGGACCGACGCGGTTGGGGCCGAGGCGGATCTGCGACCAGCCGATGGCCTTGCGCTCCCACAGCGTCAGGTAGGCCACGCAGAGCATCAGCGGCAGGATCAGCGCGACGATCTTCACCAGCGTCCAGGCCACGGGCCAGGCGCCGCCGAGCAGGCTGCTGCCGTACTGAGTGACGGTGTCGAGCATCGTCAGGCTTTCTCGACCGCGATCGGGCCGAACATCGCCCCGAGCGCTGCGGTTGCAGGGTGGCCGGCCGGCACGCGCACCGCGGTCGGCGCGAGGCTGGCGTCGTGGCAGGCCGGCAGCAGCACGGTGGCGCTGCCCTGCTGCACGACGACGGTCTGGCCGTCGGCGAGGCCGAGCTGCTGCCACAGCGCGGTCGGCAGGCCGGCGCGCGGCGGCCTCGCGTCGGCGGTGGCCTGCAGCGAGGGCGCGCGGCGCACGATCGCGTCGGCGCTGTAGATCGGCACGTCGGCAATGCGCTCGAGCGTCGCGGACGCTGCAGAGGTAGCGACCGCCGCGCGGCTCGCATTGCTCAGCCGCGCGGGCAGCGCGGCGAGGTCGCCCAGCGCCTGCGCCCTCACCTCCTCGGCCGTCTCGAAGCCGAAGCCCTCGAGGCCGAGCAGCGTGCCGAGCACGCGCAGCAGCTTCCAGGCCGGGCGCGCGTCGCCACGCGGCTTGACGACGCCGTGGAAACTCTGCACGCGGCCTTCCGCGTTCACGAAGCTGCCGGCAGTCTCGGTGAAGGGGGCGATCGGCAGCATCACGTCGGCGAACTCGAGGTTCGCGCTCTTGAACGCGCTCAGTGACACGACCATCGAGGCGGCGCCCAGTGCCGCGCGGGCCTGGGCCGCGTCGGCGGCGTCGAGCACCGGCTCGGCGTTCAGCAGCACATAGGCCTTCAGCGGCTTGGCGAGCATCTGCGCGGCATTCAGGCCGGCTGCGCCGGGCTGGGCGCCGACCAGCTGGGCGCCAACGCTGTTGGCCGCCTCGCCCAGGTAGCCGCAGCTCGCGCCCGACTGCTCAGCGATGAAGTTCGCCAGCGCAAGCAGCTCATCGGCGCGCGGGTGCTGGGCGGCCGCATTGCCGAGCAGCACCGCCTTGTGATGACCACCGAGCAGCGAGGCCGCGATCGCGCGCGCCGCGTCACCCGGCTGGGTGGCGATCGGCGCGGCCACGCCCCGCTCGGCCGCCACCGCCGCGGCCACTTCGGCCAGCGCCGCAACCCAGGCGCTCGGCGCCGCGGTCAGCTGCGCCTTGACCGGCAGCAGCCAGTCGTCGGCCAGGGCGTGCAGGCTGGTGACCTGCGCGCCCCGCTTGGCGGCGTGGCGCAGGCGCAGCGCGAACAGCGGATGGTCCTTGCGCAGGAAGGAGCCGACGACGAAGGCACGGTCCAGCGTCGACAGCGACGCGATGCTCGTGCCGAGCCAGCGCGCACCGGCGGCATGGGCCGTGTCCGCGGGCTGCGCGTGACGCAGCCGGTGGTCGACGTTGTCCGAGCCGAGGCCGCGCACCAGCTTCGCGAGCAGGTGCAGTTCCTCGACCGTGCTGTGTGCGGTGCCGAGCGCGCCGATCGACGCCGCGCCGTGGTCGGCCTTGATCGACTTCAGGCCGTTGGCGACGTACTCGAGCGCGGTGGTCCAGTCGACCGTCTGCCACTGGCCGCCCTGCTTGATCATCGGCGCGGTCAGGCGGTCGTCGCCATTGAGCGCCTCGTAGGAAAAGCGGTCGCGATCGGCCAGCCAGCACTCGTTGACCGCCTCGTTCTCGAGCGGCACGACGCGCATCACCTGCTGGCCCTTGACCTGCACGATCAGGTTGGCGCCGGTGCTGTCGTGCGGGCTGACGCTCTTGCGGCGGCCGAGCTCCCAGGTCCGCGCGCTGTAGCGGAAGGGCTTGCTGGTCAGCGCGCCGACCGGGCACAGGTCGATCATGTTGCCCGACAGCTCCGAGTCGATCGTGTCGCCGGCGACGGTCGTGATCTCGCTGTGCTCGCCGCGGTGGATCATGCCCAGCTCCATCACGCCGGCGACTTCCTGGCCGAAGCGCACGCAGCGGGTGCAGTGGATGCAGCGCGTCATCTCCTCCATCGAGATCAGCGGGCCGACGTCCTTGTGCAGCACGACGCGCTTTTCTTCCTCGTAGCGCGAGGCCGACTTGCCGTAGCCCACCGCCAGATCCTGGAGCTGGCATTCACCGCCCTGGTCACAGATGGGGCAGTCCAGCGGATGGTTGATGAGCAGGAACTCCATCACCGACTGCTGGGCCTTGATCGCCTTGTCGCTCTTGGTGCGGACGATCATGCCCTGCGTCACCGGCGTGGCGCAGGCCGGCATGGGCTTGGGCGCCTTCTCGATGTCGACCAGGCACATGCGGCAGTTGGCCGCGATGCTGAGCTTCTTGTGGTAGCAGAAGTGCGGGATGTAGGTGCCGGCCTTGTCGGCCGCGTGCATCACGACGCTGCCTTCGGGCACCTCGACCTTGCGGCCGTCGAGTTCGATCTCAACCATGTTCGTGGGTCCCTGCTCAGACGTAGGCCGGGACCATGCAGGTCTTGTGTTCGATGTGGTGCTCGAACTCGGGGCGGAAGTGCTTGATCATGGCCCGCACCGGCATCGCCGCGGCGTCGCCGAGCGCGCAGATGGTGCGGCCCATGATGTTCTCCGACACGTTGTCGAGTAGCGCGATGTCCTCGGGCCGACCCTTGCCATGCTCGATGCGGTCGACCATGCGCCACAACCAGCCGGTGCCCTCGCGGCAGGGCGTGCACTGGCCGCAGCTCTCGTGCTGGTAGAAGTAGGACAGGCGCAGCAGGCTCTTGACCATGCAGCGGCTGTCGTCCATCACGATCACCGCGCCGGAGCCGAGCATCGAGCCGGCCTTGGCGATGGAGTCGTAGTCCATCGTGCAGTCCATCATGATCGAGGCCGGCAGCACCGGCGCCGACGAGCCGCCGGGGATCACGGCCTTGAGCCTGCGGCCGCCCTTGACGCCGCCGGCGAGCTCGAGCAGCTTGGAAAACGGCGTGCCCATCGGGATCTCGTAGTTGCCCGGCCGCTCGACGTCGCCGACCATCGAGAAGATCTTGGTGCCGCCGTTGTTGGGCTTGCCGACCGCGAGGTAGGCGTCGGCACCGTTGCGGATGATCCAGGGCACCGCGGCGAAGGTCTCGGTGTTGTTGATCGTCGTCGGCCGGCCGTACAGGCCGTAGCTGGCCGGGAACGGCGGCTTGAAGCGCGGCTGGCCCTTCTTGCCTTCGAGCGACTCGAGCAGCGCCGTTTCCTCGCCGCAGATGTAGGCACCGAAGCCGTGGAAGGCATGGAGCTGGAAGCTGTGGCCCGAGCCGAGGATGCGGTCGCCCAGGTAGCCGGCGGCACGCGCCTCGTCGAGTGCTTCCTCGAAACGCTCGTAGATCTCGAAGATCTCGCCGTGGATGTAGTTGTAGCCGACGCTGATGCCCATCGCGTAGGCGGCGATGATCATGCCCTCGATGACGATGTGCGGGTTGTAGGCGAGGATGTCGCGGTCCTTGCAGGTGCCCGGCTCGCCCTCGTCGGAGTTGCACACCAGGTACTTCTGCCCCGGGAACTGGCGCGGCATGAAGCTCCACTTCAGCCCCGTCGGGAAGCCCGCGCCGCCGCGGCCGCGCAGCGCGGAGGCCTTGACCTCGGCGATCACCTGCTCGGGCGTCATGCCCTCGCCGCCGTCCTGGGCGAGGATCTTCTTCAGCGCCTGGTAGCCGCCGCGGGCCTCGTAGTCCTTCAGCCGCCAGTTGCTGCCGTCGAGGCCGGCGACGATCTGCGGCCCGAGGTGGCGGTCGTGGAAGCAGGTCTCGCGACCGCTGGCCTGGAATTTCGACAGGTCGAGCTGCATCGTCGTGCGCCTCACTTGGCCGCGGCCTTCAGCGTCTCGACCAGCTCGTCGAGGCGCGGCTCGCTCATGTAGCTGAGCATCTGGCGGTCGTTGACCAGCAGCACCGGCGCGTCGGCGCAAGCGCCGAGGCATTCGCTCGGCTGCACGGTGAACACACCGTCGGCCGTCGTGCCGTAGGGCTCGACGCCGAGCTTGCCGCACAGGTGCTGCAGCGCGGTCTCGCCGTTGCGCAGCTGGCACGGCAGGTTGGTGCAGACGTTCAGCTTGAACTGGCCGACCGGCTGCTGGTTGTACATGTTGTAGAAGGTCGTGACCTCGTGCACCGCGATCGGCGGCATGCCGAGGTAGGCGGCGACGCCGTTCTCGGCCTCGGCCGACACCCACCCCTGTTCCTGCTGGACGATCGCCAGGCAGGCCATCACCGCGGACTGCTTCTGCTCGGCCGGGTACTTGGCGACCTCGCGCGCGAAGCGCGCCAGCGTGGCCTCGCTGAACTGCATGGTGGCGCTCACCGGTCGATCTCCCCGAACACGATGTCCATGGTGCCGATCACCGCCACCGCGTCGGCGATCATGTGGCCGCGGCTCATCTCGTCGAGCGCCGCCAGGTGCGCGAAGCCGGGCGCGCGGATCTTCAGCCGGTAGGGCTTGTTGGCGCCGTCGCTCACCAGGTAGATGCCGAACTCGCCCTTCGGGTGCTCGACGGCGGCGTAGGCCTCGCCCTCGGGCACATGGAAGCCCTCGGTGAAGAGCTTGAAGTGGTGGATCAGCTCTTCCATGTTGGTCTTCATGTCGACCCGGGACGGCGCCGCGACCTTGTGGTTGTCGGTGATCACCGGGCCCGGGTTGGCGCGCAGCCAGTCGACGCACTGGCGGATGATGCGGTTGGACTGGCGCATCTCCTCGATGCGGACCAGGTAGCGGTCGTAGGTGTCGCCGGTCACGCCGACCGGGACGTCGAAGTCCATGCGGTCGTAGACGTCGTAGGGCTGGTTCTTGCGCAGGTCCCAGGCGATGCCCGAGCCGCGCAGCATCGCGCCGGTGAAGCCGAGGTTGAGCGCGCGCTCCGGCGTCACGACGCCGATGCCGACCGTGCGCTGCTTCCAGATGCGGTTGTCGGTGAGCAGCGTCTCGTACTCGTCGACGTAGGTCGGGAAGCGCTTCGTGAAGTCGTCGATGAAGTCGAGCAGCGAGCCCTGGCGGTTGTCGTTGAGCCGCTCCAGCGCCTTGGCGTTGCGGATCTTGTTGGCCTTGTACTGCGGCATCGCGTCGGGCAGGTCGCGGTAGACGCCCCCCGGACGGAAGTAGGCCGCGTGCATGCGCGCACCCGACACCGCCTCGTACATGTCGAACAGATCCTCGCGCTCGCGGAAGCAGTAGATGAAGATGTTCATCGCACCGCAGTCCAGGCCGTGGCAGCCGAGCCACAGCAGGTGGTTCAGCAGCCGCGTGATCTCCGAGAACATCACGCGGATGTACTGCGCGCGCTCCGGCACGTCGACGCCGAGCAGCTTCTCGATCGCCAGGCAGTAGGCGTGCTCGTTGCACATCATGGACACGTAGTCGAGACGGTCCATGTAGGGCAGCGACTGGATGTAGGTCTTGCTCTCGGCCAGCTTCTCGGTCGCGCGGTGCAGCAGGCCGATGTGCGGGTCGGCGCGCTGGATCACCTCGCCGTCGAGTTCGAGGATCAACCGCAGGACGCCGTGCGCCGCCGGGTGCTGCGGGCCGAAGTTGAGCGTGTAGTTCTTGATCTCGGCCATGTCAGTGCAAGCCGCCGTAGTTGTCTTCGCGGATGATCCGCGGCGTGATCTCGCGCGGCTCGATCGACACCGGCTGGTAGATCACGCGGCGCTGCTCGGGGTCGTAGCGCATCTCGACATGGCCGGTGGTCGGGAAGTCCTTGCGGAACGGATGGCCGATGAAACCGTAGTCGGTGAGGATGCGACGCAGGTCCTCGTGGCCGTCGAAGACGATGCCGTAGAGGTCGAAGGCCTCGCGCTCGAACCAGTTGGCCGCGCTCCACACGCCGTTGACCGAGGCGACCAGCGGAAGCTCGTCGTCGGGGCAGAACACGCGTACGCGCAGCCGCCAGTTGTGCGTCACCGACAGCAGGTGCAGCACGACCGCGTAGCGCGGTGCGTCGGTGAAGGCCGAGGGCGCGCCGTCCTTGTAGGCCGAGTAGTCGAGGCCACACAGGTCGATCAGTTGCTCGAGCTTGAGCTCGGCATGGTCGCGCAGCGTGGTGCAGATCTCGAGGTAATCGGCGGCGGCGACGGTCAGCGTGAGTTCGCCGCGGTCGCGCACGAGGGAGCGGATGCGCCCTGCCAGCAGCGCTTCCAGCGCCGGCTGCAGGACGTCGAGTTTGTGGTCCATGTCAGCGGGCGATCGTGTTTTCTCGACGGATCTTCGACTGCAGTTGCAGCACACCGTAGAGCAGCGCCTCGGCGGTCGGCGGGCAGCCGGGAACGTAGACGTCGACCGGCACGATGCGGTCACAGCCGCGCACCACCGAGTAGCTGTAGTGGTAGTAGCCGCCGCCGTTGGCGCAGGAGCCCATGCTGATCACCCAGCGCGGCTCGGCCATCTGGTCGTAGACGCGGCGCAACGCCGGCGCCATCTTGTTGCACAGTGTGCCGGCGACGATCATCAGGTCGCTCTGCCGCGGGCTGGGGCGGAACAGCATGCCGAAGCGGTCGATGTCGTAGCGGGCCGCGCCCGCATGCATCATCTCGACCGCGCAGCAGGCCAGGCCGAAGGTCATCGGCCACAGCGAACCGGTCTTCGACCAGTTGATCAGCTTGTCGGCCGACGTGGTGACAAAGCCTTCCTTGAGGACGCCTTCAATTCCCATGGTTCATTCCCAGTCGAGGGCGCCCTTCTTCCACTCGTACGCGAAGCCCACGACGAGGATGCCGAGGAAGACCATCATGGCCCAGAAGCCCGTCGGCCCGATCTCCTTGAGCGCCACCGCCCAAGGGAAGAGGAAGGCGATCTCGAGGTCGAACAGGATGAAGAGGATCGCCACGAGGTAGTAGCGAACGTCGAACTTCATGCGCGCGTCCTCGAAGGCCTCGAAGCCGCACTCGTAAGGCGCGTTCTTGTCGGCGTCGGGGCGGTGAGGCCCCATGATGAAGCCGATGGCCTGGGGCGCGACGCCGACCGCAGCGCCCACCAGAATGAAAAGGATGACCGGCAGGTAAGGCTCGAGGTTCATCGCGTCTGGGTGCGCTGGGCGTGCATGCTGGAGTGAAGGCCGTCATCCGGCCAAGACGAGACGCGCCGTCGCGGCAAACCCACTCCTGGTCCGCCGCGCGCCGAAGCGCGCCCCTTCGCCCTGCTCGTCGAGGCCAGGGGCCCGGATTGCCGCCGGATGAGCATGCAACCCGAACCTGTCTCCAATCTGTCTGGTGCCGTCGGCGAGACTCGAACTCGCACAGCTTTCGCCACTACCCCCTCAAGATAGCGTGTCTACCAATTTCACCACGACGGCCCGGCGTCATTCATGACGCTCTGCACTGCCCGGATCGCATGAGGTTTCGCTCACCGGACAGCCGGAAATTCTAACGCGAAAGCAGCTCGATTTATCGCGCTGCAGCACCGGTCGCGCATGCGGGTCGCAGCGCGACGTGCGGCGCGTTCACTGGGTCGGGATCTGCGCCGCGCCGGACGCGGCAGGCGCCGGCACCTGGGCCTCGCTCGCGGCCGGCAGCGTGCCGGGGATCTGCGCGCCAGGCACGCTCGCGGCGGGCGCGCCGGCGGCCGGCTGCTCGAGGATGCTGCCATCGGTCGGCGCGCTGCGCAGGTTGCCGAAGTAGGCCAGCGCCAGCGTGCAGACGAAGAAGATCGTCGCCAGCACGGCCGTGGCGCGCGACAGGAAGTTCGCGCTGCCGGTCGCGCCGAACAGGCTGCCCGAGGCGCCACTGCCGAACGAAGCACCCATGTCGGCCCCCTTTCCGTGCTGGATCAGCACCAGGCCGATCATCGCCAGCGCGGACAGCAGCTGGACCACGATCACGAGCGTCAACAACATCTGCATTTCTTCGACTCCAGGAAGCGAAAGGGAACGCGATCAGTGCGCCGTCGCGGGGTGCGCGGCGCGGCAGATCGCAATGAAATCCTCGGCCTTCAGCGACGCACCGCCGATCAGGCCGCCGTCGATGTCGGGTTGCGCGAACAGCGATGGCGCGTTGTCGGGCTTGACGCTGCCGCCGTACAGCAGCTTCATGCGCGCCGCGTGCGGCGTGGCCGCATGCAGTTGCGCGCGCAGCAGCGCGTGCACGGCCTGAGCCTGCTCGGGCGTCGCGGTGCGACCGGTGCCGATGGCCCACACCGGCTCGTAGGCGACCACCATCTCGCCGACGCAGTGGCCGAGCGTGTGGATCACCGCCGAGAGCTGGCGCTTGACCACGGCCTCGGTCTCGCCGGCTTCGCGCTGGGCCAGCGTTTCGCCGACGCAGACGATCGGCGTCACGCCGCGCGCGAGGGCCGCCTTGGCCTTGTCGGCGACAAGCTGGTCGCTTTCGCCATGCAGCGCGCGGCGCTCCGAGTGACCGACGATCGCGTAGCGGCAGCCGAAGTCCTGCAGCATCGCCGCCGACACCTCGCCGGTGTAGGCGCCCTGCTCGTGCGCCGAGCAGTCCTGGGCACCCCAGGCATGGGCACTGCGCGCGAGCCGCTCGGCGGCTTGCGCGAGGTAGGGGAACGGCACGCAGACCGCGGCATCGCAGGGCAGCGGCCCAGCGGCCTTCAGGCCTTCGAGCAGCTGCTCGTTGGCGGCGTGGCTGCCGTGCATCTTCCAATTGCCGACGACGAGCTTGCGGCGGATGTCCGTCATGGTGTCTTGCTCCTGCTCACCAGGTCAGCACGATCTTGCCGACATGCTGGCTGGTTTCCATCAGCGCGTGGGCTTCGGCGGCCTGCGCCGCGGGGAAGGTCTTGTGGATCGCCGGCCTGACGCGGCCGGTCTCGAACAAAGGCCAGACGCGCTGGCGCAGCGCCGTGGCCACCTCGGCCTTGAACGCGGCACTGCGCGGCCGCAGCGTCGAGCCGGTGATAGTGAGCCGGCGCCGCAACACCGCGCCGGCGTCGATCTCGGCCTTGCTGCCGCCCTGCACCGCGATGATCGACAGCCGGCCGTCGTCGGCCAGGCATTGCAGCTCGCGCGCCACATAGCCGCCGGCCACCATGTCGAGGATCACGTCGGCGCCACGGCCGTCGGTCAGCCGCTTGACCTCGGCGACGAAATCCTGGGACTTGTAGTTGATCGCGTGGTCGGCGCCGAGCGCGCGGCAGGCCGCGGCCTTGGCCTCGTCGCCGACCGTGACGAGCACCGTCGAGCCCAGCGCCTTGGCGAGCTGGATCGCGGTGACCCCGATGCCGCTCGAGCCGCCCTGCACCAGCAGCGTCTCTCCGGGCTTCAGGCCACCGCGCTCGAACACGTTGATCCAGACCGTGAAGCAGGTCTCGGGCAGGCTGGCGGCCTCGATGTCGCTCAGGCCTTGTGGCACCGGCAGCACCTGGCCGATCGGCGCCACGCAGCGGCGGGCGTAGCCGCCGCCGTTGGTCAGCGCGCAGACGCGGTCGCCGAGCGCGAAGCCCGCGGCAGCCAGCGCGGCGGGATCTCCGCCGGCGATGCGCCCCGCGACCTCCAGCCCCGGCAGGTCGGACGCGCCGGGCGGCGGCGGATAGAGGCCGGCGCGCTGCAGCACGTCGGGCCGATTCACGCCCGACGCGGCAACCTCGATCAGCAGTTCGCCGGCCGCCGGCAGCGGCTCGGACCGCTCGACGAGGCACAGCACCTCCGGCCCGCCGGGCTGGCTGATCTCGATTGCTTGCATCGTGGCGGTGGTCGCATCACGGCCGCCAGGCGGGTGCCCGGCGGTCCCGCGAGCTCACTCCGACTGCGGCGTGTCCGCGTCGGCCGGGGCCGGGGCCGATGCCTCGGGACGCTCGCTGCGCTCGCGGCGCGGCGGACGATCGCCACGGTCACCGCGCCCGCCCCGATCGGGCCGGTCACCGTACTCGCGGCGCGGCGCACGCTCCGGCTCGACATAGCCCTCGGGCTTGTCGAGCAGCGCCTTCATCGACAGCTTGATGCGGCCCTTCTCGTCGGTCTCGAGCACCTTGACCTGCACGATCTGGCCTTCCTTCAGGAAGTCCTCGACGCGCTCGACGCGCTGGTGCGCGATCTGGCTGATGTGCAGCAGGCCGTCCTTGCCGGGCAGGATGTTGATCAGCGCACCGAAGTCCAGGATCTTGGTGACCGGGCCCTCGTAGACCTTGCCGATCTCGGCCTCGGCCGTGATCTCGGCGATGCGCTTCATCGCGTGCTCGGCCTTGTCGGCGTCGGTCGCGGCGACGGTGATGGTGCCGTCTTCCTCGATGTTGATCTGCGTGCCGGTCTCCTCGGTCAGCGCACGGATGGTGGCGCCGCCCTTGCCGATCACGTCGCGGATCTTCTCGGGGTTGATCTTCATCACGTACAGGCGCGGCGCGAACTCGGAGAGCTCGGTCTTCGCCCCCGCCACCGCCTCGACCATCTTGCCGAGGATGTGCAGACGGGCCTCCTTGGCCTGCGCCAGCGCGACCTGCATGATCTCCTTGGTGATGCCCTGGATCTTGATGTCCATCTGCAGGGCGGTCACGCCGGTGGTCGTGCCGGCGACCTTGAAGTCCATGTCGCCGAGGTGGTCCTCGTCGCCCAGGATGTCGGTCAGCACCGCGAAGCGGTTGCCGTCCTTGATCAGGCCCATCGCGATGCCGGCCACGTGCGCCTTCAGCGGCACGCCGGCATCCATCATCGCCAGGCAGCCGCCGCAGACCGAAGCCATCGACGAGGAGCCGTTCGACTCGGTGATCTCCGACACCACGCGCAGCGAGTAGGCGAACTCGTCCTTGCTCGGCAGCACCGGGATCAGCGCGCGCTTGGCCAGACGGCCGTGGCCGATCTCGCGGCGCTTCGGCGAACCCACGCGACCCGTCTCGCCGGTGGCGAAGGGAGGCATGTTGTAGTGGAACATGAAGCGGTCTTCGAACTCGCCCGCCAGCGCGTCGATGCGCTGCGCGTCTCGCTCGGTGCCGAGCGTCGTGATGACCAGCGCCTGGGTCTCGCCGCGCGTGAACAGCGCCGAGCCGTGGGTGCGCGGCAGCACGCTGGAGCGGATCTCGATCGGACGCACGGTGCGGGTGTCGCGGCCGTCGATGCGCGGCTCGCCGGCCAGGATCTGGCTGCGCACGATCTTGGCCTCGATGTCGAACAGCATGTTCTCGACCTTGACCTTGTCGACCGCGGCGCCGTCGGCGGCAAGTGCCGCCAGCACCTCGGCGTAGGCGGCGCGGGTGGCCTGCGTGCGGTCCTGCTTGGAGCGGATCTGGTAGGCGGCGCGCAGCTTGGCCTCGCCGAGCTCGTTGACCTTGGCGATGAAGGCCTCGTCCTTGGCGGGCGCGGCCCACTGCCATTCCGGCTTGCCGGCTTCGCGCACAAGTTCGTTGATCACGCGGATCGCGACGTTGCCCTGCTCGTGGCCGAACACCACGCCGCCGAGCATGATGTCCTCCGGCAGCTGGTCGGCTTCCGACTCGACCATCAGCACGGCCGCTTCGGTGCCGGCGACGATCAGGTCGAGCTTGGACTCGGCCAGCTGCGTCGGGCCCGGGTTCAGCACGTATTCGCCGTTGATGTAGCCGACGCGCGCGGCGCCGATCGGGCCGTTGAACGGGATGCCGCTGATGGCGAGCGCGGCGCTCGAGCCGATCAGCGCGGCGATGTCGGCCGAGGCTTCCGGGTTCAGCGACAGCACGTGCACGACGACCTGCACCTCGTTGTAAAAGCCCTCGGGGAACAGCGGGCGCAGCGGGCGGTCGATCAGGCGGCTGGTCAGCGTCTCGAGCTCGCTCGGGCGGCCTTCGCGCTTGAAGAAACTGCCGGGGATCTTGCCGGCGGCGTAGGTCTTCTCGATGTAGTCGACCGTCAGCGGGAAGAAGTCCTGGCCCGGCTTCGGGTTCTTGGCCGCGACCACGGTCGCGAGCACCACGGTGCCGTCCATGTCGACGACCACCGCGCCGCCCGACTGGCGGGCGATCTCGCCGGTCTCCAGCGTCACGGTGTGCTGGCCCCACTGGAAGGTCTTCGTGACCTTGTTGAACATCGTCATCTGTGTCTCCTGGAAGAGCGTGCGCCGTCGGTCGCGCACATCACCGGGAGCGACTGGCCCTGAGCGGGATGCCATTCCAGCGCGGCTGCAGTCCTGCAACGGCGTTGGAATGACACATCGGCGCTCCGGCGAGCCTGGCTCCAAAGTGCGAAGAGCCTGCGCTGGCGGTTCCAGACAGGCTCTTCGTCATCGTGTCTCGCTTACTTGCGCAGGCCCAGCTTCTGGATCAGCGCGGAGTAGCGGCTGGCGTCCTTGCCCTTCAGGTAGTCCAGCAGCTTGCGGCGGCGGGACACCATGCGCAGCAGGCCGCGGCGACCGTGGTGGTCCTTGGCGTGGGTCTTGAAGTGCGGGGTCAGTTCGTTGATGCGCGCGGTGAGCAGCGCGACCTGAACTTCGGGGGAGCCGGTGTCCGCGGTACCGCGGGCATGGGCTTGGACGATCTCGGCGGTATTGGCCATCTTGACGTTTCCTGGTGGCGTGAAACCACGAACGCTCTCAGGAAGGGCGTGCCGCGGTTTCCGGTTTCGACTTGCGGTCACGGGTGAAACCGACCCATGCCGTGCTGATGTCTGCGGGTTGTCTGACCTGCAAAACCATTCGATTATAGCTGCAGCGCCCGCCGCAGGCGCTCGACCCCCTGGCCGAGCCGTGCCGGATGGCGCGACGCAAAGCACCAGCGCAGCCAGCCCTCAGCCTCCGGACCGAAGGCCACCCCTGGCGCCAGGCCCAGCCCGTGGTCGGCCACGAGGTGCTTGGCGAAGGTGAGCGAGTCGTCGCCACCCGGTACCTTCAGGAAAGCATACATGCCGCCCGCCGGCACCGCCGCCTCGACACCCGGCAGCGCCTGCAACGCCGGCAGCAGCATGTCGCGGCAGGCCTTCAGGTGCGCCACCACCCCGGGCACGAGCCCTTCGGCGCCGGCCAGCGCCGCCAGTCCGGCGCGCTGCACGAAGACCGGCGCGCAGGAGGTGTTGAACTCGACCAGCTTGCCGACCGCCTCGACCAGCGCCTCTGGCAGGACCAGCCAACCGAGCCGCCAGCCGGTCATCAGGAAGCTCTTCGAGAAGCTGTGGCAGACGACCAGTCGGTCGTCCGGCTCGGCCAGATCGAGGAAGGACGGCGCGGCCGAAGCGCCTTCCTCGAAGTACAGCCGCTCGTAGACCTCGTCGGCAACGATCCAGGTGCCGGTGCGGCGGCAGTGCGCCAGCACGGCGGCCTGCTCGTCGCGGCTCATCGTCCAGCCGGTCGGGTTGTTCGGCGCATTGACCAGCAGCACCTTGGTGCGTGGCGTCACCGCGGCGAGCAGTTGGTCGAGGTCGAGCCGCCAAGCGCCGCCTCGCGGCCGCAGCGCGACGCGCTTGACCTCGGCGCCCAGGATCGCCGGCTGGGCCGTCAGGTTGGGCCAGACCGGCACCACCACCGCCACCTCGTCGCCGGCACCGGCCAGGGCTTGCATTGCGATCATCAGCGCGCTGACGCCGGAGGACGTGACGCCGATCCGCCCTTCGCCGACCGGGCGGTGCAGCGACGACACATAGCCGGCGATCGCCGTGCGCAGCTCCGGCAGGCCGAGGTTGTGCGAGTAGAAGGTCTCGCCGCGCGCCAGCGATGCCGCCGCCGCCTCGCGGATGAAGGCCGGCGTCGGCTCGTCACCCTCTCCGAACCAGAAGGCCAGCACGTCCTCACGGCCCAGACCGGCGTTGGCGACCTCGCGGATCTTGGAGCCGGGCAACTGGCGGATGGCGTCGCGCATTTCAAGGGGCCTTGAAAACAAAAATGCCGCTCCAAATTCGGCGACATGGACAGCATGTCGCTGCCACGCACCGATTCTAGGAGTCCACCATGTTCGTCATGCCCATCGTCCGCACCCCTATCCGCAACGGCCAGGCCCGCGACCTGAGCCGCGCCTTCGATCGGCTGTTCGACGAGACCGCCGACCGCGTCTTTTGTGGCGTCCCAGCCGCCGCGACGCGCCTGCCGGCGCTCGACGTGCGCGAGACCGAGCAGGCCTACGCGGTGCAGATCGACCTGCCGGGCGTCGCCAAGGAAGACGTCAAGGTCACGATCGACGGCAAGCGGGTCAGCGTCGAGGCCACGCCGCGCGAAGAAGTGCGTACCGAAGCCGAGCGCGTGCTGGTGCGCGAGCGCAGCGCGGTCGCCTATGCCCGCAGCTTCGCGCTGCCGGTCGAGCTCGACGAAGGCGCGTCGCAGGCCAAGCTGGAGCACGGCGTGCTGAGCCTGACGCTGGCGAAGAAGGTCAAGCCGGCGTCGCAGCTGACCATCGGCTGAGTCCTCAGGCCGCGCTCGCGTCGAGCGGCCAGCGCGGCTGCACGTCGAAGCGCAGGTCGCGGCTCGCGGTGGCGAGCCCGGCCTGCAGTCGCATCGCCGCGGCCAGCGCGATCATCGCGCCGTTGTCGGTGCACAGCGCCGGCTCCGGGTAGTGCACGCGCGCGCCGCGGCGGGCACAGGCCGCGTCGAGTTGCTCGCGCAGCCGCCGGTTCGCGCCGACGCCGCCGGCCACCACCAGCCGATCCAGCCCCGTCGCCTCCAGCGCGGCGAGCGACTTCTTCACCAGCACGTCGACGATCGCCGCCTGCGTCGACGCCGCGAGGTCGGCGCGCGGTTGTTCGCAGACGCCGTCGCCGAGCTTCAGGACCTGGGTGCGCACGGCGGTCTTCAGTCCGGCGAAGGAGAAATCGAGATCGCCGCTGTGCAGCAGCGGCCGCGGCAGCTTGTAGGCCAGCGGGTCGCCAAAGTCGGCCAGCCGCGCCAGCGCCGGGCCGCCGGGGTAGCCGAGGCCGAGCAGCTTGGCCGACTTGTCGAAGGCCTCGCCGGCGGCATCGTCGATGGTCTCGCCGAGCAGCGCATAGCGGCCCACGCCGTCGACCTGCATCAGCTGCGTGTGGCCGCCCGAGACCAGCAGCGCGACGAAGGGGAACTCCGGCGGGTCGGCCGACAGGAAGGGCGACAGCAGGTGGCCCTCGAGGTGATGCACGCCGAGCAGCGGGCGGTCGAGCGCGGCGCCGAGCGCGGCAGCGACCGCACTGCCGACCAGCAGCGCACCAGCGAGCCCGGGGCCGCGGGTGTAGGCCACCACGTCGACTTCGCCGAGCGCCCTGCCGGCGTCGGCGAGCACGGCCCGCGTCAGCGGCAGCACGCGGCGGATGTGGTCGCGCGAGGCCAATTCGGGCACGACGCCGCCGTAGGCCTCGTGCATCGCCACCTGGCTGTGCAGGGCGTGGGCGAGCAGCCGCGGCCGCTCGCCGGCCGCCGCCGACACCAGGGCGACGCCGGTCTCGTCGCAGGAGGACTCGAAACTCAGCACCAGCATGGCCGGCAGTGTAGTGAGGGTCCTTCTGCAAGCCGCTGCGCAGGTTCTTTCAACTGGTCACAAACTGCCTGTGGCGGATGTCACGAAATCGAGGGGGTGGCCGCTATGCCGCGTCACGCTCACTGAGTAGTCTCGCTGCAAGGGTCCGCGAATGCGGACTCGGGCACGAACCAAGACCATGAAGCACTACAAGCTGCAAGCCTGGCCGGACCTTCCGGCCGCGTTTCACCGCACCGCCTACCGTCGCATGCTGCACAAGATGTCGCAGCGCTATGCCTCGGTGCAGCAGCTGATGCACGAGAGCGGCCTCGCGCGCACCGCCGTGGTCCAGTTCCTCGACCTGCTGACCGAACGCCAGCTGCTGACGGTGCGCGACGACGGCGTGCCGGATTCGCGCTTCGGCCCGGTCAGCGCTTTCCAGTGGTTCCGCCGCACCTTCTACGCGGAAGGCCGCCTCTGACTCCGGCGCCGGCCGCCTTGATCCCAAAGCCCGCCCCGAGCGGGCTTTTTTCTGCCCGCTTGGCGCGTTCCTTGCACATCCAGGGGCATGGATCGCCAGCGCCCCCTGCGGATCGTCATCGTTGCGCCACCTACCCTCAATCCGGATCCGGAGGACGAGGCGGCGGCGATCGAGGCCGAGCGCTCGCGCAGCCTGCGCATCGGCCTGCTGGCGACCGGGCACGACATCGTTGCGGTGCTGCCGGTCGACACCTTCCTGACCGAGCGCATCGCCCAGCTGCAGCCCGAGATGATCATCGTCGATGCCCAAAGCGGTGCGCGCGATGCCCTCGAGCATGTGGTCATGTCGACGCGCGACGAGCGCCGCCCGATCGTGCTCTTCACCGATGACGCCGACACCAGCCATGTCGGCGACGCGATCGCCGCCGGCGTCACCGCCTACGTGGTCGCCGGTTTGGCGCACGAGCGCATCAAACCGGTGCTCGAGGTCGCCATGGCGCGCTTCCGCCACGAGGAAGGCCTGCGCCGGCAGCTCGCCGACGCCCGCACCCAGCTCTCCGAGCGCAAGCTGATCGATCGCGCCAAGGGCTTGCTGATGTCGCGCCAGCACATCAGCGAGGAGGAGGCCTACGCCCGGCTGCGCAAGACCGCGATGGACCGCGGCCTGCGCGTGGCCGAGGTCGCGCAGCGGCTGATCGACGTGGCCGACGTACTCGGCTGAACCACCCCGCTGCAGCGGCCTGGCACGGCCTTTGCTGCGTTACACATCAAGGATCAACGGCGATCCCGAACACGGTGCGCGCAAGGCGCGTGCACCCTCCCAGACGACGGCGTCTGCACTCCGCGAGCCCCTCGGGCGCGCGATGGTGCAGCCGCCGTTTTTGTTTCTGCCCGCCTACAGGAGATCGAATGCCATGCCGAACGAGACCACCCAAAGCCCGCTGCTGGGCCGCCGTACCGTGCTGAAGGCCGCCGCAGCTGCCGCCGCCACCGGTGCCGTGCCGGGCCTGCAGTCGGCCGTCTGGGCGGCCGGTTCCGACAAGCCGGAAAAGGAGGAGGTGCGCATCGGCTTCATCCCGCTGACCGACTGCGCCTCGGTGGTGATGGCCTCGGTGCTGGGCATCGACAAGAAGTACGGCGTCAAGATCATCCCGACCAAGGAAGCCTCCTGGGCCGGCGTGCGCGACAAGCTCGTCAACGGCGAGCTCGACATGGCGCATGTGCTGTGGGGCCTGATCTACGGCGTGCACCTCGGCACCGGCGGCCCGAAGAAGGACATGGCGATCCTGATGAACCTGAACCACAACGGCCAGGCCATCACGTTGTCGAAGAAGATCGCCGACAAGGGCGCGGTCGACGGCCCGTCGCTCGCCAAGCTGATGGCCACCGACAAGCGCGAATACACCTTCGCGCAGACCTTCCCGACCGGCACCCACGCGATGTGGCTGTACTACTGGCTCGCGACCTACGGCGTCAACCCGATGAAGGACGCGAAGGTCATCACCGTGCCGCCGCCGCAGATGGTGGCCAACATGCGCGTCGGCAACATGGACGGCTACTGCGTCGGCGAGCCCTGGGGCCACCGCGCGATCGCCGACGGCATCGGCATCACCGGCGTCACCACCCAGGACATCTGGAAGGACCACCCGGAGAAGGCGCTCGGCACCACGGCCGAGTTCGTCCAGAAGTATCCGAACACCGCGCGTGCGGTCGTGGCCGCCATCCTCGAGGCCGGCAAGTGGATCGACGCCGGTCTGCAGAACAAGCTGAAGATGGCCGAGACGGTGGCCGAGAAGTCCTACGTCAACACCTCGGTCGACGTGATCAACCAGCGCATCCTCGGCCGCTACCAGAACGGCCTGGGCAAGACCTGGGACGACCCGAACCACATGAAGTTCTACAACGACGGGGTCGTGAACTTCCCCTACCTCAGCGACGGCATGTGGTTCCTGACGCAGCACAAGCGCTGGGGCCTGCTGAAGGAGCACCCGGACTATCTCGGGGTCGCCACGAAGATCAACCAGATCGCGCTCTACAAGGACGCCGCGGCCGCGGCCAAGGTGAACGTGCCCAAGGAGCCGATGCGCAGCAGCAAGATGATCGACGGCGTGGTCTGGGACGGCAAGAACCCGGTGGCCTATGCCGACGGCTTCAAGGTCAAGGTCTGAGAAGGAGCCCGCGATGGTCAGTGCCGTGTTTCACAACCCTTCGGCCGGCGCCTCGCGCGCCGAGCCGGCCCGCCCGGCGGCCAAGCCGGTGACGCCCGCCGCACCCGCGGTGGCGAAGGCGCCGAAGCCGCCGCGCCAGCCCTTCGACTGGGCGGCGCTCGGCTGGCGGGTGCTGCCGCCGGTCGTCGGCACCTCGCTGCTGGTGCTCGTGTGGCACCTGCTCACCGTTAGAGGCGGCGGCTCCTTCCCGACGCCGATGGCGGTCTGGGAGGCGGCATATGCCCTCTTCGCCGACCCGTTCTACAGCAACGGGCCGAACGACCAGGGCATCGGCTGGAACATCCTCTATTCGCTCGAGCGGGTGGCGATGGGCTTCGGGCTGGCGGCGCTGGTCGGCATCCCGGCCGGCTTCGTGATCGGGCGCTTCGCGGTGATGAACCACATGGCCTCGCCGCTGATCAGCCTGCTGCGGCCGGTGTCGCCGCTGGCCTGGCTGCCGATCGGCCTGCTGGTCTTCAAGTCCGCCAACCCGGCGGCGATCTGGACGATCTTCATCTGCTCGATCTGGCCGATGATCCTCAACACCGCCCAGGGCGTGCAGCGCGTGCCGCAGGATTACCTGAACGTGGCGCGCGTGCTCAACCTGAGCGAGTGGAAGATCATCACGCGCATCCTCTTCCCCGCGGTGCTGCCCTACATGCTGACCGGCGTGCGCCTGTCGGTGGGCACGGCCTGGCTGGTGATCGTCGCGGCCGAGATGCTGACCGGCGGCGTGGGCATCGGCTTCTGGGTCTGGGACGAGTGGAACAACCTGAACGTCGCCCACATCCTGATCGCGATCTTCGTGATCGGCATCGTCGGCCTGCTGCTCGAGCAGATGCTGATGCTGGTGGCCAAGCGCTTCAGCTACGACCATTGAGGAGAGCCACGATGGCTGCATTCATCGAAGTCCAGAACGCCGAGATGGTGTTCACGACGCGCAAGGGCCGCTTCCACGCACTGCGCGAGATCAACCTGCAGATCGAGCGCGGCGAGTTCGTCACGCTGATCGGCCACTCGGGCTGCGGCAAGAGCACGCTGCTGAACCTGATCGCCGGCCTGCTGCTGCCGAGCAGCGGCGCGCTGCTGTGCGACAACCGCGAGATCGCGGCCCCCGGGCCGGAGCGCGCGGTGGTGTTCCAGAACCACTCGCTGCTGCCTTGGCTGACCTGCTACGAGAACGTGCACTTGGCGGTCGAGCGGGTGTTCGGCGGCAGCGAGAGCAAGGCTCAGCTCAAGGCACGCACCGAGGCGGCGCTCGAACTGGTCGGCATGGGTCATGCGCTGGCCAAGCGGCCGCACGAGATCTCCGGCGGCATGAAGCAGCGCGTCGGCATCGCCCGCGCGTTGGCGATGGAGCCCAAGGTGCTGCTGATGGACGAACCCTTCGGCGCGCTCGACGCCCTCACCCGCGCCCACCTGCAGGACGAGTTGCTGAAGATCGTCGCACGCACCAAGAGCACGGTGGTGATGGTCACCCACGATGTCGACGAGGCCGTGCTGCTGTCGGACCGCATCGTGATGATGACCAACGGGCCGGCCGCGACGATCGGCGAGGTGCTGACCGTGCCGCTGGCGCGGCCGCGCAACCGCGTCGAGCTGGCCGAGGACCCCGCCTACATGCACTGCCGCCGCGAGGTGCTGGACTTCCTCTACACCCGCCACGGCCATGTGGAGCGCGAGGCGGCCTGACGCGCAGCGTCTGGCATGCGGGTTGCAGTATCAAGAAGGCAAGCAGCGCCTCACGGCCTGCCTGCTGTCTCCTCAGCAGGGCCCCAAGCCCTTTCGACACCGTCCGGCATCACTGCCGGGCGGTTTTTTCTTGAGGACGCACCACCGTGGGGCTCGGATCCGGCCCGGCCCACACCCACAGCGCCACGCCCGCCCCCACCATCGGCACGCACAGCCACTGGCCCATGCTCAGGCCCAGCGACAGCAGCCCGAGGAAGCCGTCGGGCTCGCGGAAATACTCGGCGGTGAAGCGGAACACGCCGTAGCCGATCAGGAAGGCTCCCGACACCCGCCCGGTCGCGCGCGGCTTGCGCGCATACCACCACAGCAGCGCGAACAGCAGCAGGCCCTCGAGCGCAAACTGGTACAGCGGCGACGGGTGGCGGGCGATGTCGCTGCCCGACTGCGGATAGACCATCGCCCAGGGCAGCGACGGGTCGGCGGCGCGGCCCCACAGCTCGCCGTTGATGAAGTTGCCGATGCGCCCGCTGGCCAGGCCGGTCGGCACGCAGGGCGCGACCAGATCGGTCACCTCCAGCCAGCGCCGGCCGCGACTCTTCGCGTAGGCCGCCATCGCGACGATCACGCCGAGCAGACCGCCGTGGAAGGCCATGCCGCCCTTCCAGACCGCGAACACCTCCAGCGGGTTCGCCGCGTAGTAGCCGGGCTTGTAGAACAGCACGTAGCCCAAGCGCCCGCCAACAATGACGCCGACCACGCCCCAGAACAGCAGGTCCTCGACCTCGCGCTTGGTCCAGCCGGCCTCGGCGTAGGGCGACCGCGCTGCGCGCAGGCTCGCGAGCCACAGGAAGAGTCCGAAGGCCACCAGGTAGGTCAGCCCGTACCAGTGGATCGCGACCGGGCCGAGCTGAAGGGCGACGGGATCGAACTGCGGGTGGATCAGCATGGGGGCGGACGATAACGCAGCGCCGGCGCGACCCCCGCGGGCTGCAGGACAATGGTGGCTTCGCTTCCCCGCTCCCCGTTCCGCAGGACCCCGTCATGAGCTTCAACCGCCGCTCCAAGAACATCACCGAAGGCGTCGCCCGCGCTCCCAACCGCTCGATGTACTACGCGATGGGCTACGAACAGGCCGACTTCGCCAAGCCGATGATCGGCGTGGCCAACGGCCACTCGACCATCACGCCCTGCAACTCCGGCCTGCAGCGCCTGGCCGACGCCGCCGTCGAGGGCCTGAAGGCCGCCGGTGCCAACCCGCAGATCTTCGGCACGCCGACCATCAGCGACGGCATGGCGATGGGCACCGAGGGCATGAAGTACAGCCTGGTGTCGCGCGAGGTCATCGCCGACTGCGTCGAGACCTGCGTCGGCGGCCAGTGGATGGACGGCGTGCTGGTCATCGGCGGCTGCGACAAGAACATGCCCGGCGGCATGATGGGCATGTTGCGCGCCAACGTGCCGGCGATCTACGTCTACGGCGGCACCATCCTGCCGGGCCGCTACAAGGGCCAGGACCTCAACATCGTCAGCGTCTTCGAGGCGGTCGGCCAGTTCACCGCCGGCAAGATGAGCGAGGAGGACTTCTGCCAGATCGAGCGCCACGCGATCCCCGGCAGCGGCTCCTGCGGCGGCATGTACACCGCCAACACGATGAGCTCGGCCTTCGAAGCGCTGGGCATGAGCCTGCCCTACTCCAGCACCGAGGCCAACGTCCACGACGAGAAGGTGGAGAGCACGCGGCGCGCCGCCGCGGCGCTGGTCGAGGCGGTCAAGCGCGACCTGAAGCCGCGCGACATCGTCACGAAGAAAAGCCTCGAGAACGCCGTCGCGGTGATCATGGCCACTGGCGGCTCGACCAACGCGGTGCTGCACTTCCTCGCGATCGCGCATGCTGCCGGCGTCGAATGGGGCATCGACGACTTCGAGCGCGTGCGCCGCAAGATCCCGGTGCTGTGCGACCTCAAGCCCAGCGGGCGTTACCTCGCCGTCGACCTGCACCGTGCCGGCGGCATCCCGGCGGTGATGAAGGTGCTGCTCGACGCCGGCCTGCTGCACGGCGACTGCCTGACGATCACCGGCAAGACGGTGGCCGAGAACCTGGCCGACGTGCCGCTGCTGCGCGCCGACCAGGACGTGATCCGCCCGATCACCGACCCGATGTACGCCGAGGGTCACCTGGCGATCCTGAAGGGCAATCTGTCGCCCGAGGGCGCGGTCGCCAAGATCACCGGGCTGAAGAACCCGGCGATCACCGGCCCGGCGCGCGTCTTCGACGACGAGCAGTCGGCGCTGGCCGCGATCATGGCCAAGCAGATCCGGGCCGGCGACGTGATGGTGCTGCGCTACCTGGGGCCCGTCGGCGGCCCCGGCATGCCCGAGATGCTCGCGCCGACCGGCGCGCTGATCGGCCAGGGCCTGGGCGAATCGGTCGGCCTGATCACCGACGGCCGCTTCTCCGGCGGCACCTGGGGCATGGTGGTCGGCCACGTCGCACCCGAGGCGGCGGCCGGCGGCACGATCGCCTTGGTGCAGGAGGGCGACTCGATCACGATCGACGCCCGCACGCTGACGCTGCAGCTCAACGTCAGCGACGAGGAACTGGCGAAGCGCCGCGCCGCCTGGAAGGCACCGGCGCCGCGCTACACCCGCGGTGTGCTGGCGAAATTCGCGGCCAACGTGTCGAGCGCCAGCAGCGGCGCCGTACTGGACCTGCCGCGCTGAGTCCGGCGCGGCGGCGGCCGGGTCACTGCTTGGTGTCCGGCTGCTGGGTGCTGTCGCCGAGCTGGCTGCTCATGCCGCTGTCGAGTCGGCTGTGCAGGACGGAGTCGCGCGCCTTCTGACGCGCGGCCGCGCGCTTGCCCTCGACCTTGTCGATCTCGCGCTGGCGCGAGGCCTTGAACTTCTCGGCTGTCTTCTTCTGCTTGTCGAAGGCGCGATAGTCGAGACCGAGCGCGCTCAAGGCCTTGCGGCGACGCGCGGTCTTCCTGTCTTCCATCTTGTCCATCTCGCGGCGCTTGGTATAGCCCGACATGTCCGCCCAGGCCCACCAGATCACCGCCCCGGCGAACGGCGACAGCACCCACCACCACGGCCATACCGCCGCCGGCCCGAAGTCCAGCAGTTTCATAATCACCAGCGCCACGCCAAGCAGCACGAAGACCATCGCATTCTTCTCCCGGAGCCAGCCGCGCCGTTATCGGCATGTCAACCGCCGCCCCTAAAATACGTTGGTCACTTTACTCCACCCCCCCACAGCCAGAAAGCCCGCCATGTCCTATCGCCCCGCCATCTGTGCACTGTTCATCGGCCTGCTGGGCTTTGCCGGCACCGCCGCCGCCAACCCCGATCTCGCGCAGAAGAAGACCTGCCTGGCCTGCCACACGGTCGACAAGAAGGTGCTGGGCCCGGGTTTCAAGGAAGTGGCCGCCAAGTACGCCGGCGACAAGACGGCCGCCGACAAGCTCACCGCCAAGGTGCTCAAGGGCGGCTCGGGCGTCTGGGGCAATGCCGCGATGCCGCCGATGGCCGCGCAGGTCACCGAGGCCGAAGCCAAGCAGCTCGTGACCTGGATCCTCGGCCTGAAGTGAATCTCAGCTGCCCATGAACAAAGGCCCCGCATGCGGGGCCTTTGTCTTTGGTGCGGCAGAACTCAGTTGGTCTGCGCGAGTTGCTCGAGGATGGCCGGATTTTCCAGCGTCGAGGTGTCCTGCGTGATCGCCTCGCCCTTGGCGATCGAGCGCAGCAGGCGGCGCATGATCTTGCCCGAGCGGGTCTTCGGCAGGTTGTCGCCGAAGCGGATGTCCTTGGGCTTGGCGATCGGACCGATCTCCTTGCCGACCCAGTTGCGCAGTTCGGCGGCGATCTTCTTGGCCTCCTCGCCGGTCGGGCGCGGGCGCTTGAGCACGACGAAGGCGCAGATCGCCTCGCCGGTGGTGTCGTCGGGACGGCCGACCACCGCCGCCTCGGCCACCAGCTCGGTGCAGGACACCAGAGCCGACTCGATCTCCATCGTGCCCATCCGGTGGCCCGAGACGTTCAGCACGTCGTCGATGCGGCCGGTGATCGTGAAGTAGCCGGTCTTGGCGTCGCGGATCGCGCCGTCGCCCGCCAGGTAGTAGCCTTTCAACTCGGCCGGGTAGTAGCTCTTCTTGAAGCGCTCGGGGTCGCCCCAGATCGTGCGGATCATCGACGGCCAGGGCTTCTTGACGACCAGGATGCCGCCCTGCCCGTTGGGCACGTCGTTGCCGGTCTCGTCGACGATCGCCGTCGTGATGCCCGGGAAGGGCAGCGTGCACGAACCCGGCACCAGCGGCGTGGCGCCCGGCAGCGGCGTGATCATGTGGCCGCCGGTCTCCGTCTGCCAGAAGGTATCGACGATCGGGCAGCGGCCGCCACCGATGTGCTGGTGGTACCACTCCCAGGCGGCCGGGTTGATCGGTTCGCCGACCGAGCCGAGGATGCGCAGGCTGGACAGGTCGTACTTCCTGGGGTGGATGGCTTCGTTGCCCTCGGCCGCCTTGATCAGCGAGCGGATCGCCGTCGGCGCCGTGTAGAAGATGCTGACCTTGTGCTTCTGGATCATCTGCCAGAAGCGGCCGGCGTCCGGATAGGTCGGCACGCCTTCGAAGACGATCTCGGTGCCGCCGAGGGCCAGCGGGCCGTAGGCGATGTAGGTGTGCCCGGTGACCCAGCCGATGTCGGCGGTGCACCAGAAGATGTCGTCGTCCTTCAGGTCGAAGGTCCACTTGGTCGTCAGCATCGCGTGCAGCAGGTAGCCGCCGGTGGAGTGCTGAACGCCCTTGGGCTTGCCGGTCGAGCCGGAGGTGTAGAGCAGGAACAGCGGGTGCTCGGCACCGACCCACTCGGGCTCGCAGGTGGTCGGCTGGCCGCTGGCAACGTCGCTCATCCACTGGTCGCGGCCGGCGGTCATCGCGATCTCGGCACCGGTGCGCTTGACGACCAGCACGTTCCTGACGCTGTCGCAGCCGCCCAGGCTCAGCGCCTCGTCGACGATGGCCTTCAGCGGCAGCGCCTTGCCGCCGCGCACCTGCTGGTCGGCGGTGATGACGGCCACCGCGCCGGTGTCCTCGATGCGGTCGCGCAGCGACTGCGCCGAGAAGCCGCCGAACACCACCGAGTGCGTCGCGCCGATGCGCGCGCACGCCTGCATCGCGGCCACGCCGTCGATCGACATCGAGATGTAGATGACGACGCGGTCGCCCTTCTTGACGCCCAGGCTCTTCAGGCCGTTGGCGACCTGGCAGGTCTTGGCGAGCAGCTCGTTGTAGGTCACCTTGGTGACCTCGCCGCCATCGGCCTCGAAGATGATCGCGGTCTTGTCGCCCAGGCCGCGCTCGATGTTGCGATCCAGGCAGTTGTAGGAGACGTTGAGCGTGCCGTCCTCGAACCACTTGAAGAACGGCGCGTTGCTCTCGTCAAGCGTCTTGGTGAACGGCGTCTTCCAGCTGACCAGCTCGCGGGCCTGGCGGGCCCAGAAGCCGGCGTAGTCGGCCTCGGCCTCGGCGACCAGCTTGTCGTAGGCGGCCATGCCCGAGACATGAGCGCCGGCCACGGCGGCGGCGGGCGGGGTGTAGAGCTTGGGCTCGTTGTCGTTGCTCATCCGTGTCTCCTGATCGCTGGCTTTGGGTGCGGGCGGAACCATAGGCAGGCGCACTTACGATGCCCTTACTTGCCCTGATTGTTGACTTTCCACGTTGACTGTAGCGCGCGTCCCGCCCCGGCCGCCACTGCGGGCTCCCCGAGGCCCTTGCGCCAAACCGGCACGCTCCCGCCTGCCGGGGAGCGCCCGTGGCACGCCCGTCACCGTCTACTCCCTAGAATCCGCGCTGCTCCCAACCCGAACCCTCCCCATGTCCCAGCGCTCGCTTCCAGACGGCACCCGGCTGCCTCCCCTGCCCTCCCTGATCTTCGCCAGCCGCTGGCTGCAGCTGCCGCTGTACCTGGGGTTGATCCTGGCTCAGGCGGTCTATGTCTGGCATTTCGGCGTCGAGCTGTTCCACCTGATCGAAGCGGCGTTCGGCAGCGAAAAGGCGCTGGCGCAGCTGGTCACCAGCATCGGCTACAAGGCCGACGCGCCGATCGCCAGCCTGAACGAAACGGTGATCATGCTGGTCGTGCTGGCGCTGATCGACGTGGTGATGATCAGCAATCTGCTGATCATGGTCATCGTCGGCGGCTACGAGACCTTCGTGTCGCGGATGAAGCTCGAGGGCCACCCGGACCAGCCGGAGTGGCTCAGCCACGTCAACGCCTCGGTGCTGAAGGTCAAGCTGGCCACCGCGATCATCGGCATCAGCTCGATCCACCTGCTCAAGACCTTCATCAACGCCGGCAACTACACCGAGCAGGTGCTGCTGTGGCAGACGCTGATCCACATCACCTTCTTGCTGTCGGCGCTGGCGATCGCCTACACCGACCGGCTGATGCAGCTGCCCGGGCATCACGGCGCCTCGCACTGAACGGCACTGGTCGCCGGCGCCAACGCGCTGGTGCGCGGCGCGTCGAAGCTGGCTCGCCCGCTGGGAGGGCGCCGTGTTCGCCGTTTGCTGCGCCGCCCACGTGAGCTACCTGATCCTGTCCGCGCAGCGGCACGACGCGCGAGGAGCTGCGCGCCAAGCCCTGGCTCGCGCCGCTGGCGCATCCCTTCGACAACGATCGGCTGTGGCACACCGAGCGCGGCAGCGTCGCGCGAGCCGTGGCGATCGCGCTGCGCGCCAACATCGCCATCGCCGCGGCGGCGGCGACCCCGGTCACCACGCCCTTCACCTTCCCGCCAAACGACTGGGCGGCCTATGAGCTCGGTGCCGCCGTGATCGGTGCGCCCGACGAAGCGGCCGCGCTGCAGTCCGCCGGCGCGCCACCGGTCATCGGCTTCTGCGCCGTCTGGCTGCTGTGGCGCCCGCGCGCCGGCGCTCAGGACGGCCGCGACGGCTGACGCAGCAGCACCAAGGTGCCCAGCACCGCGGCGATCAGCGAACCGCCGAGCACGCCGATCTTCACCTGCGTGTCGTAGTCCGGGCCCTGCCCGTCGAATGCCAGCGCGCCGATGAACAGGCTCATCGTGAAGCCCACCCCGCACAGCAGGCACACGCCGAAGAACTGCATCCGGCTGGCACCGGCCGGCAGCTCGGCGCCCGTGTAGCGCACCAGCAGCATCGAGCTGCCGTACACGCCGATCGCCTTGCCGAGCACCAGCCCGGCGGCGATGCCCAGCGGCACGGTCGAGGTCAGCGTGTCGAGGCCGACGCCGGCGAGCACCACGCCGGCGTTGACGAAGGCGAACATCGGCAGCACCGCGAACGCCACCCAGGGATGCAGCGCATGCTCGGCGGTCTCCAACGGCGAGCGACCATCGGGCGCACGCAGCGGGATCGCGCAGGCGGTCGCGACGCCGGCCAGCGTCGCGTGCACGCCCGACTTCAGCACGAAGACCCAGATCAACAGGCCAACCAGCACATAGGGCGCGATGCTCATCACCCGGGCCCGGTTCAGCGCCAGCAGCGCCACGCCGCCGACCAGGGCACCGGCGAGCATCGTGACCGAGAGCTCGGCCGTGTAGAACAGCGCGATGACGACGATCGCGCCAAGGTCGTCGATGATCGCCACGGCGGTCAGGAAGACCTTCAGCGACGCCGGCACCCGCGAACCGAGCAGCATCAGGATGCCGAGCGCGAAGGCGATGTCGGTCGCTGCCGGAATCGCCCAGCCGCGCAACGCGACCGGATCGCCGGCGTTGATCGCCGCGTAGATCGCAGCCGGCACGACCATGCCGCCCAGCGCGGCGCCCGCTGGCAGCAGCGCCTGGCGCGCCGAGGCCAGCTCGCCGGCCAGCAACTCTCGCTTGATCTCCAGCCCGACGAGGAAGAAGAACACCGCCATCCACAGGTCGTTGACCCACAGCAGCAGCGGCTTGGACAGCACGAGGAAGTCGCCGACACGGACCTCGCCGCGCAACTGCGCGAAGCTCGCGTAGGCCGGCCCCCAGGCCGAGTTGCTGACGACGAGTGCGACCAGCGCCGCGATCGCCAGCACGACGCCGCCGGCGGACTCGGACGCGATGAAACGACGGATGCTGCCGATCAAGATGCTCCCTCCCGTTCCCTAAAATACCGATACGACGCCGGCCGCCCCCGGCAATCCGCAGGGCAAGCCCAGGTTCCGTCGCCCTGCCTCTCACCGGACCACCCCATGAGCACGATCCGCCACGCCGACCTCGTCGAGAGCGTCGCCGCCGCCCTGCAGTACATCAGCTACTACCACCCGGCCGACTACATCGCCCACCTCGCGCGCGCCTACGAGGCCGAGGCCAGCCCGGCGGCCAAGGACGCGATCGCGCAGATCCTGACCAACTCGCGCATGTGCGCCGAGGGCAAGCGGCCGATCTGCCAGGACACCGGCATCGTCAACGTGTTCCTGAAGATCGGCATGGACGTGCGTTTCGAGGGCTTCCCGGGCTCGATCGAGGACGCGGTGAACGAGGGCGTGCGCCGAGGCTACCTGAACCCCGACAACACGCTGCGCGCCAGCATCGTCGCGGACCCGCATTTCGAGCGCAAGAACACCAAGGACAACACGCCCGCGGTGGTGCACATGACGGTGGTGCCCGGCGACACGGTCGACGTGCAGATCGCCGCCAAGGGCGGCGGCTCGGAGAACAAGAGCAAGTTCGTGATGCTCAACCCGAGCGACTCGCTGGTCGACTGGGTGCTCAAGACGGTGCCGACGATGGGCGCCGGCTGGTGCCCGCCGGGCATGCTGGGCATCGGCATCGGCGGTACCGCCGAGAAGGCGATGCTGCTGGCCAAGGAGTCGTTGATGGAAGACATCGACATGTTCGAGCTCAAGGCGCGCGGCCCGCAGAACAAGCTCGAGGAACTGCGCATCGAGCTGTGCGACAAGATCAACGCGCTGGGCATCGGTGCCCAGGGCCTGGGCGGGCTGACCACGGTGCTCGACGTCAAGATCTCGACCTACCCGACGCACGCGGCCAGCAAGCCGGTCGCGATGATCCCGAACTGCGCCGCGACGCGCCACGCGCACTTCGTCCTCGACGGCTCGGGCCCGGCCTACCTGACGCCGCCCAGCCTCGACCTCTGGCCCGACGTGCACTGGGCGCCCGACTACAACAAGAGCAAGCGCGTCAACCTCGACACGCTGACCCGCGAAGAGGTCGCGAGCTGGAAGCCCGGCGACACGCTGCTGCTCAACGGCAAGATGCTCACCGGGCGCGACGCCGCGCACAAGCGGATCCAGGACATGCTGGCCAAGGGCGAGGCGCTGCCGGTGGACTTCACCAACCGCGTCATCTACTACGTCGGCCCGGTCGACCCGGTGCGCGACGAGGTGGTGGGCCCGGCCGGCCCGACGACGGCCACGCGCATGGACAAGTTCACCGAGATGATGCTGGCGCAGACCGGCCTGATCGGCATGATCGGCAAGGCCGAGCGCGGCCCGGCGGGCATCGAGGCGATCCGCAAGCACAAGTCGGCCTACCTGATGGCCGTCGGCGGCGCCGCCTACCTGGTCGCCAAGGCGATCAAGGAGGCCAAGGTCGTGGGCTTCGCGGACCTCGGCATGGAGGCGATCTACGAGTTCACCGTCACCGACATGCCAGTCACGGTGGCGGTGGACGCCGGCGGCAGTTCGGTGCACCAGACAGGCCCCGCCGAATGGCAGGCGAAGATCGGCAAGATCCCCGTCGCGGTGGCCTGACGCGGCCCTGCCCGGCGCTGGCCTGCCCGCGCTGCGGTGCGCCGAACGGCTGCGCGCCGGCGGCCAGCGGCAGCTTCGGCACGCCCTGCTGGTGCACCGCCGTCCGCGTCGCCGACGCGGCGCGCGAGGGCGTGCGCGACACGCCGGCCTGCCTGTGTCGCGTGTGCGCGACCGCGCCGCGCTGAGCGCTGAAGCGCTGCTACCCTCGCGCCCGGCGCCACACGCGCCGCCAGGAACCCGGCCCACCGGCCGCACGAGGAAGGACCCCGATGAACCGATGGATCAAGCGCACGGCCATCGCCGTGCTCGCGCTTGCCGGCATCGCCGCCATCACGATCGCCGGCGCGCTGCAATGGGCCGAACGCAAGGCGCAGCGGCGCATCGCCCTGCCACCCTATGCCCTGACCGTGCCGACCGAGGCCGCCGCGATCGAGCGCGGCGGCTACCTGTATGCGTCACGCGGCTGCGCCGACTGCCACGGCGCCGACGGCGCCGGCCGCACCTTCGTCGAGGCGCCGGACGGCAGCCTCAGGATCCGCGGCCCCAACCTGACGCCCGGCGGCGTGGTCGCCGGCTACGCGCCGGCCGACTGGGAGCGCGCGATCCGCCACGGCGTCGCCCGCGACGGCCGGCCGCTGCGCATCATGCCCAGCGAGGACTACAACCGCTTCACCGACGCCGACACCGGCGCCGTCGTCGCCTACCTGCAGCAGTTGCCCGCGGCGAGCGGCGGCGCGGCCGAACTGCGCTTCCCGGTGCCGATGCGGGTGCTCTATGCCTTCGGCGCGATCCCCGACGCCGCCGACAAGATCGACCATGCACTACCGCCCTCGCAGCCGGTACCGGAGGCGGTCGACGTGGCTCATGGCGCCTATGTCGCCAACATGTGCATCGGCTGCCACGGCGCCCACCTGTCGGGCGGCAGGATTCCGGGCGTTCCGCCCGACTGGCCGGCCGCGGCCAACCTGACGCCCGGCACCGGCAGCGCGATGCCGTTGTACGCCGATACCGGGGCCTTCGTGGCGATGATGCGCACCGGCCTGCGGCCCGACGGCAGCCAGGTCAGCCCGGTGATGCCCTTCGGCGCGCTCGCGAAGATGAGCGACGTGGACCTGCAGGCGCTGCACGTCTACCTGAAGACGCTGGCGCCGCGCGCCGCCGGCGGCCGCTGAGCGACACGTCGGCTACTCGACGACCTGCACGCCCTTCCAGAAGGCGACGCGGCCCTTGATCTCGGCCGCGGCCTCCTTCGGGTCGGCGTAGGTCCAGACGGCGTCCTGGTTCAGGTCGCCGTCGACGAACAGCGAGTAGTAGGTGGCCTGGCCCTTCCACGAGCACATCGTGCGGTGGTTGCTGCCGAGGACGTACTCCTTCTTCAGCGCGCTCTCGGGGAAGTAGTGGTTGCCTTCGACGACCACCGTGTCGTCGCTCTCGGCGACGACGACGCCGTTCCAGATCGCTTTCATGGGTTCTGTCTCCTAGAGGGCGAGCCAGTGCACGCTGAACAGCCGCTCGTCGTCGACCCAGACGGCGTCGGGCCGGTAACCGGCCTCGCGGGCGAGCGCGTGGAACTGCTCGACGGTGTACTTGTAGGAATTCTCGGTGTGCAGCGGCTCGCCGGCGTCGAAGCCGAAGGCCTGGCCGCACAGGTGCACGGTCTGCGCGCGGCGGCTGAGGAGGTGCATCTCGATGCGCTGCTCGCGGGGTTCGTAGAACGCGTAGTGGTCGAAGGCGTCGAGGTCGAAGTCGGCGCCGAGCTCGCGGTTGGCGCGCGCCAGCAGGTTGAGGTTGAAGGCCGCGGTGACGCCCGCGGCGTCGTTGTAGGCGGCATGCAGCCGCGCCGGGTCCTTGACCAGGTCGACGCCGATCAGCAGGCCGTGGTCGAGCACCGCCGCCGCGGCGCGCAGGAAGGCCAGCGCGTCGCCGGGCGTGAAGTTGCCGATCGATGAGCCGGGAAAGAAGCCGACCCGCCGCCCGACGGCCGGCGGCAGCGTGACGCGGCGCGTGAAGTCGGCCGCCAGCGGCGTGACCTCGAGCGCCGGGTAGTCGGCGCGCAACTGCGCCGCGGCGGCATGCAGGTGCTCGGCCGAGATGTCGATCGGCACGAAACGCCGCGGCCGCTGCAGCGCGTCGATCAGCAGCCTCACCTTGAGGCTCGAGCCGGCGCCGAACTCGACGAGCTCGGCGTCGGCGCCGATGCACTCGGCCATCTCGCGCGCGTGGCGCTGCAGCAGGCCGAGTTCGGTGCGCGTCGGGTAGTACTCGGGCAGCGCGCAGATGCGGTCGAACAGCGCCGAGCCGGCGGCGTCGTAGAAGTACTTGGGCGCGATGCTGCGCGGTCGCTGCGACAGCGCCGCGAGCAGCGCCGTGGCGAAGTCGTCGGTCGCCGACGCCTCGCTCACCACGGCCAGGGTCGCGGCTCGGACGTCGGGCGCGACGCGCAGCGGCAGCGAGCTCATGCCTCGGCGGCGAGCCGCAGCCCGCTGAACTGCCAGCGGGTGGCCGGCGGGAAGAAGTTGCGGTAGCTCGGCCGCGCATGCCCCGCCGGCGTCGCGCAGCTGCCGCCGCGCAGCACCAGCTGGCCGACCATGAACTTGCCGTTGTACTCGCTCACCGCGCCGGCCATCGGCCGGAATCCCGGGTAGGGGTCGTAGGACGAGCGGGTCCATTCCCAGACCTCGCCGACGCCGCCCAGCACGCCGTCGGCGGCCGCAGCTTCCCATTCGAACTCGGTCGGCAGCCGCGCGCCGGCCCACTCGGCGTAGGCGGCGGCCTCGTAGAAGCTCAGGTGGCAGACCGGCTGGTCCGGCTCCAGCGGCCGCGGGCCGTACAGCGTGTAGACCGTCGGCCGATCCTGGTCGAGCCCGCTCCAGTACAGCGGCGCCTCCCAGCCCTGCGCCTGCACCGCCGCCCAGCCGTCGCTGAGCCACAGCGTCGCGCGCCGGTAGCCGCCGTCGCGGATGAAGGCCAGGTACTCGCCGCAGCTCACCGGCCGCGCGGCGATGCGGTGCGCGCGCAGCAGCACGCGGTGGCGCGGCGTCTCGTTGTCGAAGGCGAAGACGGCCTGCGGGTCGGCGCCGACATGGGCCAGGCCGTCGGTGCGCCGCCGCCAGGCGGGCGCGTCGCCGGCGACCGGCGCCGGGTGGCAGCGCAGGCCAGCGTCGTAGGCCGCCGGCTGCAGCGGATTGCCGGCCAGCAGGTGCTTGAGGTCGGTGAGGATCAGCTCCTGGTGCTGCTGCTCGTGCTGCAGGCCCAGCTCGACCAGCGCCGATGCAGCCGCCCAGGTGGCCGCGTCGGCGGTCTCGATGAAGCGCCGCATCGCGACATCGACATGGGCGCGGTAGCGCAGCACCTCGTCCGCCGAGGGCCGCGTCAACAGCCCGCGCTGCGGCCGCGGGTGGCGCGGGCCGAGGGCCTCGTAGTAGGAATTGAAGAGGTAGCCGTAGTGCGGATCGAACGGCCGGTAGCCGCGCGCCTGCGGCTGCAGCACCACCGTCTCGAAGAACCAGCTGGTGTGCGCCAGATGCCACTTGGTCGGGCTGGCGTCGGGCATGGACTGGACGCATTGGTCCTCGGCCGACAGCGGCGCAGCCAGCGCCAGCGAGCGCGCGCGCACCGCGTCGTAGCGGGCACGCACCGCATGACTTGCCGACCGGACCGCGCTGAGCCTTGCCTCCAAAGACCGCCTCCGCTGACGCGACGCCGGGGCCATTGTGGCCCCGGTGACGGCAACTGGGTCGGCGGCGGGCCGGTTTTCCTTACGCCGCGCTCAGAGCCGCGACACGGTGATCTGGTAGGCCTTCTCCGCCTCGGCCGTGCCGCGCGCCAGCAGCGCCTCGACTTCGGCCTTGCGCGACTCGGCGAAGGCCGGGTCCTTGATCATCGGCACGTTGATGTAGACGTTCAGCGCCGCGCTGCGCAGCGCCGCCTGGGCCGCCAGCGCGCCGACGCCGGCGTCGCTGATCACGCCCTTGTTGCCCTTCTCGGCCACGCGCACCGCCAGCGTGATCGCATCCGCGCAGGCCCGCGCGCAGGCCAGCGGGGCGTCGGTCGCGCCTTTCAGGCCTTCCTGGATCGCGGCGCTGCGGGCAGCCTTCTGCTCGTCGGTGTCCTTCGGCAGGCCGTAGGCGGCCATCAGCTGGTCGAAGGCGGCCACGTCCTCGGCCACCATGCCGGCGATGCGCGAGCGCAGCGCCTCGGAGTCGGCCAGGATGGCACGCATCTCGGGCTCGACCTCGGCATAGTTCTTCTTGCCGATGGTGAGGTTGCACACCATGCTGACCAGCGCCGCACCCATCGCGCCCATCACCGCGGCGGCGCTGCCACCGCCCGGCGTGGCCTTGCTGCTGGCCAGGTCGTCCAGGAACTTCTCGACGCTCGCTTCCTTGATCATCGCGGTCTCCTCGGGTCAGCCGACCATGGTCTTGGCCATCGCGTAGATCTCCTTGGCGTCGAGCGACAGGTCGTTGCTCTCGAACAGCCGGGCCACGCAGGCGCGCTGCAGCGCGATCTTCAGCGCGCCGAAGCCGATCGCGCCAAACACGATCTTGCCGTGCTTGGAAACACCCTTGTCCATCATGTCGATGCCCTCGATGCCGAGCGGCGGCGTCGCGTTGGCGTCGGAGATCAGCTCCAGCGTCGGACTGTCGCGCCAGGCCGCCTCGTCGAGCAGCTGGATGCCGCCGGCGCCGGTCGCGATGACGATGTGGGCGCCCTCGATGGCGCGCGCCCGCGAGGCGTTGTCCGGCGCTTCGACGAAGCCCACGTCCAGCCCGAAGGCGGCCTTGAGCTGCTTGGCGGCCTCCTCGGCGGTGGCGAGCTTGCGCGAGGTCAGGGTGACCGAGACGCCCTCGCTGGCCAGCATCACCGCGGCGCGCGTGCCGACCGGGCCGGTGCCGGCCAGGATCACGGCCTTCTTGCCCTGCAGCGAGCGGCCGTTGGCCAGCCAGGCCACGCAGGCGGCGGCGGTGGTGTTCGAGCCGTTGCTGTCGAGCATCACCGAGACGCGGAAGTTGCCGAAGAACTTCTTCTTCACCGCCTTGAACAGCGCCTCGCCCTCGGCCATGTTGCTGCCGCCGATGAAGATCGCGGTGTTCTTCTTGTCCTTGGGCGCGCGCGTGAAGATCGCGCCGTCGACCATCGCGCCGACGTTGTGCGGGTGCACGCCGCCGTAGCCGACCACATGGTCGGCGCCGCCGTCGTTGCAGACGACGTTGTCGAAGACGGACGGATGTTCGTCGGTGTCGAATTGGTAGAGGAGCTTCTTCATCGTGTCTCTCTCGGTGCTTTTTTGAAATGAAAGACGCCGGCCGGGCGGTCAAGCCACAGGCCGGCGCGGTGCTGGCCGTTGTTCGGGTCAGGTCACCAGATGCTGCGGGGTGCCCTTGATGAACAGCTCCACATTGTCGATCAACTGATCGGCCAGGAACTGCATCGCGCCGTCCGAGGCCCAGGCCACGTGCGGCGTGAGGATGAAGTTGGGCATCCGCAGGTCGAGCAGCGGGTTGCCTTCCTTCGGCGGCTCCTTGGTCAGCACGTCGAAGCCGGCGCCGGCGATCAGGCCTTCCTTCAGCGCCGTGACCAGCGCCTGCTCGTCGACCAGCCCGCCGCGGGCGGTGTTGATCAGGATCGCGCTGCGCTTCATCTTGCGGAACTGCTCGAGACCGAACATGTTCCGGCTGTCGGGCGTCAGCGGGCAGTGCAGCGAGATCACGTCCGACTCGGCCAGCACCTGCTCGACGGGCGTGAACTCCACATTCGGCATCTTGGGCGGCGCATGGTCGGCGAACAGCACGCGCATGCCGAAGGCGCGCGCGATCGCCGCGGTGCCCTGGCCCAGAACGCCTTCGCCGAAGATGCCCATCGTGCTGCCGTGCAGGTCGCGGATCGGGTGGTCGAAGAAACAGAACTGATCCACCTCCTGCCAGCGGCCGCGCTCGACGTCGGCGCGGTACTCGAGCAGGCTGCGGCGCAGCGCCAGGATCAGCGAGAACGCGTGCTCCGGCACCGTGTGCAGCGCGTAGTTGCGGATGTTGGCCACCGCGATGCCGCGCTCGCGGCAGGCCGGCACGTCGATCACGTCGTAGCCGGTCGCCGCCACCGCGATCATCTTCAGCTTCGGCAGCTGCGCCAGCACGTCGCCGCGCAGCGGCGCCTTGTTGGTCAGCACGATGGTGGCGTCCTTCAGACGCTCCACGGTCTGCGCGGCCGAGGTGGTGGCGTACTCCTGCCAGGTGTGCTCGAAGGCCGGCCGACGCACGGTGGCCTGCAGCGTCGAGCGATCGAGAAACACGATGTGTTCGGACATGTCGGTCTTCCGCTTGCGGTTGCGGTGGATCAGGCCTCGCGGCGGTTGTTGCGCCAGTAGGCCGAGGCCGCGGCCACGCCGGAGCCCGGCGTGACGGGGATGCCATTGTCGAGCATCGACATCTCGGCGCCGGCGATCGCGCCCATCAGGCTCAGCTCGTTCAGGTCACCCAGGTGGCCGATGCGGAACACCTTGCCGGCGACCTTGGACAGGCCGGCGCCGAGCGACAGGTTGTAGCGCGCATAGGCGTTGCTGATGACCTTGACGGCGTCGAAGCCTTCCGGCACCAGGATCGCGCTGACGGTGTTGGAGTACCACTTGGGCTCCTTCGCGCACAGCTTCAGGCCCCAGCCCTCGGTGACCGCGGCGCGCACGCCGCTGGCGAGGTACTCGTGGCGGGCGAAGATGTTCTCCAGGCCCTCTTCCTCGATCGTCGCCAGCGCCTCCTTCAGGCCGTACAGCAGCGGGATCGACGGGGTGTAGGGGAAGTAGCCGGTGGCGTTGGCGCGCGCCATGTCGCCGATGTCGAAGTAGCAGCGGCGCGAGGTCGCGGTCTCCATCGCCTTCAGCGCCTTCTGGCTCAGGCCCAGCAGGCCCAGGCCGGCCGGCAGCATGAAGCCCTTCTGCGAACCCGAGACGCTGCAGTCCACGCCCCACTCGTCCATGCGGAAGTCGATGCTGGCCAGCGAGCTGACGGTGTCGACCATCAGCAGCGCCGGGTGCTTGGCGGCATCGAGCGCGCGGCGCACGCCGGCGATGTCGCTGGTCACGCCGGTGGCGGTCTCGTTGTGGCAGGCCAGCACGGCCTTGATCTTCTTGCCGGTGTCGGCCTTCAGCGCTTCCTCGATCTTGTCGAGCGGCACGCCGGTGCCCCACTCGCACTCGATGATCTGCAGCTCGAAGCCCAGGCGCTGGGCCATGTCGATCCACAGGTGGCTGAACTGACCGAAGCGCGAGGCCAGCACCACGTCGCCGGGCGACAGGCAGTTGGTCAGCGCGGCTTCCCACATGGCCGTGCCCGAGGCCGGGAACAGGAAGACCTGGCCTTCGGTGGTCTTGAAGACCTTCTTCACGTCCACGAGCAGCGACTTGATCAGCTCGGGGAACTTGGGCGAGCGGTGGTCTTCCTGGGCGACGACCATCGCGCGCAGCACGCGATCGGGAACGTTCGACGGACCGGGGACGAAGAGGTGGTTGCGGCCAGCGCGCATGGTGGTTTCCTTCAGCAGAGAAATGGTTGGGATAGCGGGACGGCAGCGGCTCAGCCGCGATAAACCGGGAAGTCCTTGGTGAGCACGGCGACCTTGGCGCGCACGGCGGCGAGGTTGGCCTCGTCGCGGGGGTTGTCGAGCACGTCGGCGATCAG
>Ga0209966_1000004_pt1 | contig 108133 bp, 96 predicted proteins | sample RhisoiCoNPM_FD_187575 | JGI IMG/M metagenome (GOLD analysis project Ga0209966, IMG submission 187575) | Arabidopsis thaliana rhizosphere microbial communities from the Joint Genome Institute, USA, that affect carbon cycling - Rhizosphere... | ecosystem: Host-associated > Plants > Roots >... | reverse complement strand
CCCAATGCTTTGGTACCCAATGGTTCAGGCACTTCAAAAGCATCGCCGCGCCAAGACAAACGAAGCCCTCCACAGAAACCTTGACAACATCCGCCTCTCCTTTCGAAACCCTACTCAGCACCCGGACAAGGTGTACGACATTCAGGAAGCGCAGGATCTCTTTGGGCTGTGCGTGGATGTCATCAATCGAATGCAGAAGGCGGTGGATGCGGATGGGGTCTAACCCTTCCATCGAGGGGACGTTCAACATCAGGCTTCGCCTGCTGTCGGTCGCCCCTCATGTCAAACGTTAGGCCTCGCACTGTCCGCCAGGGTCCTCGCAACGCATGTTTGATCACGTCGTCTTCGGTGTCAGCGATTACGCTGCGGGCAAGGCTTTCTTCGTCAAGGCACTCGAGCCGCTCGGTGTGGCTGTTGTCTCGGAGGGTCCGCTTGGTATCGAGTTATGCCGCCCCAACGAGACTTCCTCGTTGTGCATTCGCCTGCAGCCCGAGCCAAAGCCAGCGCATCTTCACCTAGCCTTCCAAGCCGTGAGCCGAGACCAAGTCGAGGCCTTCTATCGCGCAGCACTTGCAGCCGGAGGCAAGGACAACGGAGCTCCTGGCCTACGTCCCCAATACCACCCCAACTACTACGCTGCGTTCGTCATCGGCCCGGACGGACACAACATCGAAGCGGTCTGCCATAAGCCAACAGCGTAGCCGAGTTGCAGCATCCTTATCCGCTTGGCATCCGCCGCGAGCGAGGCCTAACCCTTCGCTCGAGCGGGCCCCCACCGGCAAGCCGCTTGGGCCGCGAAGCGGCCAGTGTCATCATCCGCTCCGCGGCCCAAGCGCCTTCCCGCTGGGGTCCGCTCAGCTCAAACGTAGGCCTCAAGTACACCAGCCATGAAGTCCGCGCTTCTCATCATCGATGTTCAGAACGCCATCTGTTCCGGTCAATGGGCCGCGTACGACATTGATCGAATCGTCGATCGAGTGAACCGAGTGGCTGCACGGGTAAGAGCAGTTGGCGCTCCAGTGGTTCTTGTTCAGCACGAAGAAGCCGAAGGCCCGCTCCAATTCGGTAGCGAAGGGTGGCAGCTGTACGAACGGCTTGAAACGAGGCCCGAAGACATACGACTTCGCAAGACAGCGACAGACTCGTTCCACAAGACCAACCTTCACTCGCTCCTGCAGGCGCAAGGTGTCGGTCAGGTTTACGTTTGCGGTCTACAGAGCGAGTTCTGCGTGGACTCAACCGTCCGGGGAGCCTTGGCACACGGCTACCCGGTTGTGCTGGTGTCCGACGCCCACTCCACCTTGGACAATGGCGTTCTGACAGCCGCGCAGATCTCTGCTCATCACAACGTCACATTGGCCAACCTTGGTAGCTACGGGCCGAGCGTTCTGGCAACTGCTGCTGCGAAGTTGCGCATTGAGGCCTAACCCTTCGCACGAGCGGACTGCCACCGGCAAGGCACTTGGCCCGCGCGCCAGCCAGTGTCATCATCCGTCGCGCGGACCAAGCGCCTCACCGGCGTCAGCCGCTCAGCTCAAACGTTAGGGGCCGCTAGGCGGCCGATCACCACATGCGGCAATGAAACTCGGTGTGCTGAAATCGGTGGGCAATGTGGTGAGCTGTTGACCTTCTCATGTCAGCTAACTGAGAGCCGATGATGGGATTCAGTTCGTTCGCTATGAAACAGCCCGCGGTTGCTCTGATTTGTGCACTGGCGATATGCGCACAGAGCATGGCCCGAGCCAATGAAGCAGTCGTGACGGCCGCCTCACCGCCATGGGACGCGCAGTCGAGAACCGTGGTCGATGCACAGCAGCGGACGTTTCAGAGTGGCGCACTGACACTCAGCGGGACTCTCTATGTCCCGAAGATTGAAGGTCGCATTCCGGCAGTGATCGTCCTCCACGCCGCATCGAGCCCAACGCGCGACAACCCGCTCTATTTGCACCTGGTCGAGATGCTGCCACCGTTGGGAATCGCGGTGTTTGTCTTCGACCGGCGTGGCAGCGGCGAGTCCGGAGGGAACCTCGAAGACAGTGACTACGCGATGTTGGCGGATGACGGCATTTGCGCTCTGCGCATGCTGGAGCGAGACCACAGGATCGATCCACGACGGATCGGCTTCTGGGGCCTCAGCCAGGGAGGCTGGCTTTCGCTGCTCGCGATCTCGCGCAACCCCCTGGCCGCGTTCGCGATCTCGATTTCCGCGCCAATGGTCACGCCTGATGTGCAGATGAACTTTGCCGTCGCTAACATTCTGCGAATCAAGGGCTTTTCGCAGGCGGACATTGATCAGGCGATTGCGACTCGCACCGCAGTCGATGACTTCCAGCGCGGTAAGCGCGACCGCGCAAGTGCGCAGAGCATTCTTGATGCAGCCGCGACGAAGCCGTGGTTCGTGCATACGTACCTGGAGAAGACGTTCAAGGATCCGGATCAGTCAGGATGGGCGAGGGAGATGCGCCACGATCCCATGGCCACGTTGCACGCCGCAAAGCAGCCAACGCTCATGATCTATGGATCAGCGGATCCGTGGGTACCTGTGCAGACTTCACTCGAACGCTTGCGCGCGAGTTCGGCACGGCATCCCAATGTCGAAGTCGCCGTAATTGCCGGCGCCGACCATGCGATGGCGACCTCGGTCTCACCTGCCGACCAGGTTGATCCCGCTCTCTCGGCCAAGCAAGCGCCGCAGTCCGCAGCGTATTTTGGTCTGCTTGGCGCGTGGCTGGAAAAGCAGCGTCTCGCGCGTGTCCGGTAAGTTGCCCTTTTGTGCCTGCTTCAGGATCGGTGCTTCGCTCACCGAGGCCCGTGGAGCAATCCACTCTCAAATGCGACTCTCCTAGTGAGACAGGCGCCTAACCCATCCATCGAGCGGACGCCTTCCGGCAGGCTTCGCCTGCCTACAGTTGCCGCTCATGTCGAACGTTGAGCGTCTGCTTCGCTCGAAGTTGTCCGGCTCCTTTGGGTCGAAATGAGTCACCGGCGCTGCCATCGGCCAGGTGCGGACAGTGGCGACGGTCAGCTTTCGGGGATCTCTCGATACCGGGCCGCAGGCGCGGGTTTGTTGCCGCCACCGCTGCCGAGCGTCATAGGGATGCTGAAGTCTTGGTTGAGAATGCTCTCAGCATCAAGCGCGCACGTTTCACGGTTCGACTTGATGGCAGAAGAGTCCGCCGGAGCCCTTCGTGCAGGCGTTTCCAACGAGATGACACCCACCGCTCCATGGCCGAATTCAAGAGGCGGCTTCGCCGCTGGCTTCCGACTGCACAAACCTTGGAACGGACAAGGGGGTTTGCCTGGGCCGGCCACTATCTGCGCGAGCACCCGCGCCTGTGGGTCTTGCACCGGCGGGGCGTCGCTTTGGGTGTTGCCCTGGGCATAGGCATCGGCGTTTTTCCCGTCCCGCTGCAGATGCCTGCAGCCATGTTGGTCGCCGTAGCCCTCAGGGCCAACGTTGCGGCTGCTGCCGCTGCCACGTGGCTGACCAATCCATTCACCATGGCGCCGATCTGGGCGCTTGCGGCGTTCCTCGGCTCGTTTGTCGTGCCTCAAAGGCCGCCGGGCATACCGTCTCCGGCAGGGGTCAACTGGCAATGGGCTGCCCCGCAAACATGGCCGGCCGCGCTGTGGGAACAGATGCTGTCGTGGGGCCCCGCGCTGCTGGCCGGATTCCCATTGGCCGGGCTGATGCTGGGCATGCTGGCCTACGCCCTGGTTTTTTGGGGGTGGGCCCTGCTGATCCGGCACGAAAGGCGCAGACGCCTGAAACGGCGGGCTGGGCGATGAGCGGTGAGACTGCAGCCGCTGGGCGCTCCAGAGAGACTTCCGGCTGTCACTGATCCAGCCTGATGCCGCGAACAGCAGACCCGAGATCACGAAGGTGAGATGGATCGCGATCTTCCAGCCGATCTGCTCGCCGGTCAGCTGTGTACTGACCAAGAAGGCCTTCAGCAACTCCACTGCCGAGATGGCGACGATGGCGCCGATGGCGGCAGACCCGCAGCTTTACCGCAGGGGGCTGGTGCGGCTGGTGCAGCCGGCCTGGCGCGAACGCATCGACGGCGCGTTGCTTGCCAGCGGCCAGGTGCTGTCGCGCTGGCTGCTGGGCGTACCGCTGGCGGCGACCATTGGCGTCATCCCCGGCGTGCTGGCCTCCATTCCGTTCTTCGGGCCAATTGCATCAGGCATCCTGGCCATGCTGCTGGCCTTCACGCGGGGGCCGGCACAGGCCTTGTACGTGGCCGGGCTGTGCGTGGCGATCCAGCAGGTGGAAGGCAACCTTTTGATGCGCTTCGTGCAGCGCTAGGCGGTAAACTGGCCCGGCGTGCTGGGCATCATCGCAGCTGTCATTCGAGGCACAGCCGGCGCCGGATTGGAGACCGTAGGACCCCTACGTTGTAGGCGAGCGCGTGTCCTGCACAATCTGCGCCCCATGGAACTACTCACAAGCCCCGAAGCCTGGATCGCCTTTGCCACGCTCACCGCGCTGGAACTGGTGCTGGGTATCGACAACATCATCTTCATCTCGATCCTGGTGGACAAGCTGCCCAAGGAACGAAGGGAGCTCGCTCGCAAGATCGGCTTGTTCATGGCCATGTTCATGCGTGTTGGCTTGCTCCTGGTGCTGGCCTGGGTCGTGGGCTTGGTGGCGCCGCTGTTCACGGTGCTGGGCCAAGAGATCTCGGGCCGCGATCTGATCCTTATCCTGGGTGGACTGTTCCTGCTGTGGAAGAGCACGAGCGAGATCCATCAGTCCATAGAGGGCGGCGAACATAGCAACGGCAGTAAAGCCGTACAGGCCACCTTCACCGCGGTGATCCTTCAGATCATGCTGGTCGACCTGGTGTTCTCGCTGGACTCCATCATCACCGCAGTAGGCATGGTGGACGACGTGCGCATCATGATCGCGGCGGTCGTTGCGTCGGTCGGGTTGATGATGGTTTTTGCAGGCCCGATCGGCCGGTTCGTGTCCGACCATCCCACCATCAAGATATTGGCCCTGTCCTTCCTCGTGGTGGTGGGCGTGGTCCTGGTGGCCGAGGGGTTCGACAACCACGTTCCCAAGGGCTATGTGTACTTCGGCATGGCATTCTCGCTGGCCGTCGAGATGCTGAACATTCGTATGCGCAAGAAGAGCGCGCGCGCGGTCCAACTCCACCCTCCGCACATTCCTGGCGATTGACCAGACGAGGAGGCGGCGGCTGCCCGGTCACGACCGGCAGCTTCGGGGCGCCGAGACCCGTACGGCAGGCGCCCGCTCGGGGTCGATAGCGGCCGCGCCCGCGCGCGCCGAACATCCGGCACGGGGCTGGCGCCCCGCGGGCTCACGTGAACGGCCGCAACTGCTGCAGCAGGGTCGGGACGAGCTCGGTCACGGTCGGGTGGATGTGCACGGTGCGCGAGATCGCCGTGTACGGCTGGCGCGCCGCCATCACGTCCAGCAGCGAGTGCACGACCTCGTCCCCGTTGAGGCCGAGGATCGTCGCGCCAAGGATCAAGCGGCTGTCGGCGTCGACCAGCACTTTCATGAAGCCCTGGGTCTCGCCGGCCTCGCGGGCGCGGCCCACGCGCTGCATCGGCATCTTGGCGCGCAGCAGCTTGCGGCCGCTGGCGCGGGCTTCGGCCTCGTTGACGCCGATGCGACCCAGCGCCGGGTCGATGAAGAGCGCATAGCAGGGGATGCGGTCGGAGATCCTGCGCGGATCCTGGTCGAACAGGTTGGCGACGACGATCTCGTGGTCGTTCCATGCCGTGTGGGTGAAGGCGCCGCGGCCGTTGCAGTCGCCGACCGCCCACACGCCCTCGGCGCTGGTGCGGCACTGCTCGTCCACCGTGATGAAGCCGCGTGCGTCGACGGCGATTCCGGCCGTCTCCAACCCCAGCCCGTCGGTGTTCGGCCGCCGCCCCACCGCCAGCAGCACATGGCTGCCGACGATGGGCGGCTGCGCGGTGGCGCAGGCCGCGCCGACGACGATGCGCTTGCCGTCGAGCGCGAGCGACAGGCACTCGGAGCCCAGCGCAAAGCGCACGCCCTCGGCTTCCAGGATCGCCCGAATGCCGTCTGAAACATCCTCGTCCTCGCGCGGCAACAGGCGCGCGGATCGTTCGACGACGGTCACCTCGGCGCCGAAGCGCCGCATCATCTGCGCGAACTCGAGCCCGATGTAGCTGCCGCCGACGATGACCAGGTGCTCGGGCACTTCGTCCAGTTCCATCATCGACACGTTGTCGAGCGTCGGCACGTCGGCCATGCCCGGCAGCTCGGGGCGCACCGAGCGGCCGCCGAGGTTGAGGAAGATGCGGGGCGCGGTCAGCCGGCGGCCGGCCGCTTCGAGGGTGGCAGGCGCGACGAAGCGCGCTTCCCCCACCAGTACTTCGGTGTGTGGGAGCCCTCGCATCCAGGCCTCGAGGCCCTCGCGCGACTGGCGCACGATGGCGTCCTTGCGCGCCTTGACCCGGGCCATGTCGACACGGACATCGCCGGTCGCGAAGCCGAACTCGGCGCCGCGTTGTGCCTGCCGGACCGCCCGGGCGCTGGCCACCCAGGTCTTGGTCGGCACGCAGCCGACGTTGACGCAGGTGCCGCCGAAGTGCCCGCGCTCGATGACCGCGGTGCGCAGGCCCTCCTTGCTGCAGCGCGCCGCGATGGCCGGGCCGGCCTGGCCGGCGCCGACCACGATGGCATCGAATGGCTCGGTGTGCATGTCGGCGCCTCCTGGTGGTTGCCGCTTCGACGCCGGACAGTATCGCGTCGGACGGGCGCGCCGCCTATCGTCGCGGGGCATCGTCCGGCGATGGCCGGCGCGGCGCCCCGGCCTTACGCCGAACCCCAGCCCAGCCGCAGCGCCACCCAGCCCGGCACCGCCACCATGCCGAGCAGCGTCGACAGCGTCACCAGCCCGGCGACGAAGGGCCCGTTGCCGCCCATGCGCGCGGCCAGCACATAGGCGCTGGAGGCCGTGGGCATCGCCGCGAACGCGACCAGCACCGTCCACTGCAGCGGCGGCAGCGGCACGACGAGCCCGTAGCCGAGCGCGAACAGCGGCAGCAGCACATGGCGGATGCTCAGGAAGCCGGCCGCCAGCCGCGGCGCCGCGGTCAGCCCGCCGAGCTGCAGCCCGGCGCCGACCGCCATCAGGCCGATCGGCAGCGCGGCCTGGCCGATGCGCTGCAGCACCGTGCCCACCGCGTCCGGGAAGCTGACACCGGCCAGGTTGGCCGCCAGTCCGCCGAGCGTGCCGAGGATCAGCGGGTTGCGCGCCAGCTCGCGGCCGAAGTGGTGGCCGCCCTGGCGCGCCAGCGGCAGCACCGCGCCGACGTTGCACACCGGCACGCACACGGCCACCAGTACCGCCATCGCCGCGACGCCGGCCGCGCCGCCCAGCCGCTCGGCCATCGCCAGCGCAATGTAGGAGTTGAAGCGGAACGCGGTCTGCGCGCCGGAGGCGTGCAGCAGCGCATCGACCCCAGGCACGCGCTTGAGCGCATAGGCCAGCGCGATGCCGAGCCCCACGGTGGCCAGCCCACCGCCGGCCAGCGCCGCCGCGTCGCCGGGGTTCAAGGGGTTGCGCACGATCGACGTGAACAGCAGCACCGGGAACAGCAGGTAGTAGACGAGCTTCTCGGCCGAAGCCCAGACCGTGCGGTCCAGCGGCGTGTGGCGGCAGACGAAGAAGCCGACCAGGATCAGCAGGAAATCGGGCAGCAGCAGCAGCAGGTCGCGCATCCGCAGAGCGTAAGGCCAGGCCGCATGCGTAGCTTCACTTACTCTGGACTAAGTAATTTCCGCGTCGGAACGCGCGGCCTATCCGCGGCACAGTCGGGTCATCGGGGGCCGCGGCCCCATCCCGCTGACCAGGAGAGCCCATGCCACGCCCGTCCCGCCGCCTCGTCGTCCTCGCTTCCGCCGCCGCCGCACTGCTGGCCGCCGCCGGCGGTGCCTCGGCCCAGGCCTACCCGAACAAGCCGGTGCGGCTGATCGTGCCCTTCGCGCCCGGCGGCACCACCGACATCATCGCCCGCGTGGTGGCCGAGAAGATCGCCGGCCCGCTCGGCCAGACCATGCTGGTCGAGAACAAGGGCGGGGGCGGCGGCGTGATCGGCGCCGACCAGGTGGCCAAGTCGCCGGCCGACGGCTACGCGCTCGGCATGGCCACCGTGTCCACCACCGCGGCCAACCCGGCGATCAACCCGAAGATGCCGTACAACACGCTGACGGACTTCACGCCGATCATCAACATCGCCGCGACGCCGAACGTGATCGCGGTGCACCCCAGCTTCCCGGCCAAGGACTACGCCGGCTTCATCGCCGAGGTCAAGAAGAACCCCGGCAAGTACAGCTTCGCGAGCTCGGGCACCGGCGGCATCGGCCACCTGCAGATGGAGCTCTACAAGAGCCTGACCGGCACCTTCGTCACCCACATCCCCTACCGCGGCGCCGGCCCGGCGCTCAACGACACCGTGGCCGGCCAGGTGCCGATCATCTTCGACAACCTGCCCTCGGCGCTGCCCTTCATCAAGGACGGCCGGCTGGTCGCGATCGTGGTCGCCGCGCCGGCCCGCGTCGCGGGGCTGCCCAACGTGCCGACCTTCAAGGAGGTCGGCCTCGAACCGGTGAACCGCATGGCCTACTACGGCGTGCTCGGGCCCAAGGGCCTGCCGAAGGAGGTCGTCGACAAGGTCAGCGCCGCCGTCAAGGCCACGGTCGGCCTGCCCGATGTGAAGAAGCGCATCGAGGACACCGGCTCGCTGATCGTGCTCAACACCCCGGCCGAGTTCGCGCAGCAGATCGAGGCCGAGTACGCGGTCTACAAGCAAGTGGTCGAGAAGCAGAAGCTCAAGCTCGACTGAGCCGCTCGGCCGCGAAGAACGGAAGCCGCCCGCGGGCGGCTTCGCCTTTTGGCGGCACACTTTGCGCGTGGACGCCGCCGCCCCCGACTCGCCGCTGCCCGCCGCCAGCGCGGAGGCGATCGACCGCTTCCTCGATGCGCTGTGGCTCGAGGACGGCCTGGCCGCCAACACGCTGGCCGCCTACCGCCGCGACCTGACGCTGTACGCGCAGTGGCTGGCCGCCGAGGGCGGCAAGCCGATCGACGCCAGTGCCGAATCGGACCTGCTCGGCTACGCGAACGAGCGCCACGCCGGCAGCCGCGCGAGCAGCACGAACCGCAGGCTGACCGTGTTCAAGCGCTATTTCCGCTGGGCGCTGCGCGAGCACCGGCTCGCGACCGACCCGACGCTGAAGCTGCAGTCGGCGCGCCAGCCGCTGCGCGTGCCCAAGACGCTCAGCGAGGCCCAGGTCGAAGCGCTGCTCGGCGCCCCGGACGTCGACACGCCGCTGGGCCTGCGCGACCGCGCGATGCTCGAGCTGATGTACGCCAGCGGCCTGCGCGTCAGCGAGCTGGTGACGCTGAAGAGCGTGCATGTCGGCCTCGCCGAAGGCGCGCTGCGCGTCACCGGCAAGGGCAGCAAGGAGCGCGTCGTGCCTTTCGGCGAGGAGGCGCATGGCTGGCTGACACGCTACCTGCGCGAAGCGCGCGCCGCCATCCTCGGCGGGCAGGCGAGCGACGCGCTGTTCGTCACCGCCCGCGGCGGCGCGATGACACGCCAGGCTTTCTGGGGCCTGGTGAAGAAGCACGCGCGCGCGGCGGGCATCGAGGCGGCGCTGTCGCCGCACACGCTGCGCCACGCTTTCGCGACCCACCTGCTGAACCATGGCGCCGACCTGCGGGCCGTGCAGATGCTGCTCGGCCATGCCGATATCTCGACGACCACGATCTACACCCATGTCGCGCGCGAGCGCCTGAAGGCGCTGCATGCGCAGCACCATCCGCGCGGCTAGCCGGACAGCCAGCCCAACTCTTCGGCGCTGAATCCCGCCGCCGCGCGGGCCCCGAGGTTCAATGGCGGCCGCGGCTTCGGCGCGTCGTAGCGCTGCGCCAGCACCGGGTAGAGCGCCACCGGGTCGAGCCCGTCGCGCTCGCACAGCCAGCGGTACCAGCGGTTGCCGGTCGCGACATGGCCGATCTCGTCGCGCAGGATGATGTCGAGGATCTCGACCGCGCGCGCGTCGCCGGCCTTCGCGAACTTGCGCTGCAGCGGCGGCGTGGCGTCGAGCCCGCGTGCCTCCAGCGTGCGCGGCACCAGCGCCATGCGCGCGACCGGGTCGTGGGCGGTGCGCTCGGTCATGGTCCACAGCCCGTCGTGGGCCGGGAAGTCGCCGTAGTCGTGGCCCAGGCCCTGAAGGTGTTCGCGCAGCAGCATGAAGTGGTAGGCCTCCTCGGCGGCCACCTGCAGCCAGTCGCGGTAGTAGGCCGGCGGCAGGCCGGGGAAGCGCCACACCGCGTCGAGCGCGAGGTTGATCGCGTTGAATTCGATGTGCGCGATCGCATGCACCAGCGCCGCGCGGCCGCCGGGCGAGCCGATCGAGCGCTGCGGCACCTGCAGCGCCGGCATCAGGGCCGGACGCTCGGGACGGCCAGGCAGGGCGGCGGTCGGCTCGAGCCGGGCGTCGGTATCGAGCGCCAGTGCGTCGCGCCGCCCGTGCAGGGCGCGCGCCGCCTCGGCCTTGGCGAGCGGGTCGCGCAGCGCCAACACGTTCAGGGCCTCGACACGAAGATCCACGGAGCTCATCCGTAAAATTGTGCCTTTGCCGGAGCCCCGCATGGCCTTGTTCCAACTCGACGACCGCGTGCCCCAGGTTCATCCCGGCGCCTATGTGGCCGACAGCGCCGAGCTGATCGGCACGGTGATCGTCGAGGAGGGCGCCAGCGTCTGGTCCAACGTGGTCGCGCGCGGCGACAACGAGCCGATCACGATCGGCCGCGGCGCCAACGTCCAGGAAGGCACGGTGCTGCACACCGACATGGGTTACCCGCTGACCATCGGCGCCGACGCCACCGTCGGCCACCAGGCCATGCTGCACGGCTGCACGGTGGGCGAGGGCGCGCTGATCGGTATCCAGGCCGTGGTGCTCAACGGCGCCGTGATCGGGCCGCGCTGCCTGGTCGGCGCCGGCGCGCTGGTGACCGAGGGAAAGGTGTTCGCGGAGGAAGGCATGCTGATCCTGGGCAGCCCGGCCAAGGCGGTGCGGCCGGTGAAGGCCGAGGACCTGCAGCGCATCCAGCGCGGCGCCGAGGGCTATGCGGCGCGCGGTGCGCGCTACAAGACCGCGTTGAAGCGCGTCGGCTGACCCCCATCTGATTCCGATGAGCGAATTGCACAAGTTCCTGTTCGAAGGCCTGCCGGTGCGCGGCATGCTCGTGCGTCTGACCGATGCCTGGACCGATCTGCTGTCGCGCCGCGAGGCCGCCGGCGGCTACCCGGCGCCGGTGCGCGCGCTGCTCGGCGAGATGGCCGCGGCCGGCGTGCTGATGCAGTCCAACATCAAGTTCAACGGCGCGCTGGTGCTGCAGATCTCGGGTGACGGCCCGGTGAAGCTGGCGGTCGCCGAGGTGCAGCCGGACCTGGCGCTGCGCGCCACTGCCACCATGATCGGCGAGGTGCCGGCCGACGCGCGGCTCGAGGCGATGGTCAATGTCGGCGGCAAGGGCCGCTGCGCGATCACGCTGGACCCGAAGGACCGCCTGCCTGGCCAGCAGCCCTACCAGGGTGTCGTGCCGCTGCACGGCGACCGCCGGGAGCCGCTGCAGAACTTGGCCGACGTGCTGGAACACTACATGCTGCAGTCCGAGCAGCTCGACACCCGGCTGGTGCTGGCGGCCGACGACCGCATCGCCGCGGGACTGCTGATCCAGCGCCTGCCGGTCGAAGGGGCCGGCAACCTGGCCGGCGCGCGCAACGAGGACGAGATCGGCCTGAACGAGGGCTTCAACCGCATTGCCCACCTGGCCGCGACGCTGACGCGCGAGGAACTCCTGACGCTGGACGCCGACACGATCCTGCGCCGCCTGTTCTGGGAGGAGCAGGTCCTGCGCTTCGAGCCGCTGCAGGGCGAGCGCGGGCCGCGCTTCGCCTGCCGCTGCTCGCGCGCGCGGGTCGCCGGCATGCTGCAGGGCCTGGGCCGCGAAGAGATCGACGGACTGATCGCCGAGCGCGGCACGGCCGAGGTCGGCTGCGAATTCTGCGGCGCGCAGTACCGCTTCGACGCGGTCGACGTCGGCGAGGTGTTCACCGCGCCGCGCGACCAGCCGCCGGCTTCGCGCGTGGTGCAGTGAGGCTGCTGCGTGTAAGAACAGCGTAACGCTCCCGGTGCTACAGTCCTTTCCCATCAAAGGGTCCTTCCCCGTCCCTTGATGCCCCGCCCGCGCTGGCGGCGGGATTTCAAGGGGGTCGCAATCCGCCATCCGGTGCAGCCGTGTCGCGGAAGGTTGTGCAACCAGCCGTAGCTCCGGAAACCGGAGTGAAAGGTGAGCGAAAGATGATGCAGGAATACCGCTCGAACTCCTATCTGTTCGGCAGCAACGCGCCGTACGTGGAGGAGCTCTACGAGGCTTACCTCGACAACCCGACCGCGGTGCCCGACCGCTGGCGCGCCTACTTCGACGCGCTGCAGAACGTGCCGGCCGCCGACGGCTCCGACAGCCGCGACGTCGCTCACGCCCCCGTCGTCGAATCCTTTGCCCAGCGCGCCAAGGCCAATGCCTTCGCCGTCAAGGCGAGCGCCGCTGAACTGGCGGTCGCGCGCAAGCAGGTCCATGTCCAGTCGCTGATCGCCGCCTACCGCTCGCTGGGTGCGCGCTGGGCCGACCTCGACCCGCTCAAGCGCACCGAGCGCCCCAAGATCCCCGAACTGGAGCCGGCGTTCTACGACCTGAGCGAGTCCGACATGGACATCACGTTCAGCGCCACGAACACCTACTTCACGACCGCCGAGCAGCAGACGCTGCGCGAGATCCTGCAGGCGCTGCGCGAGACCTACTGCAGCTCCATCGGCGCCGAGTTCATGCACATCACCGAGCCGGCCGAGAAGCGCTGGTGGCAGGAGCGCCTGGAGCGCATCCGCAGCAAGCCGAGCTTCAGCGCCGCCGAGAAGCGCCACATCCTCGACCGGCTGACCGCCGCCGAAGGCCTGGAGCGCTACCTGCACACCAAGTACGTCGGCCAGAAGCGCTTCTCGCTCGAGGGCGGCGAGAGCTTCATCGCCAGCATGGACGAGGTGGTGCAGCGTGCCGGCGAGCGCGGCGTGCAGGAGATCGTCATCGGCATGGCCCACCGCGGCCGCCTGAACGTGCTGGTCAACACGCTGGGCAAGATGCCGGCGGACCTGTTCGCCGAGTTCGACCACACCGCCAAGGAAGAGCTGCCGGCCGGCGACGTGAAGTACCACCAGGGCTTCTCGAGCGACGTGACCACGCCCGCCGGCCCGGTGCACCTGAGCCTGGCCTTCAACCCCTCGCACCTGGAGATCGTCAACCCGGTCGTCGAGGGCTCGGTCAAGGCGCGGCTCGATCGCCGCGGCGACAAGGACGGCGTCTCGGTGCTGCCGGTGCTGGTGCACGGCGACGCCGCCTTCGCCGGCCAGGGTGTCGTGATGGAGACGCTGGCGCTGGCGCAGACGCGCGGCTACTACACCGGCGGCACGGTGCACCTGGTCATCAACAACCAGATCGGCTTCACGACCAGCGATCCGCGCGACTCGCGCTCGACGCTGTACTGCACCGACGTCGTCAAGATGATCGAGGCGCCGGTGCTGCACGTGAACGGCGACGACCCCGAGGCGGTGGTGCTGTGCACCCAGCTCGCGCTCGACTACCGGCAGGAGTTCAACAAGGACGTCGTCGTCGACATCATCTGCTTCCGCAAGCTGGGCCACAACGAGCAGGACACGCCCTCGCTGACGCAGCCGCTGATGTACAAGAAGATCGCGGCCCACCCCGGCACGCGCAAGCTCTACGCCGAGAAGCTGGTGACCCAGGGCACGCTCAAGCCCGAGGAGCCGGATGCGATGGTCAAGGCCTTCCGAAGCGCGATGGACGCCGGCCGCCACACCGTCGACCCGGTGCTGACCAATTACAAGAGCAAGTACGCGGTCGACTGGAGCCCCTACCTCGGCAAGAAGTGGACCGACGCGGCCGACACCGCGCTGCCGCTGGCCGAGATCAAGCGCCTGGCCGAGCGGCTGACCACGCTGCCGAAGAACTTCAAGGCCCACCCGCTCGTCGAGAAGGTGCTGGCCGACCGCGCCGCGATGGGCCGCGGCGAGATCAACGTCGACTGGGGCATGGGCGAGCACCTCGCCTTCGCGTCGCTGGTGGCGAGCGGCTACCCGGTGCGCCTGTCCGGCGAAGACTGCGGCCGCGGCACCTTCACCCACCGTCACTCGGTGCTGCACGACCAGAACCGCGAGAAGTGGGACGAGGGCACCTTCACGCCGCTGCAGCACGTGGCCGACGGTCAGGCGCCGTTCGTCGTGATCGACTCGATCCTGTCGGAGGAGGCGGTGCTCGGCTTCGAGTACGGCTACGCCTCGGCCGAGCCCAACACCTTGGTGATCTGGGAGGCCCAGTTCGGCGACTTCGTCAACGGCGCGCAGGTCGTGATCGACCAGTTCATCGCCTCGGGCGAGGTGAAGTGGGGCCGGGCCAACGGCCTGACGCTGATGCTGCCGCACGGCTACGAGGGGCAGGGGCCGGAGCACAGCTCGGCGCGGCTCGAGCGCTTCATGCAGCTGGCGGCCGACAACAACATGCAGGTCTGCCAGCCGACCTCGGCCAGCCAGATCTTCCACCTGCTGCGCCGCCAGCAGGTGCGCATGTTCCGCAAGCCGCTGGTGATCATGACGCCGAAGTCGCTGCTGCGCGCGAAGGACGCGACCTCGCCGCTGTCGGACTTCACCCGCGGCGAGTTCAAGACCGTGATCGGCGAACGCAGCGACGAGATCGACGCCGCCAAGGTCAAGCGCGTGATCGCCTGCTCGGGCAAGGTCTATTACGACCTGGTCAAGAAGCGCGAGGAAAAGAAGGCCTTCGACACCGCGGTGATCCGCGTCGAACAGCTCTATCCCTTCCCGCACAAGGCCTTCGCGGCCGAGATGAAGAAGTACCCGTCGGCGACCGAGATCGTGTGGTGCCAGGACGAGCCGCAGAACCAGGGGGCCTGGTTCTTCGTGCAGCACTACATCCACGAGAACATGCACGAAGGCCAGAAGCTCGGCTACGCCGGCCGTCCGGCCTCGGCCTCGCCGGCGGTGGGTTATGCCCACCTGCACCAGGAGCAGCAGAAGGCGCTGCTCGACCAGGCCTACGGCAAGCTCAAGGGTTTCGTCCTGAGCAAGTGAGTCCAGGGCGGCGCGTGGCGCCTGCGGGAGCCTGAGCGGCTCCCGCGCCCTCCGCCCGCTCACACCCTATCGAACAAAGCGAAGAACACCATGGCCATCATCGAAGTCAAAGTTCCCCAGCTCAGCGAGTCCGTGGCCGAGGCCACGCTGCTGCAGTGGAAGAAGAAGCCCGGCGAGGCGGTCGCCATCGACGAGATCCTGATCGAGATCGAGACCGACAAGGTCGTGCTCGAGGTGCCGGCGCCGGCCGCTGGCGTGCTGGCGCAGATCGTCAAGGGCGACGGCGAGAGCTGCATCAGCGACGAGGTGATCGCGAAGATCGACACCGAGGGCGCCGCCGCGGTGAGCCCGCTCGAGGTGAAGGCGGTGCCGGCCGGCATCCCTGCGCCGGGCGCGAGCCCGGGCGTGACCCCCGATGCCACCGGCAGCAAGAGCGACGTCGCGATGCCTGCCGCCGCCAAGCTGATGGCCGATCACAGCCTGGCCGCCGGCTCGGTGGCCGGGACCGGCAGGGACGGTCGCGTGACCAAGGGCGACGTGCTCGGCGCGGTCGCAGCCGGCGCCAAGCCGGCGCCCGCGGTCGCCGTGCCGCCGCCGGTCGCGGTGCCGGCCGCCGCGGCCAAGCCGCCGCTGCCCGCCGTGTCGCTCGCGATCCCGATGCCCAACCTCGGCGACCGCCCCGAGCAGCGCGTGCCGATGTCGCGCCTGCGTGCGCGCGTCGCCGAGCGGCTGCTGCAGTCGCAGGCCACCAACGCCATCCTGACCACGTTCAACGAAGTGAACATGGCCCCGGTGATGGAGATGCGCAAGCGCTTCCAGGAGAAATTCGAGAAGGAGCACGGCGTCAAGATCGGCTTCATGAGCTTCTTCGTGAAGGCCGCGGTCGCGGCGCTGAAGAAGTACCCGGTGCTCAACGCCAGCGTCGACGGCAACGACATCGTCTACCACGGCTACTTCGACATCGGCATCGCGGTCGGCTCGCCGCGCGGCCTGGTGGTGCCGATCCTGCGCAACGCCGACCAGATGAGCTTCGCCGACATCGAGAAGAAGATCGCCGAGTTCGGCAAGAAGGCCGGCGAGGGCAAGCTCTCGCTCGACGAACTGAGCGGCGGCACCTTCTCGATCAGCAACGGCGGCGTGTTCGGTTCGATGCTCAGCACCCCGATCATCAACCCGCCGCAGAGCGCGATCCTCGGCGTGCACGCGACCAAGGACCGCGCGGTGGTCGAGAACGGCCAGATCGTGATCCGGCCGATCAACTATCTGGCGATGAGCTATGACCACCGCATCATCGACGGCCGCGAGGCCGTACTCGGCCTGGTGGCCATGAAGGAGGCTCTGGAAGATCCGGCGCGCCTGCTGTTCGACATCTGATCCGGAACCCGACATGAGCACCAAGAATTTCGACGTCGTCGTCATCGGCGGCGGCCCCGGCGGCTACATCGCGGCGATCCGCGCCGCGCAGCTCGGCTTCAACACGGCCTGTATCGACGAGTGGAAGAACGCCACCGGCGGCCCGGCCCCGGGCGGCACCTGCACCAACGTCGGCTGCATCCCGAGCAAGGCGTTGCTGCAGTCGAGCGAGCACTACGAGCACGCCGGCCATGCCTTCGCCGACCACGGCATCGGCCTGAAGGACCTGAGCATCGATGTCGCGAAGATGCTCGGCCGCAAGAACACCGTGGTGAAGCAGAACAACGACGGGATCCTGTATCTCTTCAAGAAGAACAAGGTGACGTTCTTCCATGGCCGCGGCTCGTTCGCGAAGGCCACCGAAGGCGGCTACGAGATCAAGGTCGCCGGCACTGCCGAGGACGCGATCGTCGCCAAGCACGTCATCGTCGCGACCGGCTCGAACGCCCGCCCGCTGCCGGGCGTGGCCTTCGACGAGGACCGCATCCTGAGCAACGACGGCGCGCTGCGCATTCCCGCGGTGCCGAAGACCCTGGGCCTCATCGGCTCGGGCGTCATCGGCCTCGAGATGGGCTCGGTGTGGCGCCGACTCGGCGCCCAGGTCACGGTGCTCGAGGCGCTGCCGACCTTCCTCGGCGCGGTCGACGAGCAGATCGCCAAGGAGGCCCAGAAGGCCTTCATGAAGCAGCGGCTCAAGATCGAGCTCGGCGTCAAGGTCGGCGAGATCACCAAGACGGCCGACAGCGTGAGCGTCGCCTACACGGATGCCAAGGGCAACGCGAAGACGCTCGAGGTCGAGCGCCTGATCGTCTCGATCGGCCGGGTGCCGAACACGATCGGTCTCAACCCCGAGGCGGTCGGCCTCAAGCTCGACGAGCGCGGCGCGATCGTCGTCGACGACGAATGCCGGACCAACCTGCCCAACGTCTGGGCGGTCGGCGACGTCGTGCGCGGACCGATGCTCGCGCACAAGGCCGAGGAGGAGGGCGTCGCGGTCGCCGAGCGCATCGCCGGCCAGCATGGCCACGTCAACTTCAACACCATTCCTTGGGTGATCTACACCTCGCCGGAGATCGCCTGGGTCGGCCAGACCGAGCAGCAGCTCAAGGCCAGCGGCCGCGAGTACAAGGCCGGCACCTTCCCCTTCCTGGCCAACGGCCGCGCGCGCGCGCTGGGCGACACGACCGGCATGGTGAAGATGCTGGCGGATGCGAAGACCGATGAGATCCTCGGCGTGCACATCGTCGGGCCGATGGCGAGCGAGCTGATCGCCGAAGCGGTGGTGGCGATGGAGTTCAAGGCCAGCGCCGAGGACATCGCGCGCATCTGCCATGCCCACCCGTCGCTGTCGGAATCGACCAAGGAAGCCGCGCTGGCGGTGGACAAGCGCACGTTGAACTTCTGAGCCGGCGATGGCCGTTCGCGAGCTGTACCTGCGGACGCTGGCCGAGCGCGGCTACACCGCCGACGCGGCGCAGCTCGCGGCGCTCGACGCGTTGGAGCGCTGCGAGAACGAGTGGTCCGACTACAAGGCGCGCCGCAGCAACGCGGTGACCAAGATGCTGGTGCGCCCGCCGATCCCGCGTGGCGTCTACATGTTCGGCGGGGTCGGGCGCGGCAAGAGCTTCCTGATGGACTGCTTCTTCCAGTCGGTCCCGCTGGTGCGCAAGACGCGGCTGCACTTCCACGAGTTCATGCGCGAGGTGCATCGTGAGCTGCAGGAACTCAAGGGCACGGTCAACCCGCTCGACGAGCTCGGCCGGCGCATGTCACGGCGCTTCCGGCTGATCTGCTTCGACGAGTTCCACGTCGCCGACGTGACCGACGCGATGATCCTGCATCGGCTGCTGGAGGCCCTGTTCGCGAACCGCGTGAGCATCGTCACGACCTCGAACTTCCACCCCGACGGGCTCTACCCGAACGGCCTGCACCGCGACCGCATCCTGCCGGCGATCGAGCTGCTGAAGGACAAGATGCAGATCGTCAACGTCGACGCCGGCGTCGACTACCGCCAGCGCGCGATGGAGCAGGTCGAGTTCTACCTGACGCCGCTGTCCGACGACACCGAGGTCGCGATGGCCGCCGCCTTCGAACGCCTGGCCGAGGCGCGCGACGAGAGCCCGCTGCTGCACATCGAGCAGCGTGAGATCCGCGCGAAGCGCCGCGCCGGTGGCGTGGTCTGGTTCGACTTCAAGACCCTGTGCGGCGGGCCGCGATCGCAGAACGACTATCTGGAACTCGCGACCCAGTTCCACACCGTGCTGCTGTCGGGCGTGCCCGAGATGCCGCCGCGGCTCGCGTCCGAGGCGCGGCGTTTCACTTGGCTGGTCGACGTGCTCTATGACCGGCGCGTCAAGCTGCTGATCTCGGCGGCGGCGCCGGCCGAGCAGCTCTACACCGAAGGCCCGCTGGCGCACGAGTTTCCGCGCACCGTGTCGCGGCTCGGCGAGATGCGCGGCTCTGAGTACCTGGCGCTGGCGCGCCGCGAGGTGGATACCGCGCTGACCTGATCAGCCGAGCGCTTCGACCCGCACCACGGCGAGCGACAGGTTGTCACCACCGCCGCGGGCGCGGTGGCGGGCCTTGCCGATCAGCATCTCGCTGGCTTCGCGCGGCGGCAGCGTGTGGACGATGGCGCCCAGCTCGCGCGGCGTGAAGTAGTGCCACAGCCCGTCGCTGCAGGCCAGCAGCGCGTCGCCGGGCTCGAGCCGTTCGATGCGGTGCAGCGTCAGCGGAGGGTCCTGGTGGGTGCCGAGGCAGCCGGTCAGCAGGTTGGACTGCGGATGGGTGTTGGCGTCTTCCTCGGTGATCTGGCCTTCGTCGACGAGGCGCTGCACGAAGGAGTGGTCCTTGGTGCAGCTCATCAGGTCCGAGCCGCGGAAGTGGTACACGCGCGAATCGCCCGCATGGATGATCTCGCAGCCGAGGTTCGGCGAGATCAGCAGCGCGGCGAGCGTGCTGTGCGGCTCCTCCTCGGCAGTGATCGCGGTCAGCTTGATCATCAGGTGCGACTCGAGCACCAGTTGCTTGAGCGCCTCGGCAGGGTCGTCGCGGCTCGGGGTGAATCGCTCGAAGAGCTGCTGCGCGGTCAGCAGCACCTGGTCGGCCGCCTTGCGGCCGCCGCTCTTGCCGCCCATGCCGTCGGCGACGATGGCGAGCAGGGTGCCGGGCACCCGTGGGTGCGTGAGGACGCCGACCTGGTCTTGCTGGTAGGCGCGGTCTCCGCGGTGCAGGCCGGTGGCGGCGGCAAGTCGGTGGCCTGGAGGCGCGCTGGTCATAGACTCAAAACTATAATCGCTTTGTTCTGCATGGAACCGTGACCGTGCGCCCGCCGCAACGCCCCCCAGCAGCCTCCCGCAGCCGCCGGTCTCGCCCTCGATGGACGTCAATCTTCACTCGCCGCAGCGTCGCCTCATCGAGTTGCGCATCGAACATGGCGACTTGGATGACGTGATCGACCGCGTCGCACACGAACGCCCGATCGACGAACTGACGCTGCGCCGGCTGAAGAAGCGGCGCCTGGCCCTGCGCGACCAGATCGCGACCCTCGAAGCCGCGCTGAGCCCGCCCGAGCCCGCATGATTTCACGGCGACGCGGGGCCCGCGCTTGAGCCCGCTCGAGGCCGCGGTGGCCGAGGCCTTCGGCCCGCAGGGCGCGCTCGCACGGGCCGAGCCGCAGTACCGCGCGCGCGAGGTCCAGCAGACGCTGGCACAGGCGGTCGCGCGTGCGATCGACGAGCGCGGCGTGCTCGTCGCCGAGGCCGGCACCGGCGTCGGCAAGACCTTCGCCTACCTGGTGCCCGCCCTGCTGTCGGGCGCCCGGGTGCTGGTCAGCACGGCCACGAAGAACCTGCAGGACCAGCTCTTCCTGCGCGATCTGCCGCGGCTGCGCGAGGCGCTGCAGCTGCCCGTCACGCTCGCACTGCTGAAGGGCCGGGCAAGCTATCTTTGCCTTCAGCGGCTCGAACAGGCGCGCCGCGCAGAGACGCTGCCCGACCGCTGGGCGGCGCGCACGCTGGCGCGCATCGAGCAGTGGGCGCAGCACACCGCGAACGGCGACCTGGCCGAACTGGAGGGGCTGGACGAACGCTCCTCGGTGATCCCGCTGGTCACGTCGACGCGCGAGAACTGCCTTGGCAGCGAGTGCCCGCAGTTCCGCTCCTGCCACGTGATGAAGGCGCGGCGCGAGGCCATGGCGGCCGATCTCGTGGTCGTCAACCACCACCTGTTCTTCGCCGATCTGAGCCTGCGCGGCACCGGCATGGCCGAGCTGCTGCCCTCGGTCGACGTCGCGGTCTTCGACGAGGCCCACCAGCTCGGCGAGGCCGGCGTCGGTTTCCTCGGTGAGACGCTGGCCTCGGCGCAGTTGGTCGATTTCGCGCGCGACCTGCTGGCCGTCGGGCTGACACAGGCGCGCGGGCTGCAACCCTGGACCGAGCTCGCTGGTGCCTGCGATCGCGCCGCGCGCGAGCTGCGGCTGGTCGCCGCCGGTGCGGTGCGCGGCAGCGCGAAGCTGCGCTGGGAGGAGCGCGCCGGCCGGCCGGAGTTCGACGGTGCGCTGGCCGCGGTCGGCGCAGCCTGCGCGGCGGCGCGTCAGGCGCTGCAGGCGGTGCAGGAGATCGGCCCCGATTTCACGCGGCTCGCCGAGCGGGCGGCGGCGCTGGCGGCGCGCAGTGCCGCCTTCGCGCTCGATGCCGAGCCCGAGCGCGTGCGCTGGATCGACGTCGGCACCGGCGGTGTGCGCCTGGTCGAGTCACCGCTGGACGTGCGCGACGCGATGCGCGAGCAGGTGGCCGCGGGCGCCAAGGCCTGGATCTTCACGTCGGCGACGCTGGGCGCCGACGAGCGGCTGTCGTGGTTCACCGAGCAGGCCGGGCTGGACGGCGCGCGCACGCTGCGTGTCGGCAGCCCCTTCGATTACGCCGGGCAGGCGCGGCTGTACGTGCCGTCGCGCTTCCCGCGGCCGGGCGATGCCGAACATTCGGCGGCCGTCGCACGGCTCGCCGCCGCCTGTGCGCGCGCGGCCGGCGGTCGCAGCTTCGTGCTGACGACGACGCTGCGCGCGCTCGGCAACGTGGCCGACGCACTGGCGCAGGCGCTGGCCGGCGAGGCCGAGCCAATCGAGGTGCTGGTGCAGGGCAGCGCACCGAAGCGCCAGCTGTTGCGCCGCTTCCTGGATACGCCGCGCGCGGTGCTGGTCGGCTCGCAGAGCTTCTGGGAGGGCATTGACGTGCCGGGCGACGCGCTGCAGTGCGTGATCATCGACAAGCTGCCGTTTCCGCCGCCGAACGATCCGCTGGTCGAGGCGCGTGTGCGCCGGCTCGAGGCCGAACGGCGCAGCGCCTTCAACGACTACTTCGTCGCCGAGACCGCGGTGTCGCTGAAGCAGGGCGCTGGCCGGCTGATCCGCAGCGAGACCGACCGCGGCCTGCTGGTGATCTGCGACCCGCGCATGGTGACGATGGGCTACGGGCGCACGCTGCGCGCCGCGCTGCCGCCGATGCCGCTGGTCGCCGGCGAGGACGAGGCGCTCGCGTGGCTGCGCAGCGTCACGTGAGCTCTGCGCCTCACCAGAGTTGCCACCAGGGACGCTCGGCGCGTGCGAAGCCGTCCTTCAGGTAGCGCGACTCGGGAAAGTTCGTCGACAGCACCCGCTCGGCGTCGGTGCGCAGGTCGGGCAGGCCGAGGCGCTCGTAGCTCAGAGCCATGATGTACAGCGCCTCCTCGGTGGCCGGCGCGGTCTGGAACTCCTGCACGGCCTGTTGCGCGCGGTTGGCCGCCGCGACATAGGCGCCGCGCCGGTAGTAGTAGCGCGCGACATGCACCTCGTACTGCGCCAGCGAGTTGACGATGTAGTTCATGCGCAGCTGCGAGTCCGGCGCGTAGCGCGACTCGGGGAACTGCGTCAACACCTGGCGGAAGCTCTGGTAGGCGTCGCGCGAGGCCTGCTGGTCGCGCTCGGACAGGTCCTGCCGCGACAGGCTGCCGAGCAGGCCGAGGTTCTCGTTGAAGTTGGCCAGTCCCTGCAGGTAGTAGGCGTAGTCGAGCGCCGGGCTGCTCGGGTGCAGCTTGATGAAGCGCGCCAACGTCGACAGCGCCTGCTCCTTCTGGCCCGCCTTGTGGTGGGCGTAGGCGAGGTCGAGCAGCGCCTGCTGGGCCAGCGGCGTGCCCGCCGCGCGCGCCTCGAGCCGCTCGAAGAGCTGCGTGGCGCGCTCCCAGTTGCCGTTGGCCGCTTCGTCGCGGGCGTCTTCATACAATTGCTGCACCGCCATCGTCTCGGACGGATCCTTCGGCTTGCCGGCGCAGGCCGCCAGCAGCGCGGCGAGGGTGAGCAGACACAGCACGCGCGCGGTGCGGCGCGACGGGATGGCGGGGGAAGGCATCGGGTTCATCGCCGGCAGGCGGCCCGCGGGGACCGCTTCGATAGGATCGAAAATTATATGGGTCGCCCCAACCAGGCCGGGCAGGTCGAGCCGACGGCTCTCGAGCCGGAAGAGACCGACGACGCCGCCGAGGCGGCTGCCGACGAGCCCGAGTCGCGCGCCGCGCGCGTCGAAACCGCCGTGCATGGCGAGCGCCTCGACCGCTGGCTCGTCGCACTGGCCGGCGAGTTCTCGCGCAGCCATCTGCAGACGTTGATCGCCGACGGCCTGGTGCAGGTCGACGGCCGCGTCGTCACGACGCCGGCGCGGCGCGTCTCGGCCGGCCAGCGTATCGAGGTCGTGCTGCGGCAGACCGCCGAGAGCCGGGCGTTCCGACCCGAGGCCGAGGTCGCGGCGCGTTGGCGCATCGTGCACGAGGACGCCGCGCTGCTCGTCATCGACAAGCCGGCCGGCCTGGTGGTGCACCCGGCACCGGGGAACTGGTCCGGCACGCTGCTCAACGGCCTGCTCGCCCATCACACGGGCGCTGCGCGGCTGCCGCGCGCCGGCATCGTCCACCGGCTCGACAAGGACACCAGCGGTCTGCTCGTCGTCGCCAAGACGCTCGCCGCGCAGACCGCGCTGACGCGCGCGATCGCGGCGCGCGCCGTGCGCCGCGAGTACCTCGCTCTCGCGCACGGCGAGCCGCGGCAGTCGGCCTGGACCGTGGACGCGCCGATCGGCCGCGACCCGGTGTCGCGCGTGCGCATGGCCGTCGTGGCCGGCGGCAAGCCAGCGCGCACGGACGTCGAATGCCTCGCCGCGCGTGACGGCCTGAGCGCGCTGCACTGCCGGCTCCACACGGGGCGGACGCACCAGATCCGCGTGCACCTCGCGTCCTGCGGGCATGCGCTGGTGGCCGACGTGCTGTACGGTGGCCGGCCGGCCCTCGGCCTGGAACGCCAGGCGCTGCATGCCGCGAGGCTGGCGTTCGCGCATCCGGACGACGGCCGTGCGCTGGACTTCACGGCGCCGTTTCCGGCGGATCTCGCAGCGGCGTGGCAACAGGTAGCGCCCGGGATCGGCGGCGCGGCTAGAATGGCGCACACGGGCTGATGCAGCCCGCCGGCGCCTCTGAAGAAGCTCCGGCCCGACCCGCAGCGGGTCCCCCGACCGAACCTTCGCGCAGGCCATGAGCCTGCCCCGGCCGACCCGCCGGACGCCTGCGCATGGTGCGCGGGCCCCCGCAGCCCTTGCATGCCGACCCCGAGGTCGCACAGGACGACGCGAACCGATGAACACACAGGATGCGAAGCGCGTCCTCGAAACCGCGCTCATCTGCGCCCAGCAGCCGCTGCCGCTGCGCGACATGCGCCTGCTCTTCGATGACCAGCTCGGCGCGGACACGCTGCGCGGTCTGCTCGACGAACTGGTGCGCGATTGGGAAGGCCGCGGCGTCGAGCTCGTGCCGGTGGCCAGCGGCTGGCGCTTCCAGAGCCGGCCCGAACTGCGCGAGTACCTCGACCGCCTGCACCCCGAGAAGCCGCCGCGCTACACCCGCGCGACACTCGAGACACTGGCCATCATCGCCTACCGACAGCCGGTGACGCGCGGTGACATCGAGGACATCCGCGGCGTCACCGTCAACAGTCAGCTGCTCAAGCAGCTCGAGGACCGCGGCTGGATCGAGACCATCGGCCACCGCGAAACGCCCGGCCGCCCTGCGCTGCTGGCGACGACGAAACAATTCCTCGACGACCTCGGCCTCGCCTCGCTCGAACAACTGCCGGCGCTCGACGGCATGGGCGGCCCGCAGGCGCTGGCCGACGTGCTGCCGGCGCAACCTTCGCTGCTCGATGCCGGCACCGACGCACCGGCCGAAGCGGCCGAAGCGGCCGAAGCGAGCGCCATCGCCGAGGCCGACGCCTCGGCACCGAACGACACCCCCCCGCCGGCCGAAGCCGTCACCGAACCGACCCCATGAGCCAGAACGACACGCCGCCCGCGCCCCCCGAAGCCGACCCGGCCGCCACGCCTGAGGCCGCCGCCGCGCCGACCAAGCGCCGCACCCGCAAGGCGCCCGCCGTCGATGCGCCGGCCGCTGAGGCCGCCGAGGTGCCCGTCGTGCCGAAGCCGCGCCGCCGCAAGGCGGCCGCATCGGCGGACGCGGCCGTCGAGGGTGCTGCAGAGGCTGCGGCGGACATGGCCCGCGCACCGGAGCCAGTGGCCGCCGCGGCCCCTGCCGAGGACCGGGTCGACGTTCCGGCGGCACCCGCCGATGCCGCCACCGACGCGCCGGGCGCCGACGCAGACGCCGGCGAATCCGGCGAATCGTCCGGGCGTCGCGGCCGCAACCGGCGGCGCGGCCGCGGCAAGGACCGCGTCGAACGCGAGGGCGAACCCGGAACCGCTCCTGCGGCGCCGGCCGCGCCGATCGACCCGGCCGACCTGGCCGCACGCTTCGAGGAGGTGCTCAGCGGTGCCTACGACGCCGAGCCGCCCGAGCCCGACGACGAGGCCGCGATCGAGCAGCAGACCAAGCGCGTGCTGCGTCCCGACCCGGAGGCACCGAAGCTGCACAAGGTGCTGGCGCAGTCGGGCATCGGCTCGCGGCGCGACATGGAGCAGCTGATTGCCGACGGCGCCGTGACGGTCAACGACCAGGTGGCGCATGTCGGCATGCGCATCGGCCATGGCGACCGCGTCGCGGTCAACGGCAAGCCGGTGCGACTGCGCATCCAGGGCGCACCGGTGCGCCTGCTGGCATATCACAAGCCGGCTGGCGAAGTGGTCACCTTCAATGACCCGGAAGGCCGGCCCACGGTGTTCCGGCGCCTGCCGCGGCTGCAGAACGGCAAGTGGCAATCGGTCGGCCGGCTCGACATCAACACCGAGGGTCTGCTGCTGTTCACGACCTCGGGCGAGCTCGCCAACCAGCTGATGCACCCGCGCTTCGGCGTCGAGCGCGAGTACGCGGTGCGCGTGCTCGGCAGCTTGGCCGACGAGCAGCGCACGCGGCTGCTCGAGGGCGTCGAGATCGACGGTCAGAGCGCAGCGTTCAAGAGCATCGAGGACGGCGGCGGCGACGGTGCCAACCGCTGGTATCGAGTGGTGATCACCGAAGGCCGCAACCGCGAGGTGCGCAAGCTGTTCGACAAGGTCGGCCTCGCCGTCAGCCGACTGATCCGCATCCGCTACGGCACCGTGGTGCTGCCGCGCGGGCTGCGGCGGGGCGTGTGGGTCGAGCTGGGCGACCAGGACCTGCGCACGATCCGCCAGCTCGCGGCCGGCGGTCGTCCGCCGCGCAGCGATGCACCGGCGGGCGAGCCGCGCGAGCAGCGCGGCGGCCAGCGTGGCCCGCAGCAGCAGCGCGGCCCCAAGGGCCCGCGCCCGCCGCAGCAGGCGAACGAGCGCCCGCCGCGCCGCGAGCGCGAGCCGCGCGCGAACGTGGACGGCCCCGACAGCGACGATCCCCACGCCGAGGAATTCGCCCGCATCCCCAACCCGCTGGAGCAGACCTTCGACCGCCGTTTCGCGAAGAGCCCGCGGCGCGCTGGCCAGGGCTTTGGTCACGGCGGCTCCAAGCCGGCCGACGAGTTCCAGCCCGGCGGCACGATCCCGAACCCGCTCGAGCAGACCTTCGACAAGCGCTTCGTCAAGGGCTCGCAGCGCATCAACGCCGGCTTCGGCAGGCCCGACGGCGACCCGCACGGCGGCCCGGCGGGCGGCGGCAAGAAGGGCGGCCCCAAGCAGCCCGACCCGATGCAGACCTCGGTCGGCTACATCGGCGCCGACGCCTACTTCAACCGCCCGGGCGGCAAGCGCGGCGGCGGTGGCCGCGGGGGGAGTGGCGGCGGTGGCGGTGGTGGCGGCGGCGGCGGGCGGCGCGGCCGCTGAGCCCCTGTGCACCCCCTGGGGGAACCCGGGGCGGCAGATACAATCTTCTGTTCAACTGAATCCATCGAATCCGGAGAATCTTCATGGCGATCGAACGCACGCTGTCCATCATCAAACCCGACGCCGTGGCGAAGAACGTGATTGGTCAGATCTACGCCCGCTTCGAGGCCGCCGGCCTGAAGGTCGTGGCCGCCAAGATGGCGCACCTGTCGCGCGGCGAGGCCGAGCAGTTCTATGCCGTGCACAAGGCGCGGCCGTTCTTCAACGACCTGGTCAGCTTCATGATTTCCGGCCCGGTGATGATCCAGGCGCTCGAAGGCGAAGGCGCGATCGCCAAGAACCGCGAGCTGATGGGCGCCACCGATCCGAAGAAGGCCGAGAAGGGCACCATCCGCGCCGACTTCGCCGACAGCATCGACGCCAACGCGGTGCACGGCTCCGACGCGCCGGAGACGGCCGCCGTCGAAGTGGCCTTCTTCTTCCCAGGCATGAACGTCTACAGCCGCTGAGAAACCGAAGGTGCCCGCGGAACAGCTTCTCGACCACGACCTCGACAGCCTCGCCGCCTGGTGCGAGGCGCGCGGCGAGAAGCGTTTTCGCGCCACCCAGCTGTTCCGCTGGATCCACCAGCGCGGCGAGGCCGACTTTGGTCGCATGACCGACCTGGCCAAGTCGCTGCGCGAGACGCTCGAGCGAGAGGCGGTCGTCCGCGCACTGCCGGTGATCACCGAGCAGGCCTCGGCCGACGGCACGGTCAAGTGGCTGTTCGACGTCGGCGGCGGTGACGCCGTCGAGACGGTGTTCATCCCCGAGGACGACCGCGGCACGCTGTGCATCTCCTCGCAGGCCGGCTGCGCGGTCGGCTGCCGCTTCTGCTCGACCGGCCACCAGGGCTTCAGCCGCAACCTCGCCACCGGCGAGATCCTGGCTCAGCTCTGGCATGCCGAGCATGCGCTGCGCAAGCGGCTCGGCACGACCGAGCGGGTGATCTCCAACGTCGTGATGATGGGCATGGGCGAGCCGCTGCAGAACTACGCGGCGCTGGTGCCCGCGTTGCGCGTGATGCTCGACGACCATGGCTACGGCCTGTCGCGGCGCCGCGTCACCGTCTCGACCTCCGGCGTCGTGCCGATGATCGACCGGCTGCGCGAGGACTGCCCGGTCGCGCTGGCGGTTTCGCTGCACGCACCCGACGACGCGCTGCGCGACGAACTGGTGCCGCTGAACCGCAAGTACCCGATTGCCGAGCTGCTGGCGGCCTGCCAGCGCTACCTGGAACGCGCGCCGCGAGACTTCATCACCTTCGAGTACTGCATGCTCGACGGCGTCAACGACGCGCCTGCGCAGGCCGAGGCGCTGCTACGCCTGGTCGGCGAGCACGGCCCCGTGGGGCGCCTGCCGTGCAAGTTCAACCTGATCCCGTTCAATCCCTTCCCAGCCTCCGGGTTGCGCCGGTCGTCCGCCGCGCGGGTCCAGGCGTTTGCGAAGGTGTTGATCGAAGGGGGCCTGGTCACCACCGTGCGCAAGACGCGGGGCGACGACATCGATGCGGCCTGCGGCCAGCTGGCCGGCGAAGTGCAGGACCGCACCGATGCGGCGCGACGGATGACGCGCGGTGCGATCGCTATCCACAGCCGCTCCGAGCAGACGACGATGCCGACAACGACGGAGACGCGTACATGATCGACAGTCGGCGCTTTGCGCTGGGGGCGGTGATCCTCTTGGCGGTGCTGGGCGGCAGCGTGTCGGCGCAGAACCGGCCAGGCGACCCGGGCCGCGACCGCACCACGGCGTCCGACGAGACCGAGCAGCAGCGCCGCGCGCGCATACGGCTCGACCTCGCCTCGGCCTACTTCGCCGACGGCAAGCTGACGACGGCGCTCGACGAGGTCAAGCAGGCCCTCGTGATCAGCCCCGACCTGCCGCAAGGCCTGAACCTGCGCGGCCTGGTCTACGCGGCGATGGGCGAAGAAGCCCTGGCGCAGGAGAGCTTCCAACGTGCGCTGCAGGTGGCGCCGCAGGACGCCGACGTGCTGCACAACTTTGGCTGGTTCCTTTGCGTGCGCAACCGCCATGCCGAGGCACTGCCGCTGTTTGACCGCGCGCTGGCGGTGCCGCGCTACCGCACGGCGAGCCGCACCCTGCTCGCCAAGGGCGTGTGCGAGGCGCGCAGCGGCGCCTTGGCCGCGGCCGAGGTGACGCTCAAGCGCGGTTTCGAGCTCGAGGCGGGCAACCCGGCCATCGCGATGAACCTCGCCGACGTGCTGATGCGCCGCGGCGAGCTGGAGCGCGCGCGCTTCTACGTGCGTCGCGTCAACGACAAGTCCGAGCTGCGCAATGCGGAATCTCTGTGGCTGGCCGCGCGCATCGAGTATCGGCTTGGCAACGAGCAGGGCGCGCGGGACTTCGGCTACCAGCTGCGCGCGGGTTATCCGAATTCGCCGGAGGCAGCGGCGTTCGCGCGCGGAGGCTTCAATGAGTGAGGCGATGGCCGAGCGCGACGGTGCGGCCACCGCCGGAGAGCTGCTGAAGGCAGCGCGGGAGCGCCAGGGCATGCATGTGGCGGTGTTGGCCGCGTCGTTGAAGGTGCCGCCGCGCAAGCTCGAGCTGCTCGAGGCCAACCGCTACGACGAGCTGCCCGATCCGACCTTCGTGCGTTCACTCGCGATGAGCATGTGCCGCGCGCTGAAGATCGATGCCGAGCCGGTGCTGGCCCGGTTGCCCCAGTCGGCCGCCACGGTGCTGGTGCCGTCGCGCGGGCTCGACACGCCGTTCCGCGAGCGCGGCCGCGAGATGTCGCGCGACGGCGGCGATGCGCGCCGCGTGCTCGGCCTGCCGGCGCTCGCGGCGCTGCTGCTGGTCGGCGGCGCGCTGGCGCTTTACTTCTGGCCGGCCGGCGGGCTGCAGCAGGTCGGCGGCGGCCTGCTGCCGGCGGCGTCGGCCGTGCTGCAGGCGCCCGAGCCGGCGTCCGCGGTGCCGCCCGCGCCCATGGTGGCAGCGCCGGCTTCGGCGGTCGCCGTGCCCGAGGCGGCTGCTTCGGCGCCGGTCGCGCCGGCGTCGGCCGCCCCGGCGGTCGTCGAGACGGTGTTCGATGCGCCGGCAGCGTCGGCGTCCGCGCCGACGGCGGCGCTGCTGGTGCTGCGCGCCAGCGCGGAGTCGTGGATCGAGGTGCGCGACGCCCGCGGCGAGTTGCTGCTGTCGCGCACACTGGCCGCCGGCGAAGCAGCCGGCCTGGACGGCAACCCGCCGCTGCGCCTGGTGATCGGCAACGCCACTGCGACCGAGGTGCTGTTCCGCGGCCAGCCGGTGTCGCTGGGTGCGCCCGCGCGCGACAACGTGGCGCGCCTGGAGTTGCGATGAGCGCCGACGACGCACCGATCGCCGCCGCCAGCCCCGCCGCGCGCCGCTCGCGCCAGGCCCGCGTGGTCTGGGGCGACAGGGTCGTCACGATCGGTGGCGACGCCCCGGTGCGCGTGCAGTCGATGACCAACACCGACACCGTCGACGTCATCGAGACGGCGATCCAGGTCAAGGAACTCGCGCTGGCCGGCTCCGAGCTGGTGCGCATCACCGTCAACACGCCCGAAGCCGCCGAGGCCGTGCCGCACATCCGCGAGCAGCTCGACCGCATGGGCATCGACGTGCCGCTGATCGGCGATTTCCACTACAACGGCCACCGCCTGCTGACCGAGCACCCGGCGATGGCCGCGGCGCTGTCCAAGTACCGCATCAACCCGGGCAACGTCGGCAAGGGCGACAAGCGCGACCGCCAGTTCGCGATGATGATCGAGGCGGCGATGCGCTACGCCAAGCCGGTGCGCATCGGCGTCAACTGGGGCAGCCTCGACCAGGAACTGCTCGCTTCGCTGATGGACGAGAACGCGGCGCGTGCCGAGCCCTGGGACGCGAAGCCGGTGATGTACCAGGCGCTGATCGCCTCCGCCTTGCAGTCGGCCGCGTATGCCCGCGAGCTGGGCATGGACCCGAACCAGATCCTCATCAGCTGCAAGGTCAGCGGCGTGCAGGACCTGGTGAGCGTCTACCGCGCGCTCGCGCAGCGCTGCGACTACCCGCTGCACCTCGGGCTGACCGAGGCCGGCATGGGCACCAAGGGCACCGTCGCGTCGACCGCGGCGCTGGCGATGCTGCTGCAGGAGGGCATCGGCGACACCATCCGCGTCAGCCTGACGCCGCAGCCCGGCGAGGCGCGTACGCAGGAGGTGGTGGTCGCGCTCGAGATCCTGCAGTCGCTCGGCCTGCGCGCCTTCAATCCCAGTGTGACCGCTTGCCCCGGGTGCGGCCGCACCACCAGCACGACCTTCCAGGAGCTGGCCAAGCAGATCGACGACTTCCTGCGCGCGCAGATGCCGGTCTGGAAGGCCAGGTACCCGGGCGTCGAGAACATGAAGCTCGCCGTGATGGGCTGCATCGTCAACGGCCCGGGCGAGAGCAAGCATGCCGACATCGGCATCAGCCTGCCCGGCACCGGAGAGGCACCGGCCGCGCCGGTCTTCATCGACGGCGAGAAGGCGGTGACGCTGCGCGGCGAGGGCATCGCGCGCGAGTTCCAGGCCCTCGTCGAGGACTACATCGAGCGCCGCTACGGCAGCGCGACCCCCGCGCGCTGACGCGGCGCCGGCCCGGCTGCGGGCCCGACAACGACGAGAACATGGCTGAACCGCTACGCGCCGATCGACCTGACGCATCACCGCTGCGCGCGGTGAAGGGCATGAACGACCTCCTGCCGCCCGAGTCGGCGCGCTGGGAATGGCTCGAAGACACCGTCCGGCGCGTGATGCGCCTGCACGGCTATGCCGCGGTGCGCACGCCGATCGTCGAGCCGACGGCGCTGTTCGTGCGCGGCCTCGGCGAGGTGACCGACATCGTCGAGAAGGAGATGTATTCCTTCACCGACTCGATGAACGGCGACGCGCTGACGCTGCGTCCCGAGGGCACGGCCGGCGTCGTGCGCGCGGTCACCGAGCATTCCTTCCTCTACGAAGGCGGCCGGCGGCTCTACTACATCGGCCCGATGTTCCGCCACGAGCGGCCGCAGAAGGGCCGCTACCGGCAGTTCCACCAGGTGGGTGTCGAGGTGCTGGGCTTCCCGGGCCCGGACGTCGATGCCGAGGTGATCCTGCTGACGCGCGCGCTGTGGCGCGCACTCGGCCTCGTCGAGGGGCGCGATGTGACGCTCGAGCTCAACAGCCTCGGCCAGCCCGACGAGCGCCGTGCGCACCGCGAGGCGCTGGTCCGCCACTTCGAGGCGCATGCCGGGCAGCTCGACGAGGACGCGAAGCGCCGCCTGCACAGCAACCCGCTGCGCATCCTCGACAGCAAGAACCCGGCGATGCAGGCGCTGATCGAGGCGGCGCCGCAGCTGCCCGATTTCCTCGGCGAGGCCTCGAAGGCCCACCTCGGCGCGGTTCAGCGCGTGCTCGACGCCGCCGGCATCGGCTACCGCCTGAACCCGCGCCTGGTGCGCGGCATGGACTACTACAACCTCACCGTGTTCGAGTGGGTCACCGACCGCCTCGGCGCCCAGGGCACGGTGTGCGGCGGCGGGCGCTACGATGGCCTGGTCGAGCAGCTCGGCGGCAAGCCGGCGCCTGGCGTCGGCTGGGGCCTCGGCATGGAGCGCCTGCTGCTGCTGATCGAGGAGGTCGGGGCGCTGCCTGCCCCGGTGGCGCCCGATGCCTATGCCGTCGTCCCGAGCGCCGAGGCACTGGCGCCGGCCATGGTGCTGGCCGACGCGCTGCGCGCGGCCGGCGTGGCCGTGCTGCTGCACCCGGCCGGCAAGGACGGCCCCGGCAGCATGAAGGCGCAGTTCAAGAAGGCCGACGCGAGCGGTGCCCGCCACGCGCTGGTGTTCGGCGCCGACGAACTGGCGCAGGGCATGGTCGCGCTCAAGCCGCTGCGCGGCGGCGAGGGCGGCGTACAGGTCCTGCGGCCGCTGGCAAACCCGCAGGCCTGGGCGGCGGAGCTGCTGCCCCCGGCCGAGGCGCCCCGTTCATAATCCGCGCTTCGCGTCGCGCGCCCCCTTCCTCTGCACCGCATCCGCATGGCCACCCGTCTCGACCTCGACGAACAAGAGCAGCTCGACGCGCTCAAGCATTTCTGGAAGCAGTACGGCAACCTGATCACCTGGACGCTGGTCCTGGCGCTCGGCGGCTACGCGGCCTTCAACGGCTGGAACTGGTACCAGCGCGACCGCGGCGCGAAGGCCGGCGTGCTCTACGACGAGCTCGATACCGCCGCGAAGGCCGGCGATGTCGACAAGGCTGCCCGCGTGTTCTCCGACATGAAGGAGCACTACGGCGCGACCACGTTCGCCGGTCAGGCCGGGCTGCTGGCCGCCAAGGTGCAGGCCGACAAGGGCCAGGCCGACGCCGCGCGCGCCAGCCTCGAATGGGTCGCCGGCCAGGCGAGCGAGGCCGAGTACCGCGTCATCGCGAAGCTGCGGCTCGCCGGCCTGCTGCTCGATCAGAACAAGGCCGACGAGGCGCTGCAGCAACTGCCCGTCGACCCGCCCAAGGCCTTCGCCGGCCTGGTGGCCGACCGCCGTGGCGACATCCTGCAATCGCAAGGCAAGGCGGCGGAAGCCGCCGCGGCCTACCGCAGTGCCTACGATGCGATGTCGGAGGACGACGCCTACCGGCGGCTCGTCGAGGCCAAGCTGATGGCGCTCGGCACCGCACCGGGCGCCGCACCGGCCGCGGTGGCGCCGGCGGCCTCGGGGGCGTCGCAATGAGCGCGCTGCGCGCCGGCGTGTGCGCGCTCGCCGCGGCGCTGGCCGCGGGCTGCGCATTCTTCGAGCCTGCCAAGCCGAAGCCGGAGCCGCTCGAGGACATCAAGCCGCAGATCGCCGGCCGCATGGTCTGGTCGCAGCGGGTCGGCGACCTCGGGCCGCTGCTCGCGCCGACCGCCAACGCCGCTGCCGTGACGGTGGCCAGCCTCGACGGCCGCGTTGTCGCCTTCGCCCCGGACACCGGCCGCGAGCTGTGGCGCGGCGACGCCGACGCCAAGCTGTCGGCTGGCGTCGGCAGCGACGGCCGCTTTGCCGCCGTCGTGACGACCGCCAATGACCTCGTCGTTCTCGACGCCGGCAAGCCGGTCTGGCGCGCACGGCTGTCGACCCGCATCGTCACGCCGCCGCTGGTCGCCGGCGAGCGTGTCTTCGTGCTCGGCGTGGACCGCAGCGTGCAGGCCTTCGACGCACTCGACGGCCGCAAGCTGTGGGCCCAACAGCGTCCGAGCGACCCGCTGACCCTGCTGCAGCCCGGCGTACTGATGGCTTGGAAGGACACGCTGGTCGCCGGACAGGGCCCGCGGCTTGCTGGCTTCGATCCGCTGCGCGGCACGCTGCGCTGGGAGACCACGGTGGCCTCGCCGCGCGGCACGAACGAGGTCGAGCGGCTCGCCGACCTCGTCGGCCCCGCGGCGCGCACCGGCGACACGATCTGCGCGCGCGGCTTCCAGGCCGCGGTCGGCTGCGTCGACGCCGCGAAGGGCAACCTGCTGTGGGCGCGTCCCGCGGGTGGGGTTGCCGGCGTGGCGGCCGACGACACTGCCGTGGTCGCCGCCGACGCGGTGGGGCGTCTGCAGGCGTGGAAGACGCGCAGTGGCGAACCGCTGTGGAACAGCGACCGCTTTCAGCACCGCGTGCTCGGCTCGCCGCTGGCGCTCGAGCGCATCGTGGTGTTCGGCGATGGCGACGGGCTGCTGCATTTCCTCGACCGCGACAGCGGCCGCACGCTGCTGCGCCTGCCGACGGACGGTCGGCCGATCGTTGCCGCGCCGGTGCGCGTGGGCACGACGATGATCGCCGTGACCCAGGGCGGCGGCGTGTACGCCTTCCGGCCCGAATGACATGAGCTTCCCGCGGCGCCGCGCGCCCGGCCGCTGCGGCCCGCTGCGATGAAACCCGTCCTCGCCCTGGTCGGCCGGCCGAACGTCGGCAAGTCGACGTTGTTCAACCGGCTCACGAAGAGCCGCGACGCGATCGTCGCCGACTACGCCGGGCTGACGCGCGACCGCCATTACGGCGACGGGCGCCTGGGCGACCGCGAGTTCATCTGCATCGACACCGGCGGCTTCGAGCCGACCGCCGAGAGCGGCATCTACAAGGAGATGGCCAAGCAGACCCGCCAGGCGGTCGCCGAGGCCGATGCGGTGGTGTTCGTGGTCGACGTGCGCTCGGGCGTGTCCGGCCAGGACCACGACATCGCGCGCTACCTGCGCACGGCCGGCAAGAAGGTGCTGCTGGCCGTCAACAAGGCCGAAGGCATGACCGACGGCACGCGCACGGCCGAGTTCCACGAACTCGGCATCGGCGAGCCGCACGCGATCTCGGCCTCGCACGGCCAGGGCATCCGCAGCCTGCTCGAGGCGGCGCTGTCCGACTTCGATTTCGGCGACGACGAGGCCGAGGACCTGGACGACCCGGACCGCCCGATCCGCCTCGCGGTGGCCGGCCGGCCCAACGTCGGCAAGAGCACGCTGATCAACACCTGGCTCGGCGAGGAGCGGCTGGTCGCCTTCGACCTGCCGGGCACGACGCGCGACGCGATCAGCGTGCCCTTCGAGCGCAATGGCCAGAGGTTCGAACTGATCGACACCGCCGGCCTGCGCCGCAAGGGCAAGGTGTTCGAGGCGATCGAGAAGTTCTCGGTCGTCAAGACGCTGCAGGCGATCGCCGACGCCAACGTCGTGCTGCTGCTGCTCGACGCGACCCAGGGCGTCACCGACCAGGACGCGCACATCGCCGGCTACATCCTCGACGCCGGCCGCGCAGTGGTGATCGCGATCAACAAGTGGGACGCGGTCGACAGCTACCAGCGCGAGATGCTGCAGCGCTCGATCGAGCAGCGCCTGGCCTTCCTGAAGTTCGCGCCAGTGCTGCACATCTCGGCGATCAAGCGCCAGGGGCTGGGCCCGGTGTGGACCGCGATCGCCGATGCCTGGGCCTCGGCCACGAAGACGCTCCCGACGCCGGTGCTCAGCCGCCTGTTGCAGGAAGCGGTGCAGTTCCAGCAGCCCAAGCGCGCCGGGGCCTTCCGGCCCAAGCTGCGCTATGCCCACCAGGGCGGGAAGAACCCGCCGGTCATCGTGATCCACGGCAATTCGCTGGAGCACGTCACCGACGCCTACAAGCGCTACCTCGAAGGGCGTTTCCGTGCGCACTTCAAGCTCACCGGCACGCCGCTGCGCATCGAGATGAAGTCGTCGCGGAACCCCTTCACGGCGAAGGACTCGTAAGGGATCACCCGGGGGCTCCCGGGACGCCTGTGATAACGTGGACTTTCCAACGACTTTTCAACACGGAGCATATCGTGAGCAACAAAGGGCAGCTTCTACAAGACCCGTTCCTGAACCTCCTGCGCAAGGAGCATGTGCCGGTGTCGATCTACCTGGTCAACGGCATCAAGCTCCAGGGGCACATCGAGTCCTTCGACCAGTACGTGGTCCTGCTGCGCAACACGGTGACCCAAATGGTCTACAAGCACGCGATCTCGACCGTGGTGCCGGGCCGTGCGGTGAACTTCCACGCGGCCGGCGACGCGCCGGCGGCCAGCAACTGAATCGCTTGAACGGCAGCGCGGCAGACCTGGGCGTCCCGGCACCCGGCGAGGCGAGGGCGGTGCTCGTCGGGGTGGACCTGGGCTTTGGCGCCGGCGCCTTCGATCCCACGCTCGACGAACTGGCGCTGCTGGCCGAATCGGCCGGCGACACGCCGGTCGCGCGCCTGACCGCGCGCCGCAAGGCGCCCGACGCGGCACTGTTCGTCGGCAGCGGCAAGGCCGACGAGATCAAGGCGCTGGTCGAGCAGACCGGCGGTCAATGCGTCATCTTCGACCAGATGTTGAGCCCGACCCAGCAGCGCAACCTCGAACGCCACCTCGGCGTCGAGGTGCTCGACCGCACCGGGCTGATCCTGGAGATCTTCGCAGCGCGCGCGCAGAGCCACGAGGGCAAGCTCCAAGTCGAACTGGCGCAACTGCAGTACCTGAGCAACCGGCTGGTGCGGCGCTGGAGCCACCTGGAGCGCCAGCGTGGCGGCGTCGGTCACCGCGGCGGCCCGGGCGAACGGCAGATCGAGCTCGACCGCCGCATGATCGGCGAGCGCATCAAGTCGCTGAAGGCACGGCTGAAGAAGCTCAAGCTCCAGCGCAGCACGCAGCGCCGCTCGCGCGAGCGCGCCGGCACCTTCCGCGTCTCGCTGGTCGGCTACACCAACGCCGGCAAGTCGACGCTGTTCAACGCGCTGGTCAAGGCACGCGCCTATGCGGCCGACCAACTGTTCGCGACGCTCGACACCACGACGCGTCAGCTCTACCTCGAGGACGCCGGCCGCTCGGTCAGCCTGTCCGACACGGTGGGCTTCATCCGCGACCTGCCGCACTCGCTGGTCGAGGCCTTCGAGGCCACGCTGCAGGAGGCTGCCGACGCCGACCTGCTGCTGCATGTCGTCGACGCATCCAGCCCGGTGCTGGCCGAGCAGATGGCCGAGGTCGAGCGCGTGCTGGCCGAGATCGGCGCCGCCGACATCCCGCAGATCCTCGTCTACAACAAGGCCGACCGGCTCGAGCCGAACCAGCAGCCGCGCAGCGCTGCCGACGTGCTGCAACTCGACGGCGGCCGGCGCGTGCCGCGGCTCTTCGTCAGCGCGCTGACCGGCACCGGCCTCGGCACGCTGCGCGCAGCTCTGGCCCAGGCCTGCCGCGGCGAGGCGGCGTCCGACGGCGTGATGCCCGAGGCTGGCGCCGAGCCGATCACGATGCCCGACACTGAATCCACCCCGGCCGTGCAGGCCCGACACGCATGAACACCTACGACGATTTCCGCCGCCCCGGGCTGGCGGCCGCCCTCGGCGCGCTGCTCGCCGGCGCCGCGCGGCGGCTCGCCTGGCGCGCCCGGCCGGGCGTGATGATGTCCGGCAACCGCAATGACGGCCCGCCGGACCTCGACGAACTCTGGCGCGACTTCAACCGCCGGCTCAGCGGGCTGTTCGGAGGCAAGGGCGGTGGCGCCCGCCCGGACAACGGCAACGACCGCCCGCCGCCCGACATGAAGAGCGCCGGCATCGGCGCCGGCCTGATTGCCGGCGTCGTCGCGCTGATCTGGCTGGGCACCGGCTTCTTCATCGTCGAGGAAGGCCAGCAGGGCGTCGTGATGTCCTTCGGCCGCTACAGCAAGACGGTGGAGGCGGGCTTCCAGTGGCGCCTGCCGTATCCGTTCCAGAGCCACGAGACGATCAGCGTGACCCAGCTGCGCTCGGTCGAGGTCGGCCGCAGCGGCGTGGCGCAGGCCACCGGGCTGCGTGAGTCCTCGATGCTCACCGAGGACGAGAACATCGTCGACATCCGGTTCACCGTTCAGTATCGACTGAAGGACTCGAAGGACTACCTGTTCGAGAACCGCAATCCCGACGAGGCCGTGCTGTTGGCAGCCGAATCGGCGGTGCGCGAGATCGTCGGCAAGAGCCGCATGGATTCGGTGCTCTACGAGCAGCGCGATGCGATCGCTACCGACCTGGTGAAGTCGATCCAGCAGCAGGTCGACCGCTTGCGCGCCGGCATCGTGGTCTCCAACGTCAACGTGCAGAGCGTGCAGCCGCCCGAGCAGGTGCAGGCGTCCTTCGACGATGCGGTGAAGGCGGGGGCCGACCGCGAGCGCTTCAAGAACGAGGGCCAGGCCTACGCGAACGACGTGATCCCGAAGGCCCAGGGCACGTCCTCGCGCCTGCGCGAGGAGGCCGAGGCCTACCGCGCCCGCGTGATCGCACAGGCCGAGGGCGATGCCTCGCGCTTCCGGCAGGTGCTCACCGAGTACGAGAAGGCCCCGGCGGTCACCCGCGACCGCCTCTACGTCGACACGATGCGCGAGGTCTACAGCAACGTCAGCAAGGTGATGGTCGACGTGCGGGGTGGATCGAATCTGCTCTACCTGCCGCTCGACAAGCTGATGCAGGCCTCCGGCGCCCAGGCGCCGGCGGCCGCCGGGGTCGCCGAGCCGACGCCGATGACGCCGGCCGCCACGGTCGACACGAGCCGATCGCGCGACAACCAGCGCAGCCGCGAGCGCGAAGGCCGCTGAGGGAACTGCACAGATGAACAGCAAAGTGGGATTGATCGTCGCGGGCGGCCTGCTCGCCCTGATGGCCGCCTCGTCGACGCTCTACGTCGTCGACCAGCGGCAGTTCGCCGCGCTGTACGCGCTCGGCGAGATCAAGGAGGTCATCACCGAGCCGGGGCTGAAGTTCAAGCTGCCGCCGCCGTTTCAGAACGTCGTCTTCTTGGACAAGCGCGTGCAGAGCCTCGACAGCCCCGAGACCCGCCCCATCTTCACCGCCGAGAAGAAGAGCCTGGTGATCGACTGGCTGGTCAAGTGGCGCATCAGCGACCCGCGTCAGTTCATCCGCAACAACGGCGCCGACATGCGCAACGCCGAGAACCGGCTCGCGCCGATCGTGCAGGCGGCACTGAACGAAGAGGTCACCAAGGTCACGGTGCGTCAGGTGCTGTCGACCGAGCGCGAGAAGGTGATGCAAGGGGTGATCAGCCGGCTGACCGACGACGCCAAGAGCTTCGGCATCGAGATCGTCGACGTGCGCATCAAGCGGGTCGACTTCGTCGCGACGATCACCGAGGCCGTGTACCGGCGCATGGAATCGGAGCGCAAGCGGGTCGCCAATGAACTGCGCTCGACCGGCCAGGCCGAAGGCGAGAAGATCCGCGCCGATGCCGACAAGCAGCGCGAGGTCATCATCGCCGAGGCCTACCGCGACGCCCAGAAGGTCAAGGGCGAGGGTGACGCCAAGGCCTCGGCGCTGTACGCCGACGCCTTCGGCCGCGACCCGTCGTTCGCGCAGTTCTACCGCAGTCTCGAGGCCTACCGGTCGAGCTTCCGCAGCAAGAATGACCTGCTGGTGGTCGAGCCCGACAACGAGTTCTTCCGCGCGATGCGCGGAAGCGCCGCACCGGCCGCGAGCCGCGCGCGCTGACGGGGCGGGGCCCCATGTGGGACACGCTGTTCAGCGCGCTCGCGCTGATGCTGGTTCTCGAGGGGCTGCTGCCGTTCGTCAGCCCGGGGCGCTGGCGCCAGGTGTTCGAGCAGGCGACGCGGCTGTCCGACGGCCAGCTGCGCTTTCTCGGGCTGAGCAGCATGCTCGGCGGCCTGTTGCTGCTGCTCGTGCTGACGCTCTGAACGCCGAACGTCCGCCGGCTGGCGCCGTGCCGGCCGATACAATGCTGTTTTAACACCGGGTTCTTTCATGACGTCTGCCTGGTTGCTGCCGGAGCACATCGCTGACGTGCTGCCGTCGCAGGCGCGGCGCCTCGAGGAACTGCGCCGTACGGTGCTAGACCGCGCTCGCGCCTACGGCTACGAACTGGTGATGCCGCCGCTGATCGAGCATCTCGAGTCGCTGCTCACCGGCACCGGCCACGAGCTCGAGCTGCGCACCTTCAAGCTGGTCGACCAGTCCAGCGGCCGCACGCTCGGGCTGCGCGCCGACACGACGCCGCAGGTCGCGCGCATTGACGCCCACCTGCTGAACCGCGCCGGCGTGACTCGGCTTTGCTATTGCGGCGCCGTGGTCCACGCGCGCCCGGCGGGCCTGCAGGCGACCCGCGAGCCGCTGCAGTTCGGCGCCGAGCTCTACGGCCATCCCGGCCTCGAAGCCGATCTCGAGATCCAGGATCTGGCGCTCGACAGCCTGCGTGCCGCCGGTGTCGAAGGGCTGCTGCTCGACCTGGGCGATGCACGCATCCTGCGCGGCCTGCTCGCCGGCGCCGCGCTCGATGGCGCGCGGCTCGAGCTGCTGGTCGCGGCGCTGAACGCCAAGGACGCCGTCGCGCTTGCGCAATACAGCGAAGGTCTGCCGGCCGAGGCGCGCGACGGCCTGCGTGCGCTGCCGACGCTATATGGAGACCGCGAGACGCTGGAGCGCGCCGCCGCGCTGCTGCCTGCGCGGCCCGAAATCCGCGCCGCACTGCAGGACCTCGGTCGTCTGGCCGAGCATGCGGCTGTGGCCCATGCCGGCGTGTCGGTCGCCTTCGACCTGGCCGATCAGGCCGGCTACAGCTACTACACCGGGTCGCGCTTCGCGGTCTATGCCAAGGGCAGCAGCGACGCGCTGCTGCGCGGCGGCCGCTACGATGAGGTCGGCGCGGTGTTCGGCCGCAACCGCCCAGCGGTCGGGTTCAGTACCGACCTGAAGCAGTTGCCGCTTGCCGGTGGCGGCGCCCGCCGCCATGCGGCGGTGCGTGCGCCCTGGAGCGAGGACGCCGGCCTGCGCGCCGCGGTGCGGGCCCTGCGCGCCGGCGGCGACACGGTGGTCTGCGTGCTGCCGGGCCACGAGCACGAGGTGCAGGAGTTCGAGTGCGACCGCGAGATCGTCGCCGTCGACGGACAGTGGGTGCTGCGCGCGCTGTGAGCGCGGCGCACGGGAACATCGGGACGAGATGATGGCAACAGGCAAGGCCGGCAGCGGCCGCAACGTGGTGGTGGTCGGCACCCAATGGGGCGACGAAGGCAAAGGCAAGGTCGTCGACTGGCTGACCGACCATGCCAGTGCGGTCGTGCGCTTCCAGGGCGGGCACAACGCCGGGCATACCCTGGTGATCAAGGGCAAGAAGACGGCGCTGCAGCTGATTCCATCGGGGGTGATGCGCGACGGCGTGCTGTGCTGCATCGGCAACGGCGTGGTCGTCGATCCGACGCACCTGCTGGGCGAGATCGAGCGGCTCGAGGCTGCCGGTATCGAGGTCCGCTCGCGGCTGCTGATCAGCGAGTCCTGCCCGCTGATCCTGCCTTTCCACGTCGCCGTCGACAAGGCGCGCGAGATGCAGCGCGAGAGTTCAGGCGCCGGCAAGATCGGCACCACCGGCAAGGGGATCGGGCCGGCCTACGAGGACAAGGTCGCACGCCGCGCGCTGCGCGTACAGGATCTGAAGCACCCCGAACGCTTCTCGCGCAAGCTGCGCGAACTGCTCGAGCTGCACAATTTCGTGCTCGGCGGCTGGCTCGGCGCCGAACAGCTCGAGTTCCAGCCGATGCTCGATCATGCGATGAAGGTGGCCGAACAGCTCAAGCCCATGCTCGCCGACGTCGGCGTGCGCATCCACGAGACCAACCTCGCCGGCGGCAACGTGCTGTTCGAGGGCGCGCAGGGCACGCTGCTCGACATCGACCACGGTACCTATCCCTACGTGACTTCGAGCAACTGCGTCGCCGGCAACGCCGCGGCCGGCTCGGGTGTCGGCCCCGACAAGCTGCACTACATCCTCGGCATCACCAAGGCCTACACGACGCGCGTCGGTTCCGGTCCGTTCCCGACCGAGTTGCCGATGGACGAGCCCGGCACGGTGGGCCACCACCTGTCCACCGTCGGCCAGGAGCGCGGCACCGTCACCGGGCGTCCACGGCGCTGCGGCTGGCTCGACGCGGCGGCGATGAAGCGATCGATCCTGATCAACGGCCTGTCGGGGCTGTGCATCACCAAGCTCGACGTTCTCGACGGCCTGCCCGAGATCAAGATGGCCGTCGGCTACGAGCTCGACGGCAAGCGCATCGACATCCTGCCGCTGGACGCCGACGTCATCGTCGACTGCAAGCCCATCTACGAGACCTTCCCCGGTTGGACCGAGAAGACCGTCGGCGTGACGCGCTGGGACGAACTGCCGCTCAACGCGCGTCGCTATCTGGAGCGCGTGCAGCAGGTGATCGGCGCGCCGATCGACATGGTCTCCACAGGACCGGACCGCGAGCACACGATCCTGCTGCGCCACCCCTACCAGGGCTGAAGCACGCAGCGCCCCAGGAGACCGAGAGAGATGCTCACCGATGACGGCAAGAACCTCTACGTCTCCTGGGGCGACTACCACCTGCTGATCGAGAAGCTGGCGCTTCGCGTTCAAGCGTCGGGCTGGGCGTTCGATCAGATCCTGTGCCTGGCGCGAGGCGGTCTTCGTCCTGGCGACGTGCTGTCGCGGGTGTTCGACAAGCCGTTGGCCATCATGTCGACCAGTTCCTACCGCCACGAGAGTGGCACGATCCAGGGCCGCCTCGACCTGGCGCAGTACATCACGCTGCCCAAGGGCGAACTGGCCGGCCGCGTCCTGCTGGTCGATGACCTGGCCGATTCGGGCGTCACGCTGAAGGCGGTCGTCGACCGCCTGCGTGGCATGCCGGCGATCGTTGAGTTGCGCTCGGCGGTGCTGTGGGTCAAGGGTGTGTCGACCTACACGCCGGACTATTTCGTCGAGTCGTTGCCGACGAGCCCCTGGATCCACCAACCCTTCGAAGAGTACGACGCGCTGCGCCCGGAAGGGCTGGCGCGCAAGCATGCGGCGCCTTGAGCGCGCGCATCCGCCAACAAAAAAGGCCAGCACGCTGTGCTGGCCTCTTATCATCATCTGGTGCCCAGGAAGGGACTCGAACCCCCACGGTGTTACCCGCTAGTACCTGAAACTAGTGCGTCTACCAATTCCGCCACCTGGGCTAGGTGTGAAGCCGGAGATTCTAGCATCAAGAACGAAGACAAGACAAGCAGCCCGCCGCTCGGCGCTGCACTGCTCAGCGAGGTCGAGGGCGCCGTCCAGGGTCATCGCGACGGCCACGGATTCCTGCAACGCGACGACGGCGAACCCGACATCTACCTTTCGCCGCAGGAGATGCACGCGGTGCTGCACCGCGACCGCGTGCGCGTGCGCGTGGTCCGCTACGACCGCAAGGGCCGCCCGGAAGGCCGCGTGCTCGAGATCATCGAGCGCCGCAAGACGCCGATCATCGGGCGCCTGCTGCACGAGAGCGGCATCTGGCTCGTCGCACCCGAGGACAAGCGCTACGGCCAGGACATCATGATCCCGAAGAACGGGATCGCCAATGCGTCGGCGGGGCAGGTGGTCGCGGTCGAACTGACCGAGCCGCCGTCGATGCACTCGCAGCCGCTCGGGCGCGTGACCGAGGTGCTGGGCGAGATCGACGACCCGGGCATGGAGATCGAGATCGCGGTGCGCAAGTACGAGGTGCCGCACCGCTTCAGCGCCGAGACGATGGCGCAGACCGCCAAACTGCCCGACAAGGTGAGGGCGGCCGACAAGAAGCACCGCATCGACCTGACCGACGTCGCGCTGGTGACGATCGACGGCGAGGATGCGCGCGACTTCGATGACGCGGTCTACTGCGAGCCCATCGTGATCGGCCGCAAGACTAAGGCAGCGCAGCCCAATGGCTGGCGACTCGTCGTCGCGATCGCCGACGTGAGCCACTACGTGAAGCCGGGCGAAGCGCTCGACGACGATGCCTATGAGCGCGCCACCAGCGTCTACTTCCCGCGCCGCGTGATCCCGATGCTGCCGGAGAAGCTCAGCAACGGCCTGTGCTCTCTGAACCCGAACGAGGACCGCCTCGCGATGGTGTGCGACATGGTGATCGACGCGGGCGGCGAGATCCACGCCTACCAGTTCTTCCCGGCGGTGATCAACTCGCACGCGCGCTTCACCTACACCGAGGTCGCCGCGATCCTCGCCAATACCCGTGGGCCGGAGGCGCACAAGCGCAAGACGCTGGTGCCGCATCTGCTGCACCTGCATGAGGTCTATCGCGCGCTGCTGAAGGCGCGCGCGGCGCGCGGCGCGGTCGATTTCGAGACCACCGAGACGCAGATCGTCTGCGACGAAAACGGCCGCATCGAGAAGATCGTGCCGCGCACCCGCAACGATGCACACCGGCTGATCGAGGAGGCCATGCTGGCAGCCAACGTCTGCTCGGCCGATTTCATCGCGAGCCACAAGCATGCGTCGCTGTACCGCGTGCACGAGGGGCCGACGCCCGAGAAGCGCGTCGCGCTGCAGGCCTATCTGCGCGCGCTCGGCCTGGGGCTGGCCATCGGCGACGACCCGCGGCCAGGCGAATTCCAGGCCATCGCCCAGGCCACCAAGGACCGGCCCGACGCGATGCAGATCCATTCGATGCTGCTGCGCTCGATGCAGCAGGCGATCTACACACCGGCCAACAGCGGCCATTTCGGGCTTGCCTACCCGGCCTACACCCACTTCACCAGCCCGATCCGCCGCTACCCGGACCTGCTGGTCCACCGCGTCATCAAGGCGTTGCTCGGCGAGCGCAAATACCACCTGCAGGTCACCGAGCTCGCGACCTCGGCGGTGCACACCCGCAAGCCGCGGCCGGCCTCGGCCGGCGCGGCCAAGGCGGCCCCGAAGGCCAAGCTCACCGCAGAGCTTCAGGCCTGGGAGACCGCCGGCAATCATTGCAGCGCCAACGAGCGCCGCGCCGACGAGGCCTCGCGCGACGTCGAAGCCTGGCTCAAGTGCAAGTTCATGCGCGAGCACCTCGGCGAGGAGTACGGCGGCACGGTCAGCGCAGTGACCAGCTTCGGTCTGTTCGTCACGCTTGACGAACTCTATGTCGAAGGTCTGGTGCACATCACCGAACTCGGCGGCGAGTATTTCCGCTTCGACGAGGCGCGCCAGGATTTGCGCGGTGAGCGCACCGGCGTACGCTACGCGGTCGGCAGCCGGGTGCGGGTGCAGGTCAGTCGCGTCGACCTCGATGGCCGAAAGATCGATTTCCGGCTCGTGCACGAGCCCGCAGCGGCGCGACCGTCACGTGACCGCGTCGCGACCTCGGCAGTCGACGAACTGAAGGCCGTCGAGCAGGCCGACCGCGGGCACAAGCGCGCAGCCCGCAATGCGGGTGCGAAATCCGCGGCCAAGTCCTCGCGGACGGGGGCATCGGCGGCGAAGTCTGCCCCGCATAGCCGGGCGCTGCGCGAGCAGCGCAAGGACAAACGCGGCCGCTGAGGCGCTGCAACTAGGGATAGTCCCGCACGGGCCACGAGGTATGTTCGCCACCGGGGTCGCGTCGAGCGGCCGAAGGGGGCGGATGTGAGGTTGCGCGTCGGGCTTGCACTCGGTGCGGTCGTGACTGCCCCTTTGGCCCTGGGGTGGGGGCTGCGCGGCAGCCGCATCGGAGTGCCGCCGGCACCGTCGATGCTGCGCTCGACAGGGGATCGGTGGTCGAGCACGCCGGAAAGGTCGCCGGTCGTACTGGCGAACGGGCCAGGCGCTTGCCAAGCAGTCGTGTGTCGATCCTCCTTGACCGGATGCCGGCGTAGGCCGAAGCACATCGGCGCCTTGCCGAACTTGCGTTTGTCGATCAGGCGGTGGCGATGACGCCCGCGCAGTGAAAGCGGTCGAGTGCGCGCGGGGCGGCGCGCGATCGATCTCGCAACAACCCGCCCGCAGGAAAGGCCATCATGAAGAACATGAATCGGCTGGTCGTAGCGATACTGCTGGGGGCCGCGGCGGCAGCCAGCATGGCGGTAGTGCGGGTCAGCGCGACCCGCACAGGCAACTGGAGCTCGGCGTCCGCGCCGGCGTTGGTCCCGTTGAACGTCAACGGAGCGACGACCATCGCCTTCAACAGCGCGGCCGCAGGCCGACGTGTGCTGACCTACAGCGCCGAGTGCTCGGTCGACGCGCCGGCCGGCAACAACTTCGCGTGGCTGGACCTCGACGTCATCGTCAACGGGACGGTCGTGCCGCCCACCGTCGGGACGAGCGACGCGTTCTGCAGCGCCGACGGCGTAGCCGGCTTCGGCGGCTATACGCGCAGCTCCATCACGGTCGTCATTTCCGTGGTCGAGGGAACAAACAGGATCCGCATTCAGGCGCGCGGCAATGCGGGGGCGACCGGTGTGTGGCTCGGCGATTCAGCGCTCGTCGTGCACGACTGAGAGGGAGTTGCGCGGCCCGGTGACCAACTGATCGATCAGCCGACCGGCGGTCAGCGGTGCGACGTGGCCGAGCTGACGAGCCCATCGGTCGGCCGCGGCGCCGTGGCTGAAGACACCCAACGCAGCGGCTGTCGCCGCGTCCAGCCCTTGCGCCCACAGCCCGCCGATCCAGCCTGCGAGCACGTCCCCGGTTCCGGCCGTGGCCAGCGCGGCGTTGCCGCTGGCGTTGATGCGGCAGTTCCCATCGGGGCTGGCGACGACGCTGCCGCTGCCCTTGAGCACCACCACGGCGGCGAACCGGGCGGCGAGCGTTCGGGCCGCGCCTAGCCGGTCGGCTTGTACGGCGTCCGCGGTGCAGCCAAGCAGGCGCGCGGCCTCCAGGGGATGGGGCGTCAGCACGGTCGGCCGGGCGCGCGCGTGGCGGCCGCGCAGCAGTTGTGCCAGCGGTGGGTCGCCGGCCAGTGCATTGAGTGCATCGGCGTCGAGCAGCAGTCGGCCGGCGCGGCCGATCGCCGCCGGCAGGTGCTGCGCGATGCCCGTGCCGCCGCCGCAGCCGCACACGAGCGTGGCCTGCTCGAGCGGCTGAGTGCGTGACGCGAGGGCGCTTGTCGGGCGCTGCATCAGTTCCGGGCTGCCGGCCTCCGCCCGAAGGGCTGCCAAACCGACCAGGTAGACGCGGCCGGCCCCGGCTGCGAGGCCGGCGCGTGCGGCCAGCAGCGCGGCCCCCGTCATGCCGGCGGCGCCGCCCACCACCCACAGGTCGCCGAAGCTACCCTTGTGCTGCGCGTGATGGCGTGACGGCCAGTCGCACGGCGCGGCACTCAGCAACCGGGCATCGGTCGGCTCGGCGTCGGGAGCGACGCCGAGGTCGTCGAACCACACTGCGCCGGCATGGTCGCGGCCGTCGGCGGTGAACAGCCCCGGCTTGAGTGTCAGCAGGGCAAGTGTCCAGTCGGCGCGCACCGTGTGGCGTGGGTCGATGCAGCGGCCGTGATCGGCGTCCAGCCCGGTCGGCAGGTCCACGGCCAGCACACCCGCGTCGGTGGCCTGCAGGCCGGCAACGGCGTCGACTAGCCATCCGCCGGGCGGGCGTGAAACGCCGATCCCGAGCAATGCATCGATGGCGAGGTCGTCGTCGGTGAGTGCCCAGCCCGGTGTGGGCGCGTCCGACACGCACACGCCGGCGGCCTGGGCGCGCGCGAGCGCCATCGCCGCGTCGGCGGGGCGTGGTGTGGCGGCGTTCATCAGCGAGACGGCGACCTCCTTGCCGGCCGCCTGAAGGTGGATGGCCGCCTCGAGGCCATCGCCCCCGTTGTTGCCGGGGCCGGCGGCGATCCAGACGCGACGCGCAGCCGGGGCGACTGCGAGCGCCAGGCGGGCGACGGCGACACCGGCGCGCGCCATCAGGGCGTGTTCGGGCAGCGTGTCGCGAGCCGCTGCCTCGATTCGCCGCGACGCCGCCGCGCCATGCAAAGGCCAGCCGTCGCGGGGTGCCGCGAGGCCGGCGCCGATCGGCAGCGGAGGAGCCGGCCTGGCGCCCATCGTCAGTCGGCGGTTGCCGTCGACATCGCGGCGGCCGTCGGTGCGGTGCGGCCGGCGATCTCGTCGGCCAGCGCGGCAGCAGCTCCACAAGCCAGTGACCAGCCGAGGCCGCCCAGGCCGGCATGCAGCCACACCCCGGCACAGGGCCCGGCACCGACCAGCGGCAGCCCGTCGGCCGTCATCGCGCGCGGACCCTTCCACACCTGCGGCCGCGTCAGCTGCGCAGCGCCTGGAAACCAGCCTTGCAGCAGCTTGTAGAGATCCTCGACGGCGCCACGCCGGTGCCGTTGCGTCGTGCCACCCAGTTCGGCGCCGGCGGCCACGCGCACGCGTTGGCCGAGCCGTGCGACGAGGCCGCCCGCGCTGCCGTCGACGACGACCGAGCGCGGTCCGCGCTCCGGCGCACGCAGCGCGGCCGTCAGCGAGTAGCCATGGACGGCCTGCAGCGGCAAGCGCAAGCCGAGCGGCGCCAGCAGTTCCGCCACCGAGATTCCGGCGGCCACGACGACGGCATCGAAGCTCTCGTCGGAGACCGGATCGAGGTAACGCGCGGCGGCGCGAGCGCGCTCGCGCGACACCGGCCGCACGTTGCGGCCGGGAGCCATCTTGCTGCTGCCGAAGCCGGTGGTGGGTGCCGTCTGCTCGAGCCGCAAGTCGATGCCTCCGCCCGGCCGCTGCGCGATCGAGCGCACGGTGGTGGAGAAGCGGAAGTCGGCGCCGGCACGCTCGGCCGCGTCGCGCAGCGCATGCGCGAACTGCCGACAGTTGCCGCGGCCGTCGGCGGGCAGGTGCAGGCCCCCGGCCAGCGGCCCCTGCGCGTCGAGTCCGGGCTCGATGCCGCGGCACTGGTCGGCGTCGACGTCGCGCGCCACCACGTCGAGGGCGCGCAGCGCGGCCACGGCGGGCTGCGCCGCGGCCCGCTCGCGGTCGCTGCGCCACAGCACGAGCGCACCCTCGCCCTGCTCGAACTCGATGCCCAGCCGGGTGCTGTGCGAGCGCATCCGCTCGGCGCTGCGCAGCGCCAGTTGCGCGCAGGTCTCGAGCCGCTGCAGTGTGCGCGCCGGTCGGGCCGTGCCGCGTTGCTGCCACCACCAGGGCAGCGCGCCGGGCGTCCGCAGCAGTTGCGTGCCGAACGGCAGTGCCCGACCTTCGGCGAGCGGCGCGACGGCCCACCATCCCGCGCCGAACACGCCGGCCGGCGCGAAGCTGCCCTCCGCGGCGATGCTGCTGTGGCGCTCCAGCACGCTGACCGCGTGGCCGTCGGCGGCCAGTTCGTAGGCCGTCGAGACCCCGGCGATGCCGGCGCCGATGATCGCGATCCTCATCGGCGGCTCCGTCGCGGGGCGGGCCGGCTGGTCATGGTCGCGGTGCTATACTCCACAGGTTTTTTCCCTAGGCGTCGCCTGCGGTGCCTGCCGGAAAAACCAGCCGCGAACCCGGTCGACAGAAGGTGTCGTCAACGCGCTGCAAGGCCTCACCGGCCGTTGCGAGCGGTTGCGATTCTGACCGGATTTAAGACCCAACCTCTGGAGCTCTCATGTCCTTTTCCATGCGTGACATGCTGGAAGCCGGTGTCCATTTCGGTCACCAAACGCGCTTCTGGAACCCGAAGATGGCGCCGTTCATCTTCGGCCACCGCAACAAGATCCACATCATCAACCTCGAGAAGACGCTGCCGCTCTTCAACGAGGCGATGAAGTTCACCCGCTCGCTGGCCGCCAAGCGCGGCACGATCCTGATGGTCGGCACCAAGCGCCAGGCCCGCGAGGTCGTGGCCCAGGAGGCCCGCCGCGCCGGCGTGCCCTTCGTCGACCAGCGCTGGCTCGGCGGCATGCTGACCAACTTCAAGACGGTCAAGGGCTCGCTCAAGAAGCTCAAGGAGATGCAGGCCCAGAAGGAAGCCGGCCTCGAGACCATGAGCAAGAAGGAAGCGCTGCTGTTCGAGCGCGAGCTGACCAAGCTCGAGAAGGACATCGGCGGCATCCAGGACATGAATGCGCTGCCTGACGCGATGTTCGTGATCGACGTCGGCTACCACAAGATCGCCATCGCCGAGGCCAAGAAGCTCGGCATCCCGGTGGTCGGCGTCGTGGATTCGAACCACTCGCCCGACGGGATCGACTACGTGATCCCCGGCAACGACGACTCGGCCAAGGCCGTCGCGCTGTACGCGCGTGCCATTGCCGACGCGGTGCTCGAGGGCAAGGCCAATGCGGTGAACGACGTGGTCGCCGCGGCCCAGAGCAGCGACGAGTTCGTGGAAGTCAGCGACGCGGTCTGACGCCCGCCTCGCGCCCCGCGCACTCGACCCAGGGGCTGTTTCAGCCCCTTTTTTTCAAGATTCCCCAGATCCACTGGAGCAAGCAATGCCCGCAATCACCGCCAGCATGGTCGCCGAACTGCGCGCCAAGACCGACGCCCCGATGATGGAGTGCAAGAAGGCCCTGACCGAGGCCGACGGCGACATGGAGCGCGCCGAGGAGATCCTGCGCGTCAAGCTCGGCAACAAGGCCGGCAAGGCCGCCGCGCGCATCACCGCCGAGGGCGTGATCGCCGCGGCCGTCAGCGGCGCGACCGGTGCGCTCGTCGAGGTCAACTGCGAGACCGACTTCGTCTCGAAGAACGAGTCCTTCCTGGCGTTCGTGAAGTCGTGCGCCGAATTGGTGGCCGCGCAGAACCCGGCCGACATCGCCGCGCTCGCCGCGCTGCCGCTCGCACAGGACGGCTTCGGCCCGACGGTCGAGGACGTGCGCAAGGGCCTGATCGGCAAGATCGGCGAGAACATGTCGATCCGCCGCTTCAAGCGCTACGCCGGCGGCGGCGCGCTGGCCAGCTACCTGCACGGCACGCGCATCGGCGTGGTGGTCGAGTTCGACGGCGATGCGGTGGCCGCCAAGGACGTGGCGATGCACGTCGCCGCGATGAAGCCGGCCGCGCTGTCGTCGGCCGAGGTGCCGGCCGAGCTGGTCGAGAAGGAGCGCAAGATCGCCGCCGAGAAGGCTGCCGAGTCGGGCAAGCCGGCCGAGATCGTCGCCAAGATGGTCGAGGGATCGGTGCAGAAGTTCCTGAAGGAGGTCTCGCTGCTCGACCAGGTCTTCGTCAAGGCCGCCGACGGCAAGCAGACCGTCGGCGCGATGCTCAAGGACAAGAAGACCGCGGTGAAGGGCTTCACGCTCTACATCGTCGGTGAGGGCATCGAGAAGAAGACCGACGACTTCGCTGCCGAGGTCGCGGCGCAGGTCGCCGCCGCCAAGGGCCAGTAAGGTCTTGCAACACCCGGGCGCGGCGTCGAGGCGGGGCCGGGTGATCCCCTAAACTTCGCCCACCCCAGAACCCGATCCCACGAGGAGCCCCCCGCATGCCGGCGTACAAACGCATCCTGCTGAAGTTGTCCGGCGAGGCCCTGATGGGCGACGATGCCTACGGCATCAACCGGGCGACCATCGTGAGGATGGTGCGCGAGGTGCAGGAAATCACCGAGATGGGCGTCGAGGTCGCCGTCGTCATCGGCGGTGGCAACATCTTCCGCGGCGTGGCCGGGGGCTCGGTCGGCATGGACCGGGCGACCGCCGACTACATGGGCATGCTCGCCACCGTGATGAACTCGCTCGCGCTCGCCGACACGATGCGCCAGGAGGGCATGACGGCGCGGGTGATGTCGGCCATCAGCATCGAGCAGGTGGTCGAGCCCTACGTGCGGCCGAAGGCGCTGCAGTACCTCGAGGAGGGCAAGGTCGTGATCTTCGCGGCCGGCACCGGCAACCCCTTCTTCACGACCGATACCGCGGCGGCGCTGCGCGGCGCCGAGATCGGTGCGCAGGTGGTGCTGAAGGCGACCAAGGTCGACGGCGTGTACAGCGCCGATCCGGCCAAGAACCCCGAGGCCACGCGCTACACCCGCGTCAGCTTCGACGAGGCGATCAGCCGCAACCTGCAGGTGATGGACGCGACGGCGTTTGCGCTGTGCCGCGACCAGAAGCTGCCGATCCAGGTGTTTTCCATCTTCAAGCCCGGCGCGTTGAAGCGCGTGGTGATGGGTGAGGACGAGGGTACGACGGTTCACGTCTGAGCCCCGCGAGCAGGACATCGAGATGAGCATCGCAGACATCAGGAAGACGCTCGAGCAGAAGGCAGCCAAGTCGCTGGAGGCCTTCCAGCACGAGCTGCAGAAGATCCGCACAGGTCGCGCCCACCCGGGCATCCTCGACCAGGTGCATGTCGAGTACTACGGCTCGATGGTGCCGATCAGCCAGGTCGCCAACGTCACCCTGCTCGACGCCCGCACGATCAGCGTCCAGCCCTGGGAGAAGGGGATGGGGCCGAAGATCGAGAAGGCGATCCGCGAGTCCGATCTCGGCCTGAACCCGGCCTCGATGGGCGACCTGCTGCGCGTGCCGATGCCGCCGCTGACCGAGGAGCGCCGCAAGCAGCTCACGAAGGTGGTGCGCGGTGCCGCCGAGGACGCCAAGGTCGCCGTGCGCAACCTGCGCCGCGACGCCAACGAGCATGCCAAGAAGCTGCTCAAGGACAAGGCCATCACCGAGGACGACGAGCGCCGCTCGCAGGACGAGGTACAGAAGCTGACCGACCGCACGATCGCCGAGATCGACCGCCTGGTGCAGGTCAAGGAAGCTGACATCCTGGCCGTGTGATGGCAGACGCCGCCCCCGCGTTCAGCGTCGTTCGGCCCGAGGCGGCCCGGCTGCCGCGGCACGTGGCCATCGTGATGGACGGCAACGGCCGTTGGGCCAACAAGCGCTTCATGCCGCGCTTCGTCGGCCACAAGCAGGGCGTCGACGCGCTGGTGCGCACCGTGCGCGCCTGCGCCGACCGCGGCATCGGCTACCTCACCGTGTTCGCCTTCTCCAGCGAAAACTGGAAGCGCCCCGAGGAGGAGGTCTCGGGCCTGATGAGCCTGGTGCTCGTCGCGGTCTCCAAGTACCTGACCAAGCTGGCCAACGAGGGCGTGCGCATCCGCATCGTCGGTGACCGCAGCGCCGTCGCCGACAAGGTCCGTGCGGCCTGGGACGAGGCCGAGGCGCGCACCGCGCACAACAGCCGCATCACGCTATCGGTCGCGTTCAATTACGGCGGCCGCTGGGACGTCGTGCAGGCCTGCCGGCAGGCGATCGCCGACGGCCTGACCCCCAAGGATCTGACGGAGGATCGTCTCGGCAGCTACATGGCCTTGGCCCACGCGCCGGACCCGGACCTCTTCATCCGTACCGGCGGCGAGGTGCGCATCTCCAACTTCCTGCTCTGGCAGGCGGCCTACTCGGAGCTGCACTTCACCGATTGCCTGTGGCCGGATTTCGACGAGGCCGAACTCGACCGCGCGCTGGCCAGCTACGCCGCCCGCGACCGGCGCTTCGGCGGCGTCAAGCCGGCGGTGCGGCCGGCCGCCGCCGCGCAGCCGGTGGCCTGAACCGGCCGGCGGCGCGCACCGTGCTGCTCCAACGCGTCATCACGGCGGTGCTGCTGCTCGCGGTGCTGTTGCCGGCGCTGCTGGCGCAGGCCGAGTGGCCTTTCGTGCTGCTGACGCTCGCGATGATCGGGGCGGCCGGTTGGGAATGGGCGCGGCTCAATGGCTTGACCGGGCTCGCGGCCGTGCTCGTCGGTGCGGCGCTCACGGGGGCCGGACTCGCGGCCTGGCTGGGCGGCTGGAGCCGGTCGCTGCCGCCGCAGCTTTGGTGGCTGGCGATGGCGCTGTGGGTGCTCGGCGGTGCGGCCGTGCTGGCACGCGGCGTGGCCGGTTGGCCGCGGCTCGCGGCGGCCGCGCGGCTGCTGATCGGCGTGGTGATCCTCGCGCTCGGCTGGCTGGCGCTGGCGCGGGCCAAGGGCGGCGGTCTGAACTTCCTGCTGTCGGTCTTCGTGCTGGTCTGGGCTGCCGACATCGCCGCCTACTTCGGCGGCCGCGCCTTCGGCCGGCGCAAGCTGGCGCCGGCCATCAGCCCGGGCAAGAGCTGGGAGGGCGTGTGGAGCGGCATGCTCGGCGTGCTGGTGCTGGCCGCCGCGTGGATCGCCTTCGATCGGAGCACCGCGCAGGTCGCGCCCAGCCTGTACAGCCTGCTGCTCGAGCGGCTCGGCGCGGCCGGGCTGGGGGTCGCGCTGTTGTTCCTGGCGGCGCTCAGCGTCGTCGGCGATCTGTTCGAATCGCTGGTCAAGCGCAGCGCCGGCGCCAAGGACTCGAGCGGCCTGCTGCCGGGCCATGGCGGCGTGCTGGACCGCATCGACGCGCTGCTGCCGGTGTTCCCGGCCGCGCTGGCGCTGGCCTTCGGGTGAGGATCAAGAGGTGACGAAGTTGCGCGTGTGCGTGCTCGGCTCGACCGGTTCGATCGGCGTCAACACGCTCGACGTGATGGCGCGCCACCCCGACCGCTACGAGCTGTTCGCGCTGTCGGCGCACAGCCGCGTCGACGAGCTTGCGCAGCAGTGCCTGCGCTGGCGGCCGCGCTACGCCGTGCTGCCGGAGGCGGCGGCAGCCGCTGACCTGCGCCGCCGGCTCGCGGGCAGCGGCGTCGAGGTGCTCGACGGTGCCGCGGCGCTGGCCGAGGTCGCCGCGCACCCCGAGGTCGACGTCGTGATGGCGGCGATCGTCGGCGCCGCGGGCCTCGCGCCCTGCCTGGCCGCGGCGCGCGCCGGCAAGCGGCTGCTGCTGGCCAACAAGGAGGCGCTGGTGGTCGGCGGCGCGCTCTTCATGCAGGCGGTCGAGGAAGGCGGTGCGACGCTGCTGCCGATCGACAGCGAGCATTCGGCGATCTTCCAGTGCCTGCCCGAGGCCCGCGAACGCTGGGCTTCGACCATCGACCACATCGTGCTGACGGCCTCCGGCGGCCCGTTCCGCACCCGCGAACCCGCGACGCTGTGCGACGTGACGCCGGCGCAGGCGGTCGCGCACCCGAACTGGGTCATGGGCCGCAAGATCTCGGTCGACTCGGCGACGATGATGAACAAGGCGCTCGAGGTGATCGAGGCGCGCTGGCTGTTCGGTCTCGCCCCCGAACAGATCCGCGTCGTGATCCACCCGCAGAGCATCATCCATTCGATGGTGGTGTGCCGCGACCATTCGGTGCTGGCCCAGCTCGGCACGCCCGACATGCGCGTGCCGATCGCCTACGGGCTGGCGTGGCCCGAGCGCATCGCCTCCGGTGCGTCGGCGCTCGACTTCACGCAGCTCGCCGCGCTGAGCTTCGAGCCGGCCGATGCGCGGCGCTTTCCGGGGCTGCAGCTCGCGTGGGACGCGCTCGCCGCACCCCAAGGCAGCAGCGCGGTGCTCAACGCGGCCAACGAGGTCGCGGTCGCGGCCTTCCTGGCCGGGGCCATCCGTTTCGACCAGATCCACGACGTCAACGCGCACACCATCGACGCGACGCGACCCGAAGCCGGCGAAGCCGCGACGCTCGCCGGCCTGCTGGGCCTGGACGCGCGCGCGCGCGCGTCCGCCGAGGCGCGGGTGAGGGAGCTCGCGGCATGACCACGCTGCTCGCCTTCCTCGCGACGCTGGCGCTGCTGATCGTCGTCCACGAGTACGGTCACTACCGGGTCGCGGTGGCTTGCGGCGTCAAGGTGCTGCGCTTCTCGGTCGGCTTTGGCCGCGTCGTCTGGCGCCACCAGCGCGGCGAGACCGAGTTCGTGCTGTCCGCGCTGCCGCTTGGCGGCTACGTGAAGATGCTCGACGGGCGCGAGGGCGAGGTGGCGCCGGCCGAGCGCCACCGCGCGTTCGACCAGCGGCCGCTGTGGCAGCGGTCGGCGATCGTCGCCGCCGGCCCGGCCGCCAACCTGCTGCTCGCGGTGCTGCTGTACGCCGCGTCGCACTGGATCGGCGTCGACGAGCCGAAGGCACTGCTCGGTTCGCCGGCGAGCGGCAGCGTGGCCGAGCGGGCCGGCTTCGTGGCCGGCGACTGGGTGCGTGGCGTGGTGCGCGCGGACGGCGGCGTCGAGCCAGTGCGTTCGATGAGCGATCTGCGTTGGCGCGTGACCGAGGCTGCGCTCGAAGGCGGCACACTGACGCTCGAGGTGAGCGACGCCGCGGGCGCCGGCCGGCGCCACCGCACGCTGGCGCTCGACGGCGTGCCCTCGAGCGAGGTCGACGCCGAGCTGATGCGCCGCATCGGGGTCGGCTCACCGTACGCCGAGCCGGTGCTCGGGCGCGCGATCGACGGCGGCCCGGCGCAGCGCGCCGGCCTGCGCGAGGGCGACCGCGTGCTCGAGGTCGACGGCCGCCGCGTCGACGATGCCGCGCGCCTGCGCGAATGGATCCGCGCCGCGCTGCGCGATGGCGTACCGCAGACGATGGCCTGGACGGTCGAGCGGCGCGGCGAGCGCGTCGAAATCGACGTGACGCCCGCCCTCGACTCGGAGGCCACCAATGGCGTGCCGCGCATCGAGGCCTACATCGGCGCGCCGCCCGAGATGGTCACGGTGCGCTACGGTGCCGCCGAGGGGCTGGTCCGCGCCGTGCAGCGCACCTGGGATGTCTCGGTGCTCAGCTTGCGCATGCTCGGCCGCATGCTGATCGGCGAGGCCTCGTTGAAGAACCTCAGCGGCCCCCTGACGATCGCCGACTACGCCGGCCAGTCGGTGCAGCTCGGCGCGGCCTATTACCTGGGCTTCCTCGCACTGGTCAGCGTCAGCCTCGGCGTGCTGAACCTGCTGCCGCTGCCGATGCTCGACGGCGGACACCTCATGTATCATCTTTTCGAGGCGTTGACAGGGCGTCCGGTCTCCGAAGTCTGGCTCGACCGGCTCCAGCGCGGCGGCATGGCCGTGCTGCTGATGATGATGTCTCTGGCCCTCTACAACGACCTGGCCCGCTTGCTGGGCCTGCACTGATCGCATGACCGTCTCCCGAGCCTTCCGTTCCGCGGCCCGTCCCCACGCTGCTGCATCGGCGCTGCTGCGTCCCACCGTCGCGGCGGCCGTGTTGGCGCTGGCCGTCTTCGCGACCCCGGCCCAGGCGGTGGAGCCCTTCACGCTGAAGGACATCCGCGTCGAGGGGCTGCAGCGCACCGATGCCGGGACCGTGTTCGGCGCGCTGCCCTTCCGCATCGGCGACACCTACACCGACGACAAGGGCTCGGCCGCGCTGCGTGCGCTGTTCGCCACCGGCCTGTTCAAGGACGTGCGGCTGGAGATCGATGGTGATGTGGTGCTGGTCGTCGTCGAGGAACGCCCGCTGATCGCCAGCGTGACCTTTGCCGGACTGAAGGAGTTCGACAAGGACGGGTTGACCAAGTCGCTGAAGGACGTCGGCATCGGCGAAGGCCTGCCCTTCGACCGCGCGCTGGCCGACCGTGCCGAGCAGGAGCTCAAGCGCCAGTACCTGACGCGCAGCCTCTACGGCGCCGAGGTGGTGACGACCATCACGCCGGTCGAGCGCAACCGCGTCAGCGTGACCTTCACGGTCACCGAGGGCGAGGTCGCGCGCATCGGCGAGATCCACATCGTCGGCGCCAAGGTGTTCTCGGAGAGCACGCTGCTCAAGCAGTTCGAGCTGACCACGAGCGGCTGGCTGACCTGGTACACGAAGACCGACCGCTACTCGCGCACCAAGCTCAACGCCGATCTCGAGACGTTGCGCGCTTATTACCTGAACCGCGGCTACCTCGAGTTCAACGTCGATTCGACCCAGGTCGCGATCTCGCCGGACAAGCAGAGCATCTCCGTGACGATCAACGTCACCGAGGGCCAGCCCTATACCGTGACCGCGGTGCGGCTCGAGGGCGACTACCTCGGCCGCAACGAGGAGTTCGAGTCGCTGGTGGCGATCAAGCCGGGCGAGCCCTACCAGGCCTCGGCCGTGGCCGAGACCACCCGGCGCTTCGCGGACTTCTACGGCGCCTTCGGCTACGCCTTCGCGCGCACCGAGCCGCGCACCGACATCGACCGCGCCACCGGCCGCGTCGAGATCGTGCTCACCGGCGATCCGAACCGCCGCGTCTACGTGCGCCGCATCAACGTGGCCGGCAACACGCGCACGCGCGACGAGGTGGTGCGCCGCGAGTTCCGCCAGCTCGAATCGGCCTGGTACGACAGCCAGCGCATCAAGCTCTCTCGCGACCGCATCGACCGCCTCGGCTACTTCAGCGAAGTCAACATCGACACCGCCGAGGTGCCGGGCGCGCTGGACCAGGTCGACCTGACCGCCGAGGTCAAGGAAAAGGCCACCGGCAACCTGCAGCTCGGCGCCGGTTTCTCGAGTGCCGACAAGCTGTCGCTGACCGCCGGCATCCGCCAGGACAACATCTTCGGCAGCGGCAACTACCTCGGCTTCGAGATCAACACCAGCAAGTACAACCGCAGCATCGTGATCAGCACGGTGGACCCGTACTTCACCGTGGATGGCGTCTCGCGGGCCATCGATGTCTTCTACCGCACCAGCCGTCCGATCAACAGCCAGGGCGAGGAGTACACGCTGGTCACACCCGGCGCGGCGATCCGCTTCGGCGTGCCGTTCAGCGAGTTCGACACCGTGTTCTTCGGCATCGGCGTCGAGCGCACCGAGATCCGCGGCGGCACGCTGCCGAACAGCTACTACCTCTACCGCGACGAGTTCGGCCCGATCAGCAACAGCCTGCCGCTGACGATCGGCTGGCAGCGCGACGGCCGCGACAGCTCGCTGGTGCCCACGCGCGGCCGTTACCAGCGGCTGAACGCCGAATGGGGCTTCGCGCTGGATACCAAGTACCTGCGGGCCAACTACCAGATCCAGCAATGGATCCCGATCAGCAAGCAGTTCACCCTGGGCCTGAACGGCGAGTTCGGCTACGGCAAGGGCCTGGGCGGGCGGCGCTACCCGGTGTTCAAGAACTTCTACGGCGGCGGTCTCGGCTCGGTGCGCGGCTTCGACCAGGGTTCGCTCGGCCCGGTCGATGTGATCGGCGCCTACGCCGGCGGCACGCGCCGCCTGAACCTCAACAGCGAGTTCTACGTGCCGGTGCCCGGCTCGGGCAACGACCGCACGCTGCGGCTGTTCGGCTATGTCGATGCCGGCAACGTGTGGGGCGAGGACGAGAAGCTCGACTTCGGCAGTCTGCGCGCTTCGGCCGGCATCGGCCTGAGCTGGATCTCGCCGGTGGGTCCGCTGAAGCTGAGCTATGGCAACCCGTTCCGCAAGTTCCCCACGGATAGAATCCAGAAGTTCCAATTCCAGATCGGGACCGCGTTCTGATGAAGACTCTTTCGCTCAAGTTTGCCGTCTTGGGCTTCGGCCTGGCGGTTGCGGCGTTCGCCGCGCAAGCCCAGGAACTGAAGATCGGCTACGTCAACAGCGAGCGCGTGCTGCGCGACGCTGCCCCGGCCAAGGCGGCCCAGGCCAAGCTGGAGTCCGAGTTCTCCAAGCGCGAGAAGGAACTGCAGGACGTCGCCACGCGCCTCAAGGCCGCGTCGGAGAAGCTCGAGAAGGAGGCGCCGACGCTTGCCGAGGCCGATCGCACGCGTCGCCAGCGCGACCTGGTCGAACAGGACCGCGAGTTCCAGCGCAAGCGCCGCGAGTTCCAGGAAGACCTGAACCAGCGCAAGAACGAGGAACTGTCGGCCGTGGTCGACCGCGCCAACAAGGTCATCAAGCAGATCTTCGAGACCGAGAAGTACGACCTGATCCTGCAGGAAGCCGTGTTCGCCGGCCCGCGCGTCGACATCACCGAGAAGGTGATCAAGGCGCTGAACAGCGCCGCGACGACCGGCACGACCAGCAAGTAGGGCGTCCGGCCGCGCGGTGAGCCAGGCGACGGCCACACTCGGCGAGATCGTCGCGGCGCTCGGCGGCGAGGCCGTGGGCGCCGCCGCACTGAGCATCGACCGCATCGGCCCGCTCGATGGCGCCACGGCGTCGACGATTTCCTTCGTCGCCAACCCGCGCTACCGCGCCCAGATCGCGGCGACGTCCGCGGCCTGCGTGATCGTCGCGCCGGCCCTGCGTGACGCGGCCGTGGCGCGCGGCGCGGCGATCATCACCCCCGATCCCTACCTCTACTTCGCGCGGCTCACCCAATGGTGGGCGGCACGCACGCGGCCGCGCGAGGCCGCCGGCGCGCACCCGAGCGCGGTGGTCGATGCGAGCGCGCGGCTCGGCGCCGGCGTGCATGTCGGCGCGCTCGCGGTGATCGAATCCGGCGCCGTGATCGGCGACGGCGCCGTGATCGGCGCGCAGTGCTTCGTCGGACGTGGTGCGACGGTCGGGGCTGGCACGCGCCTGCACCCGCGCGTCACGCTCGCCCACGGTTGCGCGATCGGCGCGCGCGGCATCGTCCACAGCGGCGCGGTGATCGGCGCCGACGGCTTCGGCTTCGCGCCGACGCGTGACCAGGGCTACGTCAAGATCGAGCAGCTCGGCGCGGTGCGCATCGGCGACGATGTCGAGATCGGTGCCAACACCTGCATCGACCGCGGCGCCCTCGACGACACCGTGATCGAGGACGGCGTCAAGCTCGACAACCTGATCCAGATCGCCCACAACGTGCGCATCGGCCGCGGCAGCGCGATGGCCGGCTGTTCGGCGGTGGCCGGCAGCACCCGCATCGGCGAGCGCTGCACGATCGGCGGCGGCGCCGGCATCCTCGGCCACCTGACGATCGCCGACGACGTGCACATCTCGGCCCAGAGCACCGTCAGCCGCTCGATCCACAAGCCGGGCACCTACACCGGCTTCTTCCCGCTCGATGACAATCGCGCCTGGGAGAAGAACGCGGTCACGCTGCGCCAGCTGCACGCCCTGCGCGAGCGGGTGAGGGCGCTGGAGCGCGCCGCCTCCGACAACCATCCCCTCGATCCCGCCGACCCCGACCCGACACCATGATGGACATCCACCAGATCCTCGAGAAGCTGCCCCACCGCTACCCCTTCCTGCTGGTGGACCGCGTGCTCGAGGTCGAGGCCGGCAAGCGCATCCGGGCCCTGAAGAACGTCTCGATCAACGAACCCTTCTTCGTCGGCCACTTCCCGCACCGGCCGGTGATGCCGGGCGTGCTGATGCTCGAGGCGATGGCCCAGGCCGCCGCGCTGCTGAGCTTCGCCGACGGCGGCCTGCAGACCAACAAGAACTCGGTCATCTACTTCGTCGGCATCGACGGCGCGCGCTTCAAGCGGCCGGTCGAGCCGGGCGACCAGCTGATCCTCGAGGTCGAGGTCGACCGCATCAAGGCCGGCATCCACAAGTTCAACGCGCGCGGCAAGGTCGGCGACGAGTTGGCCTGCGAGGCCCAGCTGATGTGCACCATGCGCACCATCGCCTGACGATGAGCGGCATCCATCCGACCGCGATCGTCGACCCGCAGGCGCGGCTCGCGCCCGACGTGCAGGTCGGGCCCTACACGATCATCGGTCCGCATGTCGAGATCGGTGCCGGCACGACGGTCGGCCCGCACTGCGTGATCGAAGGCCACACGACGATCGGCGAACACAACCGCATCTGGCAGTTCTGCTCGCTCGGCGCCGCGCCGCAGGACAAGAAGTACGCCGGCGAGCCGACCCGGCTCACGATCGGCAGCGGCAACACCATCCGCGAGTTCTGCACCTTCAACTGCGGCACCGCGCAGGACAGCGGCAACACCACGGTCGGCGACGACAACTGGGTGATGGCCTATGTCCACCTCGCCCACGACGTGCAGCTCGGCAGCCATTGCATCCTCGCCAACAACGCGACGCTGGCCGGCCATGTGCACGTGGGCGACTGGGTCATCGTCGGCGGACTGACGGGGGTGCACCAGTTCGTCAAGATCGGCGCGCATGCGATGGCCGGCTTCCAGACCGCGCTGTCGCAGGACGTGCCGCCCTTCATGATGGTCGACGGCAACCCGGCCGCCGTGCGCGGCTTCAACGTCGAAGGCCTGCGGCGCCGTGGCTTCGGGCCCGAGCGCATCGCGCAGGTCAAGCAGATGCACCGGCTGCTGTACCGGCAGGGCCTGACGCTGGAGCAGGCCAAGGCCGAGGTGGCGGCGCTGCAGGGCACGGTGGCCGACGGCGACGACGACGTCGCGCTGATGACGGCCTTCCTCGACGCGTCCAAGCGCGGCATCGTCCGCTGAACCCGATGCGACTCGGCATGGTCGCTGGCGAGGCTTCCGGCGACCTGCTCGCCGGGCTGTTGATGGGTGGGTTGAAGGCCCGCTGGCCCGGCCTGCACGCCGCCGGCATCGGCGGGCCGCAGATGATCGCCCAGGGCTTCGAGTCCTGGTGGCCGAGCGAGCGGCTCGCGGTGCACGGCTATGCCGAGGCGCTCAAGGTCTACCGCCAGCTCGTGGCGCTGCGCCGGGAGCTCGGCGACCGGCTGCTGGCCGAGCGGCCGGCGGCCTTCGTCGGCATCGATGCGCCGGACTTCAACCTCGGCCTCGAGGCGCGGCTGAAGACGGCCGGCATGAAGACGATCCACTTCGTCTGCCCGTCGATCTGGGCCTGGCGCGGTGGGCGGGTGCACAAGCTCGCTGCGTCAGCCGACCATGTGCTGTGCCTGTTCCCCTTCGAGCCGGCGCTGCTCGCGCGGGCCGGCGTGCGCGCGAGCTATGTCGGCCACCCGCTGGCCGACGCGATCCCGCTCGAGGTGCCGCGCGCTGCGGCGCGTGCCGCGCTGGGCCTGGGCGAGCGCGACACCGTGCTCGCGGTGCTGCCGGGCTCGCGGCGCGGCGAGATCCGCCACATCGCGCCGGCCTTCGTGCGCGCCGCGTTGCGGCTGAAGGCGGCGCGGCCGGAGCTGCGCTGCGTGCTGCCGATCGCGCCGGGCCTGCGGCCTCTGATCGAGGCGATCGTCGCCGAGGCGCGTGCGCAGGACGCGCTGACGCTGATCGACGGCCGCTCGCACGAGGCGCTGGCCGCCAGCGACGTGGTGCTGGTCGCCAGCGGCACCGCGACGCTCGAGGCGGCGCTGTTCAAGCGGCCGATGGTGATCGGCTACCGCATCGCCTGGCTGTCGTGGCAGATCATGCGGCACATGCGCTACCAGCCCTGGGTCGGGCTGCCGAACGTGCTGGCCGAGGACTTCGTCGTGCCCGAGCTGCTGCAGGACGCGATGACACCCGAGGCGCTGGCCGACGGCGTGCTGCGCTGGCTCGACGACCCCACCGCGGGTGAGCGCGCCGCCGCGCGTTTCACCGAGATGCACCACCTGCTGAAGCGCGACACCGCGCGGGCGGCCACCGATGCGATCGCGCAAGTCGTCGACGCCTGAGCAGCTCGGGCTGCACTGGGACGCGCCGGGGCTGGTCGCCGGCGTCGACGAGGCCGGCCGCGGGCCGCTGGCCGGGCCGGTGGTCGCGGCCGCGGTGATCCTCGACGAGCTGCAGCCGATCCGCGGCCTCGGTGACTCGAAGGTGATCAGCCCGGCGCGGCGAGAACGCCTGTTCGACGAGATCCGCGCCAAGGCGCTGTGCTGCTGCATCGCCGAGGCCAGCGTCGAGGAGATCGATGCGCTCAACATCCTGCAGGCGACGCTGCTGGCGATGCGCCGTGCGGTCGAGGGCCTGCGCCTCGCGCCGCACAAGGTGCTGGTCGACGGCAACCGGCTGCCGGTGCTGCGCACGCCGGCCGAGGCGATCGTCAAGGGCGACGCCAAGGTCGCGGCGATCTCGGCCGCTTCCATCCTCGCCAAGGTGCACCGCGATCGCCTGTGCATGGTGCTGCACGAGGCGCACCCGCAGTACGGCTTCGACGGCCACAAGGGCTACCCGACGCCCGAGCACCTGGCCGCGCTGCGCGCGCATGGCGCCTGCGGCGCGCACCGCCGCAGCTTCGCGCCGGTGCGCGAGGTGCTGGAGCAGCGCGCGTGACGGCCGGCCCGCAGCGCATCAGCGCACGCGACAACCCGCTGCTGGCGCGCCTGCGGCGGCTGCAGCAGGACCCGGGGGCCTACCGCCGCATCGGTGCCATCTGGCTCGAGGGCGAGCACCTGTGCGAGGCCTGCGTGGCGCGCGGCCGCGTGCCGGCGCAGGCCCTGCTGAGCGACGCGGGGGCCGCCGACGCCCGGCTGCGCGCGCTGGCCGCACGCGCGGCCAAGCTGGCGATCGTCGACGACGCGCTGTTCGCGCAGCTGAGCGGCCTGGAGTCGCCGGCGCGCATCGGCTTCGTGCTCGAGGTCGGCGAGGCGGTGCCGATCGAGGCTGGCCAGCCGACCGTCGTGCTCGACCGGCTGCAGGATGCCGGCAACGTCGGCAGCATCCTGCGCAGCGCCGCGGCGCTGGGCGTCGCACAGGTCGTCGCGCTCAAGGGCACCGCGGCACTGTGGTCGCCGAAGGTGTTGCGCGCTGGCATGGGGGCGCACTTCGCGCTGCGGCTGGTCGAGGGCGCGGCGGCGGGCGACCTCGATGCGTTGGCGCTGCCGCTGGTCGCGACCAGCTCGCATGCCGAGCGCTCGATCGTCGACGGCGCGCTGCCCTGGCCCTGCGCCTGGCTGCTGGGCCACGAAGGGCAGGGCGTCGACGCGGCGCTGCTGGCGCGCTGCGCCGAGACGCGCCGCATCCCGCAGCCGGGCGGCGAGGAGTCGCTGAACGTCGCCGCGGCCGCGGCGATCTGCTTCTACGAGTCGCTGCGCAGCCGCAAGGCGTAGCGCGCCGGGTCGAGCGCGTCGCGCAGGTCGGCCTCGAGCGGGCAGGGCGCGCCGCTGATCCAGGACGCCAGCAGTTCGCCGCCCAGCGCGGCCCAGGCGATGCCGCGCGAGCCGAGCCCGGCGAACACGTAGAGCCCGCCATCGGCGTCGCGCAGCCGCGGCACGAAGCGCGGCTGGTCGGCGCGGCTCGCGCGCGGCAATGCCTCGGCATCGGGCAGCGCGCCGACCAGCGGCAGCCGGTCCGGCGTCACGGCGCGCCAGCCGACCCTTCCGGTCCAGGGCAGCGCTGCCCAGCCGGCGGCGTCGCCGCCGCACAGCCCGGCCAGTTGGGCGAGGTTGTGGCGATGGTCGGCCTCGCGCAGGGCCGGCTCGGCGTCGTCAGGCTGGCTGGTCGCTCCGAACAGCAGCCGGCCACGCTGCGCCGGCAGCACATAGCCGGCGCCGGCGACCGGCACGCGCGGGCCGGGCAGCAGGCTGGCGTCGACGCTGCTCAGCTGGCCACGCACCGAGCGCAGCGGCAAGGCGGCCGCGCCGGCGGGCAGGAGCCGCGGCAGATCGTTGGCGTTTGCCAGCACCAGCACCGGTGCGGCGTCGAGCACGCGGCCGTCGGCGTCGAGCGCCTGCCATTGCGAGCCGGCGCGGCGCAGCGCCTGCACCGACGCGCCGCCGCGGAAGGCCGCGCCCGAGTCGGCCAGCAGCGCGGCCGCGTAGTCGGCCGGCGCCAGCCAGCCGCCGTCGGCGAACCACCAGCCGCCGGTCGGCAGCGCGAGACCGGCCGCGGCCGCGGCGTCCTTGCGCGGCAGCCAGCGCAGCCAGTCGGACGGCAGCCGCTGCGCGTCGAGCAGTGCCGCCGCCTGCTCGGCCGTGCCGCGCGCATCGAGCCGCAGGCAGCCGGCGGCCGCGCCGGCGACGCGGCCGGCATCGAACCAGGGCTGCGCGACGCGCGCGGACCGCAGCGCGGCCGCGCGGTGGGCCCGTGCATGCGGCCCGTCGTCGCGGTGCACGCTGGCGTGGAACAGCCCGGCGGCATTGCCCGAGGTGGCCTGCGCCGGCGCGTCGGCGCGGTCGAGCACGCGGCAGGTCCAGCCCTGGCGCGCCAGCGCCCAGGCGGCCGCGCAGCCGGCCAGTCCGGCGCCGACGATCAGCGCCTCGCGCGGGCCGGCATGGCGGTGCCAGCCGCCGGGTGGCGGCACGGCGACATGGCGCGGCACATGGCGCGCGACCGTGATGTCGCGCTTGCCGCCGTGGCCCGGCGCGGTCTCCACCGCGAAGCCGGCCGCGGCGAGGCCGTCGCGCACGGCGCGCGCGGCGCTCCAGGTCGCCGCGGTCGCGCCCGGTGCGGCGAGGCGGCCGAGCCGGCCGAGCAGCCGCTCGTCCCACATCCCGGCGTTGCGCGCCGGCGCGAAGCCGTCGAGGAAGAAGGCATCGACCGCGGCGACCAGCTGCGGCAGCAGCAGCGCGGCGTCGCCGAAGCCGAGCAGCAGCTGCACGCGAGCGCCATCGAAGTCGAGCGGGTGCAGGTTGGGCAGCAGCGCCGGCCAGGCCGCGAGCAGCGCGGCGGCCAGCTCGGGCAGCGCCGAGGCGGCATGGGCGCGCGCCAGGTCCGCGCGCGTCAGCGGGTGCTTCTCGACCGACACGAACACCAGCCGCTCGCAGCGCTGAGGGTCGCGTCGCCAGGCGTCCCAGGCGGCGAGGAAGTTGTTGCCGAGGCCGAAACCGGTCTCGAGGATCACGAAGCGCTCGCGCCCGGCCCAGCGGCCCGGCAGGCCGTTGCCGGCCAGGAAGACATGCGTGGCCTGCGCCAGCGCGCCGGCGGCCGGGTGGTAGACGTCGCCGAAGTCGGGCGAGCAGGGCACGCCGGCGTCGGTGAAGGCGAGCCGGCCGGCGACGATCGGCGCGGTCTTCATCGCCGCGCGGCGAGCCAGTCGAGCAGTGCCGGCCGCGCCGCCGTCAGGCCGCGGTAGCCGAGCACCGCCTCGCTCATCGTCGCGAGCGCGGCGTGCAGCGCGGCGGCGCGCGCCGTCGTGTTGATCGCCGCGGCCAGCGGCTGCACGTCGACATGGATCGTGAACACGGCCTGCTGCTGCTCGGGCAGCGGGATGAAGCTCTGGTGTTCGGTGCGCCAGTGCGCCGCGGCGACGAGCGCGGCGGCGCCCGCCGGCCATTCGCGGCGGCCATGGCGCCGAGGGTGCTGGTCGTGGTGCGGGTGGGCCGTGACGTTCCAGACGAAGCGCTCCCAGCGCTGCGGCTGGCAGACGAGCTGCATCAGAGGCCGCGCCGCCGCCAGCAGCGTCGCGTTGTCGGCCACCGGTGCATGCACGGCCGCGAAGGGGTGGCCGATCTTCTCGGCCGGCGCCCAGTGCGAGGGCAGGCAGACGGCGAGCGCCTGCAGCACGCTGGAGCGGCCGTCGACGATCGCGAAGTCCTCGTGCAGGCTCAGGCTCAGCAGGCCGGCGAGGCGCTGCGGCGCAGGCAGGGCCTGCAGGCAGGCGAGGGCGGCGTCGTGGGCGCCCGGCAGCGGTGTCACGCGCCAGCCCTCCCAGCCCACCCGGCAGCCGAGGCGCGGTGCCGCCAGGCCGTCGGCGTCGCGCGTCAGGGCCTCGGGGCACTGCTGCTGCGCCTCGTCGGCCAGCGCCCGCCAGGCCGGCAGCGGGTCGAAGCCGTCGGCGCACAGCAGCGCCGCGTCAGGCGCTCGACGCAGCACCGCGAGCTTCTCGAAAAAGGCGGTCGAGCCCGGCTCGAGCGCGTGCAGCGTCCGGCTGCCCGCGGCCAGCTTGCGCAAGCCGGGCTGCATGCGAAACGGGGCGGTGACGGCGGCGTCGAAGTCGAACGGTGGCATGGACGCGATGGTGCCAAGAACCGCGGCGATCGCGCGGTTCCCGGCCGGCGGCGCCGATCAGATCGCGGTGATCGTGCGCCGCGGGCGGCGCATGTCGGCCTCGACGGTCGACACCCGGGTCAGCCGCGCCGGCCGTTGTGCAACGATGCGTGGCGCGGCGCTCGGGCTCTGCGCCTGCAGCACGATGCGGATCGCCGCGAGGTCGGCGGCCGACAAGCCACCGGTGGCCACCGGACGCGGCAGCACCATCGCCACCATGCCCGCCATCGCCAGGCCGGCGATGACCATGCCGCGGCCGCCCCAGGCGAGCGTGGCAGCGCCGGCCGGGCGCGGGACGGCCACCGCGGGTGCGGCCGCCTCGGGCGGGCGCGCCCCCCAGGCGGCACGCAGCACCGCGGGCGTGCGCGACTCCTCCGGCGTCAGCAGCCAGCCGTGACGCCGCCACGCCAGCCCGAGCGCGCGTCGGCTGGTCAGCACCGCCAGTGGCACGGCCAGCGCGAGCGGCAGGGCCAGCGGCAGCACGCGCCAGGCCTCCTCCGGCTCGCCGGCCAGCCACCAGGCGCAGACGGCGACCGCCAGCGCGCCGCTGACGCCGAAGCGCGACAGCGCCTCGCGCCAGCCGACATCGGTGGCCTCGCGCGACGGCGACTTCCACTGCAGCTTCAGCCCGGTCAGCGCGCCCAGCACGAAGATCGAGTGCGCGAGCATGCGCACCGGCGCCATCAGCGCCGACAGCAGCGCCTCCAGTGCCGCGCTGGCGATGAGCTTGCGCGTGCCGCCATAGGCCGCCTGCTCGCCACGGCGAAGCAGCAACTGCACGGCGAGCACGCGCGGCACGAACAGCAGCGCCAGCGTCGCGCCCCACAGCACGAGCGCGGCGAGCGACGGCCCCGCGGCATCGGCGGCCATCGCGCCGCCGGCCAGCCAGGGCAGCAGGCCGATCAGCGCGAACGCCAGCCACAGCGGCGACGCCAGGTAGGACATCGCTCCGGTCACGAACATCGCCCGGTGCACCGGCGCCAGGCCCGGCTCGGCGACCAGCCGCGCGTTCTGAAGATTGCCTTGGCACCAGCGGCGGTCGCGCTGGAGTTCGTCGATCAGGTGCGGTGGCGGCTGCTCGAAGCTGCCATCGATGTCGGGCACCAGCCAGACCTCGTAGCCGGCGCGGCGCATCAGCGCGGCCTCGACGAAGTCGTGCGACAGGATCGCACCCGACAGCCCGCCGGTGCCCGGCAGCGCGGCCAGGCCGCAGTGGCGCATGAAGGGCTCGACGCGCAGGATCGCGTTGTGGCCCCAGTAATGCGATTCGCCGAGCTGCCAGTAGCGCAGCCCGGCGCTGAACAGGGCCCCGGTCACGCGGCCGGCGAACTGCTGCACGCGAGCGTGCAGCGAGTCGTGGCCGCAGGCGCGCGGTGCGGTCTGCAGGATGCCGACGCGCGGCCGGGCCTCCATCAGCCGCACCATCGAGAGGATGGCATCGCCGCTCATCACGCTGTCGGCGTCGAGCACGACCATGTAGCGGTAGTCGCGGCCCCAGCGGCGGCAGAAGTCGGCCACGTTGCCGGCCTTCTTCTTGGTGCGGCGCTGGCGCCAGCGGTAGAAGACGCGGATCTCGGGTCCGCCGGCGGCCGCCGAGAAGGTGGCGGCGAGTGCCTGCCAGGCGGCTTGCTCGACCTCGCGCAGCCGGGCGTCGGAACTGTCCGACAGCAGGAAGACGTCGAACACTTCCGGTGCACCGTCGCGCCGCATCGCGGTGCGCAGCGACTCGCAGGTGGCACGCAGCCCGGCGGCGACGGTGCCGATGTCCTCGTTGCAGATCGGCATGACGATCGCGGTGCGGGCGTCGGCTGCGATCGGCTGGCCGTCGGCATCGGCCGCGTGCAGCGCATGGCGGTCGCCGCGCAGCAGGCTGCGGTAGCCCATCGCCGCGGTCACACAGCCGGCCGAGACCCAGGCGAACAGGAGCGCGAAGAGCCCCGTCTGCGCCAGCGCCCAGGCACTGCGCTCACCGGTCGGCGCCGACAGCTCGAGCACCGCGGTTGCGAGCGCCGCGCAGGCGAGTACCAGACCGAGCAGCCGGCGCCGGCGGCGCACCGCAGCGGCGCCCCAGGGCGCGCCGACGGCGGGCGCCGCGCGGGCGCCGAGCAGGGCGGTGGCGAGGCCCCGCCACGCCCCCATCCACGGGCGCGGCGTCATGCTGCCGCGGCGCGGCGGCGGGGCGGTGATCGACAGCGGCAGCAGCTCGGGCAGCCGGTCGTCGCGCTCGGGGTTCAGTTCGGAGGCAGGGCGTAGGTCCATGTTTCGGTCAGTACGTCGTTGCCGCGCCGCAGGTAGGCGCGCAGTTCCACGGGCCGGCTCGGATCGAGCCGCTGGATCTTCAGCGTCAGCCGCCAGCCGCGCGTGTGCGGCAGGCGCTCGACATTCGCTAGCAAGACGCGTGCGTTGTCGCCGGCGTTGACTTCGGCCTGCGGCGCCGCATCGTCGGGGAGGGCTTCGAGCGCCGCGCCGGCATGGTCGAGCGTGAACTGCGACTCGCCTGGCACCGGCTCGGCATGGCTGCGGCCGAAGCGTGTCTGCTCGACCCAGCCGGCCGGCGGACGCTGCCAGCCGTCACCCTGCCAGCGCATCGTATAGGCGTAGGCCAGCGGCTCGCCCGGCGCCGGCAGGCGTTCGGGCACCCAGTAGGCGGCGACGTTGTCATGGGTCTCGTCGGGCGTCGCGAACTGCAGCAGTTCGACGCGGCCCGGCCCCCAGTCGCCCTGCGGCACGATCCACACGCTCGGGCGGCGGTGGTAGTTGGCTTCCGGGTCCTCGTAGCTGGCGAAGCGGCGGTCGCGCTGCATCAGCCCGAAGCCGCGCACGCCGCGCAGCGCCAGGCTGGTGACGAAAGTGCCCGGCGGGTTCTGCAGCGGGCGCCAGAGCCATTCGCCGTCGGCGCTCTCGACCTGCAGGCCGTCGGAGTCGTGCACCTCGGGGCGGAAGTCACCCGCCGCTTGCAGCGAGGCCGGATCGTTCTCGCCGCCCAAGTACATGCTGGTCAGCGGCGCGAGGCCGAGCGTAGCGACCGGGCCGCGCAGGTAGAGCCGTGCGGCGACCTCGACCTCGGTCTGCGCGCCGGGTCGGAAGACGAAGCGGTAGGCGCCGGCGACGCGCGGGCCGTTCAGCAGCGCGTAGACGGTCAGCGTGGTCGCGCCGGGGGCCGGGCGCTCGAGCCAGAAGGCCTCGAAGGCGGGGAACTCCTCGCCGCGGCCGCCGGTGGTGTCGACGGCGATCGCGCGCGCCGACAGACCGTACTGCTGGCCGGCGCCGAGCGCGCGGAAGTAGCTCGCGCCGAGGAAGGCGACCAACTCGTCCTTGTAAGCCGGGTTGCCGAGCGCGGTGTGGACGCGAAAGCCGACCACCTCGGCCGCCGCGGCGCCGGCCACCGCGGGTGCGGCGCGGCCGTAGTCGAAGGCGCCACGTGGCAGCGCGAGCGGCCGCTCGGCGCCGTCGACGACCTCGTGCAGGCGCACCGGATGCGCGAAGCCGCGGCCGGCGTGGAAGAACTGCAGCTCGAAGGGCAGGCCCTCGGTACGCCACACCGAGGCCTGCGGGCGGAAGCGGATGTCGCGGTAATCGTCGTAGCTCAGTTCGGCGAGGCGCGGATGGCGGCTTGCAGGCGGCGCTTCATAGGGCCGCGCGGCGAGCCGGCGAGCCTGCTCGGCCACCGCGGCGAGGTCGAAGCCTGCGCGGGCAGCCAGCGGCGCGAGCAGCAGCGCGATCGTCAGGAAGGCGGTGCGGTGAATGGGCATCAAGGGCGGGGCGAGCACGGGGTTGTCGCGGTGCGGCGCGATTGTTGCCGAAAGTCCAAGTCAGAGTACGGGTGAACCCTAGCCAGTTCCACGCAGGGCTGAAACATCAGTGACCGAAGGCGCCGCCGCTAGCATCCATCCATGCCTGTGCCCGCGCTCCGCCTGTATGCCGGCCAGCGCGCCCGCGCCACGCTGGCCGAGCGGGGGCTGAGCGCCGAGGACGTTCGCGTCGTCGCCGCCGCCGCGGGCGGGCCGAAGGGGTTGGTGCTCGGACCGATCGACCGTCATGTCTTCGGCCGCTGGCTGGCGCGCTCGCCGCAGACCGTGCATCTGGTCGGCGCGTCGATCGGCGCCTGGCGCATGGCCACCGCTGCGATGCGCGACCCGCTGGCCGGCTTCGAGCGGTTGCAGCACGACTACATCCACCAGCATTACGAGCCCGAGCCCGGCCGGCGATCGCCCAGTGCCGCGGCGGTCAGCGGCGTGTTCGAGCGCACGCTGCACGACTTCTTCGCAGGCGAGGTGGAGGCCGTGCTGGCGCATCCGCGCTGGCGGCTGCACCTGGTCACCTCGCGCGGGCGCCATGTGCTGGCGCGCGAGGGCGCGCTGCGCACGCCGCTGGGCTACCTCGGCGCGCTGGCGAGCAATGCGCTGAGCCGCCGCAGCCTCGGGGCCTGGTTGGAGCGCGTGGTGTTCTCGTCGGGCGGCGAGGGGCTGCCGCTGGACCTGGGCGACCTGCGCCACCGCCGCGTCGCGCTGACGGCCGAGAACTTCCGCCCGGCGCTGCTGGCGTCCTGTTCGATCCCCTTCGTGCTGCGCGCAGTGCACGACATCCCCGGCGCGCCGCCCGGCGCCTACTGGGACGGCGGCATCACCGACTACCACCTGCACTGGAACTACGCGTCGATGACCGGCGGCGGGCTGGTGCTCTACCCGCATTTCCAGAAGGCGGTCGTGCCGGGCTGGCTCGACAAGGCCTGGAGGCACCGCCACCGCGCGACGCCCTTCCTCGACAACGTGGTCGTCCTCGCGCCCGACCCGGCCTGGGTCGCGCGGCTGCCGAACGGCAAGCTCCCCGACCGCGGCGACTTCAAGCATTACGGGCACGACCTCGGTGGCCGCGTCGCCGCCTGGAGCCGCGCGGTGGCCGAGAGCGAGCGGCTGGCCGAGGAACTGGAAATGCTGATCGCCCGCGGCCCGGGGCTGGCTGCCGAGCCTCTGTAGCGCCTGGTCACACCGTCTTTACCTGCCGGCAATCAACGCCGCCGCCGCTGCCGGCGTTGCTTGGTCAGGGCGTGATGCCCTGCCCAGGAGACCGACGATGAACCCGACCCCACATGCCTGGCGCGCCGCGAAGCTGGCGCTGCTGCTGAGCCCGGCGCTGCTCGCCGCCTGCTATGTGGTGCCGATCGCGCCACGGCCGTATCCGGTCTACCGGCAGTACCAGCCGGCGCCGCCTTACTACTACCAGGACCGGCAGTACCGGCCGGCGCCGCGCTACCGCGGTCCCTACGGCGAGGTACCGGCCGAGCAGAGTTTCGCAGCGGCGAGCGACACGCAGGACATCGCCGCCGCCGGTAGCTTCGAGGCTCACATCGCCTCGGCGAGCATCGAGCGGTAATCCTCGGCGCTGGCGCCGCGCGGATTGGTCTTGTGGCAGTGGTCGGCCAGTGCGCCGGCCACGATGCGATCGAACTGCGCGGGTGCGACGCCGAGGGCCGCCAGCCCGGCCGGCAGGCCGAGCCGGGCGTTCATCCGCGTGATCGCCGGCGCCACGTCGTCGGCCGCGGTCAGCCCCATCGCCTGCGCGAGGCGCTCGAGCCGCCGCTCGGCGCGCACGCTGTCGGCCGCGGCATTGAAGCGGATCACCGCCGGCAGGAACACCGCGTTCAGCGTGCCGTGATGCAGCCGCGGGTCGAGCCCGCCGAGGCTGTGGCTCAGGCTGTGCACGCAGCCCAGGCCCTTCTGGAAGGCGAGTGCGCCCTGCATCGATGCGCTCATCATCTGGCGGCGCGCCTCGCGGTCGCCGCCGTCGCGCGTCGCGCGCTCGATGTGCGCCCAGGCGCGCGCCAGCCCGTCGAGCGCGATGCCGTCGGCCGGTGGGTTGAAGGCGGCCGACAGGAAAGTCTCGATGCAGTGCGCGACGGCGTCCATGCCGGTCGCCGCGGTGAGCATCGGCGGCAGGCCGAGTGTCAGCTCGGGGTCGCAGATCGCTGCCCTGGGCAGCAGGTGCCAGGAGTGGAAGCCGAGCTTGCGGCCGTCGTCGACGATGACGATCGCGCCGCGCGCGACCTCGCTGCCGGTGCCGGCGGTGGTCGGCACCGCGATCAGCGGCGCGACGGCGGCGGTGATCTTGGTCGAGCCGCCTTCGATGGTGGCGTAGGTCGCGAGCGGTCCGGCGTGGGTGGCGTGGATCGCCAGCGCCTTCGCGAGGTCGATGCTCGAGCCGCCACCGACCGCGACCAGGCCGTCGGCGCGGTGCGCATCCCAGGCGGCGCGCGCGGCGCGCACCGCGGCCTCGGTGGGGTTGGACGGCGTGCCATCGAACACCGCGACCGACAGGTCCTGCAACGCGTCGAGCGCCCGCTGCAGCACGCCGGCGCTGCGCACGCCGGCGTCGGTGACGACGAGCGGCCGCGCAATGCCGATGCGCGCGCACTCGGCCGCCAGCTCGCGCACCGCGCCGAAGTCGAACTGGATCTGGGTCAGGTACTGGATCAAGGCCATGGCCGCCTCCGTGCAGCCAGTATCCTCGCGCCCGATGGACGCTGCCGAAGCCCCGCTGCATCTGCTGACGCCCGCGATGCGCGGCGTGATGGAGCGCATCCGCCGTGCCGAGCATCCGCCCTTCCACACGCTGAGCCCGAGGGCGGCGCGTGGCGCCTACACCCTCGGCGCCGAGATCCTGGACCTGCCGCGCGCGCCGCTGCCGCGCGTCGAGGACCTGAGCGTGCCGGCGCGCGACGGCCACGCGCTGCCGGCGCGGCTGTACGCGCCCGACGGCGGCCGCCTGCCCGTGCTGCTGTACCTGCACGGCGGCGGCTTCACGATCGGCGGGATCGAGACGCACGACAGCCTGTGCCGCCAGCTCGCGCTGAAGAGCGGCGCGGCGGTGATGTCGCTCGACTACCGCCTCGCGCCCGAGCACCGCTTCCCGACCGCGGTGGACGACGCCTGGGACGCGCTGCAGTGGCTGGCAAGCGATGCGACGCTGGGCCTCGATACGGCGCGGCTGGCGGTCGGCGGCGACAGTGCCGGCGGCACGCTCGCCGCCGTCAGCGCGCTGCAGGCGCGCGACGCCGGCCTGCCGCTGGCGCTGCAGCTGCTGATCTACCCGGGCACCGCGGCGCGCGCCGACAGCGCGTCGCACGCGCGCTTCCGCCACGGCCCGCTGCTCGACAAGGCGACGATCGACTGGTTCTTCGGCCACTACATCCCGGCCGAGCAGCGCGCCGACTGGCGCTTCGCGCCGCTCGAGGCGCCGGACCACGAGGGCCTCGCGCCGGCGTGGATCGGCCTGGCCGAATGCGATCCGCTGGTCGACGAGGGCATCGCCTACGGCGACGCGCTGCGCGCGGCGGGCGTCGCGGTGGCGCTGGAGATCTGGCGCGGCGTGGTGCACGACTTCGTCAAGATGGGGCGCGCCGTGCCCGAGGGGCGGCAGGCCCAGGCGGCCGCGGCTGCGGCGCTGAAGGCGGCCTTGTTCGCATGACGTCGAGCCGCGTCGGTTTTCGCCATGTAGAACGCCTGCGGGTGCGCTGGGCCGAGGTCGACGCGCAGCGCATCGTCTTCAACGGCCATTACCTGACCTACCTCGACACGGCGGTGGCGGGCTGGTGGCGCGCGATGGCGCTGCCCTACGAGGCGACGCTGGCGCGCTTCGGCGGCGACCTCTACGTGAAGAAGGCGACGCTCGAGTACCACGCCTCGGCACGCTACGACGAGCCGCTGGACCTCGGCATCCGCTGCGAGCGCCTCGGCCGCAGCTCGATGGCGCTGCGCGGCGCGGTCTGGCGCGGCGAGGCGCTGCTGGTCGAGGGCGAACTGCTCTATGTCTTCGCCGACCCGGCGACGCAGACCTCGAAACCGCTGCCCGACGCGCTGCGCGTCTTGCTGGAAGGCTACGAGGCCGGCGAGCCCGTGCTGGCCGTGGCCTGCGGCGACTGGGCCGCGCTTGGCGCCGACGCGAGTGCGTTGCGCGAGACCGTCTTCGTGCAGGAGCAGGGCCTGCCGGCGGCGGTGGTGTGGGACGACGCCGATGCCGGCGCGCTGCATGCGGTCGCGCGCAACCGGCTCGGGCTGCCGGTGGCGGCGGCTCGCCTCGTCACCGTGGCGCCCGGCATCGCCAAGCTCGGCCGCATGGCCGCCAGCCCGTTGCTGCGCGGTGCCGGTGCCGGCCGCGCGGTGCTCGACGCGCTGCTGGCCGCGGCCCGCGGACGCGGCGACCGCGAGGTGGTGCTGCACGCGCAGGCCTCGGCGATCGGCTTCTATGCGCGCCACGGTTTCGCCGAGCGCGGCGCACGGTTTCACGAGGCCGGCATCGAACATCTGGAGATGTTCCGTTCGCCCTGACGCTTAGACTGATGCCATGAGTTCCGCCCGCGATGCGCTGCTGCGCAAGTTCGCCGCCGACCTCGGCCTTGATCCGGGCGAGGAGATCGTCGCGATTCCCCAGTACGAGCCGGCCGTCGAGCACGAGGGCCAGCTCTTCGTCAGCGGCCAGATTCCGCGACGGCGCGGCCCCGAGGTGGCGGTGGTCGGCCGCGTCGGCGCCGAGGTCGACCTCGACGGCGGCCGTGGCGCCGCGCGGCTGTGCGTCGTGCGCGCGCTGATGGCGGCGCGCCAGCAGGCCGGCACGCTCGACCGCGTGCGGCGCGTGCTGCGCATGAACGTCTACGTGCGCGCGGCGCCCGACTTTGCCGCGCTCAGCGAGGTGGCCGACGCGGCCTCGGAGATCGTGCACGCGGTCTTCAAGCCCGACGGGAGCCATACGCGCACGACGGTCGGTGTCTTCCAGCTGCCGAAGAACGCCGCGGTCGAGCTCGATCTGCTGCTGGCGCTCGGCGCGCCGGACCTCAGCTACAGCACGTTCTGACGCTGGCGGTCAGCCGCCGGCGAGCGCCTCGCTCAGCTCGAGCCAGCGCTCCTCCAGCGCTTCGACCTCGTCGGTGCGCAGCTTCAGGCGGCGGCCGAGCTCGGCACGCTCGGCGGCCGGGAGGTCGGCGCGGCCGAGTTGTTCGGCCAGCGCATCGCGCTCGGCGGTCGCCTCGGCCATGCGCTCCTCGGTGCGGGCGAGCTCCTGACGCATGGGCTTGAGTTGCTCGGCGGTGAGCTGCCGGCCTTGCGCCGCGCTGCGCCGCTCCTCGCGCGGCACCGGCGGGGCGGCAGCGGCGCGCTGCGCCTGGGCCAGCTCGCGCGCCTGCTCGCGGGCGTTGTCGAGCAGCCACTTCTGGTAGTCGTCGAGGTCGCCGTCGAACTCGCGCACGCCGCCGCTCGTGACCAGCCAGAACTCGTCGCAGACCTCGCGCAGCAGCGCGCGGTCGTGGCTGACCAGCATCACCGTGCCGTCGAACTCGTTGAGCGCCATCGACAGCGCCTCGCGCGTCGTCAGGTCGAGGTGGTTGGTCGGCTCGTCGAGCAGCAGCAGGTTGGGGCGCTGCCAGACGATGGTCGCGAGCACCAGCCGCGCCTTCTCGCCGCCCGACAGCGTGCCGACCGCCTGGTGGACCATGTCGCCGGCGAAGCGGAACTGGCCGAGGAAGTTCCGGAGCTCCTGCTCGCGCGCCTGCGGGCTGACCTCCTTGGCGAGCCGCACCATGTGCTCGAGCGGGCTCGATTCGGGCGTCAGCAGGTCCATCTCCTGCTGCGCGAAGTAGCCGATCGCCAGGCCCTTGCCCTCGGTGACGCTGCCGCCCAGCGCCGGCAGCGTGCGCGCCAGCGTCTTCACGAGCGTGGACTTGCCCTGGCCGTTGGCGCCGAGGATGCCGATGCGCTGGCCGGGCTGGACCGAGCGGGTGACGTTGCGCACGATCGTGACCGGTTCGCCGCCGTCGGGCCGCGCGTAGCCACAGGAAACGTCGCGCATCACCAGCATCGGGTTCGGCAGGTTGCCCGGCTCCCTGAACTCGAAGCTGAAGTCGGCCGAGGTCAGCACCGGCGCGATCTTCTCCATCCGTTCGAGCGCCTTGACGCGGCTCTGGGCCTGCTTGGCCTTGCTGGCCTTGGCCTTGAAGCGGTCGATGAAGCGCTGCAACTGCGCCACCTTGTCCTGCTGGCGGCTGAAGGCGGCCTGCTGCTGGTTCATCCGCTCGGCGCGCATCAGCTCGAAGCTGCTGTAGTTGCCGCCGTAGCGGACCAGCCGTCCTTCATCGAGGTGGACCGTGACCTTGGTGATCGCGTCGAGGAACTCGCGGTCGTGGCTGATCACCAGCATCGTGCCCTCGTAGCGCTGCAGCCAGGCTTCGAGCCAGACCAGCGCGTCGAGGTCGAGGTGGTTGGTCGGCTCGTCGAGCAGCAGCAGGTCGCTCGGGCACATCAGCGCGCGGGCGAGCTGCAGCCGCATGCGCCAGCCGCCCGAGAAGCTGTTGACCGGCGCGTCGAGCTGGCTGACCTTGAAGCCCAGGCCCAGCATCAGCGCCTGGGCGCGCGGGCGGGCGTCGTAGGCGCCGGCCTCGGCGAGTTCGGCATGGGCGTCGCCGATCGCGTGGCCGTCGTCGCCGGCCTCGGCCTCGGCGACCGCGGCCTGCGCCGCCATCAGCCGCGTGTCGCCTTCGAGCACGAAGTCGGTCGCGCCCTGGTCGGTCTCGGGCATGTGCTGGGCGACCTCGGCGAGGCGCCAGCGCGGCGGCATCGAGAAGTCGCCGCTGTCGGCGTGCAGCCGGCCGGTCAGCAGCGCGAAGAGGGAGGACTTGCCGGCGCCGTTGCGGCCGACCAGGCTGGCCTTTTCGCCGGGGTTCAGCGTCAGGTCGCAGGACTGCAGCACGACCTTGGGGCCGCGGCGGAGGGTCAGATTCTTGAGGACGATCATCGGAGTGTCAGCAGGGCCTCGCGGGTGAGCAGCAAGACCTGGTCCTCGCCGGCGCTGGTATCCAGCCAGACGGCGTCGAGGGTGGGAAAGGCGGCGTCGAAATGGGCGCGCTCGTGGCCGATCTCGAGCACGAGGACGGCGTCCGCGCTCATGCAGGCCGGCGCATCGCGCAGCAGGGCGCGGACGAAGTCCATGCCGTCGACACCGCCGGCCAGCGCAAGCGCCGGCTCGGCACGGAACTCGGCCGGCAGCGCAGCCATCGAGTCGGCGTTGACATAGGGCGGGTTGCACAGGATCAGGTCGTAGGGGCCACGGACGGCGCCCAGGCCATCGGACTTCAGCGGCGTGATGCGCCGCTGCAGGCCATGCCGTTCGACGTTGATCCGCGCCACCGCCAGCGCATCGTCCGACAGGTCGGCCGCGTCGACCTCGACCTCGGGCCAGGCCAGCGCGGCCAGCACCGCGAGGCTGCCGTTGCCGGTGCAGAGATCCAGCACGCGGCGGGTGCGGTCGGACAGCCAGGCGTCGATCGTGCCGTCGGCCAGCGGCTCGGCGATCAGCGAGCGCGGGATGATGACGCGCTCGTCGACGTAGAAGGGCACCCCCTGCAGCCAGGCCTCGCCGGTCAGGTAGGCGGCCGGTTGGCGCGTCGCGATGCGGCGGTCGATCAGCGCCGCGGCCTTGGCGGCCTCTTCGGCCGACACCGGGCGGTCGGCCTGACCGTCGAGGGCGTCGAGCGGCAGCCCGAGTGCCCATTGCACCAGCCAGGCCGCCTCGTCGAAGGCATTGGTCGTGCCCTGCCCAAACGAAACGCCCGCTTGGTCCAAGCGGGCGCTTTCGCGGTCGACCAGCTCGATGAGCGTCATCGCAGCCATCGTTCGAGCACGCCCTGGTAGATGTCGGCGAGCGGCGCGATGTCGGCCACCGCCACGTTCTCGTCGATCTGGTGGATCGTCGCGTTGACCGGGCCGCATTCGACGACCTGCGGGCAGATCGTCGCGATGAAACGGCCGTCCGAGGTGCCGCCGGTGGTCGACAGCTCGGGCCGCCGGCCGGTCGCCGCGTCGATGGCGTCCGACAGCGCCGCCGTCAGGTCGCCGGGCTCGGTCAGGAAGGGGCGGCCGCCCAAGGTCCAGTCGAGCCGGTACTCGACGCCGTGGCGCTGCAGCACCGCTTCGAGGCGTTGCTGCAGCGACTCGGGCGTCGACGCGGTCGAGAAACGGAAGTTGAAGTCGACCACCGCCTCGCCGGGGATCACGTTGCTCGCGCCGGTGCCGGCGTGCAGGTTCGAGACCTGCCAGCTGGTCGGCGGGAAATGCGCGTTGCCCTGGTCCCAGACCATCGCGGCGAGCTCGGCCAGCGCCGGCGCCAGCGTGTGGATCGGGTTCTTCGCGAGCTGCGGGTAGGCGATGTGGCCCTGCACGCCGATCACCGTCAGCCGGCCCGACAGCGAGCCGCGCCGGCCGTTCTTGACCATGTCGCCGACCGCGTGCACCGAGGTGGGCTCACCGACGATGCAGGCGTCGAGCCGTTCGCCCTGTTCGCGCAGCCAGCGCACGACCTGCGTGGTGCCGTCGACCGCCGGGCCTTCCTCGTCGCTGGTGATCAGGAAGCCGATCGAGCCGGCGTGATCGGGCCGCGCAGCGACATAGCGCTCGGCGGCCACCACCATGCAGGCGATCGAGGTCTTCATGTCCGCCGTGCCGCGGCCGTAGAGGCGGCCGTCGCGGTGGGTCGGCACGAAGGGCTCGCTGGACCAGCGCTCGACGGGGCCGGTCGGCACGACGTCGGTGTGGCCGGCGAAGGTGAGCAGGCGGCCGCCGCGCCCGGCCGTGCCGCGCCGGACGGCCCAGAGGTTGGCGACGCGGAAGTCGTCCGGCCCGCTGTCGATGCGCCGGCACTCGAAGCCGATCGCGGCGAGCCGCTCGGCGATCAGGTCCTGGCAGCCCGCGTCCTCGGGCGTGACCGAGCGGCGGGCGACCAGCTGCTCGGTCAGCGCGAGGGCGGGGTGGGTCATCGGGTCACAGGCGCCCGAAGTTCGTGCGCCGGTCCTCGTTGCGCACCTCGAGCGTGATCTCGGTGAACGACGGGCCTTCGTCCTTCTCTTCCTTCTTGGGCGGCAGCTTGGACGTGCCGGGGGCATCGTTCTGCAGGCGCCACATCAGGTTGGTCGGCGAGTCGGCGAAGGCCAGGCCCTCGTCGCGCGTGATCGTGCCGTCGTTGATCAGGCGCGCGAGCTCGTGCTCGAAGGACTGCGAGCCCTCGGCGAGCGACTGTTCCATCGCCTCCTTGACCTGGGCGAACTCGCCCTGCGCGATCAGGTCACCGATCAGCTTGGTGTTCAGCAGCACCTCGACGGCCGGCACGCGGCTGCCGGCAGTGGTGCGCACCAGGCGCTGCGAGACCACGGCCTTGAGCGCCGATGACAGGTCGTTGAGCAGCGCCGGCCGCGCCTCGGGCGTGTAGAAGCTCAGGATGCGGCCAAGCGCGTGGTAGGAGTTGTTGGCATGCAGCGTCGAGACGACCAGGTGGCCCGACAGCGCGTAGGAGATCGCCATCGTCATCGTCTCGCGGTCGCGGATCTCGCCGATCAGGATCACGTCGGGCGCCTGGCGCAGCGCGTTCTTGAGGCCGATCTGCAGGCTCTGCACGTCACGGCCGACCTCGCGCTGGTTGACGATCGACTTCTTGTTGCTGAACAGGAACTCGATCGGATCCTCGATCGTGAGGATGTGCCCGGCCATCTGCTTGTTGCGATGCTCCAGCATCGCAGCGAGCGTCGTGCTCTTGCCGGTGCCGGTGGCACCGGCCAGGATGATCAGGCCGCGCTTCTCGAGGATCAGCGTGTTCAGGATCGGCGGCAGCTTCAGCGAGTCGAGCGTCGGGATCTCCACCGGGATGCAGCGGAACACCGCCGCGAGCGAACCCCGCTGGCGGAAGGCGCTGAGGCGGAAGCTGCCGACGCCGGGCATGCCGATGCCCATGTTCAGTTCGCCGATCTCGTCGAGCTCCTCCAGCTGGCCCGGCGTCAGCAACTCGGCCAGCAGCTGGCGCGGCTGCTCGGGCGTCAGCGACTGGTCCGACAGCTGCAGCATCTGGCCGTTGATCTTGATCTGGATCGGCGCGTGGGAGGTCAGGTAGACGTCCGAGGCCTTCTTGTCGGCCATCAGCCGCAGCACCCGCTCCATGTTTCCGCTCATCGCGATCCTCCGCAGGTGTGGCCGCCGGCTCAGGCGCGCAGCAGCTCGTTGATGCTGGTCTTGGCGCGGGTCTGCGCGTCGACCTTCTTGACGATCACCGCACAGTACAACGAGTACTTGCCGTCCGCCGAGGGCAAATTCCCGGAAACCACCACCGAGCCGGCCGGGATGCGGCCGTAGCTGACCTCGCCGGTGGCGCGGTCGTAGATCTTGGTGCTCTGGCCGATGTAGACGCCCATCGAGATGACCGAGTTCTCCTCGACGATCACGCCCTCGACAACCTCCGAGCGCGCGCCGATGAAGCAGTTGTCCTCGATGATGGTCGGGTTGGCCTGCAGCGGCTCGAGCACGCCGCCGATGCCGACGCCGCCCGACAGGTGCACGTTCTTGCCGATCTGCGCGCAGGAGCCCACCGTGGCCCAGGTGTCGACCATGGTGTTCTCGTCGACATAGGCGCCGATGTTCACGTAGCTGGGCATCAGCACCGCGCCCTTGGCGATGTAGCTGCCGCGCCGCGCGACCGCCGGCGGCACGACGCGCACGCCCGTGGCGCGCATCGCGTCCTCGTCGAGGTGGGCGAACTTGGTGCCGACCTTGTCGTAGAAGCCCAGGTCGCCGGCGCGCGAGATGCGGTTGTCGTTGAGGCGGAAGCTCAGCAGCACCGCCTTCTTGACCCATTGGTTGACCTGCCAGTCGCCGACGCCGCGGCGCTCGGCCACGCGCAGGCGGCCGGTGTTGAGCAGCGAGATCACCTCCTCGACCGACTGGCGCAGCTCGGGGGCGTTGGTCGGCGTGAGGCTGGCGCGGGCTTCCCACGCGGCGTCGATGGTCTGCTGGAGGGCTTCGTAGGACATGGGATTCAGCGGGAGGTGATGAAGGAGGCGATGCGCCGTGCGGCCTCGACGCATTCGTCGACGCCGGCCACCAGCGCCATGCGCACGCGGCCGGCGCCGGGGTTGGCGCCGTGCGCGTCGCGCGCGAGGTAGCTGCCCGGCAGCACGGTCACATTGTATTGAGCGAGCAGCTCCCGGGCGAAGGCGGTGTCGGAGCCGCCGCAGACGGCCGGCGGCACCCGCGCCCACAGGTAGAAGCCGGCGTCGGGCAGGGCGACCTCCATCACCGCGGCGAGCACCGGCGTGACGCGCGCGAACTTCTCGCGGTACAGCGCCCGGTTGGCCTCGACATGGGCCTCGTCGTTCCAGGCGGCGACGCTGGCGCGCTGCACCGCCGGGCCGAGCGCGGCACCGTGGTAGGTGCGGTAGAGCAGGAAGGCCTTCAGCAGCGCCGCGTCGCCGGCCACGAAGCCCGAGCGCAGCCCCGGAACGTTGCTGCGCTTGGACAGGCTGGTGAAGGCGATCAGGCGGCGGAAGTCGTCGCGGCCCAGCGCCTTCGCGGCCTGCAGGCCGCCGAGCGGCGGCGTGTCGCCGAACCAGATCTCGGAATAGCACTCGTCGGACGCGATCACGAAGCCGTGGCGGTCCGACAGCTCGAACAGCTGCCGCCACTCGTCCAGCCCCATCACCGCGCCGGTGGGGTTGCCCGGCGAGCAGACGTACAGCAGCTGCACGCGCGCCCAGTCGGCGCTGCCGATCGTCGACCAGTCGATCGCGAAGTTGCGCGCTGCGTCGCTGTTGGCGTAGATCGCCTCGGCGCCGGCCAGCAGCGCCGCGCCCTCGTAGATCTGATAGAAGGGATTGGGACAGGCCACCGCCGCGCCGGGCCGCGAGGCGTCGACGACGGTCTGCGCGATCGCGAACAGCGCCTCGCGCGAGCCGTTGACCGGCAGCACCTGCGTTGCCGGATCGAGCGCGAGCCCGTAGCGCCGCTGCGCCCAGGCCGCGCAGGCCTCGCGCAGCGCCGGCTCGCCGGCCGTTGCCGGGTAGTTCGCCAGCCCGTCGAGCCCGGCGACCAGCGCCTCCTTGATGAAGGCCGGCGTCGGGTGCCTGGGCTCGCCGATGCCCAGGCTGATCGGGGGGAAGGCGGGGTTCGGCGTGACGCCGCGGGTCAGTTCGCGCAGCCGCTCGAAGGGGTAGGGCTGCAGGCGCGTCAGCAGAGGGTTCATCGCGAGGGATTATCCCGGAGCGACCCCGCACAATCGTCGCCCGGGAGGTCTCCAATGAAGCTGTTCACGCTGCCGCGCGCGATCGTTGCGCTGGCGCTCGCGCTGCCGCTGGCCGCGTTCGCCCAGGCGCGCTACGACTACGCCACCACGCCGACCCTGCTGCCGAAGGCCGTGCGGCCGCTGCACGTCGACCTCGCGCTCGACCTCGACCCGGCGCGCGACGACTTCGACGGCCGGGCAGCGATCACGCTGCGCGTCGACGAAGCCCAGCCGGCCATCGTGCTGCACGCCGAGCAGCTGGACGCGCGCCAGGCCCGCCTCGGCGGCCGCGCGCTCACGGTCCGCGCCGACGCCGAGCGCAACACCTGGACGCTGACGCCCGAGGACGGCCTGCCGGTCGCCGCCGGCGAGCACCGGCTCGAGATCGCCTACCGCGGCCGCATCGCGACCAGCGGCGAGGGGCTGTTCCGCGTCGAGCACCGCGTCGGTGGCCGCCCCGAGCGCATGCTCGCGACCCAGCTCGAGGCGATCTCGGCGCGCCGCGTGCTGCCGCTGTTCGACGAGCCGGTGTTCCGCAGCTCGTTCGCGCTGACCGTGCGCGCGCCGTCCGGCTACGAGGTGCTGTCGAACACGCCGCGAACGGCGAGCCGCCGCGTCGGCGACGCCGTCGAGCACCGTTTCGCGCGCACGCCGGCGATGCCGAGCTATCTGCTGGCGGTCGCGGTCGGGCGCTTCGAGCGGCTCGAGGGCCGCAGCGGCCGCGTGCCGCTGGCGATCGTCTTCCCGCCGGGCAAGCGCGAGCAGGCGCGCTTCGCGATGGCCGCGACCCGGCAGCTGCTGCCCTATTTCGAGCATTACTTCGGCCAGCCCTATGCGCTGCCCAAGCTCGACCAGCTCGCCGTGCCCGGCACGCGCCAGGGCGCGATGGAGGACTGGGGGCTGATCAGCTATGTCGAGGACCTGCTGCTCTACGACCCGGCCACCAGCCAGCCCTGGCAGCGCCAGCTGGTGTTCGAGATCGTCGCCCACGAGATCGCGCACCAGTGGTTCGGCAACCTGGTGTCGGTCGCGTCGTGGAACGAGATCTGGCTCAACGAGGCCTTCGCCACCTGGATGCAGAACAAGGCCACCGAGCACTTCCACCCCGAGTGGCAGAACGCGCTGCAGACGCGCCGCTCGCTCGACGCGACGATGGACCGCGACGCGACCGCGGCCACCCGCGCGATCCGCTCCGGCCCGGTCGGCGAGGCCAGCGTGTTCGCGGTGTTCGACAACATCACCTACGACAAGGGTGGCGCGGTGTTGACGATGCTCGAGCAATGGGTCGGCGCCGACACCCTGAGGCGCGGGCTGCGCGGCTACATGGCCGAGCGCCGCATGCAGCCGGCCACCGCCGGCGACCTGTGGAGCCACATCGGCCGCGCCGCCGGTCGGCCGGTCGCCGACGTGGCGGGGAGCTGGACCGACCAGCCGGGGCTGCCGCTGGTCGGCGTCAGCGCGCGCTGCGAGGGCGGCGCGACCCAGGTCACGCTGACGCAGAGCCGCTTCACGCTCGGCGAGGCGCTGCCGCCGGCGCAGTGGCGCATCCCGGTGCGGCTGGCGCGCGGCGGCGAGCGTCATACCGTGCTGCTCGACGGCCCCGAGGCCCGTCTGCGGTTGCCCGGCTGCGACGACCGGCCGCTGCTGGCCAACGCCGGCGGCCTGGGCTATTACCGCGTCGATCACGACGCGCTTCTGCGCGAGCGCCTGCACCGCGCGCTGCCGCGGCTGCCGGCCGCCGACCGCGCGGCGCTGCTGTCCGACAGCTATGCGCTGGCGCGCGCCGGACAGCGGACCATGGCCGAGCACTTCGCGCTGCTGGCCGCGCTGCCGGCGGTGCAGGGCGAGGGCCGTGCGCCGCTGTACGCGCAGGCGCTCGGGCAGTTCACGCTGCTCGACGAGGCGCTCGAAGGCACCGCCTCGCAGCCGGCGCTGCGCGAGGCGGCGAGGGCACTGTTTTCGCCCGAACTGGCGCGGCTCGGCTGGCAGCCGGCGGCGGGCGAGTCGAGCGAACTGCAGACGCTGCGCGGCCGGCTGATCGCGGCGCTGGCGCGCTGGGGCGACGGCGCGGTGCTCGCCGAGGCACGCCAGCGCTTCGGCGCGGCGCTCGAACGCCAGGGCCTCGCGCCGTCGCTGCGCGGTCCGGTGCTGCGTGCGGTCGGCTCGCAGGCGCGCGCGGACGAGTTCGACGCCCTGCTCGCTGCGCTGCGCGCCGCCGACAGCGAGGAAGAACGCCATCGCCTTGTCGCCGCGCTGTCCGCGACGCGCGACGCGGCGCTGGCGCGCCGGCTGCTCGACGAATCGCTGGCCGGCCGGGTGCCGGCCGATGTGGCAGTGCGGCTGCCCGGCGACGTGGGCGAGCACCCGGCGTTCGCGGCGATGGCCTACGAGTTCGTCATCGCCCACTGGGGGCCGCTGGCCGCGCTGGCCGGCGACGGCGTGTTCGGCGGGCGCAACTGGCTGCTGCCGCAGGCCGCGTCGGGCTCCAGCGACCCCGATCTGGCGCGCCGCCTCGCGATCGACCAGCGCCGGCTGGCCGGCGAGGCCGGACTGCCGGCCGCCGAGCGCGTCGGCGGCCGGATCGGCAGCCGCGCGCGGCTGCGCGAGCGCGAGGCGGATTCGCTCGGCCCGGCGCTGGCCGGCTGGAAACCGTGGGCGCAGCGGGCCGCGCCGCCGCTCACGCCGCGTCGCTGAGGCCGACCAGCAGCTCGTCGTCCAGCCACTGGCGCAGGCAGGCGCCGATCTGCACGGCGGCCTCGGCGTCCTCGCCGGCGGCTTGTTCGCAGGCGGTGGCAAAGCGCTCGCCGGCCAGCAACGCGCCGAGCAGCGCGGCCTCGACCGGCCGCAGCGAGCGGAAGTGCGGCTGCAGCCCCTTGCGCCACACCAGCCAGGTGACCGGCGGCTCGCTGCGCTGCAGGGGCGGCGGCTCGGCATCGTCGTCGTAGGCCTGCCAGACCGCCACGCTGTTGTGCTCGAACACCAGCAGCCGCGCGGTCGGGTGCAGCCGCAAGCCCAGCGTGGCCCAGGCCTCGGGCGCGACGGCGGCCAGCGCCGCGGCCGACAGCGGGTCGGCATCGGGGCCGTCGAAGGTGTCGCGCAGCGCCCAGTCGAGCCGCGCCAGCTCGGCCACCGCCGGCTCGTTCGGCAGCCAGCCGGCCAGCGCGTCGGCGAAGCCCTCGCCGTAGCCGCGCAGGCTGCGCACCGTCGGCGCCCGGGCGTCGATGTAGCGCAGCGCGCCGCGCTCGAAGCGCTCCTCGCCGAGGCACAGACGCGTCTTCTCGTAGGAATCGGCCAGCGTCTCGGCCAGCCGCAGCCGGTAGGCGTTGGCATAGATGCCGAGGCGCTGCGCGGCATGCTCGGCGCCGCCGTCGACCAGGGCGCCGGCGTCGGTCAGGCCCAGCACATGCTGCTGGAACAGCGCCTGGGCATCGAGCAGCGTGGCGTTCATGCAGCCATGCGCAGGCGGGCCGACGCGGCCCGCGCGCTCAGCGCACGCGCATGGTCGAGCTCGTCGATCAGTTCGGCCAGCGGCGGGATGCGGTCGTCGCGCTCGATCATCGTCGCGACCGGGCCGCAGCGCTCGATCGCGGCCTCGTAGAGCGACCACACCGCGTCGGCGACCGGGTGGTCGTGGGTGTCGATGATGTGGTCGCCGTGGTCCGAATGGCCGGCCAGGTGGATCTGCTGCACGCGGTCGGCCGGGATGCCGGCCAGGAAGTCGTGCGGGTCATGGCCGTGGTTCACGCTGCTGACGTGGATGTTGTTCACGTCCAGCAGCAGCCGGCAGCCGGTGCGGCGGCAGACCTCGGTGATGAAGTCCCACTCGGGCATCGCCGAGGCGCGGAACTCGACATAGCTCGACACGTTCTCGAGCACCAGCGGGCGCTTCAGCAGTTCCTGCGCGCGGTGGACGTTGCGCGTCACGACGTCCAGCGCCTCCTCGGTGTAGGGCAGCGGGTAGAGGTCGTGCAGCACGCGGCCGTGCACGCCGGTCCAACAGAGGTGGTCGGAGATCCACAGCGGCTGCACGCGGTCGGCCAGCGCCGACAACGACCGCAGGTAATCCTCGTCCACGCCGTCGGCAGCGCCGATCGACAGCGCGACGCCATGCATCACGACCGGATAGTCGGCACGGATGCGGTCCAGCATCACCAGCGGCTTGCCGCCGGGCACCAGGTAGTTGTCCGACAGCAGCTCGAGCCAGTCGATGCGCTGCGGGCCGGCCAGGAAGTCGGGGTAGTGCGCGGTGCGCAGCCCCAGCCCGAAACCGGGCGAGGGCTGCACCGCCGCCGGTGCGGCGGTCATCGTCCGGTCAGACGTCGCCGATCGTGCCGCCGGCCTTCAGGCACTCGCCGGCGGCCATGCCCTTGAAGCCATGGCCCTTGCAGGCGTTCTGGCCCTTGCAGCTGTTCTCGCTGGTCTTGCAGTCGCTGTTGCCCTTGCAGCTGTGCACGCCGTAGCAGTGCACCTTGTCGCTGGCGGCGATCGCCTTGCCGCTGCTGCCCTTGGGCGGCTCCGCGGCGAAGGCGGCGGCGCTGAGGGCCAGCATGGCGGCGGCGGTGGCGAGCTGAGCGCCCTTGGTGACGATGGTCATGAAGAAACTCCTTGCGGGGGTGGTGAAAGGCCGTGAACGGCATCCCTGAGCGGACCGTGCAGACCTGAGGAGGTCTTACGCACGACCATGTGTCGCGGATGCCGCGCGGCGCTTACAGGCGCCGGCGGACCTTCATGCAAGGACTAACCCGTGGATCGGCTCAACGCGGCAGGCCATCCTCGTGCGCGTGCTGCGGCAACGTGACCGCCGGCGCGGGCTTCCAGCCCTTCTTGCGGTGCTCGGCCACCACCGTCGTGTAGATGCCGCCGCGCACGTTCCACTTGGCGGTGATGCGCGCATAGCGCGGCGACGTGGTCGCGACGAGCTTGCCGAGGATGTCGTTCGTCACCTTCTCGTGGAAGGCACCCTCGTCGCGGAAGCTCCACATGAACATCTTCAGGCTCTTCAGCTCGACGCACCAGCGGTCGGCGACCATGTCGATCGTGAAGTGCGCAAAGTCCGGCTGGCCGGTCAGCGGGCACAGGCAGGTGAACTCCGGGATCTGGAACTGGATGACATAGTCGCGCTCCGGCGCCGGGTTGGGGAAGGCGTGCAGTTCCTTGCTCGGCGCAGTCGGCGGGTTCGGAGGCATCGGGCGCTGCTTCGGCGCGGCTTTCGGGCTGGGCTTGGCCATGGTCTGGGCGCCGGTGCCGCGGGGCGGAAGCCGACGTTTGCTTGCAGTTCGAAGAGGGGTCCCGATGCTATCATTCGAGCCACTCTCAGGCCGGCGGTGACGCCGGTTTTTCGTTATACAACAATGAGATAGCGTTTATTCTTCAGGTATAACTTGAAGAACCGGCGCGTCCCCTGCGATGCGACTCACCTCGATCAAGCTGTCCGGCTTCAAGTCCTTCGCCGAGCCGACCACCTTCCAGCTGCCGGGCAAGCTCGTCGGCGTCGTCGGGCCCAATGGTTGCGGCAAATCCAACATCATGGATGCCGTGCGCTGGGTGCTCGGCGAGAGCAAGGCCTCCGAGCTGCGCGGCGAGTCGATGCAGGACGTGATCTTCAACGGCTCGGGCAACCGCAAGCCGGCCAGCCGCGCCAGCGTCGAGCTGGTGTTCGACAACCAGGACGCGCGCGCCGGCGGCGCCTGGAACCAGTTCACCGAGATCGCGGTGAAGCGCGTGCTGACGCGCGACGGCACCTCCAGCTACTACATCAACAACCAGCCGGTGCGCCGGCGCGACGTGCAGGACGTCTTCCTCGGCACCGGCCTCGGGCCGCGCGCCTACGCGATCATCGGCCAGGGCACGATCAGCCGGATCATCGAGAGCAAGCCCGAGGAGCTGCGGCTTTTCCTTGAGGAGGCCGCCGGCGTCTCCAAGTACAAGGAGCGCCGCCGCGAGACCGAGAACCGGCTCAAGGACACGCGCGAGAACCTGCAGCGCGTCGACGACATCCTGCGCGAGCTCAACGCCAACCTCGACAAGCTCGAGAAGCAGGCCGAGGTCGCCGCCCAGTACCGCAGCCTGCAGGACGCCGGCACGACCAAGCTGCACCAGCTGTGGTTCCTGAAGCACCGCGACGCCTCCGCCGAGGAGGCGCGCGTCAAGCAGGCCGTGCTGGACGCGACCAACGCGCTCGAATCGCGGCTCGCCGAGCTGCGCCATGTCGAGGCCGAGCTGGAGACGGTGCGCCAGTCGCACTACGCCGCCAGCGACGCGCTGCACACCGCGCAGGGCTCGCTGGCCGAGGCCGCGCTCGAAGTCAGCCGGCTCGAGGAGCGCATCCGCTACGTCGTCGAAGGCCGCCAGCGCGTCGAGCAGCGTCTGGCCGAGCTGGTGGGGCAGAACGCGAACTGGGACGAGCGCCGCCGGCAGGCCGCCGCCGAGCTCGACGAGATCGCCGCGCAGATCGCGATGGCCGACGAGCAGGCCGAGGTGCTCGCCGCCCAGGCCGAGGAACAGGCCGGGTCGCTGCCGACCATCGAGGACGCCGTGCGCGCCGCCCAGGCGCGCAGCAACGAGCAGCGCGGCAAGGCTGCCGAGGTGCAGCAGCAGATCCAGCTGCTGGCGGTCGAGTCGCGCAACGTCGAGGAGCAGTCGCGCGCCCTGAACCAGCGCCGCGAGCGCCTGGCCGGCGAGCGTCAGGGCCTGGACGCGCCCGACGAGGCGAAGCTGCTCGCGCTGCGCGCGCAGTTCGCCGCCGCCGAGGAGGCCCAGGCCGTGGCCGATGCGCGCGCCGAGGAGCTGACCGCCGCGGTGCCGGCGCTCGACGACGAGCGCCGCGGCCAGCAGGAACGCCTGAACGCCGAAGCCGCCAGGCAGGCCGACCTGAGCGCGCGGCTGGACGCGCTGCGCGCGCTGCAGGAGAAGGTGCAGACCGAGGGCAAGTTGAAGCCCTGGCTCGCCAAGCATGGCCTCGACGGCCTGGCCGGGCTGTGGACCAAGCTGCACATCGAGTCCGGCTGGGAGACCGCGCTGGAGGCGGCGCTGCGCGAGCGCATCAATGCGCTGGCGGTGGGCCGCATGGAAACGACGCGCGCCTTCGAGAGCGACCCGCCGCCCGCCAAGCTGGCCTTCTACACGCCGCCGTCGGCCGCGATCGCCAACACCCACGCGACGCTGCCGCGGCTGTCGGACCTGCTGCGCCTGAACGATGCCGGCCTGCAGGCGCTGCTGAACGACTGGCTCGAAGGCGTCTACACCGCGCCCTCGCTCGACGAGGCGCTGGCCCACCGCACCAGGCTGACCCACGGCGAGGTCATCATGACCCGCGCCGGCCATGCCGTCTCGCAGTTCGCGGTCGCCTTCTACGCCCCCGATTCCGAGCAGGCCGGCATGCTGGCGCGCATGCAGGAGATCGAGAACCTGGAGAAGCAGGTCCGCGCCCAGGCCTTGATCGTCGACGAGGCGCGGGCCGCGCAGGTGCGCGCCGAGGCGGCCTACACCGAGGCCGCATCGCGGCTGGTCGGCGCACGCCGCGAGGCCACCGAAGGCCAGACGCGCACGCACCAGCTGCAGGTCGAGGTGCTGCGCCTCGCGCAGCTGGCCGAGCAGACCAGCGCGCGCCTCGGTCAGATCGGCGACGAGCTGGCCGAGATCGACGCCGCGCTCGAAGAACTCCAGGAAAAGCGCGCCACCGGCGAGGCCCGCTTCGAGGACCTCGACCTCCAGCTCGCCAACGAGCAGGAGCGCCATGCCGAGCTCGACGAGGCCGTGATCGAGGCCGAGCGCAGGCTTGCCGAGGCGCGCGACAAGCTGCGCTCGCTCGAACGCGAGGCCCAGGAGGCGCAGTTCAGCTCGCGCGCGCTGGCGGCGCGGCGTGGCGAGCTGCAGCGCTCGATCGAGACCGCGGCGCAGCAGGTCGCGGCCAACGAGCAGAGCGCCCTCGCGCTCCAGGAAGAGCTCGACCGCCTGACCGACGCCGCCGCGCAGGCCGGGCTGCAGACCGCGCTGGCACTGAAGCTCGAGCGCGAGAGCGCGCTGGCCGCGCAGCGCAGCCAGTACGACGACCTGACCGCCCAGCTCAAGCGCGCCGACGAGCAGCGCCTGGGCTTCGAGCACAGCCTGGAGCCGCTGCGCGAGAAGATCGGCAAGCTGCAGTTGGAAGAACAGGCCGCCCAGCTCGGCGGCGCGCAGTACCTCGAGCAGCTCACCGCGGCGCAGGTCGACCTGGCCGTGCTCGGCGCCGGCATCGAGGCGAACGGCGTCAAGCTCTACGGCCTGCAGGGCGAGATCGACCGCATCAACCGCGAGGTCGCGGCCCTCGGCGCGGTCAACCTCGCCGCGCTGGAGGAGCTGACCTCGGCGCGCGAGCGCAAGACCTTCCTCGACGCCCAGTCGGCCGACCTGATCGACGCGATGACGACGCTGGAGGACGCGATCCACAGGATCGACCTCGAGACCCGCGACCTGCTCAAGGGCACCTTCGACACCGTCAACGAGCACTTCGGCCGCATGTTCCCGGAGCTGTTCGGCGGCGGCAACGCACGGCTGGTGATGACCGGCGACGAGATCCTCGACGCCGGCGTGCAGGTGATGGCCCAGCCGCCGGGCAAGAAGAACAGCACCATCCACCTGCTCTCGGGTGGCGAGAAGGCGCTGACCGCGATCGCGCTGGTGTTCGCGATCTTCCAGCTCAACCCGGCGCCGTTCTGCCTGCTCGACGAGGTGGACGCGCCGCTGGACGACGCCAACACCGAGCGCTACAGCAAGCTCGTCACCAGCATGGCGCAGGCGACGCAGTTCCTGTTCATCTCGCACAACAAGATCGCGATGGAGATGGCCGAGCAGCTGATCGGCGTGACGATGCAGGAGCAGGGCGTGTCGCGCATCGTCGCGGTCGACATGCAGGACGCCGTGCGCATGGTCGAGGCCGCCTGATCCGCCATGAGCACGCTGCAACTGTCGCTCGCGGTCCTCGGCGCGCTGCTGCTCGCCGCGCTGGGACTGCATGGCTGGTGGCAGGCCCGCCAGCGCGGCGTGCGCCAGGTGCCGGTGGAGGCCGAGCCGGCGCCTGCGCAGCGCGAGCCGACGTTCGACGGCGCGCCGCCCGAACAGCCGGCCGACGCCGCGCCGCCGCGCACCGAGCCGACGCTGGCGCGCCGCGCCACGCCGCGCGTCGACGCGCTGATCGACGCGATCGCGTCGATCACCGTCGACACCCCGGTCAGCGGCGAGACGGTGCTGGCCCATGCGCCGACCTCGCGCCGCGCCGGCAGCAAGCCGCTGCTGGTCGAGGGGCTCAACGCGGGCACCGGCGGCTGGGAGCCCCCGGTGCCCGGCCAGCGCTATGGCGAGTTGCAGGTCGGCGTGCAGCTGGCCAACCGCGCCGGCGCGCTCAACGAGATCGAATTCTCCGAGTTCGTGCAGAAGGTGCAGGCACTCGCCGAAGGGCTGGGTGCGCTGGCCGACCTGCCGGACATGCTGGATGCGGTGGCGCGCGCCCGCGAACTCGATGCCTTCGCCGGCGAGCACGATGCCCAGCTCGCGATGCGGTTGATGGCGCGCGGCGCGGCCTGGTCGCCCGGCTATGTGCAGCAGCACGCGGCGCGCGAGGGTTTCGTGCCCGGCGCACTGCCGGGCCGGCTGATCCTGCCGGCCGACGAGGAGGGCGCGCCGCCGGTGCTGAGCCTGCAGTTCGACCCGCAGGCGGCGCTCGCCGAGGAGCCTGGGCAGGCCGCGCTGCGCGAGGTCACGCTGTCCTTCGACGTGCCGCAGACCGCGCCCGACGCGACGCCCTTCGCCGCGTGGTGTGCCGCCGGCGGCGCGCTGGCCGCCGCGCTCGACGCGACGCCCTACGACGACAACGGGCAGCCGCTGTCGCCGCAGGCCTTCCCGGCCATCGGCGCGTCGCTGGAGCAGCTCTACGCCGCGCTCGCGGCGCGCGACCTCGCGGCCGGGTCGATGGCGGCGCGGCGGCTGTTCAGCTGAGGCGGCGAGCCGCCGATGCCGGAAGCACCGCCGCTTTCCGCTGCCGAGCGCGCCCGAGCGCTGCGCGAAGAACTGCAGCGCCACGCGCACGCGTACTACGTGCTCGATGCGCCGACCGTGCCCGACGCCGAGTACGACCGGCTGTTCCGCAATCTGCAGGCCCTCGAGGCCGAGCATCCCGAACTGCTGACGCCTGACTCGCCGACGCAGCGCGTGATCGGCCAGGTGCTGCCCGGCCTGGTGCCGGTGGCGCATGCGGTGCCGATGCTGTCGATCCGCACCGAGACCGACACGACGGCCGGCGGCGCCGAGGCCTTCGACGCGCGCGTACGGCGCGAGCTGGAGCTGCCCGACGACGCGCCGCCGGTCGAGTACGCCTGCGAGCTGAAGTTCGACGGCCTCGCGATCAACCTGCGCTACGAGCAGGGCGTGCTGGTGCAGGCGGCGACGCGCGGCGACGGCGAGACCGGCGAGGACGTGACGCACAACCTCCGCACGATCGGCCAGGTCCCGCTGCGGCTGATCGGCCGATCGGAGGATCTGCCGCCGCTGCTCGAGATCCGCGGCGAGGTCTACATGCGGCGCGACGACTTCGAGCGGCTGAACGCGCTTCAGCGCGAGAAGGGCGGCAAGACTTTCATCAACCCGCGCAATACCGCGGCCGGCGCGGTGCGCCAGCTCGACAGCCGCTCGCTGGCCGACAAGAAGCTCAGCTTCTACGCCTATGGCCTGGGCGACACGCAGGGCTGGCCGCGCCCGCCGACCCACAGTGCAACGCTCGACGCGATCGCCGCCTTCGGGCTGCCGGTGAACGCCGAGCGCGAGGTCGTGGCCGGCGCGGCGGGCCTGGTCGCGTTCCACCAGCGCATCGCCGCGCGGCGCGACGCGCTGCCGTTCGACATCGACGGCGTCGTCTACAAGGTCAACGACGTCGCGCTGCAGCAGCGCCTCGGCTTCGTGACGCGCGAGCCGCGCTGGGCGGTCGCGCACAAGTACCCGGCGCAGGAGCAGATGACGCGGCTGCGCGACATCGAGGTCCAGGTCGGCCGCACCGGCAAGCTCACGCCGGTGGCCAAGCTCGAACCGGTGTTCGTCGGCGGCACGACCGTCAGCAACGCGACGTTGCACAACGTCTTCGAGCTGCGCCGCAAGGGCGTGCGCATCGGCGACACGGTGATCGTGCGACGCGCCGGCGACGTGATCCCCGAGGTCGTCGGCAGGGCGCCCGGGGAGCGAAGCGGCTACGTGCCCAACTTCCGCATGCCGAGCGACTGCCCGGTGTGCGGCAGCCGCGTGCTGCGCGAGAAGGGCGGCATCGACCACCGCTGCAGTGGCGGCATCTCCTGCCCGGCGCAGCGCAAGCAGGCCATGCTGCACTTCGCCGGCCGGCGTGCGATGGACATCGAAGGGCTGGGCGACAGGCTGGTCGAGCAGCTCGTCGACGGCGGCATCGTCAGGAGCCTGCCGGACCTCTACCGGCTCGGCGTCACCAGTCTCGTGGCCCTCGAGCGCATGGGCGACAAGAGCGCGGTCAACCTGGTCGCCGCGCTCGACCAGAGCAAGCGCACGACGCTGGCGCGCTTCCTGTACGCGCTGGGCATCCGCCAGGTCGGCGAGGCGACCGCGAAGGACCTGGCGCGCCACTTCGGCGCCCTCGACCGCGTGATGGAGGCCTCCGTCGAGCAACTGCTCGAGGTGCGCGACGTCGGCCCGGTGGTCGCACAGAGCATCCGCACCTTCTTCGAGCAGCCGCACAACCGCGAGGTCGTCGAGCAGCTGCGCGCCGCCGGCATCGCCTGGGACGAGCACGACGGCCAGGGCGACCTGTCGCCCAAGCCGCTGGCCGGCAAGACGGTGGTGCTGACCGGCACGCTGCCGACGCTGAGCCGCGAGCAGGCCAAGGAGATGCTCGAGGCCGCCGGTGCCAAGGTGGCGGGCTCGGTGTCGAAGAAGACCGACTACGTGGTCGCCGGCGCCGAGGCCGGCAGCAAGCTCGTCAAGGCCCAGGAACTCGGTGTGACGGTGCTCGACGAGGACGGCCTGCGCGCGCTGCTGGCCTGAAGCTCGGGATGGCCGGCGCGGCCGGCGGCGCGATCATCGCGGCAGCCGCCGCTGCCGGCGGCAAGGAGCGCTGCGATGTCCGAGGGCGACAAGAGCTGGTGGACCACGATGCCGGGGCTGCTGACGGCGCTCGCGGCGATCATCACCGCGGTCGGCGGGCTGGTCGCGGCGCTGGGCCAGACCGGCGTGTTCGGCGGCAAGTCGGCGGCGCCCGCCGCATCGACTGCGCTGGCGCAGGTGGAGCCGGTGGCGCCGGTGGCGGCCCGCCCGGCCGAGCCCTCGGCCCGGCCGCAGTCCGCGGTGGCCCCGTCGTCGCCGGCGGCGATCAAGGGGGTGCGCGTCACCACCAAGACCGGCGATGTCGTCGCGCTGCGGCCGACCGCCACCATACTCGGCGCGACGATCCCGCTGAAGACCGGCCAGGAGGTGCCGTTCGACCGGCTCGAACGCATCGACTTCACCCAGCCCTGGGACGGCACGCTGAAGCTGGCGCTGGTCGGCGGCGCCTCGATGGACGGCGCGGTCGAGAACCTGCCGCTGTCGGGCAGCAACGACCTGGGCGACTACCTGAAGATGCTGTCCGAGATCCGCCGCATCGAGTTCGACCGCTAGCGGGCGTGCGAAGCATGCCACCGCACCTAGGCGGTGCCGGGACGGCGACGATGCGCTAGGCTGAAATGGCGGCTCGCCCCCCGAGCGGCCGCCCCGCACAACGGGACTCATGGCTGACACCGAGGCACGACGATGGACAAATCGCTCCTGGACATGTTGGCCACCGAGGGCTTTCTGCCCCACGGCTATTGCTTCCAATGGAGCCCCGGGCTCCTGAGCACGATGGTGGCGTCGGACGCGGTGATCGCCGCCGCCTACTACTCGATCCCGTTGGCGCTGATGGTGTTCGTCCGGCGTCGCAAGGACCTGCATTTCAACTGGATCTTCGTCCTCTTCTCGGCCTTCATCTTCTTCTGCGGCACCACGCACCTGGTCGACATCCTCGTGATCTGGCGGCCCGACTACTGGCTGCAGGCCGGCACCAAGGCCGTCACCGCCGGCGTGTCGATCGTCACGGCGCTGCTGCTGTGGCCCCTGATCCCCAAGGCGCTGAGGCTGCCCAGCCATGCCGACCTCGAAGCGCTGGTCGCCCGCCTCGAGACCGAGGTGCACGAGCGGCGCGCCGCCGAGCAACGCCTCGACGAACTGAACCACGAGCTCGAGGCCCGCGTCGCCGAGCGCACCCGCCAGCTCGAAGCCGAGACCGCCGAGCGCATGCGCCTGCAGGACGTCGAACGCGCCCGCGTGGCGGCCGAACTGGCCAGCAAGGCCAAGAGCCAGTTCCTGTCGCGCGTCAGCCACGAACTGCGCACGCCGCTGAACGGCGTGCTCGGCTTCGGTCAGCTGCTGCAGGCCGATGCCGCGCAGCTGTCGCCGCGCCATGCGATGTGGGTCGAGCACATCGAGCGCTCGGGCCGGCACCTGCTGAAGCTGGTCGACGACGTGCTCGACGTATCGCGCATCGAGTCCGGCGGCTTGCAGCTGGACGAGCAGCGCTTCGAGCTCGACCGCCTGGTCCGCGACTGCGAGGAGGAGCTGAGAGCCACCGCAGAGGCGCAGGAGATCGATGTCAAGGTCGAGGCGATGCCGGCGCGCACGGCCTGGCGGGGCGACGCGCGGCGGCTGCGGCAGGTGTTGACCAACCTGTTGAGCAACGCGATCAAGTACAACCGACCGCACGGCGAGGTGCGCATCGATGCCCGGGCCGCCGAGGACCATGGCGTCCGGCTCGAGATCTGCGATACCGGCATCGGCATCGACGCGGTCCAGAAGGAGCAGCTGTTCCAGCCTTTCAACCGGCTGGGCCGTGAGCGCACCGGCATCCCGGGGACGGGGCTCGGGCTGGTCGTGGTCAAGCAGCTCGTCGAGGCGATGGGCGGCTCGATCGAGGTCGCGAGCCAGCCCGGCGAGGGCACCTGCGTGACGCTGAACCTGCCGTTGGCGCCGGCCTGAGGGCCGGCCACCGGTCTGCTAGGCTAGCAGCGATGGCCATCCGAGAGATCCTGAAGATGGGCGATGCCCGCCTGCTGCGCGTCGCGCAGCCGGTCGCCGCCTACGACACGCCCGAACTGCACGCGCTCATCGCCGACATGTTCGACACGATGGAGGCCGCGAACGGCGCCGGTCTCGCCGCGCCGCAGATCGGCGTCGACCTGCGCGTGGTGATCTTCGGCTTCACGAGGAGCGAGCGCTATCCCGATGCGCCGCCGGTGCCGCGCACGGTGCTGATCAACCCCGTCGTCTCGGCGCTCGATGACGGCATGGAGGACGGCTGGGAAGGCTGCCTGTCGGTGCCCGGGCTGCGCGGCGTCGTGCCGCGCCACGCGCGCGTGCGCTACGCCGGCTTCGACCCCCAGGGCCGGCCGATCGAGCGCGAGGCCGAGGGCTTCCACGCCCGCGTCGTGCAGCACGAGTGCGACCACCTCGACGGCGTGCTCTACCCGATGCGGGTGCGCGATTTCACGCGCTTCGGCTACACGGACGTGCTGTTCCCCGGGCTCGACGCCGAGGACGACTGACTCACCAGTCGCGCAGCGACGGGTTGTCGTAGCTGTAGGTGTTGGGGAAGGCCAGGTTCGAGTACGAGAACGACAGGCTGGTTTCCAGCGACGCGACCTGGTGCCACCAGCCGAGCGGCAGGAAGATCGTCTCGCCGGGCTCCAGCACCACCTCCAGCACCTTCACGTCGGCGAAGGCCGGGTGGCGGGCGAGGTCGGGGCGCTCGAGGTCGACGGCGCTGAAATAGCCGTCATGGTTGTACAGCCGCGGCGTCTCCAGCGAGGAGATGAAGCGCCAGCGCTTGCGGCCGACCACCTGGGTGTGCAGCAGCATGATCGCGTCGTGGTGCAGCGGCGTGATCGTGCCGCCGGGGCCGAACCAGAACGACGATTGGCTCGCGAGCTGGGCGCGGTCGCAGAACGGCGGCAGCGTGCCGATGTCATCGAGGAGCGGCGCGAACTCGGGGCGGCGCAGCACCTCGTTGTTGGCGGTCAGGTAGTGGTCGTTGCTCGGGCCGCCGGCCAGCACGCGGTCGACGAAGTCGCCGAGCCGGACGGTGCGGCGGTGGACCGCCTTGTCCTGCTCGTAGGCGGGGTTGGTCGAGCGCTCGGCCTGGATCTCGACGTCCAGGTGGCCGAAGCGCGCCTTCAGGTCGGCCGGCGACCATCGGGCCCGTGCCGGCCAGTCGCGCGCCAGCTCGGTCAGCACGACCGGGCGCGAGCCGACGACGTAGCGCTCGAAGAACTCGGCCGGCGACACGTGGCTGCGCTTCTCGATGCGCTCGTAGTCCCAGCGCAGCTCGCGGATGCGCTGCTCGTTGGCGAGCACCGAGGAGACCTTGCGGTAGAGCTGCTGGTGACGCCGGGCCGCCAGGAACACCGGGTCGGCCTCGATCGCGACGATCGCGTGCTCGGCTTCCTGCGGGTCGATGCCGGCGGCGCTCATCGTCGCGAGCATCGACGCCGGGCTGCAGTCGCGCAGGCGGTTCTCGGCGATCCACTGGACCCAGCCGTCGTCGATCTCCACGCGGGGGGCCGGCGCGGACGGTGGCCGCGGGGCGGGGGGAATCTGGCGCGATTTCATCTCGGTCGTCCTCCGCACGGGCGGGGGCCGGGGAAGCCGTGGACACCGCCGATGCGCCTGCGCATCGTGCCACGACCGCCGATCCGTGATGCGTGGAACAGTGCCGACCGGACGCGAGCTGTTTCCAGCTATTTCAGCAGCGGCCGCAGCAGTGGCCAGACGTTGGCCAGCAGCGTCGGCTGGGCCGCCTCGTTGGGGTGGATGCGGTCGGCCTGGAACAGCTCGGCGGCATTCGGCGCGTCGCCCACGCCCTTCAGCAGGAAGGGCAGCAGCGCGACCTGTTCCGCCTGCGCGACGCGTCCGAACAGCGCCGCGAAGTCGTCCGTGTAGCGCTTGCCGTAGTTGGGCGGCACCTGGATGCCGGCCAGCAGCACCTTGGCGCCGGCCGCCTTGGCGGCACGCACCATCGCGGCGAGGTTGGCCTCGGTCATCGCCAGCGGCAGGCCGCGCAGCGCGTCGTTGCCGCCGAGCTCGATCACCGCGACGGCCGGCCGGTGCCTTGCCAGCAGCGCCGGCAGCCGGGTGCGGCCGCCGGACGTGGTGTCGCCGCTGACGCTGGCGTTGACGACCGTCGCGGCGATCTTCTCCTGCGCGAGCCGCCGCTCCAGCAGAGCGACCCAGCCGCTGCCGCGCCGGATGCCGTACTCGGCGGACATGCTGTCGCCGACCACCAGCACCACCGGCGCAGGCTGGGCGTGGACCGCGCCGAAGCCCCACAAGCCCATCGCGAGCGCCCCGTTGATACAGTCCCTGCGACTCATCCCCGCCATCCGCGACATCCCTTCTTCATGACCGCACCGATCATCGCCGTCGAGCACGTCAGCAAGCGCGTGCGCGACAGCAGCGGCGAGCTGACGATCCTCGACGATATCGACTTCTCGCTGCCGGCGCAGGGCTCGGCCGCGATCGTCGGGGCGTCGGGCTCGGGCAAGAGCACGCTGCTGGCCATCATCGCCGGGCTCGACGTGCCGAGCGCGGGCACCGTCAAGCTCGCCGGCACCGACCTGTTCGCGCTCGACGAGGACGCCCGCGCCGCGGTGCGGGCGCAGCGCGTCGGCTTCGTGTTCCAGAGCTTCCAGCTGATGGGCAACCTGACCGCGCTGGAGAACGTGATGCTGCCGTTGGAGCTGCAGGGCCGCGTCGACGCGAAGCTGCAGGCTACCGAGATGCTCCGGCGCGTGGGCCTGGGCGAGCGGCTCGGCCACTATCCCAAGGTGCTCAGCGGCGGCGAGCAGCAGCGCGTCGCGCTGGCGCGCGCCTTCGTCGTCAAGCCGGCGCTGCTGCTGGCCGACGAGCCGACCGGCAGCCTGGACTTCGCGACCGGCGAGAAGGTCATGGCGCTGATGTTCGAGCTCAACCGCGAACAGGGCACGACGCTGGTGCTGGTGACGCACGACCGCGGCATCGCGGCGCGCTGCGACCGGCAGGTGCGGATCGAGGCGGGGCGCATCGTGGCCTGAGCGGGGCGCCGCCGATAATCGGCCGATGTCCTCCCCCCGTGTGCTGTTCGGCTTCCATGCCGTCACTGTCCGCCTGAAAACGGCCCCCGGCTCGATCGTCGAGCTCTACGTCGACGGCACCCGGCGCGACGCGCGCATGCGCCAGTTCGTCGAGCGCGCCAAGGAGGCCGGCGTGCGCCTGCTCGAAAGCGACGAGCTGCGGCTGCAGGCCCTGGCCGGCACGCACCGCCACCAGGGCGTGGTCGCGAAGGTCGTGCCGCCGCCGGTGACGAAGTCGCTCGACGACCTGCTCGACGCGGTCGATGGCCCGCCGCTGCTGCTGGTGCTCGACGGCGTGACCGACCCGCACAACCTCGGCGCCTGCCTGCGCGTGGCCGACGGCGCCGGCGCGCATGCGGTGATCGCGCCCAAGGACCATGCGGTGGGCATCAACGCGACGGTCGCCAAGGTCGCCAGCGGCGCCGCCGAGACGGTGCCCTACTTCATGGTGACCAACCTCGCGCGCACGCTCGGCGAGCTGAAGGAGCGCAACATCTGGGTCGTCGGCACCGCGGACGATGCGCCGCACACGCTGTACGCCGCGGACCTCAAGCAGCCGCTCGCGCTGGTGCTCGGCGCCGAAGGGCAGGGCATGCGCCAGCTCACGCGCAAGACCTGCGACGAGCTGGTCAGCCTGCCGATGGCCGGCGCGGTGGAGAGCCTGAACGTGTCGGTGGCCAGCGGCATCTGCCTGTACGAGGCAGTGCGCCAGCGCGGCGCCTGAAGCGGAGGTCTGCATGCCGGTCATCGAAGTCCGCCACCCGCTCGTGCGGCACAAGGTCGGCCTGCTGCGCGAGGCCGACATCTCCACCAAGAAATTCCGCGAGATCACCGCCGAACTCGCCCGCCTGCTGGCCTACGAGGCCACCGCCGACTTTCCGCTCGAGCGCGTGACGATCGATTGCTGGAGCGGCCCCACCGACGTCGAGCAGATCAAGGGCCGGAAGGTCACCGTGGTGCCGATCCTGCGCGCCGGGCTGGGCATGCTCGACGGCGTGCTGGACATGGTGCCGAACGCGAAGATCAGCGTCGTCGGCCTGTCGCGCAACCATGACACGCTGCAGCCCGAGCATTACTTCGAGAACCTGGTCGGCCACCTGGGCGAGCGCACCGCGCTGATCATCGACCCGATGCTCGCGACCGCCGGCTCGATGATCGCGACGATCGACCTGCTCAAGCGCAAGGGCTGCCAGGACATCCGCGCGCTGGTGCTGGTGGCCGCGCCCGAGGGCGTGGCGGCGCTGGCCGCCGCCCACCCCGAGGTGCGCTGCTGGACGGCGGCGATCGACAGCCACCTCAACGACGTCGGCTACATCATCCCCGGCCTGGGCGATGCGGGCGACAAGATCTTCGGGACCAAGGGATGAAACGACTCGCTGTTGCCGCTGCCGCGGCCCTGCTGCTTGCCGCCTGCACGCAGGAGACCCAGAACCGCCTGAAGCGCGACATCCAGAACTGGACCGGCACGAACGGCGTGCTCGAGGTCTATGCCGGTGCGCAGCTCGTGCGGCGCTTCCTGAAGATCGACAAGCTCAGCACCGCCTATGGCACCGACGACGGCCAGGCGCGCGGCTACCGCTACGGCTACGGCGTGCTCGACGAGAACCTCGACGGGCAGGCCAACGATGGCGAGAAGCGCGTCTACTTCGAGATCGGCGAACTGACGAACTACGTGTTCTACGAAGCGCCGCGCTGATCGGTGCCAGAAGCGAGCCGGCGATCGGCCCAGCGGCTGAGCAGCAGGGCCGCGATCACCCAGGCCAGCCCGATCCAGTGCAGGCTGGCAAAGACCGCGCGGCCGCTCTCGCCCAGCGCCAGGTGCGCGGCGACCACCGCGCCACCGCCGGCCGCGCCGACCGCCTGGCCGAGGTAGATCGCCGAGGTGTTCAGCGCCATCAGTGCCGGCGCCAGCGCCGGCGCGGCGTGGCCCAGGCGCGCCTGCTGCGCCGAGTTCGACGAGAAGCAGCCGAGCGCCCAGGGCACCAGCACGGCCGCCATCGTCGCGTAACCGCCGGCCAGCGGCCACAGCAGCAGCGACACGGCAACCGCCACGATCAGCCAGAACACCGCGCGCGCCGCGCCGATGCGGTCCACATGGCGCGACAGCAGCACGTTGCCGACCAGCGCGAAGGCGCCGAACCAGGCGAACAGCAGGCTGATCTCGGTCGCGCCGGCGCCGAGCACGGCCTTGTAATAGGGCGCGAAATAGCTGAACAGCGTGAACTGGCCGGCGCCCGACAGCGCCGTGACGGCCACGATTGCCATCAGCGCCGGGTGCGTGAGCACCTCGCGCCACGCCGCCAGGTTGAGCGCCGGCGGGCGGATGCCGTCGGGCACCACGCGCCAGACCCAGAGCGCGCTCGCGGCGCCCAGCAGCGCGACCAGGCCGAAGGCCCAGCGCCAGCCCAGCGCCTCGCCGATGTAGGCGTGCAGCGGCATGCCGAACACCGACGCGACCGACCAGCCGAGGAAGATGAAGGTGATCGCCCGGCCGCGCTGCTCGGGCGGCGCCAGCCAGCCCATCGCCGCGGCGGCCTGCGGCGTGAAGACGGCGGCGGCCAGCATCGTCAGCGCGCGCACGGGCACCAGCGCCGCGTAGCTCGGCATCAGCGCCGACGCGGCGTGCCCGAGCGCGTACCAGGCCAGCGCCAGCGTCAGCAGCCGCCGGCGGTCCCAGCCCCCGGCCGCGGCGGCCAGCAGCGGGGCGCCGATGCACATCACCACCGCGGCGATCGCGATCAGTTGGCCGCCGAGCGCGACGCTGACCTCGAGCGAGCGTGTCAGGTCGTTCAGCGAGCCGGCGACGACCATCACGCCGCAGCCGATCGTGAAGTTGCCGGCCAGCAGCGCCCAGCGGGCGCTGCGCAGGCGCGCGGCGGCCTCAGTTGCCACGCCGGATCCGCAGGGCCTCGGGGTTGACGATGTTCGTCGGCTCGCCCTTGACGAAGGCGATCACGTTGTCGAAGGCGGCGCTGAAGTACTGCTCGTAGCCTTCGAGCTCGACATAGCCGATGTGTGGCGTGCACACGGCGTTCTCCAGCCGCAGCAGCGGATGGCCCTGCAGGATGGGCTCGCTGTCGAACACGTCGACGGCCGCCATGCCCGGGCGGCCGCGGTTCAGCGCCGTGACCAGCGCGTTCTCCTCGACCAGCTCGGCGCGCGAGGTGTTGACGAACAGGGCGGTCGGCTTCATGCGGTGCAAGTCGTCGAGCGTGACGACGCCGCGCGTGCTTTCGTGCAGCCGCAGGTGCAGCGACAGCACGTCGCAGGTCTCGAAGAAGGCCTCGCGCGAGGGCGCCGCCAGGCAGCCGTCGGCCTGCGCCTGGTAGCGCGAGGCCTCGCTGCCCCAGACCTGCACCGTCATGCCGAAGGCGCGGCCGTAGCCGGCGACGAGCTGCCCGATGCGGCCATAGCCCCACAGCCCCAGGGTCTTGCCGCGCAGCACGGTGCCGAGGCCGAAGTTCGGCGGCATCGACGCCGATTTCAGGCCCGACTGCTGCCAGGCGCCATGCTTCAGGTTGCCGACGTACTGCGGGATGCGGCGCGACGCCGCCATGATCAGCGCCCAGGTCAGCTCGGCCGGCGCGACCGGCGAACCGACGCCTTCGGCCACCGCGATGCCCAGCCGCGTACAGGCCTCGACGTCGATGTGCGGGCCGACGCGGCCGGTCTGCGCGATCAGCCGCAGCTTGGGCAGCTTCTCGAGCAGCTGGCGCGGGAACTGGGTGCGCTCGCGCACCAGCACCAGGATCTCGGCGTCGCGCAGCCGCACCGACAGCTGGCCGATGCCCTTGACCGAGTTGGTGAAGACCTTGGCGTGGTAGCCCTCGAGCTTGGAGGCGCAGGCGAGCTTGCGCACCGCGTCCTGATAGTCGTCCAGGATGATGATGTTCATGGGAGCAGGGCAGGCGGCGCACGGCGCCGCGGGGTCCACGACGATTGTGCCCGCCAGCGGCGGCCCGCCCGGTGTCCAGCCGTCACCGCCCGGTTGCCGCCCGACGAGCGCAGCGGTTAGGCTGGCACCATGACATGGATCCTGCGCGGCCTCGGGCTGCTGATCGGCCTGGCGCTGACCGCGGCGTGCATCGTCGCCGGCGGTGCGCTCGTCTACCGCCACCTGGCGCTGCCGGTGACAACGGGGCAGCTGACGGTCACCGGGCTGCGCGCCGGCCTCGAGATCGAGCGCGACGAGCATGGCATCCCGACGATCCGTGCCGCGTCCGACGACGACGCCTGGTTCGGTCTGGGCTTCGCGCACGCCCAGGACCGGCTGTGGCAGCTCGAGACCCACCGCCGCATCGGTGCGGGCCGGCTGGCCGAGGTCTTCGGCGCGTCGGCCGTCGACAGCGATCGCTTCCTGCGCGTGCTCGGCGTGCGGCGCCGCGCCGAGCAGCAGTGGGCCCAGGCCAGCCCGGCGGTGCGCCAGCTGCTGACGGCCTACGCCGCGGGCATCAACGCCTACGTGCGCGAGCAGCTGCGCGCGCGGCCCCCGGAGTACCTGATCCTCGGCCTGCACCCGCAAGAGTGGACCCCGGTGGACAGCCTGGCCTGGTCGACGATGATGGCCTGGGACCTGGGCGGCAACTGGGGCGCCGAACTGCTGCGCCTGCGTCTCGCGCAGCGCATGCCGCTCGAGCGCATCCGCCAGCTGCTGCCGCCGTATCCGGGTGAGCGTCCGCTGGAGACAGCCGACTACACGCAGCTGTACCGCCGGCTCGGCATCGGCCTCGACGCGACGGCGCCGGCCGAAGCGCGCGCCGGGCTGCCGCCGATGCCCTGGGTGGCCGACGCCGCCGTCGAGGGTGCCGGCTCCAACAACTGGGTGGTCGCCGGCGCACGCAGCGTGACCGGCCAGCCGCTGCTCGCCAACGACCCGCACCTGCGGCTCAGTGCGCCGTCGCTGTGGTACCTGGCGCGCATCGAGGCGCCGGGCCTGAAGGTGGCCGGCGCGACGATGCCGGGGCTGCCGCTGGTCGTGCTGGGCCAGAACCGTCACATCGCCTGGGGCTACACCAACACCGGCCCCGACGTGCAGGATCTCTACCTGGAGCGCATCGACCGCACCGACCCGCGCCGCTACGAGGCGCCCGGCGGCTGGGCCAGCTTCGAGACCTTCGAGGAAGTCATCCATGTCAAGGACGCGCCGGATCTGCGTTTCACCGCGCGCCGCTCGCGCCACGGCCCGGTGCTGTCGGACCTGCCGGGTCTGGCCGACGGCCTGACCGGCGAGCCCGACGCCAACGGCCTGCGCCCTTACGTCCTCGCGCTGCGCTGGACGGCGCTGGACACCGACGCGGCGCGCACGCTGTCCGCCGGGCTGGCGTTCAACCATGCCGCCTCGGTGGACGACTTCATCACCGCGTCGGCCGAGTACCTGGCGCCGATGCAGAACATGGTGGTCGCCGACGCGCAGCGCATCGCGATGGTCGCCGCCGGCCGCGTGCCGCAGCGCAAGCCCGAGAACGACCTGCGCGGCCTCGTCCCGGCGCCCGGGTGGGACCCGAGGTACGACTGGGCAGGCTATGTGCCCGCCGACGCCACACCGCGCGAGCGCGACCCGGCGCGCGGCTGGATCGCCACCGCCAACCAGCGCATCCATGGCCCGCAGTACCCGCACTACATCACCAGCGAGTGGATGCCGCCGTACCGCCAGCAGCGCATCGAGCGGCTGCTCGCGGCGCGGCCGCTGCACAGCCTCGACAGCCTGGCGGCTATCCAGGCCGACCTGCTCTCCACCGCGACGCAGCGCCTGCTGCCCTGGCTGCGACGCGCGCGCAGCGATCATCCGCTGGCCGAGGCGACGCTTCGCGAGCTCGAGGGCTTCGAAGGCACGATGTCCGCCGAACGCGCAGCGCCGCTGATCTTCTGGGCCTGGGTGCGGCAGCTCACGCGCGGCGTGTTCGCCGACGACATCGGCGCGGCGCTGTTCGAGCGCCAGTACGCGCACCGCAGTTTCCGGGACGCGCTCGAAGGCGTGCTCGAGCGCGACGACGCCAGCTGGTGCGACGACCTCGGCACCGCGGCCCGCGAAACCTGCGCCACCCAGGCCGACGCTGCGCTGACGCGTGCGGTCGCCGAGCTCGAAGCGGCCCACGGCCCCGATGTGTCTCAGTGGCGCTGGGGCCAGGCGCATGCGGCCCGCGCCGAGCACCGCCCGTTCAGCCGCGTGCCGTGGCTGGCGCGCTGGTTCGAACTGCGCACGCCGGTCGGCGGCGACACCTACACGGTCAACGTCTCGCGCGTCGGCTTGCGGCCGGACGCCGTCACCGGCGAGCTCTTCCTCGCCGAGCATGGCCCGAGCCTGCGCGCGCTGTACGACCTGAGCAACCCGCAGCGCTCGCGCTTCATGCACAGCAGCGGTCAGAGCGGCCTGGTGTTCAGCGGCCACTACCGCAGCTTCGTCGACCCCTGGGCCCGGGTCGAGTACCTGCCCGTCTGGGGCGACGGCCGCAAGGGCAGTGTGCTGCGGCTCGTGCCGCGCTGACGCGCCTCAGCGGCCCGCGGATGCGGCGTGGCGCGCGACCGCTTCGGCCAGCGCGAAGACCGAGCGCGGCGCGCTGCCCTCGGCCTTGTTGTTGACCGTCACCAGCGCGTGGTGGCCGGCCGCCGCCGTGGCCGCGATGACCTTGGCCAGCACCTCGCGCGTGGCCGGGTCGGGCGCCTGCAGGCGGTCGAAGGGCTCGAACCGGTCTTTCGCTTCCCCATAGGCCAGGCCGCGCTGCAGGTTCCAGCGACACACCAGCGGGCCTGGCCAGGTGGCGCGCAGCATCGACAGCTGGTCGTCGATCGGCGGCATGCGGTCGTGCAGGCCGAGGCACCAGCGCACGCCCTGGGCCTTCAGCAGCGTGGCGAGCGCGGGGGTCAGCAGGGCGGCATCGCGCAGTTCGAGCGCCAGCACGCCATGCGGCGGCCGCGGCAGCTGGCCGAACAGGCGGTCGAGCGCGCCGAGCAGGCGTTGCGGCTCCGCCAGCCAGGCGCGCGGCAGCGGCGAGAGCTGGAAAACCAGCGCGCCGAGCCGCTCGCCGAGGCCTTCGGCCACCGGCTGTAGCACCTCGGCCAGCGCCGCGGCAGGGTCGAGGAACAGCGGATTGGGCTGGGCCGGGCGGCCCGAGCCGGGCTCGCGGACCACCGCGTCGGTCACGCTGGCCGCGGCCTTCACGACGAAGCGAAAGCCCGGTGGCACCTGGGCGGCCAGCGCGGCGTACTCGGTGGCCGGCAGGGCGCGATAGAAGCTGCGGTCGAGGCTGACGGTGCGCAGC
>Ga0209966_1000003_pt1 | contig 111077 bp, 107 predicted proteins | sample RhisoiCoNPM_FD_187575 | JGI IMG/M metagenome (GOLD analysis project Ga0209966, IMG submission 187575) | Arabidopsis thaliana rhizosphere microbial communities from the Joint Genome Institute, USA, that affect carbon cycling - Rhizosphere... | ecosystem: Host-associated > Plants > Roots >... | reverse complement strand
GCGCGGCCGTCGCGGCCTCGCCGAGCAGCACGTCGATCGCCGGCACATCGGTGTCCCATTCGATCAGCGTCGGCAGCGCGCCGAGCCGCGCCACGGCATGGCGGTAGACCTGCCACACCGGCGCATGCACGCGGCTGCCGTGGTCGTCGATCACGATGTCGCCGGTGTCGCAGTAGCCGGCCAGGTGGATCTCGCCGACCGCGGCCGGCGGCAGCGCGTCGACGAAGGCGCAGGCGGCGGCCACGGCGTCGGCAGCCGTGCCGGGCTCGTCGCGCTCGCGGTTCAGCGCATTGACGACGAGGTTGTTGACGTCGAGCAGCAGCGCGCAGCCGGTCCGCCGCGCGGCCTCGGCGAGGAAGGCCGCCTCGGGCCACTGGTCGTCATCGTCGTAGCCCAAGTAGGCCGACAGGTTCTCGACCAGGATGCTGCGGCCGAGCCGCTCCTGCACCCGCTGCACGTTGGCACACAGGATCGCCAGCGACGCGTCGGTGAAGGCGATCGGCAGCAGGTCGGCGGCGTGCAGCACCGGCCCGCCGGCGACGCGCGGCGCGCGGGCGAAGCAGGCGTGGTCGGACACGCGCACCGGCTCGATGCGACCCACCAGCCGCGCCAGCCGCTCGAGGTGCCAGTCGTCCAGCCCCGCCGCCGAGCCGAGCGCGAGGCCCACGCCGTGCAGGCTGACCGCATGCGTCTCGCGCACGCCGTGCAGCACCGCGAGCGCGGCGCCGCCGTCGGCGAAGAAGTTCTCCGAATGCACCTCGACGAAGCCGGTGCGCGGCCGCTCGGCCGCCGGCACATCGAAATGCCGGTAATGCGGCTGCCGCAGGCCGATGCCGACCTGCGGCAGGGGAGCGCTCGCCGTCATGACCGTCGCTCCCCGGGGTGCCCGATTACTTCTTGGCTTCCATCTTCTTCTTCGCGTCGGCGGCGTTCAGGCCCCCCATGGACGCGCAGCTGCCCTTGGCGACGTACTTCCACTCGGCCGCATCGTTGTCGGTCTTGGACTGGCCGGCGCAGGAGTGGCTGCCGGACAGGTTGGCACAGTCGTTCTGGCCGGCCTTGGCGACGCCGTAGCACTTCTCCTTGCCGCCCTCCTGGGCGGCGGCATTGCCCACGACACCCAGGGCGAGGATCGAAGCGAGGGCCGACGAGGCGATGAGACGCTGGTTCATGGGGACTCCGTGAGGTAGAGGTTGAGGGTGCGCCGCGATGCGACGACGGGAGTGTGTCGGCCACCTGCCGACATACTTACACTGCCGCACCGCCCCGCATTCAACGCCGATGAGCGACCTGACCGCCCTGCTCGAAACCCTGAGGCCGCAGCTGATGCGCTACGCCCGGCTGCAGCTGCGCAACGAGGCCTGGGCGGAGGACGCAGTGTCCGAGACGCTGCTGGCGGCGCTGGAGAAGCCCGAGGCCTTCCAGGGGCGCGCCCAGCCCAAGACCTGGCTGATCGGCATCCTCAAGCACAAGCTGGTCGACCAGGTGCGCCGCCATGCGCGCGAGTGCTCGCTCACCCCCGAGGACGACACCGACGGCGCGGCCTTCGAGGACCATCTCTTCAGCGAGACCGGCCATTTCCGCGACACCCCGGCCGACTGGGGCGATCCGCAGGCGGTGTGCAACCAGTCGCAGTTCATCAAGGTGCTCGACGCCTGCGTCGAGAAGCTGCCCAACCAGCTCGGCCGCGTCTTCCTGATGCGCGAGTGGCTGGAGCTCGAGACCGACGAGATCTGTAAGGAGCTGGCGATCACGCCGACGAACCTCTGGGTCATGCTGCACCGGGCCCGGTTGAGGCTGCGCGAATGCCTGCAGCTCAACTGGTTCGGCCAACCGGCGCCCACCCGCTGAAGCCATGAAGCTGATGATCACCTGCCGCGAGGCCGCGAGACTGATGTCGGCCGAGCTCGACCGCGAACTGCCGTGGCTCGAACGCGTCGTGCTGCGCGGCCACCTGCTGATCTGCAAGGCCTGCCCGAACTTCCGCCGCCAGGTCCGGCTGATGGACCAGGCGATGGGCCGCTGGCGCGCCTACGCCGACCGGGGCGAGTGAGGCTCAGTCGACCGCGCCGCCGGCTCCTGCCAAGGCGCCCGCGGTGACCGAGAGCGCCACGCGCACCGCGCGCAGTTGCTCCGGCAGCGGGAGCAGCGCCAGCGGCGGCAGGTGGACGAAGCCGGCCGGGACGGCCCGGCGCTCGGCTTCGGCCAGCAGCGCGTAGAAGATCGCGTTGCACACATAGCTGCCGGCGCTCAGCGACACCGTCGCCGGCAGCCCCGCGTCGACCAGCGCCTGCGCGATCGCCTTGACCGGCAGCGTCGCGAAGCGCGCCGCCGGGCCTTGCGGGTCCAGCGGTCCCTCGGCGGGGCAGCAGCCGTCGTTGTCGGGGATCGGGGCGTCGCACAGGTTGATCGCGACGCGCTCGACGCCGATCTCGTGGCGCCGCGGCGCGAGGCCGAGCGACAGCACGCGCGCCGGGCGCAGGCGCTCGATCGCCTCGGCCAGCGCCGCTTCTGCGCGGCCGAAGGCCACCGGCAGCACCAGGCCGCGGACCGTCGCGTCGCCGAGCCGCTCGCCGTCGAGCGCGCGGGCGACTTCCGCCGACGGGTTGCGCTCGTGGCCGCCGAAGGGCTCGAAGCCGGTGACGAGGAGGATCGTCATGCGGCGCCGCAGCCGCCGCCGCCCGGTGTCTCGATCACGAAGACGTCGCCCGGCTGCATCTCGACGCTGCCGATGTGGCCCAGCGTCTCGCGCCGGCCATCGGCGCGCTCGACGCGGTTGATGCCGAGCGCGCCGGACGCGCCACCGTCGATGCCGAAGGCCGGCACGCTGCGGCCGTTCGACAGGATCGAGGCCGTCATCGGCTCCAGGAAGCGCACGCGCCGCACGCCGCCGTCGCCGCCACGCCAGCGGCCGGCGCCGCCCGAGCCGGCGCGGATCGCGTAGCTCTCGAGGCGCACCGGGAAGCGGAACTCGAGCACCTCGGGGTCGGTCAGGCGCGAGTTGGTCATGTGGGTCTGCACGACCGCGGTGCCGTCGAAGCCTCCGACGACGCGCCCCGCGTCGTCCTTGTAGACCCCCGCCCCGGAGCCCCCCGAGATCGTCTCGTAGTACTGGTGGCGCGCGTTGCCGAAGGTGAAGTTGTTCATCGTGCACTGGCTCGCCGCCATCACGCCGAGCGCACCGTAGAGCGCGTTGGTCACGCACATCGAGGTCTCGACGTTGCCGGCCACCACGGCGGCCGGCGGCCGCGGGTTCAGCATCGAGCCTTCGGGGACGATCACGCGCAGCGGCTTCAGGCAGCCGGCGTTCAGCGGGATGTCGTCGTCGACCAGGGTGCGGAAGACGTAGAGCACCGCGGCCATCGTCACCGCCTTCGGCGCGTTGAAGTTGCTCGCGAGCTGGGCGCTGCTGCCGCTGAAGTCGATCGTCGCGCTGCGCGCGGCCGCATCGACCGTGACCTGCACCGCGATGCGCGCGCCGTTGTCGAGCGGCAGCTCGTAGGCGCCGTCCTTCAAGGCCGTGATGACGCGGCGCACGCACTCCTCGGCGTTGTCCTGCACGTGGCGCATGTAGGCCTGCACCGTGTCGAGTCCGACCTGTGCGGCCAGCGCCTGCAGCTCCTGCACGCCCTTCTCGTTGGCGGCGATCTGCGCGCGCAGGTCGGCGAGGTTCTGCTGCGGGTTGCGCGCCGGGTGGGCCGCGCCGGCCAGCGCGGCGAGCAGTTCGGCCTCGCGCAGCCTGCCGCCTTCGACGAGCTTGAAGTTGTCGAGCAGCACGCCCTCGTCGTCGATGGTCCGCGAAAACGGCGGCATCGAGCCCGGCGTGATGCCGCCGACATCGGCATGGTGGCCCCGCGACGCGACGTAGAAGGTCGGCTTCGCGCCGCCGTCGAGGAACACCGGCGTCACCACCGTGATGTCAGGCAGGTGGGTGCCGCCGTGGTAGGGGTCGTTCAGCGCGTAGACGTCGCCGGGCCGCAGGTCCGGGTTGCGCGCGATCACGGTCTTGATCGACTCGCTCATCGAGCCCAGGTGCACCGGCATGTGCGGCGCGTTGGCGATCAGCTCGCCGTCGCCGTCGAACAGCGCGCAGGAGAAGTCCAGCCGCTCCTTGATGTTGACCGAGTGCGCAGTGTTCGCGAGCCGCAGCCCCATCTGCTCGGCGATGTTCATGAACAGGTTGTTGAACACCTCGAGCCGCACCGGGTCGACCGCGGTGCCCGCCGCCTGGCGCGCGGCGCGCGGCGCGACGCGCCGCAGCTCGAGCGCGCCCTGCCCGGCGAGCCGCGCCTGCCAGCCGGGCTCGACGACCGTGGTCGCGTTGCGCTCGGCGATCACCGCCGGGCCGTCGATGAAGGCGCCGGGCGCGAGCTCCTCGCGCTGGTGCAGCGCAGCGTCGTGCCAGGCGCCTTCCGCGTGCATGCGCAGCGTCGCGGCCGGCGCCGGGCGGTGCTCGGCCGCTGCTGCGCCGGCGGCCACGGTCGGCAGCGCCTCGCCGGCGCCGACCGCCTCGACCGACACCGCCTCGATCACCAGCGCGCGCCCGGGCATCAGGAAGGCGTAGCGCTGGCGGTAGGCGGCCTCGAAGGCGGCGCGCAGGCGCGCCTCGTCCGCGGCGTCGAGCACCAGCGCGGTGTCGGTGCCCTCGTAGCGCAGGTGCACGCGCCCGAGCACCGTGATGCGCGCCGCCTCGACGCCCTGCGCCTCGACCTCGGCACGCGCCTGGGCGCCCAATGCGGCCAGCCGCTCGTTGGCCGCCGCCAGCCCGTCGGCATCGAGTCGCCGCTCGACCGAGGCCTCGCGCATCGCCGTCTGGTCCGCCAGCCCCATGCCGTAGGCCGACAGCAGCCCGGCCAGCGGGTGGATGAAGACGCGCTCCATGCCCAGTGCGTCGGCCACCGCGCAGGCATGCTGGCCGCCGGCGCCGCCGAAGCATTGCAGCGTGTAGTCCGACACGTCGTAGCCGCGCGCCACCGAGATGCGCTTGATCGCGTTGGCCATGTTGGCCACCGCGATCTGCAGCGCGCCGGCCGCGACCGCCTCGGGGCTCGCGGCCCCCATCTCGCGCGCCATCGCGGTGAAACGCTCGACGACCACCGCGGCATCGAGCGGCTGGTCGGCGGCGGGGCCGAACACCTTCGGGAAGCGCTCGGGCTGGATGCGCCCGAGCATCACGTTCGCGTCGGTCGTCGTCAGCGGGCCGCCGCGGCGGTAGCAGGCCGGGCCCGGGTGGGCGCCGGCCGATTCGGGGCCGACGCGCAGCCGCGTGCCGTCGTAGCGCACGATCGAGCCGCCGCCGGCGGCCACCGTGTGGATGCTCATCATCGGCGCGCGCAGCCGCACGCCGGCCACGGTGGTCTCGAAGGCGCGCTCGTAGTCGCCGGCGTGCTGGCCGGCGAAGTGAGACACGTCGGTCGAGGTCCCGCCCATGTCGAAGCCGATCACCTTGCGGTGCCCCGCCTCGAGCGCGGTGCGCACCATGCCGACGATGCCGCCGGCCGGGCCCGACAGGATCGCGTCCTTGCCCTGGAAGCGCGCCGCCTGCGTCAGCCCGCCCGAGCTCTGCATGAAGTACAGCGGCACGCCCGGCAGCTCGGCCGCCACGCGCTCCACGTAGCGGCGCAGGATCGGCGACAGGTAGGCGTCGACGACCGTCGTGTCGCCGCGCGACACCAGCTTCATCAGCGGGCTGACCTCGTGCGACACGCTGACCTGCGCGAAGCCGAGCTCGCGCGCGATGCGCGCCGCGGCCTGCTCGTGGGCGGTGTAGCGGTAGCCGTGCAGGAAGACGATCGCGCAGGCCTTCATGCCGGCGTCCTGCGCGGCCCACAGGCGCTCGCGCAGCGAGGCCTCGTCGAGCGGCTCGATCAGCTCGCCGTGCGCGCCGACGCGCTCGTTCGCCTCGATCACGCGCTGGTACAGCAGCTCGGGCAACAGGATGCGGCGGTCGAACAGGCGCGGCCGCGCCTGGTAGGCGATGCGCAGCGCGTCGCGGAATCCCCTGGTGGTGACGAGCACCGTCGGCTCGCCCTTGCGCTCGAGCAGCGCGTTGGTGGCCACCGTCGTGCCCATCTTCACGCATTCGACGTTGGCCGCGCTCGGCGCCGCGCCGAGCAGCCGGCGGATCCCGGCGACCGCGGCGTCGCGGTACTGCTCGGGGTTTTCGCTGAGCATCTTGACGGTGTGCAGCGTGCCGTCGGGGGCGCGGCCGATCACGTCGGTGAAAGTGCCGCCACGGTCGATCCAGAACTGCCAGCGTTTCGCGTCCATGTCCACCTCGCGGCGCGTGGCCGCCTTCGTCGTCGGGCGTGCCGCTCGTGACGGCGCGTCGTCGGCCCGCGGGCCGCATGCCGCCTATGCTAGCCGCCGGAGCACGCCCGGCGATCGTCTACGATCGCTGCATCACGAGGCGGTGACACCTGCGCACCGCCGGAGGGCCCCGATGAAGCCGAGCGCGACTCCCGTCGACACCGAACCCCTTGCAGGCGACGACGCCTTCCTCTGGCCGGCGCCCCCGGTGCCGGGCTACCCGCCGCCGGCGCCCCTCTCGGGCGCCGAGGCCTGCACGATCGAGGGCTTCAACGGCTCGCTGCTGGAGGGGCGGCTGCTGCTCTTCGCGCCCGAACAGGGCTTCGCCAACGTGCAGGTGCCGCCGGCGCGCACCGCGCTGCCGCTGCCCTTCGCCAAGTTCCGCAGCCTGAGCCTGCGCCGCTCCATCGTGCCGCCGGCGGCCGACGCGACGGTGCCGCCGACGCGGCCCTTTCGCATCAAGCTGAAGGACGGCGCGGTGCTCGACGGCGTCAGCGTCGGCCATGTCTGGCGCGACTGCGGCGTCTTCCTGTTCCCGCCGGTCGGTGCCGGCGCGATGCTGACGCGCCGCTTCGTGCCGAGCGCGGTGATCGCCGAGGCCGACCTCGGCGAGCCGCCGCCCGCCGCGGTGGCAGCGCCCGCGCCTGCGCCTGCGGCGCCCGCGGCGCCCGCGGCGCCCGTGGCGGCCGCACCCGTGGCCGCGGCCGCCGCGGCGCCCGCCAGCCCGAGCCTCGACGACATGCTGATCGAGCGCCGCATCGCCACGCCGGCCGAGCTGCTCGACGCGATCAAGCGCCAGCGCCGCATGCCGATGGTGCGCATCGGCGAGGCGCTGATCGCGCTCGGCATGATCGACCCCACGCGCCTCGCGCAGGCGCTCGAGCAGCAGCAGCTCGACCCGAGCGTGCCGATCGGCGAGCTGCTGGTGCGGCTGGGCCATGTCTCGCGCCAGGACCTGCAGACCGCACTGGCGCGCAAGATGGGCTACCCGCTGGTGGACGTGACGCAGTTCCCGGTCGAGGCCGACGCGCTGCGCCGCCTGCCCTACCCGGTGGCCGCCCGGCTGCACGCGCTGCCGCTGATGCACAACGAGGGCACGCTGGTCGTCGCGGTGGACGATCCGTCGCGGCGCGGCGCGCTCGACGAGATCGAGTTCGCCGCGCAGTGCAAGCTCGTCGCCGTGCTCGCGCGGCATGGCGACCTGGAGACCGCGCTGCACGCCGGCTATGCGCGCATCGGCGTCGAGACCGCCGAGGCCCAGGCCGACGCCGGCAAGCTGCTCGAGAACCTCGAGCGCGAAGGCGCCGACGCCCGCGACAGCGAGAAGGCCATCGAGCAGAGCGACAACTCGCTGGTGCGGCTGATCCACACGATGATCGTCGAGGCCCATGCCCAGGGCGTCAGCGACATCCACATCGAGAACCACCCCGGCCGCGAGAAGCTCAAGATCCGCTTCCGCAAGGATGGCCTGCTGCACCCCTACCTGGAGCTGCCGCACACCTACCGCGCCGCGGTGATCGGGCGCATCAAGATCATGTGCGACCTCGACATCTCCGAGCGCCGCAAGCCGCAGGACGGCAAGATCAACTTCGCCAAGTTCTCGCCGGCGCACAAGCTCGAGCTGCGCGTCGCGACGATCCCGACCAACAACGGCCTGGAAGACGTGGTGATGCGCCTGCTCACCGGCGCGCGGCCGGTGCCGCTGGACGGCCTGGGGCTGAGCGCACGCCACCTGGCACTGCTGAAGGCGGCGATGGAGCGGCCCTACGGGCTGATCCTGTGCGTGGGGCCCACCGGCTCGGGCAAGACCACCAGCCTGCACTCGGCGCTCAGCCACATCAACGTGCCCGAGCGCAAGATCTGGACCGCCGAGGACCCGATCGAGATCACCCAGCCCGGCCTGCGCCAGGTGCAGGTGAACCCGAAGATCGACTGGACCTTCGCGAAGGCGCTGCGCGCGCTGCTGCGTGCCGACCCGGACGTCATCATGGTCGGCGAGGTGCGCGACGCGGAGACCGCGCGCACCGCCATCGAGGCCTCGCTGACCGGCCACCTGGTGCTGTCCACGCTGCACACCAACAGCGCGCCCGAGACCGTGACGCGGCTGCTCGACATGGGCATGGACCCGTTCAACTTCGCCGACTCGCTGCTGCTCGTGATGGCCCAGCGCCTGGTGCGCAAGCTCTGCGCCGACTGCCGCGAGAGCCGCCCGATGGACGAGGCCGAGCTCGACGAACTGCTCGACGACCACCTGTTCGCGCAGCGCCCCGCCGACCCGGCGGCCGCGCGCGCGGCGCTGCAGACCGACTGGCTCGGCCGCTTCGGCCGCGACGGCCGGCTGCAGCACTACAGCGCGCGCGGCTGCCCGGCCTGCGCGCAGACGGGCTTTCGCGGCCGCCACGGCATCCACGAGCTGATGCCGGTGAGCCGCGAGCTGCGCCACCTGATCCAGACCGGCGCGCGCGGCGACGAGCTGCAGCGCATCGCCCTCGCCGAAGGCCTGCTGACGCTGCGCCAGGACGGCATCGAGAAGGTGCTGCAGGGCATCACCACCATCGACGAGGTGCGCGCCACCAGCAACGTCTGAACCACGGAGACGCCGCCATGAACCGCCTCGCCGCCACCCCCCTTGCCGCCGCGCTGCTGCTCGCCGGCTGCGCCTCCACGCAGACCGGCGCCGAGTGGATCGACCCGCAGTTCCAGAACATCACGCTGCGCGGCACGCGCGTGATGGTGGTCTGCGAGGCCGCCGACCTGCCGGTGCGCAAGCTCTGCCAGGACGTGCTGGCCGCCGAGGTGACGGCGCGCGGCGCCACGCCGGTGATCGGCCCCGACGGCCTGGCCACCGGCGAGCGGCCGCTCGCCGAGGCCTACCAGGGCGCGGCGCGCAGCGCCAACGCGCGCAGCATCCTCAGCGCCGCGATCGCGCCCGACGCCACCATCGTCAAGTCCGGCCCGAGCATCGGCATCGGCCTGGGCGGCTTCGGCCGGCGCATCGGCGGCGGCGTCGGCGTGTCGGTGCCGGTGGGCGGCGGCAGCGTCGAGCAGGCCCTGGGCGCCACCGGCACGCTGACCAACGTGGCCAGCGGGCGGACGATGTGGACGGTGCGCGCCAGCACGCCGTCGTCGAGCGACGTCAATGCGCAGGTGTCGGCGCTGGGCAAGGCGGTCGCGGAGGCGGCGACGAAGGCGGGGTTCTTCTAGACGCGGCGGGCTGATCGGTCCGCAAATGTTCAGGCCGTCCAACGCACCGCGCCCGTCATGTGCTTTCGGTGGTTTGCGCAGCGAATCCATGGCGGCGATCGCCTCAACATGAAGCGGATTGGACCAACCGCCGGCCGCCTCGTCGGTTGGCCCAATTTAAGTTAGGCCTCATGAAGCCATCGCAAGACCAGCACAACGACTTCTTCGCGCACAGGCCACTCCCTGGCGTTGCACTCGAGCACAACGATTCGGTCGAGGTAATCGCGGGGGAACATGCTGGAGAAGGAGGGTCTATTGTGAGCGTGGAGCAGCTCGGAACCGATCCTGCATATTTGATTGAGCTTGGCTCTGGCAAAGACGCGGTCATCTTCCAGTCGCAGTTGCGACTGGTCGAGGCCTAACCAATCATTCAAGCCGACGCCTTCCGCGCGGCTTGACTAAGGCGTTAGGCCTCAGATTCCCATGTCGCGCGTTCAGCACGCCTCGATTGAAGTCTTCGCCGACTACCACCAGTTCTATGTGCAGGACGGCGGAGTGAACCCACCCGCGCCGGAAGACTGGACGGACAAGGACGTGGCAAACAGAGTCAAGGTAGCTTTAAACGTAGCCGTCATCTGTCCGGTCCGAGACATGAGCGTCCCGGTTGAGATCGAACTCCACGATTGCGAGCCAAACGACCCACGCGAAGAATGGGATCACGTCGTCTACTGCTCGCTGGCGCTGCCCACGGGCCACCTGCAAGTGCACGAGTGCACTGGTGACGCCGTACTGGATTGGCGCATCAGGCCCGGCGAATACCGGCTTCTGGTTCTGTTCGGAGGCTTGGCCGAAATCTCGGACGATGGGCTCACTGGGCAAGATCACTACAAGGTCTTGGTCTGGCCCGGCGCGCTGGCGCCACTCTCCGTCAATCGCTCTTGGTCGGCAGCAAACTGACGCCTAACCCTTCGCTCGAGCGGCCCCCACCGGCAAGGCACTTGGGCCGCGAGGCGGCCAGTGTCATCATCCGCCTCGCCGCCCAAGCGCCCCGCCGCCGGGGTCCGCTCAGCTCAAACGTTAGGCCTCGCATCCGGCAGCCTTGTGCTGAGACGAAAGCGCCGATAAAGTCCGAGCACTGCTTGGGAAAGCAGTGCCAGTTCGAGTTCATCGACTGGTAGCCAGTGGGCGTTCAGCCCCGGCGCCCGCTACTGGTCGCTCAGACACGCGGGACCCCACTTTGTCATTCGTGGAGTTCATCGTGTCCAAAACCGTCCTCAGGGCGCGGCGCCTTGCCGCATCAACGCAAGCCTTCTACTGCTTCTACTGCAGCCTTCCAATGTGGGAGAGAGATTGCACTGCTCACGCACGCCGGCTTGGTGTCCCCCGCGCAGCGGCGAAGCTGCTGCGATGCACCGCCGAGCACCTCCTTCCCCACGCTGACGGAGGCCCAGACCTTCCCAACAACATCGCCGCAGCATGCGTCTTCTGCAATCGGATGCGGCATCAACTGCCCACCGTCCTGCCGCCTGCGCGCTATCGAGTTCTGGTTCAGCATCGGGTCCGCGTTGGAACCTGGTTCGAAGGGTATCCAGCATTGGCGGCGTGGGGAAAGCAGTTTGCAACCAACGCAGCACCGAGTCGTGCTCCCAGCGAGGCCCAACCCTTCGCTCGCGCGGACTGACACTGGCAGGGCACTTGGGCCGCGAGGCGGCCAGTGTCATCATCCGCCTCGCGGCCCAAGCGCCTTCCCGGCGGGGTCCGCTCAGCTCAAACGTTAGGCCTCACGAATCACGCCTCGGCGCTCTGGAGTCCGCATGAAGATCACCGTCTCTACAGTCGTCATCGCCCCGATGCACGAGGTCTGGCGCGCCTACACGACTCCGGAAGACATCAAGCTCTGGAACACGGCCTCACCCGACTGGCACACCACCGCCGCGTCAGTCGATCTGCGCCCGGGCGGCAAGTTCTCGTCTCGGATGGAAGCCAAAGACGGATCATTCGGGTTCGACTTCGCTGGTGAGTACACCAGGGTGGTACCGCACCAAGTCATTGAGTACGCCTTCGGCGACAGGACCGGAACGGTCGAGTTCACGGAGGGAAGTGCTGGCGTGACGGTAACGGTCAGCTTCGACAGCGAGTCCACACACTCCGAAGAGCAGCAGCGCGAGGGCTGGCAAGCAATCCTCGACAGCTTCTCCCGCCATGTGAAGGGCAAGCTTGCGTCAGAGTGAAGGCTTGGTACCGGCTAACGCGAAGCTCAGGCACGCTGCGTGAGGCCTAACCCCTCGCTCAAGAGCCGACCCGCTACGGCAGCCACCGCGGCCGCCTCAGCTCGAACGTCAGGGCGCTCGTTCATGTCACACCCACTCCCGCTGCCCCCCAGTGAGTGATCTGCCGGTCCTGCCGACTGTCCAGTTCGGCCGCTATCGCCACTACAAGGGCGGCGAGTACGAGGTCGTTGGTGTCGTCCGACACAGCGAGTCCTTGGAGCCCATGGTTCTCTATCGGCCGATCTACAACGCCTCTGGCATGTGGGTTCGCCCATTGGGCATGTTCCTCGAACCCGTGGAGCACGATGGAAAGGCCCAACCTCGCTTCAGTCTCGTTGCGTCGAGCGCCGTCGCCACCGAAGAGGAGCTTGCAGCAACGGTGCGGCGCATGGAGTCCAAGCTGTCCGCGTCGGAGTCGGCCGCAGTGCAGCCACTGATGCAGTTCTATCGTGAGGTAGCAGCCAGGTTCGAGCGTGAACTGTCCGCGTGCCAGAGGGATGTCCTGCTCGCCAAGGCCGGTGCGCTCATGTTGGCGCAGGCGTCCGCCCAGGCCGAGAGAGCGCCCTGACCCTTCGCTCGAGCGCGGACCCACCAGCGGCTGGGCCGGCGCGGCTCTCGTTGTCTATGATCCGCTGCGCGGGCCCAGCCGTTGGCGGTCCGCTCAGCTCCAACGTTGGGCGGCGCAGGGCCCGACCGCGGTACAAGCAGGCGTATGGCAACCCAGTACTACACCGCGACAAGCCTCGATGGCTTCATTGCCACGGAGGACGACTCTCTGGACTGGCTGTTTCCCTTGGGCGATGTGAACGACACCAGCTACCCATCGTTCATCTCCGAAGTGGGAGCGCTCGCCATGGGATCAGCCACGTATGAGTGGATGCTTCGTCATGCGCTGACCGTGAAGGATCAGATGGGAAGCGCTTGGCCGTATGCCCAGCCGACTTGGATCTTTTCCAAGAGACGGCTTCCGTCCGTGGAAGGCGCCGACCTCAGGTTCGTGAGCGGCAACGTGAGACCCGTGTACGAAGCGATGAAGGTCGCTGCCGGCACAAAGAACATCTGGGTCGTCGGCGGCGGCGATCTGGCGGGCCAGTTCTTCGACGCCGGGCTGCTCGACGAGGTCATCGTCCAGATCGGGTCTGTGACTCTGGGCAAAGGCAAGCCGCTCTTCCCACGGCGCCTGACGTCCCCGCCGCTTCGGCTCACCTCCGCAAGACAGGTCGGAACGGGCTTCGCCGAGCTCAGATACCAGGTTCCCCGTGGCAACGCCGAAAGCGCCGCCTGACCCTTCGCTCGAGCGGACCTCCACCGTGAATCCTTGCACCGCTTCGCCGAGGTTCACATGAGCGCCGCCACCTCACTCCGGACACCGCTGCTGCGCGTCTTGATGGCTACGTGCGCGCTGCTTCTGCTGCCAGCCGTCGCGATGCAGTTCACCCGCCAAGTTCAGTGGGGCGCTGGCGACTTCCTGGCCGCCGGAGCGCTGCTCTTCCTGACTGGAGGCGCCATGGTCCTGGCATCTCGCGCGGCCAGGTCCATGCCGCAGCGCGTGGGGTCGGTCGGCCTCCTCGCGCTGGCGTTCTTGCTGGTGTGGGCCGAGCTGGCGGTCGGCGTTTTCCATTGACCGGTCGAGGCGGCCACCGCGCGGGTCGCGTCAGATCGAACGTGAGGTTCCATGCTCCACCAAGCCCTTCTCCTGCTGCACCTGCTCGCCGCCATGGCCTGGGTCGGCGGCATGTTCTTCGCCTACTTCTGCCTGCGCCCTTCGGCCGCCGAGGTGCTGGCCCCGCCGCAGCGCCTGCCGCTCTGGCTCGCGACGCTCGGGCGCTTCCTGCGCTACATGAGCGTCGCGGTCCTCGTCGTGCTGGCCACGGGCGTCAGCATGTTGTTGGGGGTCGGCTTCCAGGCTGCGCCGGTGGGCTGGCATGTCATGTTCGCGGTGGGCCTGGTCATGGCCGCGGTGTACGCGTACATCCACCTGGGTTTGCTGCCCGAACTTCGCGCGCACTGCGGCGCGTCGGCCTGGCCGGCGGCGGCCCAGGTGCTGAATCGCGTCCGCCAGCTGGTGGCGCTCAATCTGGCACTGGGCGTGGTCACCGTCGTGGCGGCGGTCTCGGCGCGCTGAACCCCCTCAGCGACACCGGGAGCGGCGCAAGGGCCCCCGCCACCGGCAAGCACCTGACCCGGCCGCACACACGGAGCAGAGCGTCATGACCCCCAGACTCCGCAGATCGAGCCAGCGCACGCCGGAGCCGGCACGACCGGCGCCGACGAAGTCGTCGTACGAAGTCACCGTGATGCTGGTCACGGCGCTCGCGTGGCCGGCCATCGTCGTGCTGCTCCTGTTCATCTTCCGGGCTCCCATACAGGCCGTTGTCGCGCAGTTGCCATCGCTGATGGCCAGCTCCAACACGATTTCCGTGGCGGGTGTGTCCGTCCAGGTCGATCGCAAGCTTCGATCCCAGGCCTCCGCAGAGGCACTGGCCAGCATGGCAGCCCTCACAGGGGAGGGGGTGCGGACCTTGATGATGTTGGAACACAAGACCCCCATCTACACCGCTCAGGACGTCAGAGACGGCCGGATAGAGCAGGAGTACGGCGAACTGATTCGCGCGAATCTCGCGGAGGTCATCCCCTGGGAGGGCGAGCGATGGGGCCCTGGGACCAAGGGCGTGCGCGTGACCGATCGCGGCCGCCGTGTTCAGGAACTCGCGCTCCTGATCATTGCCGACTTCGCTGGACAGATCTCCGCCGCCGCAAGCGCTGCGACGGCGCACCCGCCGAGGTAGCGTCGACGTGCGGCCGAGACGCCTGGCCAACGCATGGAGCGCCCCATGACCTTCGCCATCGAAGAAGGCTATGCCCCGGGCTGCATCGGCCGCATCGCGCAACTCCACGCGCAGCACTACGCCAGGAGCAGCGGCTTCGGCGTGCTCTTCGAGGCGAAGGTGGCCCAGGACCTGGCGCGCTTCTGCACCGCCTTCGAGCCGGAGCGCGACGGGCTCTGGCTGGCCCGCGCCCCGGAGATTGAAGGGTCCATCGCGATCGACGGCTCCCGGGCCTGCGAAGACGGGGCCCATCTGCGCTGGTTCATCACCTCGGACGTGCTCCGCGGCCAGGGCGTCGGCAGGCTCCTGCTGGCGCGCGCACTGGCGTTCGCCGACGCAAGGGGCTACCGCAGCGTGCACCTGTCGACGTTCGCAGGGCTGGACGCCGCGCGGCATCTCTATGAGTCGCACGGGTTCCGGCTGGTGCAACAGAGTCCGGGCTCGACCTGGGGCACGGCGGTCGACGAACAGCGCTTCGTCCGCGGCCTGGCCTGACCGCTCGCGCACGCGGGTCACCGACGGCCGACGTGGCGCATCATCCACATCACCCAGGAGCGAACCATGCTCATCGGCGGAAGCTGCCACTGCGGCAACATCTCGTTCAAGCTGGACTGGACGCCCGAGCCCACGGAGATTCCGGCGCGCGCCTGCACCTGCTCGTTCTGCACCCGGCACGGCGGCGTCTGGACGGCCTGTCCCACCGGCGCCGTGGCCGTGACGGTCCGGCAGCCGGCTGACGTGTCACGCTACGGCTTCGGCACCCGGACCGCGGTGTTCCATGTCTGCGCGGCGTGCGGCGTCGTCCCCGTCGTCACCAGCCGGATCGGCGGCAGGCTCTACGCCGCGGTCAACGTCAATGCCTTCGAAGGCGTCGACCCGGCGCTGCTGAAGCGGGCAACAGCGTCCTTCGACGCCGAGGACGAGGCGACGCGGCTCGCCCGCCGTGCGCGCCACTGGATCCCGAGCGTCGTGTTCAGCGAGGGCGACGCCCTCACACCGGCACGAGGAAGTCCCGGCTGATCCCCACCCCCAGGTCGCCGACGCGGTCGAGGAACTGCGTCAAGAAGGCGTGCAGCCCGGTCGCGAGGATCTCGTCGATGCGGCTGAACTGCAGGTCCGCGCGCAGCCGGCCGGCGCGGCGCAGGGTCTCGACGCTCTGCTCGTTGGCGACGAACTGCAGGTTGGCCACCACCTCGTTCATGCACGCGGCCAGCGAGCGCGGCATGTCGGGGCGCAGGATCAGCAGCTCGGCCACCTTCTCGGGCCGGATGACGTTGCGGTAGACCTTGCGGTAGACCTCGAAGCCGGAGACGGAGCGCAGGATCGCGCTCCAGTGGTAGAAGTCGACTTCCAGCGGCTCGTCGGGGTCGCGCGCACCGAAGTACTCGGTCGGCGCGGCGTGGAACTTCACGTCGAGCAGGCGCGCGGTGTTGTCGGCGCGCTCCAGGAAGGTGCCGATGCGCAGGAAGTGGAAGCTCTCGTCCTGCAGCATCGTGCCGAGCGTGACGCCGCGCGACAGGTGCGAGCGGAACTTGACCCACTCGAAGAACTCGCTCGGGTCCTTGTGGAAGTTGCCGCCGGCGATCAGGCGCTTGAACTCGAGCCAGGTCGCGTTGGCGGTTTCCCAGACCTCGGTGGTCAGCGTGCCGCGCACGGCGCGGGCGTTCTCGCGCGCGGCGCGCAGGCAGGAGTGGATGCTCGACGGGTTGGACTCGTCGCGCACCATGAAGTCCATCACCTCGCGCGGATTCACGCCGCTGTGCCGGCGCAGGTAGTCGCCGGTCAGCTCGCTGATGCCGAGCATGCCGCGCCAGCCCTGCTCGGCCTGCTCGCTCGACTGGGGCAGCAGCGACATCTGGTAGTTGATGTCGAGCATGCGGGCGGTGTTCTCGGCCCGTTCGGTGTACCGGGCCATCCAGTACAGGTGGTCGGCGGTGCGTGACAGCATGGCTCTTGTCTCCCCTAGCTTTCCAGCACCCAGGTGTCCTTGGTGCCCCCGCCCTGCGACGAGTTGACGACCAGCGAGCCTTCCTTCAGCGCCACGCGCGTCAGGCCGCCGGGCACCATCTGCACGCTGGTGCCGCTGAGCACAAAGGGCCGCAGGTCGATGTGGCGCGGCGCGATGCCGCTCTCGACGAAGGTCGGGCAGGTGGAAAGCGCCAGCGTCGGCTGGGCGATGTAGTTGCCGGGGTTGGCGACGAGCTGGGCGCGGAAGGCCTCGATCTCGGCCTTGCTGGCGGCCGGGCCGACGAGCATGCCGTAGCCGCCGGCGCCGTGCACCTCCTTGACGACCAGCTCGCCCAGGTGCGCGAGCACATGCTTGAGGTCCGCGGGCTCGCGGCACAGCCAGGTCGGCACGTTGTTCAGGATCGGCTTCTCGCCGAGGTAGAACTCGATCATCTTCGGCACGTACGGGTAGATCGACTTGTCGTCGGCCACGCCGGCGCCGATGGCGTTGCACAGGGTCACGTTGCCGGCGCGGTAGACGTCCAGCAGCCCGGCGCAGCCGAGCGAGGTGTCGCGCCGGAAGGCCAGCGGGTCGAGGAAGTCGTCGTCGATGCGGCGGTAGATCACGTCCACCCGCTTGGGCCCCTGCGTGGTGCGCATGAAGCAGAAGCCGTCCTTGACGAACAGGTCCTTGCCCTCGACCAGCTCGACGCCCATCTGCTGCGCCAGGAAGGCGTGCTCGAAGTAGGCGCTGTTGTACATGCCGGGCGTCAGCACGACGACGGTGGGCTCGTTGACGCCGCTCGGCGAGACCGCGCGCAGCGTCTCGAGCAGCAGGTCGGGGTAGTGGGCGACCGGCGCGACGCGGTGGGTCGCGAACAGCTCCGGGAAGAGCCGCATCATCATCTTGCGGTTCTCGAGCATGTAGCTCACGCCGCTGGGCACGCGCAGGTTGTCCTCGAGGACGTAGTAGCTGCCCGAGCCGTCGGCGTTGGCGGCGCGCACGATGTCGATGCCGGCGATGTGCGAGTAGATGCCGCCGGCCACGTCGACGCCCATCATCTCCGGGCGGAACTGGGCGTTCTTCAGCACCTGCTCGGCGGGCACGACGCCGGCCTTGAGGATCTCCTGGCCGTGGTAGACGTCGTGGATGAAGCGGTTCAGCGCGGTGACGCGCTGGCGCAGGCCGCGCTCCATCTCGCGCCATTCGTGGGCCGGGATCACGCGCGGGATCAGGTCGAAGGGGATCAGCCGCTCGGTGCCCGAGCCGTCCTCGTCCTTGGCGCCGTAGACGGCGAAGGTGATGCCGACGCGGCGGAAGATCATCTCCGCCTCGTCGCGGCGGTCGCGCATGACCTCGTGGGGCTGCTCGGCCAGCCAGCGCGCATAGGTCCCGTAGTGCGGCCGCACCACGGCGGCCGAGGCATGCATTTCGTCGTACGCGCTCATCGCTTCTCCCACGCAGGACAAGTTAGCACGGACTGTGCCAGTCACCCGCCGCCGAGGGCGCGGGTCTCGACCGCGACGGCCAGCCGGTGGGCCCCGCCGCCCCGGATCACGCCGCGCAGCGGCGTCACGTCGCCATAGTCGCGCCCGAAGGCGACACGCACATGGCTGGCGCCGGCGACGCAGGCGTTGGTCGGGTCCAGTTCCAGCCAGTCGGGCTCGGCGCCGTCCTCGCGCGGCAGTGCCACCGCGACCCAGGCATGCGAGGCGTCGGCGCCCTGCAGCCGCGGCTGGCCGGGCGGCGGCTCGGTCAGCAGGTAGCCGCTGACGTAGCGCGCGGCCAGCCCGAGCGAGCGCAGCGCGCCGATCATCACGTGGGCGAAATCCTGGCAGACGCCGCGCCTCTGGCGGAAGGCCTCCAGCAGCGGCGTGCCGACATGGGTGCTCTCGGGGTCGTATTCGAAGCCGTCGTGCAGGCGCTGCATCAGCTCGGTCGCACCGTCGGCGAGCGGCCGCCCGGGCGGGAAGGACGGCAGCGCCCAGTCGCGCAGCTCGTCGGCCAGCGGCACCAGCGGCGAGGCGAACACGTGGCCGGCGGCGCTGTCGGGCGCGCGGCCGGCCAGGTAGCGCCAGTGCTCGCGGGCAGCGGGCGCATCGGGGCCGGGCTCGGGCGCCACCGGCGGCGCCAGGCGCACGCGGCTGGTCGCCGTGACGCGCAGCGCGCCGTGCGGCGCGTGCAGCGAGAACAGCGTGCGCGTGTTGCCGAAGGCGTCGGTCTCGTGCGCCAGCCGCGCCGGCGGCGGATCGACCTCCAGCGCGAAGTCCAGCAGCCGCTGCGGGCCATCGTCGCGCGGGCGCAGGAAGGCGATGTGGTGCGCCAGCTCGACCGGCGCGCCGTAGGTGTAGACGGTCTCGTGGCGGACCTCGAGCAAGGCGGCATCACGCGACAAGATGCTGCTCCTGCTGATCGGCGAGCGCGAAGTAGCGGCGGCCGACCTCGTCCGACAGCCGGTAGCCGGCGGCGGCCAACTCGTCGGCGAGCGCGACGACGCGCTCGTCGTCGGACGCGACCTCGTCGCCTTCGTCGCGGCACAGCTCGGCCAGCGTCGCGCCGGCGCCGAAGGGCGGCAGCAGCGCGAGCAGCCCGTCGCCCCCGCCGCCGGCGCCGGCGCCCGGCAGCTTGGCCAGCTCGGTGCGCAGCCGCCGCAGCACGCAGCCGAGCGCGCGCGGGTTGGCCGGGTCGATGACCAGCAGGTCGAGCAGCGCCAGCGCCTCCTGCCGGCCCGGGTGCCGCGAACGGTAGGTGATGGTGCTGTCGAACAGGCCGAGCAGCAGGTCGAAGCCATGCGCCGTGTGCACCGCGCCGTCGGCGAAGAAGGCGCGCAGCGTCGCGCTCATGGAGATCAGCCGCTCGGTCAGCCGCCCGATCGTCAGCAGCCGCCAGCCGTCGTCGCGCGTCATCCGGTCGCTCTGCGCGCCGGTCACCGCGGCGAGCTGGGTCGCGAGGTGTTCGAGCGCCGCTTCCAGCTCGCCGGCGCCGAAGCCGGCGGCCGGTTCGCCGTCGGCCGCCTCGAGCCGGCACCAGGCCAGCCGCGCGGCGAAGTCCTCGGCCATCGCGCGCACCAGCCGGCCATGCTCGGGCGACAGGCGGTCGCGCAGCGCGCCGGCGGCGCGGTCCAGCGCCTGCAGGTTGTAGGCGATGCTGCGCGACTCCTGGGCGTCGCCGAGCGCGGCGACGACGGCGCGCTCGAAGACCCGCGGCGACTGCGCCAGCGAGGGTACGCCGAGCGGCGCGAGGCCGGCCGATTCGGCCAGTTCGGACACCGCATCGAGCACCGCCGGCGGCGTCTCGTCGTCGTCCTCGACCAGCGCGGCGGCGGCCAGCGCGAGCCGCACCAGGTGTTCGGTGCGTTCGGTGTAGCGGCCCATCCAGAACAGGTTCTCCGCGGTGCGGCTGGGCACCGGCCGGCGGTGCAGCGCGATCTCCTCGGGGCGCAGGCGCTGCGGCAGCATCGAGTAGGCGTCGATCGGCCCTTCGGTCAGCACCCAGGTGTCGATGCTCGCGCCGCCCTGCTGCATCGACACCGCATGGCGGCCCTGCGCGGCGACGCGCGTCATGCCGCCGGGCAGCACGCGGTGGCCGCCCTGGCCGTCGGCGATCGCGTAGACGCGCAGCATCGCGGTGCGCGGCTGCAGCGCGCCGTCCTCCCACCAGGGCGTCTGCGCGAACGGCAGGTAGCGCTGGATCGTGTGCCCGTCGGGATGCGCCTCGATGCGCGCCGCCCAGCCGGCGAGCTGCGACGGCGCCAGCGTCGAGGCGATCGCCGGCTCGAAGCCGCGGCCCGGCACGCCGGGGTAGGTCGGACGGATCACGCGCTCGGCCAGGTCCTCGCGCGCCGCCTCCCAGGCCGCCGCCTCGCCGCACCACCAGGTCGGCAGCGAGGGCAGCGTCAGCTCCTCGCCGAACAGCCGCCGCGCCAGCCCCGGCAGGAAGCCCTGCACGCCGGGCGACTCGAGGAAACCGGCGCCGAGCGCATTGGCCATCACGACGCGGCCGGCGCGCAGCACCTGCAGCAGGCCGGGCACACCGAGCGCGGAATCGGGGCGCAGTTCGAGCGGATCGCACCAGTCGTCGTCGAGCCGGCGCAGCAGCCCGTGCACCGGCTCCAGGCCCTGCACGGTCTTGAGATACAGGCGCTCGTCGCGCACCGTCAGGTCACCGCCCTCGACCAGCGGCAGGCCGAGGTAGCGCGCCAGGAAGGTCTGCTCGAAATAGGTCTCGTTGTACGGGCCGGGCGTCAGCAGCGCGAGGCGCGGCGTGCCGTGGCCGTCGGCCTGCGCGATCGGCGCGGCCAGCGTCAGCAGCGTGTCGAGCAGGCGCCGGTAGGCCGACGCGATGTGCTGCACGCGCATCTCGCGGAAGGCCTCGGGGAACTGGCGCGAGACGGCCATCCGGTTCTCGAGCACATAGCCCAGCCCCGACGGCGCCTGGGTGCGCTGCGAGACGACCCACCAGCCGCTGTCGCCGGGCCCGCGCGCGATGTCGAAGGCGCAGACATGCAGCCGCACGCCGCCGGCCGGATCGACCCCGTGCAGCGCATGCAGGTAGCCCGGGTGCCCGTGCAGCAGCGCGGGCGGCAGCAGCCCCTCGCGCAGCAGCGCCTGCGCGCCGTAGCAGTCGGCCAGCACCGCCTCCATCAGCCGCGCGCGCTGCGCGATGCCGGCCTCGATGGTCTGCCACTCTTCGGCGCCGATCAGCAGCGGCAGCAGGCCGAGCGGCCAGGGTCGCTGGCCGCCGGCGGCGTCGCCGTAGACGTTGTAGGTGACGCCGTTGCGGCGGATCTGCTGGGCGAGCGCGGCATGCCGGCGCTCCAGGTCGGCGAGTCCGCCGTCAGCGGCGAGCAGCGAGAAGAAACGCTGCCAGGGCTCGCGCAGGCGGTCGCCGTCGAGCAGCTCGTCGCGATGCCCCGCCTCGGCACGCCGCGCGGCGTGCAGCACGTCCAGCAGCGCCGCGTTGGCGGGGAAGAGCGCGGGGTCGAACTGGAGTTGGGACTGCAGCACGTCGCACAGCGCGACGCATCAGCTGCGCCGCAGGTCGAGGGTGAACGGGAACTCGCGGCTCGCCACCGGTGGCTGCACGTCGACGCGACCCGGCGTGTGCCCGAGGGCGAAGAAGCGCGCGAGGCGCCGGCTCTCCGCCTCGTAGGCATTGACCGGGAAGCTGTCGTGGTTGCGACCGCCAGGGTGGGCCACATGATAGCGACAGCCTCCGAGCGAGCGGCCGACCCAGGTGTCGATCACGTCGACCGTCAGCGGCGCATGCACGCCGATGGTCGGATGCAGCGCCGACGGCGGCCCCCAGGCCTTGTAGCGCACGCCGGCCACATGCTCGCCGCCATGCTGGCCCGGCACGCCCAGCGGCTGCAGCGGCAGCGCACGGCCGTTGACGGTGACCACATGGCGGTTGCCGTTGAGCCCGCGGCTGCGCACCTCGATGCGCTCGAGCGACGAATCGACATAGCGCACCGTGCCGCCGGGCGCACCCTCCTCGCCCATCACATGCCAGGGCTCGAGCGCGGCGCGCAGCGTGAGCTCGATGCCGGCCACCGCGACGTGGCCGATCTTCGGGAAGCGGAACTCGAAGTGCGGCGCGAACCAGGCAGCATCGAACGCGAAGCCGGCCTCGGCCAGCTCGGCCAGCACGTCGTCGAAGTCCATCTGCACGAAGCTGGGCAGCAGGAAGCGGTCGTGCAGCTCGGTGCCCCAGCGCGTCAACCGCGTGGCCCCGCGCCCGGTGTAGGGCGTCAGCCAGAACCACGCGATCAGCGCGCGCAGCAGCAGCTGCTGCGCGAGGCTCATGCGCGCATGCGGCGGCATCTCGAAGGCGCGCAGCTCCAGCAGGCCGAGCCGGCCGGTCGGGCCGTCGGGCGAGTAGAGCTTGTCGATGCAGAACTCGCTGCGGTGGGTGTTGCCGGTGACGTCGATCAGCACGTTGCGCAGCGCGCGGTCGATCAGCCAGGGCGGGATGCGCGAGGGGTGGCCATGGACGGCGGTCTGGCGCTCGATCTCGGCGAGCGCAACTTCCAGCTCGTAGACCTGGTCGTTGCGCGCCTCGTCGACGCGCGGCGCCTGGCTCGTGGGCCCGATGAACATGCCGCTGAACAGGTAGCTCAGGCTCGGGTGGTTGTGCCAGTAGGCCAGCAGGCTGGCCAGCAGGTCGGGCCGGCGCAGGAAGGGGCTGTCGGCCGGCGTCGCACCGCCGAGCACGAAGTGGTTGCCGCCGCCAGTACCGGTGTGGCGGCCGTCGAGCATGAACTTCTCGGTCGACAGCCGGGTCTCGTGCGCCGCCTCGTAGAGGAACTCGGTGTGGTCGACCAGCTGCTCCCAGCTCGACGCCGGGTGGATGTTGACCTCGATCACGCCGGGGTCGGGCGTGACCTGCAGCATCTTCAGCCGCGCGTCGCGCGGCGGCGGATAGCCTTCGAGCACGAGCTTGACGCCGAGCTCGGCCGCAGTGGCCTCGACCGCCGCGAGCAGGTCGAGGTAGTCGTCGAGCGCCGCCAGCGGCGGCATGAAGACGTAGAGGATGCCGCCGCGCGCCTCGACGCACATCGCGGTGCGGGTCAGCCAATGGGCCGACTCGAAGCGGTCGGGGGCATGCGTGAGCGGGCCGGCGCCGGCCGTCCCACGGCCGGTCGCGCCACGGCCGCCAGCGGCCGTGGCGATGCCGGCGGTGGCGGCAGCGCCCTCGCCCGCCGCCTCGCCGCGCATCGCATGCGCCGCGTACTGCGCGCGCAGCGCCGCGACCGGCCGCAGCCGGTCGACCGGTGCGAAGGGGTCGATGTCGTAGAGCCAGGGCAGGTCGCCCTTGGCCACCCAGGGCAGCGAATCGAGCGGCAGCCGGTAGCCCATCGGCGAATCGCCGGGGAAGAGGTACATGCGCTCGTCGCGGAAGAACCAGGGCCCGGTGACCCAGCGCGGGCCGGCGAGCGCAGGGCCTTCGTCGCGCTTGATCGGCAGCATGTAGCCGACCACCTTGGCGAGGCCCTGGTCAAAGACCTTGCGCAACCGGGCGCGCTCCATCTCGTCGTCGAGCCGCGCGTCGAAGGGGTCGACGTTGACCGGCAGGCGGCGCTCGCGCCACAGGTAGTACCAGGTGTCCTCGTAGCCGGCCTGGATGTAGTTGGGGGCAAGGCCGAGCTTGCCGGTCAGCCCCTCGATGAAGGCCTTGGCATGTGTCTCGTCGTAGCTCGTCGGCACGCGCTCGTCGGCGAACAGCGTGGGGTCGATCCAGCAGGGCTCGCCGTCGGCACGCCAGAACACCGAGAGCGCCCAGCGCGGCAGCTGCTCGCCCGGGTACCACTTGCCCTGGCCGAAGTGCAGGAAGCCGCCCTGCCCGTAGCGCGCCCGCAGGCGCTGCACCAGCTCGTTGGCATAGCCGCGCTTGGTGGGGCCGAGGGCGGTGGTGTTCCATTCGGCGCCGTCGCGGTCGTCGACCGAGACGAAGGTCGGCTCGCCACCCTGGGTGAGGCGCACGTCGAGCGCCTTCAGCTGGCCGTCGACACGCGCGCCGAGCGCCAGCACCGAGGCCCATTGCTCCTCGGTGTAGGGCTTGGTGACGCGCGGCGACTCCCAGATGCGCGTGATCGCCATCTTGTGCTCGAACTCGACCTCGCTCTCGTCGACCGCGCCGCTGACCGGCGCCGCGCTCGACGGCTCGGGCGTGCAGGCCACCGGGATGTGCCCCTCGCCCGCCAGCAGGCCGGAGGTCGGGTCGAGGCCGATCCAGCCGGCGCCCGGCAGGTAGACCTCGCACCAGGCGTGCAGGTCGGTGAAGTCGACCTCGGTGCCCGAGGGGCCGTCGAGGGCCTTGACGTCGGCCTTGAGCTGGATCAGGTAGCCGGAGACGAAGCGCGCCGCCAGGCCCACGTGGCGCAACGCCTGCACCATCAGCCAGCCGCTGTCGCGGCAGGAGCCCGAGCGCAGCGTCAGCGTCTGCTCGGGCGTCTGCACGCCGGGCTCCATGCGGATCACGTAGCGGATGTCGCCCTGCAGGCGCTGGTTCAGGCCGACCAGGAAGTCGATCGTGCGCTGCTTGTTCTTGGGCAGGCTGTCGACCAGCTCCTTCAGCTTGGGCGTCAGCGGCGCGGCCACGAGGTAGGGCGCGAGTTCGCGCTTCAGGCCGTCGTCGTAGCTGAACGGATAGTTCTCGGCCGAGGGCTCGAGGAAGAAATCGAAGGGGTTGTAGACCGCCATCTGGGCGACCAGATCGACGGTGATCTTGAACTCGGCGGTCTTCTCGGGCACGACCAGCCGCGCCAGGTAGTTCGCGAACGGGTCCTGCTGCCAGTTGATGAAGTGCTCGGCCGGCTCGATGCGCAGCGAGTAGCTCAGGATCGGTGTGCGGCAGTGCGGCGCCGGGCGCAGCCGCACCACCTGCGGGCCGAGCGCGACGCGCCGGTCGTAGCGGTAATGGGTGACATGGTTCAGCGCGACATGGATCGACAAGGGGTTCTCCTCGGGGCGGGACGGGGCGCGCGTTCAGTCTTCGGTGGCGGCATCGTCGGCCGCCGGCAGCGAATTAGCAACTTCCAAGCCACTGGCAGGCGCGGCGCCGTCCGGATGGTGCCAGTAGCGGCGTGACAGCGCGCGCCAACAGCTGCTTCCGCCCGGACCGAAGCGCCAGGCGCCGCAGCGCGGCGAGTCGATCAGTTCGATGCCGCGTGCGGCGTAGCGCGCCGCCACCGCCGGCGCCGGGTGGCCGAAGCGGTTGCGGTAGCCGGCCTGCACCACCGCGAACCGCGGCGCGACGGCGTCGAGGAAGCCCTCGCTCGACGAGGTCTTGCTGCCATGGTGGGGCACCAGCAGCACCTCGGCCGCGAGCGCCGCGCGCTGCGTGGCGACCAGCGCGAGCTCCTGCTCGCGCTCGATGTCGCCGGCCAGCAGCGCGCGATGCGCGTGCCCGTCCCAATGGCCGCCGACCTTCAGCACGCAGCTCAGCGTGTTGGCCTTGGTCTTCTCCCAGCCCGAACGCGCCAGCAGATCGGGGCCGGGGTGCAGCCACTCGAACGTGACGCCGTCCCAGGTCCAGCGGCCGCCGGCTTCGCAGGGCACGACGGCGGCGCCGCGCTCGCGGGCCAGCGCGAGCAGCGGATGCGCCGGCTCGAGCGAACTCTCCAGCCGCGCCACCGGCAGGCCGCGCAGCAGCGCGGCGGCGCCGCCGACATGGTCGGTGTCGCGGTGGCTGAGCACCAGCGCGTCGAGCCGGCGCTCGCCGAGCGCGCGCAGCAGCGGCAGCAGCACGCGCTCGCCGGCATCGGTCTCGCGCGAGTACTGCGGCCCGGCGTCGTACAGCAAGGCGTGCGACGCCGTGCGCAGCAGCACCGCCGTGCCCTGGCCGACGTCGACCGCGATCAGCTCGTACGCGCCTTCGGCCGGCCGCGGTACCGCCGGCGCCAGCAGCGGCAGCAGCAGCGGCAGCGCAAGCAGCCGCACGGCCCCCGGCAGCGGCAGCAGCGCGAGCGCGGCGCCGAGCAGCGCGCAAGGCACGGCCCAGCCCGGCCCGGCCGGCACCTGCCAGACCGCCCAGGCCGGCGCCGCCAGCGCCTGCAGCAGCAGGTTCAGCGCCGCGACCGCCGCTGCGCCGGCCGACCACAGCGGCGCCCAGAGCGTGCCCAGCAGCGCGAGCGGCGTGACGAGCAGCGTGACCAGCGGGATCGCGATCAGGTTGGCCACGAAGCCGACCAGCGACAGCTGCTGGAAGAACACCAGCGTCAGTGGCGCCAGGCCGACCGTCGCCACCAGCTGGGTGCGCAGCCCGCCGGCCAGCAGCGCGCCGAAGCGCCGCGGCCACGCCGGCGGCGGCGGCGCGAGGCCGCTGGTCACCGCGACCAGCGGCCGCGCAGCACCCGAGCCCATCAGCAGCCCGACCGCGACGAAGGACAGCCAGAAGCCCGGCTGCAGCAGCGCCCAGGGATCGGCGGCGGTGACGACCACCGCCGCCGCGCCCCACACCAGTGGCCAGCCCCAGCGCAACCCGGCGGCGCCGAGCACGGTGGTCGTCGCGAGCATCCACACCGTGCGCTGCGCCGGCACGCCCCAGCCGGCGAACACCGCATAGGCCAGCGCCGCCGCCAAACCACCCCAGCGCGCCGCCAGCGGCGCCGGACACCACCGCATCGCGCGCGGGCTGCAGCGCCACAGCCGGTCGAACAGCAGCCCGGCGAGCCAGGCGAACATCGTCACGTGCAGCCCGCTGATCGACATCAGGTGGGCGATGCCGGTGTCGCGGTACAGCGCCCAGTCCTCGCGCTCGATCGCCGACTGGTCGCCGACCGCCAGCGCGGCCAGCACGCCGGCGGCCGACGGGTCGGCCACCCGCGCGTCGATCGCGTCACGCACCGCCTGGCGCGCGCGGTCCACCGGGTGCGCCACCGCCTCGGCCAGCAGTCGGTGCCCGGCCGGGCGCACATAGCCGGTGGCGCGCAGGCCTTGTTCGAACAGATGCAGTTCGTGGTCGTTGCCGTGCGGGTTGCGTGCGCCGTGCGGCCGCTTCAGCCGCAACGTCAGCTGCCAGCGCTGGCCGGCGCGCAGCGCCGGCAGCGCAGCGCCCGTGCCCTGCGCGTACCAGCCGAGCGTCAAACGGCGGGGGATCTCGACCGCCTTGCCGTCCAGCTGCGCCGATTCGACCTCGAAGCGGAAACGCCAGGCCTCCGGTCCGCGCTGCGGCAGACCGCCGACGACGCCGACGACCGCGAGGTCGCGGCCTTCCAGCGCGGCCGGCAGCGCGTCGGCGAGCCGCGCCCCGGCGCGCAGGCCGGTCGTCGCGAAGGCAAGGCCCGCCACCGCGGCAACCCCCAGCGCCAGCCGCGCCGCCGGCCAGCGCCGCGACAGCAGCAGCATCGCGCCGGCAGCGACCGCCAGCGCCGCGTAGAGCCCGGTCGCCCACAGCACCGCCTGCTGCAATTGCAGCGCGGTGCCGGCCAGCCCAGCGAGCCCGGCAGCGGCGAGCGTGACGGCGGCATCGGGCGTGCGGGGACTCATCGGGCCAGTCTAGGAGCGGCATTGCACGTCTCGCCTCCCACGGGCGGGGCCTTGCGCCCGCGCGTTACGATGCGCTCCCCGCGAACCGGAGCCCGCCATGAGCGTGATGCAGAAACTGAAGGAACTCGGCATCGATCTGCCGCCGGTGGCCATCCCGGCCGCCGCCTACCTGCCCTTCGTGCGCAGCGGCAACCTCGTCTTCCTGTCCGGCCATATCGCCAAGCAGGGCGGCAAGCCCTGGGTCGGCCAGCTCGGCACCGACATGACGACCGAACAAGGCAAGGCCGCCGCGCGTGCGGTCGCGATCGACCTGATGGGCACGCTGAACGCGGCGCTCGACGGCGACCTCGAGCGTGTCGTGCGCATCGTCAAGCTGACCAGCCTGGTCAACAGCACCGGGACCTACACCGAGCACCACCTGGTGACCAATGGCGCGTCGGAGCTGATCGGCCAGGTGTTCGGCGAGCGCGGCGCGCATGCGCGCGCGGCCTTCGGCGTGGCGCAGATCCCGCTGGGGGCTTGCGTCGAGATCGAGATGGTTGCTGAAGTGCGCTGATGCCGTCGTCCTTGTTTCACCGGCTGCCACGCGGCGTGCTCGCCCTGATCGGGCTCGCGGCGCTCGCCGCCGTCGGCGGCGCGCTGATGGCCCAGCATGTGTTCGGCATGCAGCCCTGCCCCTGGTGCATCTTCCAGCGCGTGCTCTACCTCGCGATCGCCGCGGTGGCGCTGCTCGGCTGGGCGCTGCCGCGCTGCAAGGGCGTGGTGCCGGCGGGGCTGGGCGTGCTGGCGCTGGCGCTGGGCGGCATCGCGTCGGCGGTGTTCCAGCACGAGGTGGCGGCCAAGGACGCGAGCTGCGCCTTCACCTTCGCCGACCGTTTCCTCAGTGCCACCGGACTGGAGATGGGCTTCCCGGCGCTGTTCGCGGTCACCGCGAGCTGCATCGAGGCGGCCAGCTACCGCCTGCTCGGCCTGCCCTTCGAGGTGTGGAGCGGCATGATGTTCACGGCGATCACCGTGGTCGCGGCGCTGCTGCTGTGGCACCGCAGGCCCCGACGCTGAGCCGCGTCAAACCCTCGACACGCGAGGGGGCTAAGCTGTCGTCATCGATCCGCCGTCGGAGACCGTGATGACACCCTGGCACCGCTTCTGGTTCCCCCACCTCGACGAAGAGCCCGCGCTGACGCGCGACGCCGCGCTGTGGTCGCCACAGGCCATCGCCGATGCCCAGCAGGCGATGTGGCAGGCGGCAGCCCAGGCCACCGAGAACTGGTGGCGCTACTGGAGCGACGCCTGGGAGTCGCTGCCGGCGCAACCCACGGCCGCGGCGCCGACGCTGTGCCCGCCCGCGCCGCGCCGCCGCACGCGCACCGCCTCAGCCGCGAAGCAGTAGCGTCGGCTTGAAGCCGAGTTCCGCTGGCTTGCCCTTGCGCGCCCGCGCACCCTTGTAGGGAGCCAGCGCGGCCTGGCCCAGCGTCTCGTCCTTGGCCTTGCCGCCGCGGCCGCTGCCGAGCACGCGCAGCGTCTTCTCGAACGGCGCGACGCTGACCAGCGCGTCCTTGCCCTCCAGGCTCAGCAGCGTCAGCCCGCGGCCGCCCTTGGGCTGCAGCTTGAGCTCGTCGAGCGTGAAGGTGAGCAGCCGCCCGCCGAGGCTCAGGCAGGCCACCTGCGAAGCACCGTCGGCGCGCGCCGGCGGCAGCGGCTTCTCACCCTCGGCCAGGCTCAGGAAGGCCTTGCCGCCGCGCTGCTTGGCGAACAAGTCGCCGGCCTTGGCAAGCAGGCCGTAGCCGCCGGTGCCGGCGAGCAGCAGCGTCGCGTCGGCCGGGCCGGCGAAGTAGTGCTGGGGCTGGCTGCCGGCCTCGAGCTCGATCATCGAGGTGATCGGCTGGCCGTCGCCGCGCGCGCCCGGCAGGCCGCTGACCGCGGCCGAATAGACCCGGCCGTTGCTGCCGAACACCAGCAGCGTGTCGATGGTGCGGCACTCGAAGGTGCCGTAGAGCGCGTCGCCGGCCTTGAACGCAAAGGCCGCGGCGTCGTGGCCATGGCCCTGGCGCGCGCGCACCCAGCCCTTGGCGCTGACGACCACGGTGACCGGCTCGTCGACCACCCTGATCTCGGCGACCGCGCGCTTCTCGGCCTGGATCAGCGTGCGGCGCTCGTCGCCGTGCGCCTTGGCATCAAGCTCGATCTCCTTGACGATGGTGCGCTTCAGCGCGGCGGCGCTGCCGAGGATGTCCTCCAGCTTGGCCTGCTCGTCGCGCAGGCCTTTGAGCTCCTGCTCGATCTTGATCGCCTCCAGGCGCGCCAGCTGGCGCAGCCGGATCTCGAGGATGTCCTCGGCCTGGCGGTCGCTGAGACGGAAGCGCTCGATCAGCGCCGGCTTGGGCTCGTCGGCGTTGCGGATGATGCGGATCACCTCGTCGATGTTCAGCAGCACGAGCTGCCGGCCCTCGAGGATGTGGATGCGGTCCAGCACCTTGCCAAGCCGGAAGCGCGTGCGGCGCTCGACGGTGGCCTTGCGGAACTCGATCCACTCGATGAGCATCTGCCGCAGCGACTTCTGCGTCGGCCGGCCGTCGGCGCCGACCATCGTCAGGTTCAGCGGCGCCGAGGTCTCGAGGCTGGTGTGCGCCAGCAGCACGTTGATCAGCTCCTGCTGCTCGACGGTGCGCGTCTTGGGCTCGAACACCAGCCGCACCGCGGCCTCCTTGCCCGACTCGTCGCGCACCGCGTCGAGCACGCCGAGCAGCGTGGTCTTCAGCTGGGTCTGATCGGCACTGAGCGCCTTCTTGCCGGCCTTGATCTTGGGGTTGGTGAGCTCCTCGATCTCCTCGAGCACCTTCTGCGCGCTGGTGCCGGGCGGCAGCTCGGTGACGACGAGATTCCACTGGCCGCGCGCCAGGTCCTCGATCTTCCACTTCGCACGCACCTTCAGCGAGCCGCGACCCGTGCGGTAGGCCTCGCGGATGTCGGCCTCGGCGCTGATGATCTGGCCGCCGCCGGGGTAGTCGGGCCCGGGCAGCAGCGCGTAGAGCGCGTCGTCGGCGAGCTTCTCGTCCTTCAGCAGCGCCACGGCGGCGGCCGCGACCTCGCGCAGGTTGTGGCTGGGGATCTCGGTGGCGAGACCGACCGCGATGCCGCTCGCGCCGTTGAGCAGCACGAAGGGCAGCCGCGCTGGCAATTGCTTCGGCTCGGAGGTGCTGCCGTCGTAGTTCGGGACGAAGTCGACCGTGCCCTCGTCGATCTCGTCGAGCAGCAGCCGCGTGATCGGCGCGAGGCGCGCCTCGGTGTAGCGCATCGCCGCGGCGCCGTCGCCGTCGCGCGAGCCGAAGTTGCCCTGGCCGTCGACCAGCGGGTAGCGCTGGCTGAAGTCCTGCGCCATGCGCACCATCGCGTCGTAGGCCGCGGTGTCGCCGTGCGGGTGGTAGCGGCCCAGCACGTCGCCGACGACGCGCGCGCTCTTCATCGCCTTCGGGCCGGCGGCCGTGGTGAAGGCCAGACCGAGGCGCTCCATCGCGTAGAGGATGCGGCGCTGCACCGGCTTCTGGCCGTCGCAGACGTCGGGCAGCGCGCGGCCCTTGACGACCGACAGCGCGTACTCGAGGTAGGCGCGCTCGGCGTAATGGGCGAGCGTGATGGCGTCGCCGGGGTCGGCGCTCAGTTCCAGTTGATCCATTCGGTTCTCTGCTTGGACGGCTCGGTCGGCCGTCTCCTCGGAAAGGCGGCCGCGAACGCTCAGTCGGGGCGCGCTGACGCGTCGGCGATGCGGCGGATCGCGAAGCTCTGGTTCTCGACCTGCTCGACGGTCAGGTAGATCAGCTCCCAGCCCTCGTTCACGCAGAACTCGTGCACCGCCTCGACCACGCCATAGCGGAAGCCGTTGATCCAGTTGCCCATCACGTAGTCATGCCCGGCGATGATGCCGCCGCGGCGGACCTTGGGTGCATAGGCGCGCAGTTCGTTGGCCGTCAGCTCGTAGGCGTGCGTGGTGTCGATGTAGATCCAGTCGAACTGACCGTCGCTGAACTCCCGGACCGCATCGAGCGAGAGCCGGCGGTGAATGTGCACCTGCCCCCGCGCGGTAGCCTCGGCGAACTTGTTGCGCACCCGCTCGAACTTCGATTCGTCGTAGCGCTCGCTGCCCCAGATGTCGACGAGATGCAGTTCGCGCGGCTGGGTCGCGCGCAGGATGGATTCGGTGAACTCGCCCTGGTCGACACCGATCTCGGCACACACCGCGCCGGTCGGCAGCAGCGCGAGCAGTTCGTCGCGGTCGAGCAGCAGACGGCAGTTCGCCATGTTCTCCCGACGCAGCTTGACCTTCGGGATGCTGCGCTCGACCGCCAGGCGCTTGCGCTCCAAAGCCGGGTTGACGATGGATCGCGCGAGGCGCTTGATCGGTTGGCTAAAGGGCATGCTGCATCTCCGATGGTGACAGGATGGACGCGGGTGTTCGCCAGAACGCGGGGCGCATGGGCTCATCTGGCCTCAGACGTCGATTTCTACCTCATCGCCACGCAATTCCATCAGCTCGCGCCGCGCCGCGGCCTCGCCCTTGCCCATCAGCTTGTTGAACGAGCCCTCGGTCTGCGCGAAATCGAGCGCGCCCCAGGCCACCGGCAGCAGGCGCCGCGTGTCGGGGTTCAGCGTCGTGTCCCACAACTGCTCGGCGCTCATCTCGCCCAGGCCCTTGAAGCGGCTGATGCTCCAGCTGCCCTCGCGCGCGCCTTCCTTGCGCAGCTTGTCGAGGATGGCGGTCAGCTCGCCCTCGTCGAGCGCATAGAGCTTGGCCGCCGGCTTCTTGCCGCGGGCTGTAGCGTCGACGCGGAACAGCGGCGGCCGCGCGACGCAGATGTGGCCGCGTTCGATCAGCTTGGGGAAGTGGCGGAAGAAGAGTGTGAGCAGCAGCACCTGGATGTGCGAGCCGTCGACATCGGCGTCGCTGAGGATGCAGACCTTGCCGTAGCGCAGGCCGGAAAGGTCGGGCTCGTCGTTCGGGCCATGCGGGTCGACGCCGATCGCGACCGAGATGTCGTGGATCTCGTTGTTCTTGAACAGCAGGTCGCGCTCGACCTCCCAGGCGTTGAGCACCTTGCCGCGCAGCGGCAGGATGGCCTGGGTTTCCTTGTCGCGGCCCATCTTGGCGCTGCCGCCGGCCGAGTCGCCCTCGACGAGGAAGAGTTCGTTGAGGCTCAGGTCGCGGCTCTCGCAATCCGTCAGCTTGCCGGGCAGCACCGCGACGCCCGAGCCCTTGCGCTTCTCGACCTTCTGGCCGGCGCGCTGGCGCGCCTGGGCCTGCTTGATGACCAGCTCGGCGAGCTTGCGGCCATGCTCGACATGCTGGCTGAGCCACAGCTCGAAGGCCGGCTTGACGTAGGTCGACACCAGCCGCAGCGCGTCGCGCGAGTTGAGCCGCTCCTTGGTCTGGCCCTGGAACTGCGGGTCCAGCACCTTGGCGGAGAGGACAAAGCTGGCGCGCGAGAACACGTCATCGGGCATCAGCTTCACGCCCTTCGGCAGCAGGCTGTGCAGGTCGATGAAGCCCTTGATGGCCTGGAACAGCCCATCCTTCAGGCCGGCCTCGTGGGTGCCGCCGGCGACCGTCGGGATCAGGTTCACGTAGCTCTCGCGCACCGCGGCGCCGTCCTCCGTGAAGGCGACGCACCAGGCCGCGCCCTCGCCCTCGGCGAAGTTCTCGGTCTCGCCTTCCTCGGCGTAGTGCGCGCCCTCGAACAGCGGGATCACCGGGTCGGCCACCAGCGTCTGCATCAGGTAGTCGCGCAGGCCGCCCTGGTAGCGCCAGGTCTGGACCTCGCCGGACTTCTCGTGCGTCAACGTGACCGTGACGCCCGGCATCAGCACCGCCTTGCTGCGCAGCAGGTGCACCAGCTCGGCCTTCGGCAGCTCGGCGCTCTCGAAGTACTTCGCGTCGGGCCAGACCCGCACGCTGGTGCCCTGGGGGCGGTCCTCGGCCCTGGCCTTGCGGGTGGCGACCGGCTCGACGACGTCGCCGCCCGAAAACGCGATCGTCGCGACCCGGCCGTCCCGGTACACGGTGACCGCGAGCCGCGTCGACAGCGCATTGGTCACGCTGACGCCGACGCCGTGCAGGCCGCCCGAGAAGCTGTAGGCCCCGCCCGCGCCCTTGTCGAACTTGCCGCCGGCGTGCAGCCGCGTGAACACGATCTCGACCACCGGCACCTGCTCCTCGGGGTGCAGGCCGTAGGGGATGCCGCGGCCGTCGTCGTCGACGGCGATGGAGCCGTCGGCGTGCAGCGTCACAGCGATGCGGGTGCCATGGCCGGCCAGGGCCTCGTCGGCGGCGTTGTCGATGACCTCCTGCACGATGTGCAACGGGTTGTCGGTGCGCGTGTACATGCCCGGGCGCTGCTTCACGGGCTCGAGGCCCTTGAGCACGCGGATCGAGGCTTCGCCGTAGCGGCCAGGTGACGATGCTTTGGTTGCCATGGGGCGGGATTCTATGAACGGCCCTGACGCGGCCCGGGTCGCGTCGCCGCGACGTCGGCGCGCCGCGCCGGCTTTGGCTACAGTGCCGCGCGATGAACCCTGCCGCGCGCCCGACGCTGTCGATGACCCAGGTGCTGGTGTGCAGCGCCGCGATCGTGACCCTCAGCATGGGCATCCGCCACGGCTTCGGCCTGTGGCTGCAGCCGGTGACGATGGATCGCGGCTGGACGCGAGAGACCTTCGCCTTCGCGCTGGCGATCCAGAACCTGATGTGGGGCCTGGCCGGGCCGTTTGCCGGCATGCTGGCCGACCGCTGGGGCGCCTTCCGCGTGCTGGTCGTCGGCGCGCTGCTGTACGCCGGCGGGCTGGTGCTGATGGCCTTCGCGAGCACCGGCCTGGCCTTCACCGGCAGCGCCGGGCTGATGATCGGCATGGCCCAGGCCGGCACCACCTACGCGATCGTCTATGGCGTGATCGGCCGCAACGTCGCCCCTGAGAAGCGCTCGTGGGCGATGGGCATCACGGCCGCGGCGGGCTCGTTCGGGCAGTTCCTGATGGTGCCGGTGTCCAGCGGGCTGATCGGCGGCCTGGGCTGGCAGGAGGCGCTGGTGATCCTGGGCTGCGCGGCGCTGGCGATCGCCCCGCTGGCGCTCGGGCTCAAGGAGCCGCCCCTGGCCCCCCACGCCCCCGGCGAGCACCGCCAGAGCATCGGCGAGGCGCTGCGCGAGGCCTTCGGCTACCGCAGCTTCCAGCTGCTGATGGCGGGCTACTTCGTCTGCGGCTTCCAGGTCGTCTTCATCGGCATCCACATGCCCAGCTACCTGAAGGACCAGGGCATGGCGCCGCAGGTCGCGACCATGGCGCTGGCACTGATCGGGCTGTTCAACGTGTTCGGCACCTATGCCGCCGGCGCGCTGGGCCAGCGCTATCCGAAGAAGCACATCCTCGCGGCCATCTACGGGCTGCGTTCGGTCGCGATCGTCGCCTTCCTCGTGCTGCCGCTGACGCCGCTGTCGGTCTACGTCTTCTCGGCGGTGATGGGCGTGCTGTGGCTGTCGACCGTGCCGGCGACCAATGCCGCGATCGCGCAGATCTTTGGCGTGCGGCACTTCTCGATGCTCGGCGGCTTCGTCTTCCTGGCGCACCAGATCGGCAGCTTCCTCGGCGTCTGGCTGGGCGGCAAGCTCTACGACGCGACCGGCAGCTACGACGTCGTCTGGTGGATCTCGGTGGCGCTCGGCGTGTTCGCGGCGCTGGTCAATCTGCCTGTCCGCGAAACGGCCATTCCGCGCGCGGCAGCGGCTGCGGCATGATCACGGCGTGTCGAACGCACCGTCCCTGTTGAAGCACGCGCTGGCCTGGGCCGCGGTCGGCGTGGCGCTGGCCGCCGTGTTCCTGACCTATCTGCAGCCGGCGCTGGCCTTCGACCTCGCGACCCGGATATGGAGCTGCTTCGGATGAGCGCCACGGTGCATGAAGGCCTCGCGCCCTCGCCCTGGGTGCTGCGCTGGGCGCGGCTGTGGCCAAGCGGCAGCCACGTGCTCGACGTCGCCTGCGGCTCCGGCCGCCACCTGCGCGCGCTGGCCGCCGCCGGCCACACGGTGACCGGGATCGACCGCGATGCCGAGGCGCTGGCGCCGCTGGCCGGCATCGGCGAGACCCTCGTCGCCGACATCGAATCCGGCGCCTGGCCGCTGGCCGGGCGGCAGTTCGACGCCGTCGTGGTGACCAACTACCTCTGGCGCCCGCTGATGCCGACGCTGCTGGCCAGCGTGGCCGCCGAGGGCTGGCTGGTCTACGAGACCTTCTCGATCGGCCAGGAGACGATCGGCAAGCCGTCGAACCCCGCGTTCCTGCTGCGGCCCGGTGAGCTGCTCGACACCGTGCGTGGCCATGCGGCCGGCGGCTGGCGCGTGATCGCCTACGAGGACGGCTTTCTCGACGCGCCCGATCGCTTCGTCCAGCGCATCGCGGCGCGCCGGGTGCCGGCGGTGCGCGGCGAACCCCCGCGCTACCCGCTCTAGGCGGCAGCGGCCCGTCAGGGCAGCCCGGCTAAAATCGCCGGATTCCGAGGAACCCCATGAAACCCATCGTTGGCAGCATCGTCGCGATCGTCACGCCGATGCACGAAGATGGCAGTGTCGATTACCCGACGCTGCGCGCACTGATCGACTGGCACATCGCCGAAGGCACCGACTGCATCGGCGTGGTCGGCACGACCGGCGAGTCGCCGACCGTCAGCACCGAGGAGCACTGCGAGATCATCCGCGCCGCCGTCGAGCACGCGGCCGGCCGCGTGCCGATCATGGCCGGCTGCGGCTCGAATTCCACGCACGAGGCGATCGAGCTGAGCCGCTACGCCAAGCAGGTCGGCGCTGACTGCACGCTGCAGGTCGTGCCCTACTACAACAAGCCGACCCAGGAAGGCCAGTACCTGCACTTCAAGGCGCTCGCCGAGGCGGTCGACATCCCGCTGGTGCTCTACAACGTGCCCGGCCGCACCGGCGCCGACCTGCTGCCCGAGACGGTGCTGCGGCTCGCCGAGGTGCCGGGCATCGTCGGCATCAAGGAAGCCACCGGCAACATCGAGCGCGCGGCCTGGCTGGTCAAGCAGGCGCCCAAGGGCTTCTCGATCTACTCCGGCGACGACGGCACTGCCGTCGCGCTGATGCTGCTCGGCGGCCATGGCAACGTCAGCGTCACGGCCAACGTCGCGCCGCGCGCGATGCACGAGCTGTGCATGGCGGCCGTGGCCGGAGACGCGAAGCGCGCCGCCGAGATCCACCTCAAGCTGCTGCCGCTGCACAAGCAACTGTTCTGCGAGCCCAACCCGATCCCGGTCAAGTGGGCGATGCACCGCCTGGGCCGTTGCGGCGGCACGCTGCGCTCGCCGATGACGCCGCTGTCCGCCGCGCTGCAGCCGGTGGTCGAGCAGGCGTTGCGCGATGCGGGCCTGCTGTGAGCGGCGCTGAACCCGTGCCCCTCTCCCGCGTCAGAACCCCCTACAGCCCCGGCAGCCCGCGCTGACCGGACGGCACGCTTCCCCGGAGACCGCTCTCGTGAACCTCGTCCGCATCCCGTGCCTGCGCCTCGCCGCGCTGCCCCTGCTGTTGTCGCTCGGCCTCACGGGCTGCTCGTCGATCAACGAGAAGCTCCAGGGCGGCAAGATCGACTACAAGAGCACGGGCGCCAAGACCGTGTCGCTGGAGGTTCCGCCCGACCTGACCCAGCTGTCGAAGGACAGCCGCTACCAGCCGGTGGGCGGCGCGATCAGCGCGTCGGCGCTGCAGGGCGCGGTGCGGCCCGGCACCGCGGCGGCGGCAGCCGCCCCGGTGGCGCCGGCCAAGATCGGCGAGGTCACGCTCGAGCGCGCCGGCACGCAGCGCTGGCTGGCGACCGCGCAGACGCCCGAGCAGCTCTGGCCGCAGTTGCAGGCCTTCTGGGAAGAGCGCGGCTTCCTGCTCGAGCTCGAGCAGCGCGAGACCGGCCTGATGGAGACCAACTGGGTCGAGAACCGCGCGAAGATCCCGCAGGACTTCATCCGAAGCACGATCGGCAAGGTGTTCGACAACGTCTACGACAGCGGCGAGCGCGACCGCTTCCGCACTCGGCTCGAGCGCAGCGCCGACGGCCGCACCGAGATCTACATCAGCCACCGCGGCATGATCGAGGTCTACACCAACGAGCGCAAGGAATCGACGATCTGGCAACCGCGCCCGGTCGATCCCGAACTCGAGGCCGTGATGCTGTCGCGGCTGATGCTCAAGCTCGGCGGCCCGCAGGAACAGGCCGCCGCGGTGGAAGAGGCGGCAGCGAGCACCACGCCCGCCCCGACCGCCGCGCGCGCACGACTGCTCGGCGTCGGCGGTGCCGGGCTGCAGGTGGACGACGGTTTCGACCGCGCCTGGCGCCGCGTCGGCCTGGCGCTCGATCGCAACGGCTTCACGGTCGAGGACCGCGACCGCTCGCAGGGCCAGTACTTCGTGCGCTACGTCGATCCGGCGGCCGCGAGCAAGCCCGAGCCGGGTTTCATCGCCAAGCTGTTCGGCGCCGACAACAAGTCCGCCGCCGGCACCCCGGCGCGCTACCGCATCGCGCTGCGCAGCGAGGCCGAGTCCACCGTCGTGACCGTGCTCGACAGCCAGGGTGCGCCCGAAAAGGGCGACGCCGCACAGCGCATCCTCGAACTGCTCGTCACCGAGTTGCGCTGAGGCACGCGGCGCCGGGCGGCCGCCGATGCGCTTTCGCAGCCTGGGCAGCGGCAGCACCGGCAACGCCACGCTCGTCGAGGCCGGCGGCGCGCCGGGCGCCCGCCCGACGCGGCTGCTGGTGGACTGCGGCTTCACGCAGAAGGAACTCGGGCTGCGGCTCGCGCAGCAGGGCTTGAGCTGCAGCGACCTCGACGCCGTCTTCGTGACCCATGAGCATGGCGACCACGTCGGCTGCGCCGTTGCGCTGGCGCGCCGCCACGGCCTGCCGCTGTGGGCCAGCCGCGGCACCTGGCGCGCCATCGGTGCCCCGGAGATCGACCCGGGCCTGCTGCGCTGGACCCGCGACGGCGAGCCAATCGACGTCGGCGCCCTGCGCCTGCGCCCCTACACCGTGCCGCACGACGCGGCTGAACCCTTGCAGCTCACCATCGAGGACGGTGAATCGCGCCTGGGCATCCTCACCGATGCCGGCTCGCTGACGCCCCACCTCACGGCGGCGCTCCAGGATTGCGACGCGCTGCTGCTCGAGTGCAACCACGATCCCGCGATGCTGGCCGCGTCGGCCTATCCGGCTTCACTGAAGGCCCGTGTCGCCGGACCGCTCGGCCACCTCGCGAACGCGCTGGCCGGCCAGTTGCTGGCGGCGTGCCGGCACTCGGGCCTGCGGCATGTGGTCGCCGCCCACCTGAGCCAGCAGAACAACCGTCCCGCGCTTGCAGCCACGGCGCTGGCCGACGCGCTGGGAACGACACTCGACGACATCGTCGTCGCCGACGCGGCCTCCGGCTGCCCCTGGCTCGACCTGCGCTGACGCGCCGCATCCCAAAAGAAAAGCCGCCCCGGAGGGCGGCTTCTCTAGGAGGTCCACCGTGCCGGGCAAGCCCGGCCAGCGACCTGGCCGATCACTTCTTCATCGCGTCCGCGGCGGCCGAAGCGGCGGCGCCGACGGCGGCCGAGGCGGCGTCGGTCGCGGCGGTGGCGGCCGAGGCGGCGGCATCGGTGGCGCTGGCGGCGGCGGCCGAGGCGGCGTCACCGGCGGCCGAGGCAGCCTGGACGGCGGCCGAGGCAGCGGCGTCCACGGCAGCGGCGGCCGGAGCGGGCATCTCTTCCTTCTTGCCGCAGGCGGCCAGGGCAGCGGCGGCGATCAGGGTGGCGAGCAGGAGCGACTTGGTCATGATGGGTTCCTAGTGAGACAGGTCAGGGGGTTTTACGAGACCGATGAGGCGCGGCAACCGAACCGCACGTTCAACTGCGCGTCGCTGCATCGATTTGCTGCTACGCACCAAGCCCGGGAGTATAGCGGCGACTCGCCGAAGTTTCACAGCCCGAGCGTCGTCACCGGAAAGGCCTCGTGGGTCCGTTGCGTCAACGCATCGACCAGGTCGGCCAGCGGTGCGAGATCGTCGGCGTCGCGGTACAGGCGGCCGCGCAGCACGCGCTCCATGCGTTGCATGCGCAGCGCCACGGCGGGCGGCCCATAGAGCAGCGTCGGCATCTGTGCCGCGGCCTCCTCGCGCACCTGAAGGCAGTGGACCGCATGGCCCCATTGGCGGCGCCACGCCACCCAGCGCGGACAGCGCTGGGCCAGGTGGTCGTAACTCCCTGCAACGAGGGTGAGTCGACGTCGCGGCGTGACCCAGCGGCTCAGCGCCGTGACGACCTCGGCCTGCCCGAGCGGCCACTCGACGAAGTCGGGGTCGCACAGCCAGATCTCGGGCACACCGGCCTGGGCGCAGTCGTCGAGCGCCACCAGCAAGGCCGCGCGAAAGGCTGCTCGACCGTCGATCGGCTGCGCCGCGACGGCGGCGCCGGTGTGTATCGCGTCATCCATCGTCGTCTCCCGCCGTCCGGACCCAGCCGTCGGACAGCCACTGCGTGAGCAGCTCGCGCGCGGCCGGGCTGGCACGGCGCAACTCGCGCGCCTCGAGCGCGCCATGGTCGGCGAGCCGCCGCATCAGCGCCGCATCGCGGCCGCTGGCGCGCCACGACTCGCCGTTGAGGAACACATGCGCATCGTCGTACAGCATGCGGGAGCCGGCATCGAGGCGTACCCCAGGGCCGAGCGTTGCGCCTTCGTCGGGCGGCACGAAGCGCACGGCAGATGCCGGCTCGCTGAGCCATTCGCCGAGCGCCGCGTGCAATGTCTCGCCGTCGCGCAGCAGCTCGGCAGCAGCGCGCGCCGCGAAGCGTTGCAGTGCCGGCGGCACGCGACCCGGCGTCGCGGTGGCCGGCTGCGCCGGATCGCGGTACAGGCGCGGCCGCGTCGTGCCGTCGGTCGCGACATCGACGAGCCGACCGACCACCTCGCGCGCCAGGCCGACGCGCTCCGGCGCGCGAAAGCCGATCGACGCCGTCATGCACTCGCCGACCGCGACGCCGTCGTGCGCCCAACCCGGCGGCAGGTAGAGCAGGTCACCGGGCTCGAGCACCCATTCCTCGGTCGGCTCGAAGCGCGCCAGGATCTTCAGCGGCAGCCCGGGGCGCAGCGCGGCATCGCCGGGTGGACCGATGCGCCAGCGTCGCCGGCCCTGCACCTGCAGCAGGAACACGTCGTAGGAATCGACATGCGGGCCGACGCCGCCGCCGTCGCTGGCCCAGGACAGCATCAGGTCGTCGAGCCGCGCCGCCGGCGCGAAGCGGAAGCGCGCCAGCAACTCGTGCGCCGCCGGCACGTGCAGGTCCAGGCCCTGGACCAGCAGCGTCCAACCGGGCCGCGCGACCGGCGGCAGCGCGCGCCGCGGCAGCGGCCCGCGCCGCAGCGTCCAGCGTGCGCCGTCCTGGCGCACCAGCCGCGACTCGACGTCCTCCGACGCCGCGAGCCCGAACAGCTCGCCGCGCGCGACCGGCGCGGTCACACCGGGCAGCGCCGCTCGCACCAGCAGCGGCTTCTTCTGCCAGTGACGACGCATGAACTGGCGCGGGCTCAGACCGCCCAGCAAGGGGCTGGGCGCGGCGATGTCGATCGGATCGGGCATGCGGTTCATTGTGCGATCATCTTCCGATGCAGATAGCGCCCCCCTGTGTCGTCAGCCTGACCTGGCGACTCGAAGACGCCCATGGCCAGTTGATCGACGAGCTGGCCGAACCCCTCGAGTTCTTCGTCGGTGGCGACGACCTGCTCGCCAAGGTCGAGCAGGCGCTGATCGGCCAGGAGGAAGGCCACGAGGCGACGCTGCACCTCGAGCCCGAGCATGCCTTCGGCGAGTACGACGCCGAGCTGGTCTGCTACGAGGACCGCGCGCTGTTCACCGATGGCGTCGAGGAAGGCATGCAGTTCGACGGCCTGCCGGAGGGCGCGACCAGCAAGGGCATGCCCGAGGACGCGGTCTACACCGTCACCGAGGTCTACGACACCCATGTCGTGCTCGACGGCAATCACCCGCTGGCCGGCATCGCGCTGGTGCTGGCGCTGAAGGTGCGCGACGTGCGCGAGGCGACCGAGGACGAAGTCCGCAACGGCACCGTGGCCCAGCAGGCCCTCACGGTGCTCGACGACACGCCGCGGCTGCTGCACTGAGCCGCGCGCGGCCGCTCAGCGGCGGCCGGTCGAGCCGAAGCCTCCCTCGCCGCGATGCGAGGCGTCGAAGGCGTCGACGACACGGAAGCTCGCCTGCACGACCGGCACGATGACCAGTTGCGCAACGCGCTCCAGCGGCTGCACGGTGAAAGCGCTGGTCCCTCGGTTCCAGCAGCTGACCATCAGCGGTCCCTGGTAGTCCGAGTCGATCAGGCCGACCAGGTTGCCGAGCACGATGCCGTGCTTGTGGCCGAGCCCGGAGCGCGGCAGGATCATCGCGGCGAGGCCGGGATCGCCGATGTGGATCGCGAGGCCGGTCGGGATCAGGTGGGCCTGGCCGGGCTCGAGCACCAGCGGCGCATCGAGGCAGGCGCGCAGGTCGAGGCCGGCGCTGCCGGGCGTGGCGTAGTCGGGCAGCTGGTCCGCGAGGCGCGGGTCCAGCACTTTGATGTCGATGGAGGTCATGCGGGGCGGGCGCGGCAGTCGTTCAAGCCGTCGCACGGGTGCGACGGCGGGCGATTTCGGTGATCAGGTCGCGCGCGAGCGTCAGCTTGTCGGCGCTGCCACCATCGGCCGGCAGTGGCTGCTCGCCGTCGGCGTCGACCAGCAGCAGCGCGTTGTCGTCGCGGCCGAAGGTCGCCGGGCCGAGGTTGCCGACCACCAGCGGCAGCTTCTTGCGCACCAGCTTCTCCCGCGCATGCACGGCGAGGTGCTCGCTCTCGGCGGCGAAGCCGACGCAGTAAGGCGGCTGCGGCAGCGCCGCGACGGTGGCGAGGATGTCGGTGTTCTCGCTCAGCTCGAACACCGGCGGCTGCTTCTTGCCGTTCTTCTTGAGCTTGTGCTCGGCAAGCTGCGCCGGGCGCCAGTCGGCCACCGCGGCGGTGGCGATGAACAGGTCATGCGACGTCGCCAGCGGCAGCACCGCGTCGAGCATCTGCTGCGCGCTCTGCACGTCGATGCGCGTCACGCCGCGCGGCGTGGGCAGGTGCACCGGGCCGGCCACCAGCGTGACTTCGGCGCCGGCCTCTCGTGCGGCGCGCGCGATCGCGAAACCCATCTTGCCGCTCGAGCGGTTGGTCAGTCCGCGCACGGGGTCGACCGCTTCGAAGGTCGGACCGGCGGTGATCAGCACACGCTGGCCGGCCAAGGGCTTGGGCGCGAGCGCGGCGACGATGTCCTCGAACAGCTCGGCCGCCTCCAGCATGCGGCCGTCGCCGAACTCGCCGCAGGCCTGCGCGCCATGGTCGGGGCCGAGCAATGTGGCGCCGTCGGCGCGCACCTGCGCGACGTTGCGCTGCGTCGCCGGGTGCGCCCACATCTCGCGGTTCATCGCCGGGGCCAGCAGCAGCGGGCAACGCTCGATCGGCCGCGCCAGGCAGGCCAGGCTCAGCAGCTCGTCGGCCCGGCCCTGGGCCAGCTTGGCGATGAAGTCGGCGCTGGCCGGCGCGACGACGAGCGCATCGGCATCGCGCGTCAGGTTGATGTGCGCCATGTTGTTGGGCTCGGTGGCGTCCCACTGATCGCTCACGACCGGCAGTCCCGACAGGGCCTGCATCGTCACCGGCGTGATGAACTGGCGCGCCGCTTCGGTCATCACGACGCGCACCAAGGCGCCGGCCTTGACCAGCAGGCGCAGCAGTTCGGCGGCCTTGTAGCACGCGATGCCGCCGGTGAGGCCGAGGACGATGCGCTTGCCGGCGAGGTCGAGGCGTTCACTCATGGTTCGATTATCGACGGCGCCGCGATAAAGTCGTGGCCATGGATGCCCTGCTCCTCGCCCGCGCGCAGTTCGCCGCCAACATCACCTTCCACATCCTGTTCCCGACGATCACGATCGCGCTGGGCTGGTTCCTGATGTTCATGCGCTGGCGCTGGCTGCGCACACGCGAGAGCGCCTGGCTCGGCGCCTACCGTTTCTGGACCAAGGTGTTCGCGCTGTCCTTCGCGCTCGGCGTGGTCAGCGGCATCACGATGAGCTTCCAGTTCGGCACCAACTGGCCGGGCTTCATGGAAAAGACCGGCAACATCGCCGGGCCCTTGCTCGGCTACGAGGTGCTGACGGCCTTCTTCCTGGAGGCAGGCTTCCTCGGCATCATGCTGTTCGGCCATGGCCGCGTCAGCGAGCGCGTGCACATGATGGCGACCTTCTTCGTCGCCTTCGGCACGACGATGAGCGCGTTCTGGATCCTGGTGCTCAACTCGTGGATGCAGACGCCGGCGGGCCACGAGATCGTCGACGGCGTGTTCCATGTGGTGAGCTGGCCGGCGGTGCTGTTCAACCCCTCCTTCCCCTACCGCTTCGCGCACATGCTGCTCGCCTCGGCGCTGACCTGCGCCTTCTTGATGGCCGGACTGTCGGCCTGGCAGCTGCTGCGCGGGCAGTCGGAGCGCTCGGCGCCGAAGGTGCTGCGCGTCGGCCTCACCGTCGCGGCGCTGCTGATCCCGCTGCAGATCTTCGTCGGCGACCTGCACGGCCTGAACACGCTGAAGCACCAGCCGCAGAAGGTCGCGGCGATGGAAGGCGTGTGGGAGACCGAGCGCGGCGCGCCGCTGCTGCTGTTCGCCTGGCCGGACGGCGAGGCGCGCACCAACCACTTCGAGATCGCGATCCCGAAGATGGCCAGCTTCATCCTCACCCACGATTTCGACGGCGAGATCAAGGGCCTGAACGACTTCCCCGACGCCCACCCACCGGTGGCGACGGTGTTCTGGTCCTTCCGCGTGATGGTCGGCATGGGCGTACTGATGCTCGCGACCAGCTGGGCGGGCTGGTTCCTCGCGCGCCGCGCCGGCTGGGCGCCTGAGCGCATCCCGCGGCTCGCGCTGTGGGCGCTGGCCGGCATGACCTTCTCGGGCTGGATCGCCACGGTGGCCGGCTGGTGGGTCACCGAGATCGGGCGCCAGCCCTACATCGTCTACGGCCTGCTGCGCACCGCCGATGTGGCCGCGACCACCGTGCCCTCGCCGATGATCGCACTCACCTTCACGATGTACATGCTGCTCTACGTCGCGCTGATCTTCGCCTACGTCACGGTCCTCAAGTACATGGCCGAGAAGCCCGAGGACGTGCTGCAGTCCGACCTCGTCGAGGCAGCGGGCGCCAAGGCCGCGGCCGCACTGGTCGCCGGGAGCAAGGCATGAGCTTCGACGAACTCCTCCCGGTGATCTTCATGGCCCTGATGGGCCTGTCGATGCTGATCTACGTGATCAGCGACGGCTACGACCTCGGCGTCGGCCTGCTGATGCACCGCGCCACGCCCGAGGAGAAGGACGTGCTGATCGCCTCGATCGGCCCGTTCTGGGACGCCAACGAGACCTGGCTGGTGCTCGGCGTCGGCATCCTGCTGGTGGCCTTCCCGAAGGCGCACGGACTGGTGCTGACGCAGCTCTACCTGCCGGTGGCGCTGATGCTGATCGGCCTGATCCTGCGCGGCGTGGCCTTCGACTTCCGCGTCAAGGCCAAGGCCACGCGCAAGCCAATGTGGGACCGGCTCTTCTTCGCCGGCTCGCTGCTGGCCTCGCTGTCGCAGGGCTGGATGCTCGGGCGCTACATCAGCGGCTTCGGCGACGGCGGCTGGAACTATCCCGTCTTCGCCGCAGCGATCGCGCTCGCGCTGCCCGCGGCCTACGCGCTGCTCGGCGCCGCCTGGCTGGTCATGAAGACCGAGGGCGAGCTGCAGGCCAAGGCGGTGCACTGGGCCAAGCAGGCCTGGGGCCCGGTGGTGGTCGGCATGCTGCTGATCTCGCTGGCCACACCGTGGATCAGCGAGACGGTGCGCGAGCGCTGGTTCACGCTGCCGGCCTTCATCGCGCTGATGGTGATCCCGGCGATGACCGGCGTCGCGCTGGTGGTCGCGCGGCTGATCCTCGACAAGGCCATCGTGCGCGGCGAGCTGTGCTGGCTGCCCTTCGTGCTGCTGATCTCGGTGTTCTGCCTCGGCTTCGTCGGCCTGGCCTACAGCATCTATCCGTATGTGGTGATCGACCAGCTGACGATCTGGCAGGCCGCCAGCAGCCCGGCGGCACTGAAGGTGATCCTGATCGGCACCTGCATCTCGGTGCCGGCCATCGCCGCCTACACCGTGTTCTCGTACAAGGTGTTCTGGGGCAAGGCGACCGAGCTGCGCTACGGCTGACGCTTGTCGCCGCGCAGGCGGTCGATCTCGGCCTGCTTGGCTTCGACGATGTCGGCGTAGATCTGCAACTGCTCGCCGAGCGCGCGCAACCGGTCGGCGGTGCGCGCGCCGAGGCCGAGCAGCAGCTTGGCCGCGGCGCGTGGCTCGGTGTCGATCAGGCGCGCCAGGTCGCGCCGGTGCAGGCCGGCAGCTTGCACCGGCGTCATCGCCAGGCAACTCGCCGACCGCGGCGCGCCGTCGAGCACGGCCATCTCGCCGAGCACGCTGCCGGGGCCGACGACGGACACCGTCACCGGCTGTCCCGGTCCGCCGCCGGCCGTGTCGATCGCGACCTCGCCCTCGAGCAGCAGCAGCATGTGGTCGCCCGCCGCGTCGCCTTCGCGGAACAGCGTCGCGCCGCGTGCATAGCTCAGCAGCTGCATGTGCGCGACGACGCTGGCTGCCTCCGGCGGCGTCAGCTGCATCAGCGCGTGCGGCGTGCGCAGCAGGTCGACCGCGCGCTCGCGCAACGCGGGCACTTCGGCGAAGGGGCGAACCTGCTGGCCGGGATAGATCGAATCGGCGCTCACGGCCGGGACGATAGCAGGAGCAGCCTAGCCGCCGCCGCGCTGCATGTAGAGGTCGAAGTAGCGCATGAAGCGCTCGCGCTCGGCGTCGGCGACGCCGTCGAACTCGAAGCGCACCGCCAGCCGCGGCATCGTCATCAGCGCGATGCGCCGCGGCGGCAGGGATCGCCACTGCAGCCGCAGGCTGCCGCCGTCGAACGAGACGCGGGCCGCCTGCTCCCCTTCAAAGGCCAGCCTGCGGACGCCGCAGGCCCCCGGCAACCGCATGCGCCACTCGGCCTCGGTGCCGCCGGTGTCGCGCTCGAAGACCTGCGGGTAGTCGGGCTGCATCAGCCGCCGGCGATCGGCGGCCAGATCGCCAGGACGTCGCCTTCCTGGAAGGTGTGCGTCGCGCGATCGGCCGGCGCGATGTAGTGACCGTTGACGAGCACCAGGTGCACCAGCTTCATCGGCAGGCCGTAGGGCGCGATCACGTCGGCGATCGTCGAGCCCGCGGGCACTTCGAGGTCGACGCGGTTGCCGTGCCGCGCCTCGGGCGGCAGGTAGTCGGTGAGCGAGGCGTAGAGCTTGAAGCCGATTTTCACGCCACCATTGTCGCGCGCGACCCGCGGCTCGCCGGGCAGGACGGCATTCACCGCGCGCGCGCCTCGGTCTGCGCCCAGTGCTGCTGGGCCTGCGCGCGGGCGATGTAGGCCTCGGTCAGCCGGGTCGGGTCTTCGATCAGCTTCTCGCGCCATTCGCCGAGCCGCACGCGGCCCTCGACGAGGCCGCGCATCACGCCGACATGCTCGGTCCAGCCGATGCTGTTGCAGCCGACCAGGCGCTCGGCGTCGAACTGCAGGCTCAGCAACTTGAAGCCCTCGCGGTCGTGCAGTTCGACGTTCTTCCCGCCGGGCACGCCCTGCCAGTCGCCGAAGCTCGCCGAGATCAGCCCCAGCGTGTCGAGCACGTTGATCTGCGTGACGCGCTTGAGCACCGCGCCGCGGCCGAGCATGTTCATCGCCGCGACATAGGCTTCGTCGGCGGCGTTCGGCTGGATCGCGCTGATCACACGGGTCTTGGTCGCGAGGTCGTAGGCCTCGGCGCAGTCGCCGGCGGTGTAGATGCCCGGCACGTTGGTCTGCAGCCGCTCGTCGGCCAGCACGCCCTGGTTGCACTCGATGCCCGAGCCCTTCAGGAAGGCGACGTTGGGCTTGACGCCGGTCGCGCTGATCACGAGGTCGGCGTCCAGCGTCTCGCCGTTGGACAGCTTGACGCGCATCCCTTGGCCCGACGCCGGCGGCGCTTCACCCTTGTCGCCGCCGAGCCCGAGCAGGTTGGCGACGCGACCGAGCAGCCCGTTGGCCTGCGCGGCGGCGCCGGACGCCGCCGGCTCGATCGCCTCGACGCGGGTGCTGGTGAAGACGCGCACGCCCTTCTTCTCGCACCATTGCTTGATCATGTTGCCGGCGGTCGGCCCCATCATCCGCGGCACCATCCGGTCGCCCATCTCGACGACGGTGAGCTCGACGCCGCGCAGCGCCAGCGCCTCCATGATGATGCAACCGATGAAGCCGGCGCCCATCTGCAGCACCTTGGCGCCGGGCTGGGCCAGCGCGGCGATCGCGCGCGCGTTCTCCAGCGTCCAGCAGGGGTGGACGCCGGGCAGGTCCATGCCGGGGATCGGCGGGCGCACCGGCTGCGAGCCGGTGGCGATCAGCAGCCGCTCGAAGCCGAGCACGCTGCCGTTGTCGAGCGTGACGGTGCGGCGCGCGGCATCGACGTTCACCGCACGCTGGCGCAGCAGGTTGATGTTGAGCTTGCGGAACTGGTCCGGGTCGCGCCGCAGGTAGGTGCCGTCCTCGCCGACCTTGCCGACCAGCAGGTAGGGGATCGCCATGCGCGAGTACGGCGGCTCCGGCTCGTCGCCGACGATGGTGATGGTGTCGTAGGGCGCGTGCTTGCGGATCGTCTCGGCCGCGATGACGCCGGCCGGTCCGGCGCCCAGGATCAGGTGTCGCATCGGGAATTTCCTCGGGAGAAAGGCAAAGGGCGGTTCAAGTTGCCTCGGACCGCCCTTCGTCGCGGAAGCGCTGGGAGTTACAGGCCGAGGCGCTGGCGCGTCTCCGGCTTGAGGGTGCCATCGGCGTTCCAGCCGCGGATCTCGTAGTACTTCGGCAGCATCTCCGGCAGCTTGTTGACCAGGCCCTTGGCCGGGCCGGTCTTGGCCGGCTCGGTCAGCAGGCGCTTGGGCAGCGTGTCGTCCTTGGCGGTGAAGCCGGCGCGGTTGTTGAAGTCGCGCTCCATGTTCCAGATGCGCTCGCCGATCTCGTTGAGCTTCTCGAGCGTGAACTCCTCGCCGCACGCAGCCGCGACCTGCGGCTGCACGTCCGACAGGCCCCAGGCGAAGCTGGTGAAGATGCAGATGCCGGCCGAGTCGAAGGCGGCGGTGGCGTCCTGGAAGGCCTTGACGAGGTCCGGCTTGCCCTCGGCCACCAGCGGGTCCGTCTTGACCGGGATGCCCAGCACCTCGGACGCGACGGTGTAGCCGCGCAGGTGGCAGGCGCCGCGGTTGGACGTCGCGTAGGCCAGGCCGATGCCCTGGATGCCGCGGCCGTCGTAGGCCGGGAACTCCTGGCCCTTGACGCTCATCGACAGGTCCGGGTGGCCGTACTTCTTGGTCAGCCGGGCGGAGCCCATGCCGATCTCCTTGCCGAAGCCGACGCCCTGCGCGGTGATCTCGGCGAAGTGCACCAGTGCGCGGGCCGAGCCGAACGGCGCGTCGGTGCCGAGCTGTTCCTTGGTCAGCACGCCCATCTCGTAGAGCTCCATCACCGCGCCGATGGTCGCGCCGAAGGAGATCGGGTCCATGCCCTGCTCGTTGCACAGCACGTTGGCGTACTGCAGCGCCTCGAGGTCGTTGACGCCGTTGGCATTGCCCAGCGCCCAGGCCGCCTCGTACTCGAGGCCGCCCGAAGCGCCCCAGTACTGCGGCTTGTTCTCGACCGAGAAGTGGCCCGGGTCGATCTTCTGGATGCGGCCGCAGGCGATCGTGCAGCCGAAACAGGCCTGGTTGGTGACCAGCGGCTTCTTGCCGTCGGTCTTGCGCGGCGTGGCCATCGCCTCGGCGGAGATGTCCTTGGCGCCTTCGAACTGCACGTCGCGGTGGTTGCGGGTCGGCGAGGCGCCGATCTCGTTGATGACGTTCATCAGCACCTGGGTGCCGTAGGTCGGCAGGCCCTGGCCGGTGACGGCGTTGTCGGCGAGGATCTTCTTCTTCTCGAAGGTCGCCTTCATGAAGGCCTTGGGGTTGGCGATGTTGCCCACGCCCTTGGTGCCGCGCACCGCGACGGCCTTCAGGTTCTTGCTGCCCATCACGGCACCGACGCCCGAGCGGCCGGCCGCGCGGTGCAGGTCGTTGACGATCGCCGCGTACAGCACGCCGTTCTCGCCGGCCAGGCCGATGCTGGAGATGCGGGTCAGCGGGTCCTGGTGCTGCTTCTTGATGACTTCCTCGGTCTCCCAGACCGACTTGCCCCACAGGTGGGCAGCGTCACGCAGCTCGGCCTTGTCGTCCTCGATCGAGAGGTAGACCGGCTTGGGCGACTTGCCCTCGAAGATCACCATGTCCCAGCCGGCGAACTTGAGCTCGGCGCCCCAGTAGCCGCCCGAGTTGGAGCAGGCGATCGCGCCGGTCAGCGGGCCCTTGGTGACGACCGTGTAGCGCCCGCCCGTGGACGCCATCGTGCCGGTCAGCGGGCCGGTGGCCCAGATGATCTTGTTCTCGGGCGCCAGCGGGTCGACCTTGGGATCGACCTCCTCCACCAGGTACTTCGAGGCCAGGCCGCGCGAGCCGAGATAGGCGCGCGCCCAGTCCATGTTCAGCGGCTCGGTCTTGACCGTGCCGTTCGTGAGGTTGACGCGAAGGATCTTTCCAGCCCAGGACATGTCGTTCTCCTAAATCTCTTCGGTGCGTCAGGCGGCGGCGGGCTGGTTGCCCAGCTTGTCGGCCCAGGCCTGCATCTTGTCGAGGCCGGTCCAGTTGGCGTCGATGAAGGTGATCGCACCGGTCGGGCAGGCTTCGGCGCAGGCCGGTTCGCCGCCACACAGGTCGCACTTCTGGACCTTGCCGGTCTCCTGCACGTAGTTGATGGTGCCGAACGGGCAGCTGATCGTGCAGACCTTGCAGCCGACGCAGGTGGTCTCGTTGACGACCTTGGCGCCGGTCAGGTGGTCGATCGTGATCGCCTCGACCGGGCAGGCGTGCAGGCACCAGGCCTCGTCGCACTGGGTGCAGGTGTAGGGCACCTTGCGCCCGGTGTGATGGAAGTCGAACACCTTGATGCGCGACTTGCTCGGGGCGTAGGTCGCGTAGTTCTCGAACGAGCACGCCATCTCGCACTGCAGACAGCCGGTGCACTTCTCGGGGTTGAGGTGAAGGGTCTTCTGCATGATCGTCTCGCTCCGCAAAGGCTATCGTTTCATTGGCCAGGCACGCCCGCGCACGCAGTCAGGCGCACGCCAGTTCAGGCCCATATGCAAGTATGTTCTTGACTAGGCATGGTGGTTCATATCCGGGGATAACCCTGATTCACCCCGAGTCAATCACCGCGCCGTCCGGGGGCCGGGAGCAGCCGGCCGGACATCCGCAACGCCTCGGGCTGCGTAAAGCGCTGAACACATCGCCCCTGATCGCCTGAACATGCTGCTGCGAAACTGAACATTGCTCCCGCCCCTTCGCCTAGCATCACGGGTCCGCGATCGGGGGTTGGCGTGAACATTGCCTTGCGTGGATCGACGACCACCGAGGCGAGGCGCCCGGCGATGCTCCACCAGCGCAAGACAGGCCGCCCACCGCGGCAGGAAAGGAACCCCCTCCGATGACCACGCAGAGCTTGCCCTCCGCCGTCCCCGGCGCCGGCCGCCGGCGTCGCGACGAGGCCACCGAGCGTCCGATCGCCAGCGCGCTGTCGCTCGACAACACCCATGTGCTGTCGATCAACGAATCGCACGAACGCTGCGCGGCGCTCGGCCTGAGCCGCATCGGCGCGCCCGACTACACGCCGATCGCGCGGGCCGACTTCACCGTGACCCGCGAGCGCAACCGGCGCCTGTTCGCCCACGCCGCGCCGGTGATGGAACTGCTGTTCGATCAGGTCGCCCGGACCCAGAGCATGGTCGTGCTGACCGACGCCCAGGGCACGATCCTGCATTCGATCGGCGACGAGGACTTCATCGAGAAGGCCGCCAAGGTGGCGCTGTCGCCGGGCGTCAACTGGGCCGAGTGCACGAAGGGCACCAACGGCATGGGCACGGCGCTGGTCGACGAGCGGCCGGTGCTCGTCCACGCCGACGAGCACTTCATGCACGCGAACCACTTCCTGACCTGCCAGGCCTCGCCCATCCTCGACCCGCGCGGCAACATCCTCGGCGTGCTCGACGTCTCCGGCGACCGCCGCGGCTACCACCCGCACACGATGGGGCTGGTCAAGATGTCGGCGCGGATGATCGAGAACCATTGGCTCAGCGACGACTTCCGTGACGCCCTGCGCCTGCACTTCCACATGCGCCCGGAGTTCATCGGCACGCTGATGGAAGGCATCCTGGCGATCGACCGCGACGGCCGCTGCCTCGGCGCCAACCGCAGCGCGCTGGACCTGCTGGGTCTGTCGGGCGCGGCGGTGCGCATGCACACGGTGAGCAGCCTGCTCGGCAGCCCGGTCGGCGCGATCGTCGACGCCTGCCGCCTGCCGCAGGCCACGCCGCTGCGCCTGGCGCTGCCCAACGGCCAGTTGGTCTACGCGCAGGCACGCTGCAACTGGACGCTATGGCAGCCGGCCGGCGCGGGCAGCGCCGAAGCCGCCGATGTCGCAGCCGAGCCGACCCCGCCGGCGGCCGCCGGGCCCGACGCGACCACCGCGCCGGCGGCGACGCCGAGCTACAGCTTCGCCCGGCTGCTGACCGGCGACGGCCAGGTCGAGGCGGCGATCGGCAAGATCCGCCGCGTGCTCGACCGGCAGATCCCGATCCTGATCCTCGGCGAGGCCGGCAGCGGCAAGGAGGTGCTCGCGCGCACCGTCCACGCCGAATCGCAGCGCCGTGCGAAGCCCTTCGTCGCGGTGCAGTGCGCGTCCACCTCGGAGGCAGCGCTCGAGGCCGAACTGTTCGGCTATGCCGAGGGCGTGTTCCCGGGGGCACGGCGCAAGGGGGCACCCGGCAAGCTGGTCGAGGCGGCCGGCGGCACGCTCTTCCTCGACGAGGTCGGCGGGCTGCCCGCCGCACTGCAGGCTCGGCTGCTGCGGGCGCTGCAGGAACGCAAGATCATGCCGCTCGGCGCCGCGGCCCCGGTCGCGATCGACGTCGCGGTGATCGCCGCGACCGACCGCCAGCCGCGCGACCTGCTGGACGGCCAGGACCTGCGCGAGGATCTCTACTACCGGCTGAACGGCCTGGCCGTGAAACTGCCGCCGCTGCGCGAGCGCAGCGACCTGAAGGTGCTCGTGCGGCAGCTGCTCGCCGACGAGGCGACCGGCGCGCCGCTGGTGCTGTCACCCGAGGTCGACGCGCTGCTCGCGCGCTACGAGTGGCCGGGCAACCTGCGCCAGCTTGCCGGCGTGCTGCACACCGCCGCGGTGATGGCGGCCGGCGAGCCGCGCATCACCCGCGAGCACCTGTCGGATGACTTCCTCGACGACGCGATGCGCCGGCTCGCCGAATCGGCCCCACCGGCCGTGGAAGTGCCGGCGGCCGCCGTCGAGCCCGAGCCGACCGGTACGCTCGAGGAAGTCGAGCGCGAGACGATCCGTCGTGCCGTGGAAACGGCGGGCGGCAACATCTCGGTCGCGTCCAAGCGGCTGGGCATCAGCCGCAACACGATCTACCGCAAGCTGCGCTGGCGCGAGGACGGCGCCGCTCCGGGCTGAAGCCGGGCGACCCAGTCGCGCGCAGCGGCACGCAGCGCCGGCGCGAGCCGCGCATCGCCCATGCGGTGGCCGGCGCCGGCAACGGCGTGCCGGCGCACCGCCAGGCCGGCGGCGGCCAGCGCGACGGCCAGGGCCTCGGCCTGAGCCGGATCGCAGGTCGCGTCGGCCTCGCCCCAGACCAGTTCGACCGGGGCATCGGCGGCCAGCGGCGGCACGAGCACCCCGCGCGGCACGCCGTCGCGTTCGCCCCAGCCCGCGCCGGCGTAGCTGGCGTGGACAGCCCAGGACGCGCGCTGCGCCGCGCTTGGCGCGCCGTCCGGGGTCGACCAGCGCGCGCCGTTGGCCGCAACGCCACCGGGCGCCGACTGGGCGTCGTCGAAGGCCGTCCAGGCCTGGATCACACGGTCGTCACTAAGGGTCAACCCTGAGTCAACGATGAACGACTCTGTCTCGCGGTGGTACAGACTGTGAACGGCCTCGGCCGCTGCCGGCCCGATCCAGTCCCGTCCCGCCGCGCCCAGCCAGTTGCTCCACGGTGCGATGTAGCGCCGGGTTTCGGCCCGCGTGCCGAGAAAGGGGCTGCGCAGCAGCAGGCCGGTCACTCGCTGCGGATGGCGCAGTCCGTAGGCCAGCGCGACGCGCGCGCCCCAGGATCCGCCGGCGATCGCCCAGCGTTCCAGCGCGAGCGTCTCGCGCAGACGCTCCATGTCGTCGACGAGATCGCCCAGGCGGTTGGCCTCGGTTCGGCCGGCGGGCGTGCTGCGGCCGCAGCCGCGCTGGTCGAGCATCAGCCAGCGCACCGACAGGCCCTCGAACCAAGCCGCCGGCTCGGCCCGGCTGGCGCCGCCCGGCCCGCCGTGGACGACCAGCACCGGGCACCCCGACGCGTCGCCGCCTTCGCCCCACCAGACCTCATGGCCCTCGCGCGGCGGCAGGAAGCGGCCGGCGGGCAGCGACGGGGCGGCGGTCGTTGCGGTCACAGGGTCTGTGCGGGGTTGCGAGGGCCCTAGTGTCTGCGAGACGCTCACCGGCTGAGGTCGCCCGGCGGCCCAGCCAGCGGGCAGCGCCCGGGGATCCCCGGACAATCGCCCTGATTGAGTTTTTTGCCCGCCACGGCTGTGGCGGGCGACGATGATGATGAAGTGCAACCACCCCTTCCCACCTCAGAAGCGTCCGCGTCGGCCGGCGCGCCGGAGAGCCGCGGCATGAAAGTGCTCGTCCTCGGCGCCGGCGCCGGCGGCGGCTGCCCGCAATGGAACTGCAATTGCGCGGTCTGCGCCGCCGCGCGCGACGGCAGCCGGCCGATCCGGCCGCGCACGCAGAGCTCGATCGCCGTCTCCCCCGACGGCAAGCGCTGGGTGCTGATGAACGCCTCGCCCGACATCGGCCAGCAACTGCGCGTGCAACCCATCCTGCACCCCAAGCAGGGGCTGCGCGACACGCCGATCAAGGCCGTCGTGCTGATGGACGCGCAGATCGACCACGCCACTGGCCTGCTGAGCCTGCGCGAGGGCCCGCCGATCGAGCTGTACTGCACGCCCTGCGTGTTCGAGGACCTGACGACCGGCCTGCCGATCCTCAGCGTGCTCGACCACTACTGCGGCGTGCACTGGCACATGCTGCCGGTGGCCGGCGAGCAGAAGGTCGCCGAGTTCGAGATCCCCGGCTTCGAGACGCTGCGGTTTCGCGCCGTGGCGATCCCCGGCAAGGCGCCGCCCTACTCGCCGCACCGCCACGACCCGAAGGTCGGCGACAACATCGCGCTCGAGATCACCGACCTCGACACCGGCCGGCGCGTCTTCTACTCGCCCGGCCTCGGCGAAGTCGGCCCCTACGAGCTGGAATGGATGCGCGACGCCGACTGCCTGATGGTCGACGGCACCTTCTGGACCGAGGACGAGATGATCACTGCCGGACTGGGGACCAAGCCCGCGTCGAGCATGGGCCACCTGCCGCAGTCCAGCCGCCCGGGCGTGCCCGGGATGATGGACGCGCTGGACCAGGCCCGCGCGCGCCGCAAGATCCTCATCCACATCAACAACAGCAACCCGATCCTCGACGACTACGGCCCCGAGCGCGCCGAGCTGGCGCACCGTGGCATCGAGGTCGCCTACGACGGCATGGAAATCACCGTATGAATGCCCCGCTGCCCGCCGAGGCGCTGCCCTGGAGCCCCGAGGAGTTCGAGGCCAGGCTGCGCGCCAAGGAAGCCCGCTACCACATCCACCATCCGTTCAACAAGCGGCTCAACAGCGGCGCGCTGCAGCCCTTCCAGGTGCGCGGCTGGGTCGCCAACCGCTTCTATTACCAGCAGGCGATCCCGATGAAGGACGCCGCGGTGATGGCCAACTGCGACGACCGCGCGACGCGCCGGCGCTGGATCGACCGCATGCTCGACCACGACGGCCACGGCGACCACCAGGGCCCGAACGCCGGCGGCATCGAGATCTGGACGCAGCTCGGCATCGCCGTCGGGCTCAAGCGCGAGGACCTCTGGTCGGGCCGCCATGTGCAGCCGGGCGTGCGCTTCGCGGTCGACGCCTACGTGAACTTCGCGCGCCGCCAGCCCTGGCAGGAGGGCGTGATCTCGTCACTGACCGAGATGTTCGCCCCCAAGATCCACGCCGACCGGCTGGCCGGCTGGCCGAGCATGTACCCGTGGATCGCGCCCGAGGGCCTGGCCTATTTCCGCGCCCGCATCCCGCTCGCGACGCGCGACGTCGAGCATGGCCTCGAGGTCGCGATGCAGTACGGCACGACGCGCGCCAAGCAGCAGCGCGCGATCGAGATCCTGCAGTTCAAGCTCGACGTGCTGTGGTGCCTGCTCGACGCCGTCGAGCGCGCCTACCCGGACGACCTGACCGAGGAACTGCGCCCGTGAGCGCCGAGATCACCGACAGCGCGGTGCCGCGCATCGCGCCGCTGTTCCGCCTGCAGTTCGAGCCCGCCCAGGACGCCTGGGTGCTGCTCTACCCCGAGGGTCTGGTCAAGCTCAATGGCCCGGCCAGCGAGATCCTGAAGCGCTGCGATGGCAAGGCCACGGTGGCGCAGATCACCGCCGACCTGGAACTCGCGTTCAACCAACCGGGTCTACGCAACGACGTCGGCGAATTCCTCGCCGACGCGCAAGCCCGCGGCTGGATCGTCTGAGAAACCCTTCATGAATGCACCTGTCGAAGCCGCGGTCGCACAGACCGCCCGCAAGGCACCGGGGGCGCCGATGTGGCTGCTCGCCGAGCTGACCTACCGCTGCCCGCTGCACTGCGTGTTCTGCTCCAACCCGATCGACTACGCGTCGCACATGGCGGAGATCTCGACCGAGGATTGGCTGCGCGTGTTCCGCGAAGCCCGTGCGATGGGCGCCGTGCAGCTCGGTTTTTCCGGCGGCGAACCGCTGTTGCGCGACGACCTCGAGGTGCTCGTCGCCGAGGCGCGTCAGCTCGGCTTCTACACGAACCTGATCACCTCGGGCATCGGCCTGACCGAGAAGCGCGCCGCGGCGCTGAAGCTGGCCGGGCTCGACCACATCCAGCTCAGCTTCCAGGATTCGACCAAGGAGCTCAACGACTTCCTGTCGTCGACGCGCACCTTCGACCACAAGAACAAGGTCGCCGCCATCATCAAGGCCCAGGGCTACCCGATGGTGCTGAACTGCGTGATGCACCGCTACAACCTGCCGCATGTCGGCCGCATCATCGAGATGGCCGCCGACATGGGCGCCGAGTTCCTCGAACTCGCGAACACGCAGTACTACGGCTGGGCCTGGCACAACCGCGCGCAGCTGATGCCCACGCCCGAGGAACTCAAGGCCGCCGAGGCGGTGGCCGACAGCTACCGCGCCCGCTACGCCGGCAAGATGAAGATCCTGTGGGTTTCGCCGGACTACTACGACGCCAAGGTCAAGCCCTGCATGGCCGGCTGGGGTGCCGTGTTCATGGTGATCGCGCCCGACGGCACCGCCCTGCCCTGCCACAGCGCACGCATGCTGCCGGGCTTCGACTTCCCCAAGGTCACCGAGCACGGCATCGCGCACATCTGGCGCGACAGCGATGCCTTCAACCGCTACCGCGGCAACTCGTGGATGAGCGAGACCTGCATCTCCTGCGACGAGCACGAGAAGGACTTCGGCGGCTGCCGTTGCCAGGCCTTCCTCGTCACCGGCAGTGCCGAGGCCACCGACCCGGTGTGCCCGAAGAGCCCGGACCGGCACCTGATCGACGAAGCGATCGCCGTCGCGGCGAGCGCCGACCGCACGCCGCCGTCGCAACCCCTGCGTTTCGTGCCCAACGCGGCCAACGCCGCCGGCATGGCCTTCCGCACCGATGCGAACTCCCGCGTGCTGGGCGGGTCGGAGTCGGGCGCGGTAGAGTCCGCCGCGCTCGGCGCGCGCTGATCCGGCGCGGCCCCCGCGTCACCGGCCGGTGCCGGTGACGCGTTGTCGTTTCATGGAAGCCCCGATGACCGAACCGATCCTGAGAGTGCGCGGCCTGACCAAGCGCTACGGCGAGCGCGTCGCGCTGAAGTCACTGGACCTGCAACTGCAGGCGGGCCAGTTCACCGCGCTGCTCGGCCCCAACGGGGCCGGCAAGTCCACGCTGTTCCAGGTGCTCACCGGCCTGTTCGTCGCCGACGAGGGCGAGGTCGAGGTGGCCGGCCATTCGCTGCGCTCGGCCGCACCTTCGGCGCTGCGCCACATCGGCGTGGTGTTCCAGCAGATGGCGCTGGACCTCGATCTCTCGGTCAAGCGCAACCTGCTGTTCCAGGCCGACCTGCAGGGCCTGCCGCGCGCGCTGGCCACCGAGCGCATCGCGCAGCGCTGCGAGCGCCTCGGCATCGCCGCCGACCTGGGCCGCAAGGTCCGCGAGCTCTCCGGCGGCAACCGCCGCAAGGTGGAACTCGTGCGTGCGAGCCTGCACCAACCCGAGGTGTTGCTGATGGACGAGGCCACTGTCGGCCTGGACCCGAAGTCGCGCAAGGATCTGCTGGCCGCGATCAACGAGGACGTGCGCACGCGCGGCGTGACCGTGCTGTGGGCCACCCACCTCGTCGAGGAGGCCGAGCAGGCCGACCGCGTGCTGGTGCTGCACAAGGGTCAGTTGCTGGCCGACGGCACGCCGGCCGAGGTGACCGCGGCCTTGGGCCAGCCGACGCTGGAACAGGGCTTCATCGCGCGCACGAGCGCCGCGGCAGCCGTTGCGGCATGAAGAAGAACGCAAGTCAGGAAGAATTCCCGATGCAGACAAACCCGAAGGCTCTCGTCGCTGCCGCGTTGCTCGCCACGGTGGGCATGGCCCAGGCCGGTACCGCCTACGTGACCAGCGAGAAGGACGATGCGCTGACGCTGATCGACACCGCGACGCTGGCCGTCAAGGGCACGATCAAGAGCTGCAAGCGCACCCGCCACATCCAGCGCATGCCCGACGGCAAGCTGATGGTCGCGTGCACCGACTCCAACGCCGCCGACATCATCGACCCGGCCAGCGGCCAATCGCTGCGGCGCGTCTCGCTCGGCGACGAACCCGAGGCCTTCGACCTCTCGCCCGACGGCAAGACGATCTACGTCTCCAACGAGGACGAGGGCGCCGCCAGCTTCGTCGACGCGGCCACCGGCAAGGTGCTCAAGAGCGTCAAGGTCGGCGAGGAACCCGAGGGCGTGAAGGTCAGCGCCGACGGCAAGACGTTGTACGTGACCTCGGAGGTCGCGAGCCTGGTGCATGTGATCGACACCGCCAGCGGCAAGGTCACCAAGAACGTCAAGGTCGGCAAGCGCCCGCGCCGCATGGCGATCACGCCCGACGGCAAGGAGCTGTGGGTCACCAGCGAGCTCGACGCCAGCGTGTCCATCATCTCCACCGCCGACCACAGCGTGATCGGCCGCGTGCCCTTCGAGGTCAAGGGCGCGCGTGCCGAGGACATCACGCCGGTCGGCATCACGATGACCAAGGACGGCAAGCGCGCCTTCGTCTCGCTGGGCAAGGCCAACCACGTGGCCTTCATCGACGTCGCGGCCCGCAAGGTGACGAACCTGGTGTTGGTCGGCAAGCGGGCGTGGAACGTCACGCTCGACAAGGCCGAGAAGCAGCTGTGGGTCATCAATGGCATGAGCGACGACGTGACCGTGGTCGACACCGCGAGCGCCAAGGCGCTGAAGTCGGTGCCGGTCGGCCGCGTGCCCTACGGCCTGGTGATCGTCGAATGATGAAGCGAGCGCTGACCGCCCTCGCGCTGGCCGGCGCGGCGCTCGCGGCCCCGGCCGCGACGCTGAAGGCCACTCTGCTGGTCCCGGCCGACGACACGCGCCTCGAGCGCAGCCGCGCGGAGCGCGCCTACCTCGGCCACCCGACCGGCCCGGCCGGAGATGCCATCAAGGTCGCACTCGACGAAGGCCAGTTCGAGCTCGACGCCGCCGGCGCGGGCGTCGCGCTCGACACCAAGGACGTCGGCGACCTCGCCGCGGCCAAGGCCGCCGCCGTGGCCGCCGAGAAGGCCGGCGCCGCCGTGCTGCTCGCCGACCTGCCGGCCGACTGGCTGCTCGCGGTGACCGACGCGGTCAAGATCCCGGTGCTCAACCTCAGCGCCGCCGACGACCGCCTGCGCGGTGCCGACTGCCGTGCGCGCCTGTACCACCTCTACCCCAGCGAGCGCATGCGCGCCGACGCGCTGGCGCAGACGCTGGTGGCGCGCAAGTGGAGCAAGCTGCTGCTGCTGACCGGCCCGAGCGCGGCCGACCAGCAGCGCGCCGCCGTGGCTCAGGCGGCGATCAAGCGCTACGGCCTGCAGGTCGTCGCCACCAAGCCCTTCAAGCTCAGCGCCGACCCGCGCGAGCGCAACCTCGCCAACCCGCTGCTGCTGACGGCGGGTGCGCAGTACGACGCCGTCTGGGTGGTCGACAGCGACGGCGAGTTCGCCCGCGCCCTGCCCTACCAGACCGTGCTGCCACGGCCGGTGGTCGGCGACGCCGGCCTGGTGCCGGTGGCCTGGCACGCGCAGTTCGAGCGCTTCGGCGCGCCGCAGGTCTCGCGCCGCTTCCACAAGGCGAGCAAGAGACCGATGACCGCGCATGACTGGACCGCCTGGCTCGCGGCCAAGGCCTTGATCACGGTCGCGTCGGCCCAGCCCAAGGGGCCGAACGCCACCTGGCAGCAGGCCCTCACGAAGGTGCAGCTCGACGGCTCCAAGGGCGTGAACATGAGCTTTCGCCCCTGGGACGGACAATTGCGCCAGCCCCTGCTGCTGACCGACGGCCAGGGCGTGATCTCGCAGGCGCCGATCGAAGGCATCCTGCACCCGGTCAACGTGCTCGACACGATAGGCGCCGACGTCGGCGAGAAGCAGTGCAAGGTGGCGAGATGAATGCCGTGGTGATGCCCGTTTCCACCGCCAGCGGCGCACGCCACGGCATCTCCCATGCGCTGCAGGCGCTGTGGGCGATCGTGATGCGCGAGGTGTTCAAGTTCTCGCAGCAGACCGGGCGCCTCGTCTCCGCGTTGGTGCGACCGCTCTTGTGGCTGGCGGTGTTCGCCGCGGGCTTCCGCAACGTGTTCGGCATCTCGATCGTCGAGCCCTACGACACCTACATCCCCTACGAGGTCTACATCGCGCCGGGGCTGGTCGGCATGGTGCTGCTGTTCAACGGCATGCAGTCCTCGCTGGCGATGGTCTACGACCGCGAGATGGGCCTGATGCGGCTGCTGCTCACCACGCCGCTGCCGCGGCCGTGGGTGCTGTTCGCCAAGCTCAGCGCGACCGCACTGCTGTCGGTGCTGCAGGCGCTGGCCTTCATCGTCGTGGCGCTGCTGATCGGCACCGACCTGCCGGTGTTCACGCCGGCGGCGCTGCACGCGCTCGTCGCGCTGGTCGCCGGCGCGATGATGCTCGGCGCGCTCGGCCTGCTGCTGTCGGTGCACATCAAGCAGCTCGAGAACTTCGCCGGCACGATGAACTTCGTGATCTTCCCGATGTACTTCATCTCGACCGCGCTCTACCCGCTGTGGAAGCTGCAGGAGTCCGGCGCCGAGTGGGTCTACCAGCTCGCACGGTTCAACCCCTTCACGCATGCGGTCGAGTGGATCCGCTTCGCGCTCTACGGCAAGGACCCGGGCGAGGCGCCCTATGTGGTGCTCGGCTGCCTGGCCGTGTTCTTCATCGCCGCCTGCTGGGGCTACGACCCGCAGCGCGGCTTCGGCCAGCTCGCCAAGCGCGGCGGTGGCGGCCCGAACTGAGTCCCCCATGAAACGAGCCCTGCGTTCCCTCATCCTGCGCCGCACGCTGCTGCGCGGCGCCGCCGCCACGCTGGCCGCGCCGGCCGTCGCCGTGCGCGCCCAAGGCGAGCACTTCACCCGGCCGATCACGCTGTGGGTGCCCTGGCAGCCTGGCGGCGGCACCGACCTCGCGATGCGCGTGCTTGCCGAGGCCGCCAGCCACCACCTCGGCCAGAAGGTCATCACGCAGAACAAGCCGGGCGCCGGCGGCACGTTGGTCATGCCGGTGCTGCAGCAGGCCGCGCCGGACGGCTACACCATCGGCCAGATGCCGCAGACGGTGTTCCGCGCCCCCTACATGCAGAAGGTGCTGTGGGACCCGATCCGCGACGTCACGCCGATCCTGCAGCTCACCGGCACGACCTTCGGCATCGTCGTCGCGGCCGACAGCCCGATCCGCACGGTCGACGACGTGATCGTCGCGGCGCGGCAGGCCCAGCAGGCCGGCAAGCCGCTGACCATCGCGACCAATGGCGTCGGCACGACGCCGCACGTGACGATCGACGAGCTGTTCGAGCAGCGCGGCATCAAGTACGTGCACGTGCCCTACAGCGGCGTGTCCGAGCAGATGCTCGGCGTGGCCAGCGGCCAGGTCAGCGTCGGCGTCGGCGCGACCGCCTTCGGCCCCTTCGTCGACCAGGGCAAGCTGCGGCTGCTGGCCACCTTCGGCGACAAGCGCAGCAAGCGCTGGCCGCAGGTGCCGACACTGAAGGAGCTCGGCTACGGCATCACCGCCACCTCGCCCTACGGCCTGGCCGGACCGCGCGGCATGCCGGCCGACATCGTGCGCATCCTGCACGACGGCTTCCGCACCGCGATGCAGGAGCCGGCCTACATCGCCGAGCTCGCCAAGTCCGACCAGGAACTGGCCTACCTGAGCCCGGCCGACTACGCGAAGGCCTGCCGCGACACCTACGCCGCCGAGAAGCGGGTGGTCGAGCGACTCGGCCTGGCCAAGCAGCCCGCCTGAGGCGGGCGCGCCGGGGGTCAGCCGGCCGATGGCCGGGGTCGCGCGGGCGGCGTGTCCATCAGCGGCGCCGGCCGCGTCTCGAGGATCGCGAACTGCGAGATGCCGTCGGTCACCCGTGCGCCGGAGCTCTTCTTGCGCTCGCTCTCCAGCTTGATCAGCAGCCGCACCTCGTTCTGCGAGTCGGCGAAGCGCACCGCGGAGTCTTCGCTGATCAGGCCCGCCTCGTAGAGAGCGAACAGGCTCTGGTCGAAGGTCTGCATGCCCTCCTCGCGGCTGCGCTTCATGATGTCCTTGATCTCGCCGACCTCGCCCTCGGCGATGCGGTCGGCGATCAGCGGCGAATTCAGCAGGATCTCGATCGCCGCGGCGCGCCCCTTCTCCTGCTCCTTCGGGATCAGGCGCTGCGAGATGAAGGCGCGCATGTTCAGCGCCAGGTCCTGCAGCAGCTGCTTGTGCCGCGCCTGCGGGAAGAAGTTGATGATGCGGTCGATCGCCTGGTTGGCGCTGTTGGCGTGCAGCGTCGCGAGGCACAGGTGGCCGGTTTCGGCGAAGGCCATCGCATGCTCCATCGTCTCCTGATCGCGGATCTCGCCCATCAGGATGACGTCGGGCGCCTGGCGCAGCGTGTTCTTGAGCGCCGGCTCCCAGTCCTTGCAGTCCATGCCGACTTCGCGCTGCGTGATCAGGCAGTTCTTGTGCGGGTGGACGAACTCGATCGGGTCCTCGATCGTGATGATGTGGCCGTAGGAGTTGGCGTTGCGATGGTCGACCATCGCCGCCAGCGAGGTGCTCTTGCCCGAGCCCGTCGCGCCGACGAACACGACCAGCCCGCGCTTGGTCATCGCGATCTCCTTCAGGATCGCCGGCAGGCCGAGCTGGTCGATCGTCGGGATCTCCATCGGGATGGTGCGGAACACCATGCCGACGCAACCCTGCTGGATGAAGGCGTTGACGCGGTAGCGGCCGACGCCGGGCGGCGAGATCGCGAAGTTGCACTCCTGCTCGGCCTCGAAGGTCGCGGCCTGCTTGTCGTTCATCATCGAGCGCGCCAGCGCCAGGGTGTGCGCGCCGGTCAGCGCCTGCGACGACACCTTGGTCATCCTGCCGTCGACCTTCATCGCCGGCGGGAAACCGGCCGAAATGAACAGGTCCGAGCCTTTGCGGCTCTTCATCAGCGACAGCAGGTCGTGAATGAACTTGGCTGCCTGATCGCGATCCATGGGTGCGTCGTCCTCGTAACCTGGGTCAACGCGGACGATAGCCCGTTCCGGCAGCCGAAACGCCAGACAAGCCGTCGCAGACGGCCGGATTTCTCGTTCGACGCGGATCAGTCGGCCAGCAGGCCATGCTCGCGCGCGTAGCGCAGCAGCTCGACAGCGCCGCCGACGCCCAGCTTCTGCCGGATCTGCGTCTGGTAGTTCGACACCGTCTTGGCCGACAGCCGCAGCCCCTGGGCGATCTCGTCGACGCCGCGGCCGGCGACGAGCTGCTGCAGGATGTCGAACTCGCGACTCGACAGCTGGGCATGCGGCGGCTCGGCGCCGCTGCCGCCGGGCGCGTGCATCGCCACGTCGGGCGACAGCACGACCTCGCCTCGCGCGGCGCGCCGTACGGCGTCGACCAGCAGTTCGGGCGCGCTGTTCTTCGTCACGAAGCCGGCGGCGCCGGCGCGCAGGCACTGGGCCACCATCGCAGCGCCGTCGTGCATCGTGAACACCAGCACGCGCAGCTCGGGCAGGCGCTGGCCGAGCCGGCGCAGCAGCTCGAGCCCGCTGCGCCCGGGCATCGACAGGTCGAGCACCAGCAGGTCGAGGCGCTCGCCGCCCGTGGTCAGCGCGCCGTAGGCGGCGTCGGCATCCGGGTACTCGGCGACGACGGCGAGGTCGGGCTCGAGCTCCAGCAGGCGCCGGTAGCCGGCGCGCACCACGGCGTGGTCGTCGGCCAGCCCGATGCGGATCGCGCCGGCGCTCACGACGCCACCTCCTCGCGCTGCGGCAGCGGCAGCCGCGCTGCGAGCCGCAGGCCCGGCGTCGGCGAGCCCTCGGGGTGGACCGGCTCGGCGCGAAGGTCGCCGCCGGCGGCCCAGACGCGCTCCTTGACGCCGGCCAGTCCGTTGCCCCGCTGCGAGGCAGCGGCATCGGGCAGGCCGCGCCCGTCGTCCTCCACGGACCAGTCGAGCGCTTCGGCCTCGAAGCGCACCCGCAGCATCGCGCGCCGCGCCTGCGCGTGGCGCGCGACGTTGGTCAGCGCCTCCTGGCTGATGCGATAGACCGTCAGCGCCAGTTCGCGCGGCAGCACCGCGTCGTCGGGCAGCGCACCGGCGTCGAAGGCCAGCGAGAAACGCGTCGGCTGGCCGGGCGACTGGCCCCAGGCGGCCACCAGCGCTTCGAGCAGCGCGCGCAGCCGGCCGACCGTCTCGGCCTCGCCATCGCCGGCGCTCCCCAGCGGCCGCAGCCGCGTCAGCAGCGCACGCAGTTCCTGCTGGATGCGTTCGCACTGCGCGCCCATGCCGCCGGCCACCGACGACAGCTCGGGCGCGTCGGCGACGCGACGCGACAGCCAGGCGGCGTCGACGCGCAGCGCGGTCAGGTGCTGGCCGAGCTCGTCGTGCAGCTCGCGCGCGAGCCGGTGCCGTTCGTCCTCCTGCAGCGTCATGACCTGGCGGCTGAGCAGGCGGCGCGAGGCCTCGGCCTGCTCGAGGGCCTCGGCCAGGTGGCGCAGCGCCGCGGCGATCGCGTCGAGCTCGCGGATCGGCATCGCCGGCAGCGCGCGCAGCGGCGCGAGGTCGCCTCGCTCGACGCTGACGATCGCGTCGAGCAGCGGCCGCAGCGGCCGGAACGAGCGCCGCACGTTCCAGTGCAGCACCGCGAGCAGCAGCGCCGAGCCGGCCACCAGCAGCAGCAGCAGTTCGAGCAGTTGCGCCATCGCTTCGCGCTGCTCGCTGTCGGGCGCGGCGGTCAGTTCGATCGTCCAGCGCTCGCCGTCGGGCAGGGCCATCGGCCAGACGACCGACTGCGGCGGCGCCGGCGGGAAGAACACGCGGCTCGGCGCGGCGAGCCACGCGAGCGGTGCCGCGTCCTGCCGCGTCGCCGGCTGCGGCAGCAGGGCATGGCCGGCGGCATCGCGGACCTGCAGCCGCACATGGCGCAGCTCGCTGCCGAGCGACAAGGCCGAGAGCTCGGCGAGCAGCACGTCGCGCGGACGCTCGCGGTCCTGCACCAGCACCGCCATCGCCCGCGCCAGCACCATCGCGGCCTCGGTTTCCTCGCGCACGTCGGAACGGGCGCGCACCACGCCGAGCAGCAGCGCCAACGCGACGCCGAGCACCGCGACCGCCAGCGCGCCGCGCATCACGACGCGCGGCAGTTCGATCGGCGCGGCCGCGGGCAGCAGGTCGGGAAGATTTCCCGCCCGCTGCGGCGGCAGCGGCGTCACAGAATCGTTGGTTTGCATTCCACAACTAAGGAGACTTCGATGATTCGCGCCCAGGGGCAGCACCAGCGTGGCGACAGGACGGCCCCGCGCCGACGCGGGTTCGCACTATCGCCGCTGACGCGCACGCTGCGCCGTCTGGGGGTTCTAGGGCTTCCCCTGATCGTGGTGCCCTCGCTCGCGTCGGCGCAGGTCGTGGCCGCGCAGGAGCTCGAGCGCGTCGAGGTCATCGGCGTGTCGCCGCTGCCGGGCCAGGGCATCGACCGCAACATCCTGCCCTACTCGACCCAGGTGCTGAAGCGCGACGCCATCGACGGCGCGCAGGCCGCCAACCAGGTCGACTACCTGAACCGCCGCGTGCCCGGCGTGCAGGTCAACGACATCCAGGGCAGCCCGTTCCAGGGCGACCTGACCTACCGGGGCTTCCGCGCCTCGCCGCTGCTCGGCGCCGGCCAGGGCCTGTCGGTCTACCTCGACGGCGTGCGCATCAACGAGCCCTTCGGCGACGTCGTCAACTTCGACATGGTGCCCGAGTTCTCGGTCAGCGCGATCTCGCTGGTCCCCGGCGCCAACCCGGCCTTCGGCCTCAATTCGCTCGGCGGCGCGCTCGCCTACACGACGCACGACGGGCGCAGCGCACCGGGGCTGCGCGCCGAGATCTCGGGCGGCAGCTTCTCGCGCAAGCGCATCGACATGAGCTACGGCGCGAGCCAGGACAGCGGCTGGCACCAGTACATCGGCGCGACGCTGTTCGACGAGGGCGGCTGGCGCGACCAGTCCGAAGGCAAGCTCGGCAGCCTGCTGGCCAAGATCGGCCACGACAACGGCACGACGAACTGGAGCCTCGGCCTGCTGGTCGGGCGCAGCAACCTGGTCGGTAACGGCCTGCTGCCGGCCTACACGATCGAGGACGGCGCGCTCGAGGAGGACCTGTACTTCAGCCGCCGCGAGGCGGTGTACACGCATCCGGACCAGACGCGCAACCGCGTCGAACAGCTCAGTCTGAGCGTGCAGCACGCGGTCGACGCGGCGAGCTCGATCTCGGCGCTGGTCTACGCACGCCGCGGCGAGCGCGACACCGTCAACGGCGACGAGGCGGAGGGCGACGATGAAGGCCTCGAGGAGCCAGCCGCCGCACCGCCGATCGAGCCGCTCGCGCCGGCCGCGTTCAACACCACGAGCACGCGCCAGAAGGGCTATGGCGCGGCGATCAGCTACGCGCGCGTCAGCGGCGACCACCAGTGGCAGGTCGGCGCGACGGTCGACACCGCCGACGTCGGCTACCAGCAATTCGAGCGCGATGGCCGCTTCACCACCGACCGCGGCGTGATCCCGCTCCCCGACGAGGAGCGCGAGCTGTCGGCCGACGTCGACGGCCAGTCGACCAGCTGGGGCATCTACGCCACCGACACCTTGCGCATCGCCGATCGCACCCATGTCACCGGCACGCTGCGATTCAACCGCGCGACGGTCGAGAACACGCTGATCACGCGCGACGACGACACCGGCGTGCTCGAGGCCAAGCCGCGCGAGCGCTTCAGCTACAACAGCCTCAACCCGGCGCTCGGCATCGCCCACCGCCTGGGCGGCGCGCACACGCCGACGGTCTACGCCAACGTCGCACGCAACAACCGCGTGCCGACCGTCATCGAGCTCGGCTGCGCCGACCCCGAGGAACCCTGCCGCCTGCCGGCCGGGCTGCAGGCCGACCCCTACCTGAAGCAGGTCAGGTCGACCACCGTCGAAGCCGGCCTGCGCTGGCCGATCACGCCCGGCCTGCGCCTGAACGTCGAGGCCTACCGCACCGACAACCGCGACGACATCCTGTTCCGCAGCACCAGCGTCAACGGCCAGCTCGGCTACTTCGCCAACTTCCCGAAGACGCGCAACCAGGGCATCGACACCGAGCTGTCGCTGACGCACGGCGCCTTCGACCTCGGCCTCGGCTACAGCTTCCTGAAGGCCACCTACGAGGCCGACGGGGTGCTGCGGCAGGGCGAGCGCAACGTGACGATCCGGCCCGGCACGCGCATCGCCGGGCTGCCGCGCCACACGCTCAAGCTCGCCGGCGACTGGCGCGCCGGCGCCGGCGTGACGCTGGGCGCCGACCTGCAGCTGGTGTCGGCGCGCGGCGTCTCGGGCAACGAGGACGGTCTGCTCGAGGACCCGGAGGACGGTGAGGAGCTCGAGGCCCGCCGCCTGAAGCTGCCCGGCTATGCGGTGTTCAACCTGCGCGCGAGCTGGAAGCCCGCCGCGCAGTGGGAACTGTGGGCGAGCGTCAACAACGTCTTCGACAAGCGCTACGAGACCTTCGGCGCACTGGCCGAGACGGTGTTCGGCCCGACCGGCGCCTACACCGGCGAGGAAAGCGACGCGCTGTCGGTCGCGCCGGGCACGCCGCGCGCGGCATTCGTCGGCCTGCGCTACCGCTTCTGACCGCGGCCGGCGTGACAGTCTGTCTGCCGCTGTCCCGCGGCGGGGGCAGGCTGGCCGGCGCGACGGGCTGATTTCGCTGCGCCAGCGGGGCGCGGGGGCGGGAATGAGGCTTGCTGTCCGTCGGGGTTGCCTCGCGCCACAATGCCCCCGATGCCCCTGTCCCATGCTCCCGCCGCCACTGACGCCACCGTCGGCGTCAGCGTGGCCGCGCCCGGGCGGCTGCACCTGGGCTTCCTCGACCCCTCGGCCTCGCTCGGGCGGCGCTTCGGGAGCCTCGGGCTGGTGGTCGGCGGGCTGCAGACGCGGCTGACGCTCAAGCGCGCCGCAGCGGCACGCCTGAGCGCCGGCACGCCGGACGGCGAAGCCGAACTGGCCCGCGCCGCCGAGCACCTGACCACATTGCAGGCCCACACCGGACGCGACGAGCCGCTGCACCTGCATATGGCCGAGGCCCTGCCGGCGCATGCCGGCTTCGGCTCGGGCACCCAGCTCGCGCTCGCGGTCGGCCGCGCCTTCGCCGCGCTGCACGGGCTGGACCTCGCCACCGCCGAGATCGCCCGGCTGCTCGGCCGCGGCCTGCGTTCGGGCATCGGCATCGCGGCCTTCGACCAGGGCGGCCTGCTGCTCGACGCCGGCCCCGGCGCCGACGGCAGCCCGGCGCCGCTGCTCTCGCGCCTCGCGCTGCCCGCTGCCTGGCGCGTGCTGCTGGTGCTCGACCCGGCGCGCGACGGACTGAGCGGCGCCCCCGAGAAAGAAGCGATCGAGGCCTTGCCGCGCTTCCCACAGGAAGCCGCGGCCGCCGTCTGCCACGAGGTGCTGATGCGCGTGCTGGCCGGCGCCGCGTCGGGCGACTTCGCCGCCTTCGCGGCCGGCTTGAGCCGGGTGCAGGCGCTCGTCGGCGGGCACTTCGCGCCGGCCCAGGGCGGCAGCCTCTACGCCAGCCCGGAGGTCGCGCGCGTGTGCGAATGGATCGCCCGCCACGAGACTGCCGGCGTCGGCCAGACCTCCTGGGGCCCGACCGGCTTCGCGATCCTGCCATCGGCCGCCGCCGCCGAGCGCGTGCAGGAGGCCGCGCGCGCGGCCGGCGTGGTCGACGCGGCGCTGCGGCTGCGCATCGTCGCCCCGCGCGCCGCCGGCGCCGCCGTCGAGTGCTGCGGCGCCTGAGCCCCGTTTGCCGAGAGTGCCCTCATGACCACCCGCATCCCCGACCGGAGACATCCCATCGAACGCCCCTACATCCTGCACATGTTCACGCCGGGCCGGCAGATGAGCCCGTTCGACATCAACATGGCCGCCGACGCCGGCTACCAGCTGCTGCCGACCTACACCGAGGTGGCGCTGGACGGCGTCTACGGCCTGACGCAGGACGCGATCTTCTCGCGCGGGCCGAGCGGCGTCGCGCGCACCGGCATCTTCATCGGCGGGCGCGACGTGATGCTCGCCGCCGACATGCTGGACGCGGCGAAGAAGGCCATGGTGCCGCCCTTCGTCGTCTCGGTGATGGCCGATCCGAGCGGCTCCTACACGACCGCCGCCGCGCTGGTGGCCTGCGTCGAGCAGCAGCTGCGCAAGGTCCACGGCGAGGAGTTCGCCGGCAAGCGCGTCACCATCCTCGGCGGCACCGGCACGGTCGGGCGCATCGCCGGCGTGCTGGCGGCGCAACTCGGCGCGACCGTGCGGCTGTCCAGCCACCTCGGCGAGGCGACCGCAAGGAAGGCCGCCGACGAGACCAACGCGCGCTTCGGCAGCACGCTCGGCGCGGTGTCGGGCGCGAACGCCGACGAGGTGAGTGCGTCGATCGCCGACGCTGAGGTCGTGATGGCGACCGCCGCCGCCGGCATCCAGGTGCTCGGCGAGACCGGCCGCGCCAGCGCCGCGAAGCTGCTGGTCGCCGCCGACGTCAACGCGGTGCCGCCGACCGGCATCGCCGGCGTCGGCGTGATGGACAACGGCCGTCTGCTGCCCGACTGCCGCGCGGTGGGCATCGGCGCGCTGGCGATCGGCAACGTCAAGTACCAGGTCCAGCACCGGCTGCTGCTGCGCATGCGCGGTGCCGAGCAGGCGGTCTACCTGAGCTTCCCCGAGGCGCTGGCGCTCGCGCGCGAGATCCTGCGCGAGAACATCTGAACGCCGGCGCTTCGCCGGGTGAGCACAGCGTGGCCAGCGCAGCAGCCCCCTCCCCGCCGACGCTGGCGGTGGCCGGCCGGTCGGCCCGGCTGATGGCCGAAGCCGCCGCGGACGACGGCTATCGCGTGCTCGCGCTCGACACCTACGGCGACCTCGACACGCTGCGCGCCGCCGAGCGCTGGCTGCCGATCGGCCTGCCCGGGCGACCGATCGACGCCGGCCGCACGCTCGCCGCACTGGCCTCGTTGCAGGGCGAGCCGGGGCTCGTCGGCTGGGTGGCCGGCAGCGACTTCGAGTGCGAGCCCGAGTTGCTGGCCGCCGCCGCCGAGCGGCTGCCGCTGCTCGGCACCGCGCCGGCCGACGTCGCGCGGCTGCGCGATCCGCGCAGCTTCTTCGAGGCCCTCGACGCCCTCGGCCTGCCGCACCCCGAGCTGTGCTTCGCACCGCCCGAGCCGCCCGCGGGCTGGCTGCGCAAGCTCGCGCGCGGCAGCGGCGGCTGGCACATCCGCCGCGCCGACGCGCACCCCGCCGCCGACGTGGCGCGCGGCGCCTACTTCCAGCGCGATCAGGCCGGCACGCCCATGTCGGCGCTGTTCGTCGCCGACGGTCGGCGCGCGCGGCGAGTCGGCCTCAACGAGCTGATCGTGCGGCCGCTGGGCGCGCTACCGCACGTCTACCGCGGCGCGGTGGGGCCGGTCGCGCTGCCGGCGGCGCTGACGGCGGCGATCGACGCCGCGCTCGACGCGCTGGCCGCGCACTTCGCGCTGCGCGGCCTCGCGAGCCTGGACTTTCTGCGCGTCGGCGACGGCTGGTCGCTGCTCGAGGTCAACCCACGCCCGAGCGCCAGCATGGCGCTGTACGGTGGCCTGATGCGCGCGCATGTCGAGGCCTGCGTCGACGGCCGGCTGCCGCCGATCGACACGGCGCCGCCCGGCGAGGTCCGCGGCTGCGAGATCCTGTTCGCGCGCAGCGCCTTCGACCTCGACGCGCCGCGCGCCGCCGCGCTGGCCGCGCGCGGCGACTGCCATGACCTGCCGTCCGCCGGCAGCCACTTCGCGGCCGGCGACGCCGTCTGCACGCTCAGCGCCGCGGGCCCCGACGCGGCCGGAGTGCGCACCACGCTCGAGCGGGAGCGCCGTGCGCTGCGCGCTGCGCTGAGCCCCTCACCTCACGTTCTTCCCCCGGCCCGATGAGGCCCTCTCTCCCCGTTCGAAAGCCTGCCATGTCCGAAGTCGCTTCCCTCCCGTTCGCCGCCGAGACGCTGAGCGTCAACCGCGAAGTCCGCTCGCGCGTGCAGCGCCTGGTCGCCGAGGCAGACCGCCTGCGCGTCGCGGTGAAGCGCGAGCCGAGCGGCGTCACGATCGTCGACGCCGGCATCGATGCGCCCGGCAGCCTGGAGGCCGGCCGGCTGATCGGCGAGATCTGCATGGGCGGGCTGGGTAGCGTCGAGATCGCCGCGCAAGGCTACGGCGACGCCACCGCCGGCTGGCCGACCTGGCTGGAAGTGCGCAGCAGCCAGCCGGTGCTGGCCTGCCTGGCCAGCCAGTACGCCGGCTGGTCGCTCAGCGCTAGCAAGGAGGAAGCGGGCGGCAAGAAGTTCTTCTCGCTCGGCTCCGGCCCGGCGCGCGCGCTGGCCGGCAAGGAGGAACTGTTCAAGGAGCTCGGCTACCGCGACCCGATCGCCGCCGCCGAGCGCAGCGGCGTGCTGGTGCTCGAGGTCGACCGCGTCCCGCCGCCGGTGGTGATCGACAAGGTGCTGCGCGACTGCGCGCTCGCGCCCGAGCAGCTCACGCTGGTGCTGACGCCGACGCGCAGCCTGGCCGGCACCACGCAGGTGGTCGCGCGCGTGCTCGAGGTGGCGCTGCACAAGGCGCACGAGCTGCACTTCGCGCTCGAGCACATCGTCGACGGCGTCGCCAGCGCGCCGCTGCCGTCCCCCGGCGCTGACGGGCTGGACGCGATGGGCCGCACCAACGACGCGATCCTCTACGGCGGCCGCGTGCACCTGACGGTGCGCGGCCCCGACGAGGCCGCGCGCGCGCTCGCCAAGAACCTGCCGTCACTGAACTCGCGCGACTATGGCCGCGGCTTCGCCGACATCTTCAAGGCCGCCGAGTACGACTTCTACAAGATCGACGGCGCGCTGTTCGCGCCGGCCGAGGTCTGGGTCTCGTCGCTCGAGTCGGGCAAGACCTGGCATGGCGGCAAGCTCAACCTCGAGCTGCTGCGCGGGCAGTGGCTCGGCGAGGCCTGATCCGGCGTCGATGCGCGTCGCGATCTTCGCCGACGAGACCGGCTGGCATACCCGCCAGCTGCAGGCGGCGCTGCGCGCCCGCGGCGCCGAGGGGCGCTGCGTCGACCTGGCCGATTGCCGCATCGACACCGCGGCCTCATGGCACGGCCTGGTGATCCCCGGCTTCGGCCGCGAGCTGCCGGACGCGGCGATCGTGCGCGGCATCGCCGGCGGCAGCTTCGAGCAGGTGACGGTGCGCCTGGGCGTGCTGCACGCGCTGCGCGAGCTGGGCGTGCCGGTCTACAACGACGCGCGCGCGATCGAGCGCAGCGTCGACAAGGCGATGACCAGCCTGCTGCTGCACGCCGCCGGCGTGCCGACGCCGCCGACCTGGGCGATGGAATCGCCCGCGCACGCGCAGCGCCTCGTCACGCGCGAGAGCGCGGCCGGCCGCGCGCTGGTGCTCAAGCCGCTGTTCGGCTCGCAGGGCAAGGGGCTGCAGCGCATCGGTCGGGTCGACGGCGTGCATGTGCCGCTGCCCGACCTGGCCGCCTTCGGCAACCTGGCCTACCTGCAGCGCTATGTCGAGTCGCCCGGCTTCGACTGGCGCGTGCTGGTCGTCGGCGGCCGCGCGGTCGCCGCGATGCGGCGCTGCAGCGCGCACTGGATCCACAACGTCAAGCAGGGCGCGAAGGTCGAGCCGGCGGCGCTGACGCCCGAGCTCGCCGCGCTGGCCGAACGCGCCGCCGCGGCACTGCAGATGGACTACGCCGGCATCGACCTGCTGCCCACCGCCGACGGCCCGCAGGTGCTCGAGGTCAACGGCGTCGCCGCCTGGCAGGGGCTGCAGCGGGTGACCGGCTTCAACATCGCGGCGGCGCTGGTCGCCGACCTGATCGACCGCAAGCACGCGCGCGGCGCGCGGCGCGCCTGAGCGCCATGGAAGCCGCCGTCGAGCGCGCCCGCCGCGCCTTCCTGGGCGCCTGTGCGCTCGATGTCGCGGTGCGCAAGCCGGGCAATGTGAGCGCCGCGTCGCCCGGCCACCGCATGGACGCGGCGCAGTTCCTCGCCAGCGCCGCGGCGGCCGCCGGCCCGCTGTTCGCGCCCGGCGCGGGCGTCGGCGAGCGCATCGAGGGCGCGATGGCCGCCACCTGGGCCGCCGTCGGCTGCAACACCAACCTCGGCATCCTGCTGCTGTGCGCGCCGATCGCGCGGCTGGTCGAGCTGGAGCCCGGCCTGCCGCCGCGCGCCGAGGCCTGGCGCACGGGGCTCGGCCGGGTGCTGGCAGCGCTCGACGGGGCCGATGCCGCCGCCGCCTACCGGGCGATCGCGCTCGCCAACCCCGGCGGCCTGGGCAGCGCCGAGGCCCAGGACGTGCACGCGCCGCCGACCGTCACGCTGCGCGAGGCGATGCGCCTGGCAGCGCCGCGCGACCGCATCGCCTGGCAGTACGCGAACGGCTACGCGGACCTGTTCGACACCGGCCTCGCGGCGCTCGCCGCGCATGGCCACGCGCGCCCCGAAGCGGTCCAGGCGCTCTATCTCGCCTTCCTGGGCCGCCACCCCGACTCACACATTGTCCGCAAGCACGGCCCGGCGGTGGCACAGGCTGTCACCGCCGAGGCCCGCCCCTGGCGCGAGCGCGCCGAGCGCGGCGAGCCGGTCGGTGCCGACCCCGCCTTTGCCGCCTGGGACGCTTCCCTCAAGGCGCGCGGCCTGAACCCCGGCACCAGCGCCGACCTGACGGTGGCCACACTGTGTCTTGCTGGTACATCCGGGGCCCTGGCCCTCGACACTCTCCCGTGATTGCAGCGCTGGCATGGAACGTGTAAGTTCTGGGTGTACCGGCCATGGGGCCGGTGCTTTTTCTTAAGCCCGCAGAAAACTGCACACGGAGACTCATCATGGCAAAGATCGACCGCATGCTCGTCGGCGAATCGCTCGTCGGCGACGGCAATGAAGTGGCCCACATCGACCTGCTGATCGGGCCGCGCGGCTCGGCCGCCGAGACGGCTTTCGCCAACAGCCTGACGAACAACAAGGACGGTTTCACCTCGCTGCTGGCCGTCGTCGCCCCGAACCTGCTGTGCAAGCCGGCGACCGTGATGTTCAACAAGGTCACGATCAAGGGCGCCAAGCAGGCCGTCCAGATGTTCGGCCCGGCCCAGCGCGGCGTCGCGATGGCGGTGGCGGATTGCGTCGAAGACGGCACGATCCCGGCCGACGAAGCCGACAACCTGTTCATCTCGGTCGGCGTGTTCATCCACTGGATGGCCGAAGACGACAAGAAGATCCAGGACTACAACTACCAGGCCGTCAAGGAATCGATCAAGCGCGCCGTCTCGGGCTTCCCGAGCGCCCGCGAAGTGGTCGCCCAGAAGGGCAGCGCCGCCCACCCGTTCCAGGCCAAGTAATCCCGGCCCGGGCGGCCCGCCGGTGCGCCGGCGGGGCGCAGAGACAAAGCCGACTGGCATGCCAGTCGGCTTTTTCTTTGGGGGGTCCGCACCGACAGCAAGCCGCACAATCGGCCCGACATGTCTTGCCGGGGAGCCACGAAGGCCATGATCGGGAGCGGCGAGGGGGCCGTGCGCTGGTGCGTCACGCTGGTCTGCGCCGTCGTGCTCGGCTGCGGCGAGGCTCCCGCGCCCGACCCGGCGGTGCTGCGCGTCAGTGCGCTGCCGGACCAGACCCCCGAGCGCGTGCGCGCCCAGCACGAGCGCCTGGTCGACCAGGTCTGCGCGCTCGCGCAGTTGCGCTGCGTGTGGACGCCGGTGCCCAGCTACGAGGCGCTGGTCGACCGCATCGGCGACGGCAGCGTCGACCTCGCCTACTTCGGTGCGGTGACCTTCGCCCAGGCCGCCCACCGCCACCGGGCGCAGCCGCTGGCGATGCGCGACGTCGACTTCCGCTTCACATCGGTGATCCTGGTGCGCCACGACCATCGCGCGCGCGCGCTGGCCGACCTGCGCCAGGCCTCGCTCGCCTTCGGCAACCGCAACTCGACCTCGGGCCATTTCATGGTCCGCCAGCGCCTCGAACAGCAGGGGATCGCACCCGAGACCCATTTCTCGAGCGTCGACTACCGCGGCACCCACGACGCGACGATGCAAGCCGTCGCCGCCGGCGAGGTGGCGGCCGGTGCGGTCAACGCCTCGGTGTTCTACCAGCGGCTGCTCGCCGACGATCCGGCCGCGCGCGGCCTGCGCGTGGTCTGGCAGACGCCGCCCTACGTGGACTATGTCTGGGGCACGCGCCAGGGCCTGTCGCCAGCGCTGCGCCAGCGGCTGGCCGACGCCTTCCTCGACCTGGATCTCACGGTGCCGGCGCACCGGGCCGCGCTTGACGGCGAGGGTGCCGCCGGCTACGTGCCGGCGTTCCCGAGCGACTTCGACGAGGTGCGCGCCATCGTCGGCGCGCACGGGCGGCTGTGAGCGCGCCGGCATGACGGCCGCGGCGCCGACCCACCCGGTCAAGCGCGAGCTGCGCCAGCTGCTGCTGGGCGTGGCCGCGTGCATCGCGCTGCTGGCGCTGACCTACGCGGTGATGGAGGGCCTGGCACGCGCCGACGCGCGCCAGCAGCAGTTCCACGCCAACGCCCAGGCCCTGAGCGGCGAGCTGAGCAGCACGCTGACCGCGATCGCCGCCCCGCCGGGCGTCGCACCGTCGTTCGCCGAGCGGCTCGACAACGAGGTGGCCTTCGTCGCCAGCGTGACGCGCGACGTGCGCCGCGCCGATGCATTGCTCGACGCGCTGATCGCGCTGCACCGCCGCGAGGCCGACCCGGCATTCGCCGCGGCGCTGCGCCGACTCGGGGCGGCGCGCACCGCGCTGCTCGCGCTGCAGCGCGAGCATGGCGATTCGCCGCTGGCGCTGGCGCGCGCCGTCGCCATCACGCCGCTGTACGCGAGCGTCGTGACGCAACAGCTGCAGCGCCAACACGCCGCCGCCAGCGCCGCCCTGCAGGCGCGGCTCGATCGGCTGCGCGGCGGGCTGACGGCGGCCTTCGCGCTCGTGCTGGTCGCTGCGGGCGCCGCGCTGGCCTGGCAGACGCGGCGCAGCCTGCGCAGCATCGACACCATCCTCGCCAGCGAGCGCCGCTCGCTCGACGAGCTCGGTGCGAGCCGCTCGGCGCTCGCGCGCAGCCGCGACGAGCTCGAGCAGCAGGTGATCGACCGCACCCGCCAGCTGACGCTGGCGCGCGACGCCGCCGAGCATGCCAACCGCGCCAAGAGCGAGTTCCTGTCGCGCATGAGCCACGAGCTGCGAACGCCGATGAACGCGGTGCTCGGCTTCGCGCAGCTGATGGCGCTCGAGCCGGGGCAGCCGCCGCGCGTGCAGGGCTTCCTCGACCACATCCTGCGCGCCGGCAAGCACCTGCTGCACCTGATCAACGACGTGCTCGACCTCGCGCATGTCGAGTCGGGCCGCCTGACACTGTCGCCGGAGCCGCTGGAAGTCGAGGCCATCGTACGTGAGGTGGCCGCGCTGATGCAGCCGCTCGCCGACCAGCATGGCGTGACGCTCGCGACACAGCTCGCAGCCGGCTCGGTGGTGCGCGGCGACCGGCTCAGGCTCAAGCAGGTGCTGCTGAACCTGGTGTCCAACGCCATCAAGTACAACCGTCCCGGCGGCGAGGTGCGCGTCGGCGCCGAGGCGCAGGCCGACGGCAGCACGCGCATCACGATCGCGGACACCGGCCAGGGCATCGCGCCCGAAGGCATGGCGCAGCTGTTCGAGCCCTTCGCCCGCCTGGGCCACGAGCAAGGGAGCATCGAGGGCACCGGCATCGGCCTGAGCATCTCCAAGCGCCTGGTCGAGATGATGGGCGGGCGCATCGGCGCGGCGAGCCGGCTCGGTGAAGGCAGCCGCTTCTGGATCGACCTGCCGGGCGACCGGCTGGCCCCCGGTCCGGCGCCGCGGACGACCGACTTCGGCGAGTTCGCCGAGCCGTCGGTCGAGCGGCCGGCGCTGGTGCTCTACGTCGAGGACAACCCGGCCAACGTCGACCTGATGCGGCACATCGTCGATCGCCATGTCCACATCCGCCTGATCACCGCGCCGTCGGCGGCGCTCGGGCTGGATCTGGCGCGCTCGCACCGACCGGACCTGATCCTGATGGACATCCACCTGCCCGACGTGAGCGGATACACCGCGCTGGCGCGGCTCCAGGGCGACCCCGCGACCCGGGACATCCCGGTGATGGCGATCACAGCGAACGCGATGCCGGGCGAATCGGCCAAGGCGCTGGACGCGGGCTTCGTCGACTACCTGACCAAGCCGCTCGACGTGAGCCGCTTCGACGCGCTGCTGCGCGGCGCGCTGCGGGCACGTCCGGGGGCTTAGCGCCCGCCGGGCACCATCCCGGCACCGATCAGCGACAGCAGCGTCGCGCTGCGCTGCGGCGGCGACTCGGCCGGCCGGCGGCGCTCGATCGCGACGCCGACCGACTCGACATCGTCGAACTTGCGCGGTTTGACGACCACCACGCGGACCCAGTGGGCGCCGAACTCGTGGATCAGGATGTCCGCCACCGTCTCGGCGAAGGACTCCAGCAGCGTCAGCTTGTGCTCTTGGAGCAACCGGCGCAGGCGCTCGCGCACCACGCCGTAGTCGATCGTGTCGACGATCTGGTCGCTGTCGCAGGCCTTCGGGCGCGGCAGGCCGGCCGTCAGGTCGATGCGGATGGTCTGCGGGCGGTGCAGCTCGCTGTCGTGGATGCCGATCACCGTCTGGCCGGTGAAGCCCTCGATGAAGATCAGATCCAGCGGCTCGGCGTCGGCCGACGGCTGGGTCGCGGGGGGCAGCTGCGGTCGGGGGGCGGCGGTCACGGATGGTCTCCTCGGGTCGGGCCAGGGCCCGCACTCGTCGGCAAGTCCTGGACCATGCCAGATTCTGGAACACCGCGCAGGATCAAATATGTTCCAAGGGGGGCTTACACCGACTGGGGGACGCCGATACTCGCGCGCCAGAATCGGTACACAACGATCCCGAGTCGGAGACAAGATGAGCAATCTGTCGTTGCGCGAAGCACAGCAGCACGCCCAGGCCCATGCCCGGCGCATCCTGGACGCCGTGCGCCAGGGCGCGCGCGCGGCCGGCGACGACGACGTGATGGCCAGTTCCTGGACGCGTTGCCTGAACGAGCACCGCCTCCACCCGGACCACCCGCGCCGCCCATCGGTCGTCTCGGCCGCCGAACTGGCCGAGCGCCAGAACCGCCTGGCCGACGTGCTGGACTGCGCCCGCTACGAGATGAGCACGCTGTACCAGCAGCTCGGCGACGGCGAATCGGCCGTCGTGCTGACCGACACCGACGGCGTGATCCTGCACATGGTGTCGTCGAGCGCCTTCGCCGCCGACGTCACGGCGCTGGGCTTCCACGTCGGCGCGGTGTGGAGCGAAGCCGAGGCGGGCACCAACGGCATGGGCACCTGCCTGGTCGCCGCCAGCCCGGTCGCGGTGCAGCGCGAGGACCATTTCTTCACCGAGCTGACCTCGCTGACCTGCTCGGCGGTGCCGGTGTTCGACCCGCAGGGCCAGATGACCGCGGTGCTCGATGTCACCAGCCGCTCCAGCCTGCAGCAGCAGCATTCGCTGGTGCTGCTGGGGATGACGGCGCAGATGATCGAGAACCGGCTGATGGAGCAGCGCTTCCCCGAGGCGCACCTGCTGCATTTCCACAGCCGGCCGGAGTTCGTCTACACGCTGCACGAGGGCAAGCTGGCGCTCGACGGCAACGGCCGCATCCTGGCCGGCAACCGCAGCGCGCTGTTCCAGCTCGGACTGCGCTCGGTCGCCGAGCTGCGCAGCAAGCGCCTCGACGAGCTGTTCCAGACCCAGCTCGCCGAGATCGAGCAGCGCAGCCTGCGCAGCGCCTACCACCCGGTCGTCAGCTATGGCGGCGCGCAGGGCGCGAGCCGCTTCTTCGTCGTCGCCCGCCCGCCCGCCGGCGAGCTGGAGCTGGCCGGCGTGCCGGCGCTGCAGCCGCGCCGCGAGCCGCCGCGCGCCGACCCGAAGCGCGAGGCCGCAGTGCCGCGCAGCACGCCGGCGCCGTCGTTCGGCGACCGCCGGCTGGCCGATCAGCTCGAGGCCGCGGCGCGCGCGATCTCGCGCGACATCCCGGTCCTGCTGCACGGCGAGACCGGCAGCGGCAAGGAGGTGTTCGCGCGCGCGCTGCACGCCGCCAGCCCGAACGCCGGCGGCGCGTTGGTGGCGATCAACTGCGCCAGCCTGCCCGAGACGCTGATCGAGGCCGAGCTGTTCGGCTACCGCGCCGGCGCCTTCACCGGCGCTCAGCGCAGCGGACGGCGCGGCAAGATCGTCGAGGCCGACCGCGGCACGCTCTTCCTCGACGAGATCGGCGACATGCCGCTGGCGCTGCAGGCGCGGCTGCTGCGCGTGCTCGACGAGCGCAAGGTCACGCCGCTGGGCGCCGAGGAGACGGTCGAGGTCGACTTCCAGCTCGTCAGCGCCAGCCACCACCCGCTCGAGGCGCTGGTCGCCGAGGGGCGCTTCCGCCAGGACCTGTACTACCGGCTCGCCGGCCTCGAGGTCACGCTGCCGGCGCTGCGCGAGCGCAGCGACCGCCGCGCGCTGATCGGCGAGCTGCTCGTGCAGGAAGGCGGCGGCGGCGCGCGGCTCGCAGCGGATGCGCTGGCGCTGCTCGAGCAGCACGCCTGGCCCGGCAACGTGCGCCAGTTGAAGCATGTGCTGCGCACCGCGCTGGCGCTGGCCGGCGACGACGGGCTGATCGGCCCCGAGCACCTGGTCTCGCTGCGCCAGCGCGTCGCGCCCGCGTCGCCGGCACCGGCATCGGCCGCCTTCCCCGATGGCGCGGCGCCGAACGCCGACAATGCGGGACCGCCGCTGCCGCCGCTGAATCCGATCCAGGCGAAGGAGCGCGAGGTGCTGCTGCAGCTGCTGGAGCAACACCGTTGGAACGTGAGCAATGTCGCCAAGGCGCTCGATGTCAGCCGAAACACCCTCTACCGCAAGCTCCACCGGCTCCACATCGCCCTCTCCCAGACTGTCGGTCACGCAGCCCGGGGCCACTGACGCGCAGCGCTGGGCCGCCGCGCTCGGCGACGACCACGCGCCGGCGACGCAGGATCCGCCGCGCTCGCGCTTCGCCTGGTGCGTGACGGGCTCGGGTCATTACCTCGAGGAGTCGATGGCGCTGGCGGCGCGGCTGCCACAGGTCGACCTGTTCCTGTCGGCCGCGGCCGACGAGGTGCTGCCGCTGTACGGCCTGCGCCTCGAGGTGCTGAAGGAGCGCTTCCGCGTCTTCCGCGACAAGAGCGCGAGCGCGGTGCCGGTCGGGCGGCTCTACCTCGAGGCCTACCACACGGTGGTGATCGCACCGGCGACCAGCAACACGGTCGCCAAGTGCGCGCTCGGCATCTCCGACACGCTGCCGACCAACATGCTCGCGCAGGCCGGCAAGCTGGGCGTGCCCAGCCTGGTGTTCGCCTGCGACACCGAGCCCGTGGTCATCACCAAGGGACCGCGCACGACGCAGGACGAGTGGTTCACGCTGCGGCCGCGCGCCATCGACCTCGCGCATGTCGAGCGGCTGCGCGAGATCGACCACTGCGAGGTGTTCCGCTCGCCGGATGAGCTCGAAGCGGCGCTCACCGCGCGGCTTGCGGCGCTGAAGCTGGACTGGATCTGACGGGCAGTGGAGCACTACCTCTTCCTGACCGGCAAGCTCGCCCAGCCCGGGCTCGAGCGCGTGCTGGCGAGCATCGAGCCGCCGGCCTTCAGCTGGGCCACGCGCGAAATCGGCCTGCAGGTCGCCGCGCTGATGACCGCGGAGATGATCCAGCGCCGCGTCTCGCGCGAGAGCCTGACCGAGGGCGGCGCGCGCATGCCCGACCGCATCTACGTGCCGGGCCGCTGCCGCGGCGACGTGGCGGCGCTCGCGGCGCACTTCGGCGTGCCGGTCGAGCGCGGCCCGGAGGAGATGAAGGACCTGCCGCGCTTCTTCAACCGCGCGGCCAAGGCGCTGGATCTGAGCGAGTACGAGGTCGCGATCTTCGCGGAGATCGTCGACGCGCCGCGCCTGACCGTCGAGGAGATCGTCGCGCGCGCCGCCAACCTGCGCGCCGACGGCGCCGACGTGATCGACCTCGGCGGCCTGCCGGCCACGCCCTTCCCCCACCTCGAGGACAGCGTGCGCGCGCTGAAAGCCGCGGGCCATGCGGTCAGTGTCGACTCGATGAGCCCCGACGAGCTGCTGCGCGGCGGTCGCGCCGGCTGCGACTACCTCTTGAGCCTGAAGCTCGACACGCTGTGGATCGCCGACGAGGTGGCCGCCACGCCGGTGCTGATCGCGCGCGAGCAGACCGAGCTCGAGACGCTCTACGAGGCGATCGAGACCATGGAGCGGCGCGGCCGTCCCTACCTCGCCGACCCCATCCTCGACCCCATCCCCTTCGGCTTCCTCGCCTCGCTGCTGCGCTACCAGACGCTGCGCGCGCGCTACCCCGAGGCGCCGATCATGATGGGCGTCGGCAACCTGACCGAGCTGACCGAGGCCGACACCAGCGGCATCAACGCGCTGCTGTTCGGCGCCTGCGCCGAGCTCGACGTCGCCGCGGTGCTGACCACCCAGGTCAGCAGCCATGCGCGCCGCGCGGTGCGCGAGGCCGACGTGGCGCGCCGCATCATGCACGCGGCCAAGCGCCACGCGATGCTGCCCAAGGGCCTGGGCGGGCTCGGCGACGCGCTGATGACGGTGCACGACAAGCGCCCCTTCCCCGACACGCCCGACGAGATCGCCGCCACCGCGGCCCAGGTGCGCGACCCGAACTTCCGCGTCCAGGTCAGCGAGGCCGGCCTCCATGTCTACAACCGCGACGGCCTGCGCACCGAGCAGGAGGTCTTCAAGCTCTGGCCCCGGCTCGGGCTCGAGAACGATGCCGGTCACGCCTTTTACATGGGCGTCGAGCTGGCGCGCGCCGAGATCGCCTTCCAGCTCGGCAAGCGCTACGTGCAGGACCAGCCGCTCGACTGGGGCGCGGCCGCCGACAGCAAGGCCGAGGACCTGGACCGCTGGTGCGGGCCCGGCACGACATTGACCCACGGCCGCAAGAAGACGACCTGATGAGCCGCAACGACCAGATCTTCGAGGCGGTGATCACCAGCCTCGGCGCCGACGGCAGCCCGCATGTCGCGCCCTTCGGCGTGCGCTACCGCGGCGCCCGGGTGGTGCTGATGCCCTTCAAGCCCAGCGGCACGCTCGACCGGCTGCGCGAGACCGGCCAGGCGGTGCTGAACCTGACGACCGACACGCGCGTGTTCGCCGGCGCGGTGTGCGCGCGCTGGCTCGGCCGGCGCGACTGGCCGCTCGTGCCGGCGCAGGCGATCCGCGGCGTGCGGCTCGCGGGCGCGCTGGCGCACAGCGAGCTGAAGCTGGTGCACGACGATGAGCACGCCGAACGCCCGACGCTCAGCTTCGAGCGCGTGCTCGACGTGACGCATGCGCCCTTCCCCGGCTTCAACCGCGCGCAGGCGGCGGTGGTCGAGGGCGCGGTGCTGGTCAGCCGGCTGCACATGCTGCCGGCCGAGAAGATCGACGCCGAGTTCGCCTACCTGCAGATCGCGATCGACAAGACCGCCGGCGCCGAGGAGCGCGAGGCCTGGGGCTGGCTCAACGAGGCGATCGCGCGCCACCGCGCCGGGGCGCCCGCATGAGGCTGCTGGTCAGCGTGCGCAGTGTCGACGAGGCGCTGCTGGCGGCCACCGCCGGCGCCGACTTCATCGACCTGAAGGAGCCGTCGGCCGGCGCGCTCGGTGCGCTGCCGCCGGCGACGGCGCGCGCCGTCGTCGCGGCGCTGTGTGGCTTGCCGCGGCGGCCGTTGATCAGCGCCACGGTCGGCGATTTCGATCCCGCTGCGGTCGCGCCGGTCCTCGAGCGCGTCGCACCGACCGCGGCCTGCGGTGTCGACTACGTGAAGGTCGGCATCGCGCCGGGGGCCCACGAACTGCTGGCCGCTCTGGCATGCAGCGCGGCGGTCGTCGTGCCGGTGCTGATCGCCGACGCCGGCGTCGACGAGGCGACGCTGGCGCAGGCGCTGCAAGGGCCCTTCCCGGCGCTGATGCTCGACACCCAGGACAAGCGCGGCGGCAGCCTGCTCGCGCGCCTCGACGACGCGACGCTGCGTGGCTTCGTGGCCCGCTGCCGCGCGGCCGGCAAGCTCGCCGGTCTGGCCGGCGCGCTGCGCGAGGACGACCTGCCGCGGCTGCGTGTGCTGGCGCCGGACTTCGCGGGCTTTCGTAGCGCGGTGTGCAGCGGGCCACGCACCGCAGCGCTCGATCCAGCGCGCGTGCGCGCGCTGCGCGAGCAGCTGGTGGCCGCCGAAGCCGCGGCCTAGCCTGCGCCGGGCGCGCAGGCCGAGTCGCTCAGCAGCAGGCGGCGCGCCTGCGCGAGCTGGTCGTGTCCGAGCAGGTCGATCGGAAAGCCGGCGTCGCGCGCCAGGCCGGCGAACTCGGCGTCGAGCACGCCCGCCTCGCCGAGCTGCGCGAACGAGCGCCGCGCGTCGACCGCGCAGGCCTTCACGACCAGCAGCCGCTCGGCATGCAGCCGGCGCGCCAGCCACAGCGCCAGGCTGTCGGAGGTGACGCCCCAGTTCGTCAGTTCGTCGGGCCGGATGCGCAGCAGTTCGAGCGGGAACCACAGCGCCGGCTGGCCGCGCCGCAGCACCTCGCGGATCTGGGCCTCGTCGGCGGCGAGCTGCAGCGCAGGACAGAGCGCCTGCATCATCAGCGCGGTCTGGGCCATGCCGAGCACCGCCATGTTGTGGCCGGCCAGGTCGTCGAGCTGCCACCAGGCCTGGGTCTCGCGCGCCTGGTCGGCGAACGGTCCGCCGCCGGGCACGACGATCGCGCGGCCGCCGCCGACCTCGGCCAGCATCTCCAGCCAGTGCGGCAGCGACACGTCGCGCGCGAGGCTGCCGCCGAGCTTGACGACCCACATGGCGCCGCCCCTGTCAGCCCGCCTCGGCGCTGCACAGCAGCGCCACCGCGCAGGCCGGCGCGGTGAGCTGGGCCTTGCGGCGCAGCGCATGCACGCTGGCAGGCTCGTTGGCGGCGGCTTCGCCGAGCGCCAGCGTCGCGAACGAACACAACGGCCGGCCGCTGCGCTCGGCCAGCGCGCGGACGAGGAAGTCGCCGCAGCCGGCGGCGAGCAGCGGCGCATCGGGCGGCAGCGCGGCAGCGGCGATCACGCGCTCGAGCTGCCCGTTCAGCTCGTCGAGCTGCAGCGCGCGCCAGGCCAGCGCGAAGTCCAGCCAGTCCGCGTCGGTCGCGTCGCGCGCGTCCAGTCCGATCATCCGCGCGAGACGGCGGCATGTCGCCGCGGCATCCTTCGGCGCGCCGTCGGCGCTGGGATGCTGGTCGTGCGCCGGATCGAGCTCGCCGGTCAGGCGGTAGACGTCGGCGGTGGTCGCGAACAGCTCGTTCATCACGTTGCGCAGCGTGCCCTGGAAGGCGACGCGCGGGCCGAGTGCGCACAGCGGCGTGCGCACGACACCCTGGTAGACCAGCTCGCCGGTGACCAGCCGCTCGGCATCGCTGCGGCCCTGCGCGCGCGGGTGGCCAGCGCCGAGCGCAATGAGGTCGCTGGTCGTGCTGCCGACGTCGACCAGCACGCCGCCGTCGCCGCCGCGCCGCCGCAAGACATGGGCGGCGAGCTGCGCGGTGGCGAGCCAGTTGGCCGAGGCCATCGCGTCCCAGCGCGCGCGCACGTCGCTCGCGCCGCACCAGCCGGGCTCGCCGGCATAGAAGATCGCCGGCCCGACGAGCGAGCGCTCCAGCAGTTCGGCGATCGCGACGACGCCGGCCTCGCGGTGCGGGAACAGGTCGACCATCTCGCCGGTCATCGTGACCGCGTGGACGGTCTGCGCCGAACTCAGCCCCTCGGGCCAGCGCTGCGCGGCGGCGTCGACGGCGCGCTGCAGGTGGTCCATACCCTGCCACAGCGGGCAGGGCCATTGCGCGGCGTCGCGCAGTTCGCCATGCTCGACGAGCGCCGCCTTCACGTGCGCACCGCCGACGTCCCAGCCGATCACGCGTTCAGGCCGCGGCATGCAGGGCCTCCAGGTGCGCGGTGACGATGTCGGCGGCCAGGTTGCGACCCAGCGCCGCCGACAGGCCGGCGTAGGCGCAGGTGAGGCGCGGGTTGACCTCGATCGCAACCGGCCCGCGCTCGCGGTGCCAGACGAGGTCGATGCCGACGAAGCCGTCCAGCCCCGGCAGCGCCTCGACGGTGCGCGCGGCCAGCGCGGCGAGCGCCGGCACGCGCGCATCGTGCAGCGCGATGCGTGCGATCGACACGCCGGCGTCGCGCAGGCGGCCGTCGCCCGAGACCTCGATGTGCTGGCGGTTGACCGCCAGCAGCTCCGGCGGCCCGCCCGCGCGGCAGCGCAGCGACAGGCTCAGCGCCTCGCCGTCGACCCAGGGCTCCAGCGTCGCCGGCTCGTCGCGCGCCACGCGTTCGGCGAGGTCGGCCTCGGCCGCGCTTCGGCTCGCATGGCGCAGCGTGTCGGTGGTGCCGGCGCCGTCGTCGGGCTTGACGACCCAGGCGCGTGCCTCGGCCTCGAAGGCGAGCGGCGTGCACACCCCGTGCGCCGCCAGCTGCGCCAACGTGGCGCGCTTGCTCGCCGCCACCGCGATCGCTTCCGGCGTACAACCGATCCAGTGCCGCGGCCCGACCGCGCGCGCCAGGCGCTCGAGAACGCCGCCGCATTCCGGCGCGACGATCCACACGAGGTCGTGCGAGCGGCCTTCGCGCGGCAGGAAGTCGAGCGCCGACTCGCCCTCGCGCGGCGGCACCGCGCGCGCGGTGCTGCGGCCGAACGGCTCCACGCCGCGGCCCAGCGCGTACGACACCGTCACGCCCAGCAAGGGCGACGCGGCGCGCCAGCGCAGCAGATCCTCCAGCAGCGCGTCGCGCATCCGCACGCCCGCCTCCAGCAGCTGCGGCGGTGCAGCATCGGCATCCGCACCACTGAGATACTCACCCACCCACACGCGCAAACTCATGCGATGCACATCATTCCGGTGATCGATCTGCTCGATGGTCGGGTGGTGCGCGCCGTGCGAGGCGACCGCTCCCGGTACCGACCCATCGAGTCCTCTGTCTGTCCGGGGTCCGATCCGGTCCCCGTGGCGCTTCGCCTATGCGAACACTGTGCCACCGGCACGCTCTACGTCGCCGACCTGGACGCGCTGCAGGGGCGGCCGGCACAGATCGAGGTGCTGCGCGGGCTGCTCGATGCGCTGCCGCAGATCGAGCTCTGGCTGGACGCGGGCTTTGCCGATGCGGCCGCGGCCGAGGCGCTGCTCGGTGCGCTCGGCACGCGCCGCGACCGCGTCACGCCGGTGTACGGCAGCGAGTCGCTCGCGTCGCGCGAGGCGCTGGTGCGCTGCTTCGCGCCGCCGTCGCATGCGCTGCTGTCGCTCGACAGCCGCGGTGGCGCGCCGCTCGATGCCGCAGGCGTGCGCGCCGCGCCGTCACTGTGGCCGCGGCGCGTGATCGTGATGACGCTCGAGCGCGTCGGCAGCGCCGAGGGCCCCGACCTCGCGGCCTTCGACGCGGTGCGCCGCGCCGCGCCGCGCGCCGAGCTGATCGGCGCCGGCGGCATCCGCGACGAGGCCGATCTGGCCGCCTGCGAGGCCGCCGGTGCACGGGCCTGGCTGGTCGCGTCGGCGCTGCACGACGGCGCCATTGCGCCGCGCCGACGCGCGACAGAATGTGGCGCGGCCGAGCCGCCCGGCCACACTGTGTCGCCGGGTCCGCCCCCGGGTGGCTCCGCAGGCGCAGCGTCGGGTGACGCTGCATCCGGGCACAGCGCGCATATTCACGCCGCTCCGTAGGCACACAATGGCACATGCCTTGCCTGACCCCGTCTCGATGAGCGCACCGACCCCCGCGGCCGCGATCCCCTGGACCTGCCCCTTCTGCCCGCTGCTGTGCGACGGCTTCGCGCTGGCCGCGCGGCCCGATGGCGCTCTGACACTGCAAGGCAGCGACTGCCCGCGTGCGGCTCAGGCACTGCAGCGTTTTGCTGCGCCGCCGCAGAGCGCCGGGCCGCTGATCGACGGCGTCCCGGCGCCGCTCGAGGCCGCGCTCGATGCGGCGGCCCGGGTGCTGGCGGCGAGCCGCCAGCCGCTGATCGCCGGCCTCGGCACCGATGTGGCCGGCGCACGCGCGCTCTACCCGCTGGCTTGCGCGACCGGCGCGATCAGCGACCACGCGCTCGGTGACGCGCTGCTGCACACGCTGCGCTCGCTGCAAGACCGCGGTCAGTTCACGACCACGATCGCCGAGGTGCGCAACCGCGCCGACGTCATCGTCTGCTTCGGCGGCTCGCCGCGCGAGGCCTTGCCCGAGATCTGGCGCCGGCTGGGCATCGGCGAAGCGCTCGTCGCGCAGCGCGAAGTGGCCTTCGTCGGCGCGCCGGCTGACTCGGCGCTGGCCGGTCTGGCGGGCATCACGACGAGCAGCGTCACCGAAGGCGGCGACCTGTACGACCAGATCGCGCTGCTCGCCGCCGCGGTGGCGCAGCGCCGGGCCGCCGTGCCGCCGTCGATCGCGGCGCTGGCCGAGCGGCTGCGCGCGGCGCGCTACGCCGTGCTGGTGTTCGAGGGCGCGCGCCTGTCGGCACAGGGCGCGCTGATCGTCGAGTCCCTGAACAACGTGGTCACGACGCTGAACCGCACGACGCGCGCCGGCATGCTGCCGCTGGTCGGCGCCGACGGCAGCGCTGCGGTCAACCAGGTGCATGCGTGGCTGTCGGGCCTGCCGCTGCGCAGCCGCGCCGGGCCACTGGGCCTGGAGCACGAGCCGCTGCGCTGGAGAGCCGCGTCCTTGCTCGGCGACACCGCGGTCGACGCGCTGCTGTGGGTCGCGAGCTTCGGCACCGAGCCGGCGCGCCCGCCCGCCGACGTGCCGACCATCGTGCTCGGCGGTCCCGGCGTCGCCGCGCCGGCGAAGGGCGTCTACATCCCGGTCGCGACGCCCGGCATCGGCGCGCTCGGCCACCTGTTCCGCACCGACGGCGTGGTCGCGCTGCCGCTCGAGGCGGTGCGCGACGACGGCCTGCCCGGCGTCCCCGAGGTCGCACGCGCCCTCGTGCAACGCGTCAAGGCCCTGAAGAACACCGCATGAGCACGCTGCGCATCCGCAACGGTCGAGTGATCGACCCCGAGCATGGCGTCGACGCCGTGCGCGACATCGGCGTCCGCGACGGCCGCATCGTCGAGCTGCATCCCCAGGAGGCCGTCGGCGAGGAGGTCGACGCCAGCGGCTGCGTCGTCATGGCCGGCGGCGTGGACCTGCACAGCCACATCGGCGGCGGCAAGGTCAACCTCGCGCGCATGCTGCTGCCCGAGGACCACCGCCTCAACCGCGAGCCGGTACCGCTGCCGACCAATCCGCTCGAGCTCGCCTCCTGCGGCCACTGCGCGCCCGGCACGCTGGCCGCCGGCTACCGCTATGCCGAGATGGGCTACACGGCCGCCTTCGAGCCGGCGATGCTCGGCGCCAACGCGCGCCATGCCCACATGGAGATGGGCGACACGCCCATCCTCGACCACGGCGCCTACGTGATGCTGGGCAGCGATGAGCTGTTCCTGCAGCTGCTGGCCGAGGGCAAGGACTTCCAGACGATCCGCGACTACGTCGGCTGGACCATCAACGCCAGCAAGGCGCTGGGCGTGAAGGTGGTCAACCCGGGAGGCATCTCGGCCTTCAAGTTCAACCAGCGCAAGCTCGACGTCGACGAGGAGCATGTGCACTGGCGCGTCACGCCGCGCAAGATCGTGCACACGCTGGCCAAGGCGCTGCGCGAACTGGGCGTGCCGCACCCGCTGCACATCCACGGCAGCAACCTCGGCGTGGCCGGCAACATCGAGTCGACGCTCGCGACCATCGACGCGCTCGAGGGCCTGCCGGCGCACCTGACGCACATCCAGTTCCACGCCTATGGCAAGGAAGGGCCGAAGAAGTTCTCGTCGGCCGCGCGCGAGCTGGCCGAGGCCGTCAACGCCAACCCGAACATCAGCCTCGACGTCGGCCAGATCCTGTTCGGCCAGACCATCACCGCGTCCGGCGACACGATGCGCCAGCACGCCAATGCCGACCTCGGCACACCGCGCAAGTGGATCGGCGCCGACATCGAGTGCGATGCCGGCTGCGGCGTGGTCCCGTTCAAGTACCGCGAGCAGAGCTTCGTCAACGCGCTGCAGTGGCTGATCGGCCTGGAGATCTTCCTGCTCGTGAAGGACCCGTGGCGCGTGGTGCTGACCACCGACCACCCGAACGGCGCGCCCTTCACGACCTATCCGCACCTGATCCGGCTGCTGATGGACAAGGGCTTCCGCGACGAGCAGATGGCCAAGCTCCATCCGGACGCGGTGGCGATGAGCTCGCTCGGTTCGATCACGCGCGAGCTGAGCCTGGCCGAGATCGCGATCATGACCCGCGCCGGCCCGGCCCGTCTGCTGGGCCTGAAGGACCGCGGCCATGTCGGCGTGGGTGCCGCGGCCGACATCGCGGTCTACCGCGAGGACGCGAACCGCGAGACCATGTTCACCGCCCCCGACCATGTGTTCAAGGACGGCGTGCGCGTCGCGCGCAAGGGCGTGATCACCGCCACGCCGACCGGCGGCACCCACTTCGTCGAGCCGGTGTTCGACCGCGGCATCGAGAAGCTGCTCGAGAAGTACGCGCACGAGCACCTCGCCGTCGCGCCGCGCCACATGGTGATCGGCCACGACGAGCTGTGCCGCTGCTGCAATGGCGGGCGGCTGCTGCCGGCCGCCTGCTTCGACACGGCGGCGAACTGACATGACGATGGAACTCAACGGCATCACCATCGACGACAGCTTCGCCGAGGCCTTCCCGATGAAGGGCACGCGGCTGATCGTCACCGCGCACGACCTGACCTGGGCGCGCCATGCGGCGGTCGCGACGACCGGCTTCGCGACCTCGGTCATCGCCTGCGGCTGCGAGGCCGGCATCGAGCGCGAGCTCGCGCCCGACGAGACGCCGGATGGCCGGCCGGGCGTCAGCATCCTGATCTTCTCGATGAGCGGCAAGGAACTCGCCAAGCAGGTCGAGAAGCGCGTCGGCCAGTGCGTGCTGACCTGCCCGACCACCGCGGTCTACGCCGGCCTGACCGAAGGCGACCCGATCCCGCTGGGCAAGAACCTGCGCTTCTTCGGCGACGGCTGGCAGACCAGCAAGATGATCGGCGGGCAGCGCTACTGGCGCGTGCCGGTGATGGACGGCGAGTTCGTCGCGCAGGAGACGACCTGGGTCACGACCAAGGCCGTCGGCGGCGGCAACCTGCTGCTGCTGGCGACCGACGCGGCCGCCGCGCTGCGTGCCGCCGAGGCGGCGGTCGCGGCGATGAAGGCACTGCCCAACGTCATCATGCCCTTCCCCGGTGGCGTGGTCCGCTCGGGCTCCAAGGTCGGCAGCAAGTACCCGACGCTGGGCGCGTCGACCAACGACGCCTACTGCCCCAGCCTGCGCGAACTGGCCAAGAAGAGCGACCTGAGCCCGGAGATCGGCAGCGTGATGGAAGTGGTGATCGACGGCCTGACCGACGCCGACGTGGCCGCGGCGATGCGCGCGGGGCTGAAGGCGGTGATCGATCTCGGGGGAAGCTCGGGCTTGAAGCGCGTCGGCGCCGGCAACTACGGCGGCAAGCTCGGGCCCTTCCTGTACCACCTGCACAAGCTGCTTCCCGACGCGAAGGGAGCCCCGGCATGAGCGGCTGGCAGTTCACGCTGAAGCAGACGCCGGCGTTGCGCGTCGACATGCGCTCGGTGTCGCCGACGGCCTTGGCCGAACTGAGCGCCGACGCGGTCGCCAAGCATCAGGTCCATCATGGCAACGACGCCGTCGCGCTCGGCGAGCTGTTCGCGATCGCGCCGCACACCGACGGCGAGCTGCGCTTCGCCGGTGACCTGTCGCGCTTCGACCGCCTCGGCTGGCAGCTCGCCGCCGGCACGCTGCGCGTCGACGGCGCGGTCGGCGACTACTTCGGCGCCGGCATGAGCGGCGGCGCGGTCGCCGCGAGCGGCAGCGCGGGCCTGCTCGCCGCCTGCGAGATGTCGGGCGGCCGGCTCGAGGTCGGCGGCGACGTCGGCGACCACGCGGCCAGCGCGCTGCCCGGCAGCATGGACGGCATGCGCGGCGGCACGCTGATCGTTCGCGGCTCGGCCGGCGCGCGCTTCGGCGACCGCATGCGTCGCGGCAGCGCGCTGGTGTTCGGCAACGTCGGCGACTTCGCCGCCTCGCGCATGGTCGCCGGCACGATCGCCGTGGCCGGCACGATCGGCGCGCATCCGGCCTACGGCATGCGCCGCGGCACGCTGCTCGCGCTCGGCCCCTCGCCCGTGGTGCCGCCGACCTTCGTCGGCAACAACGTGGACATCGGCGTGTTCTGGCAGCTGCTGGCGCGCGACCTGGCGCGCCATGGCGGCGCGTTCGCAACGCTCGGCAAGCGCTGCCCGTCGCGCTTCCTCGGTGACCTCGCGGCCGGCGGCAAGGGCGAACTGCTGGTCGTGGCCTGAACGCCGCGCGAGGATCAGGTGTGGAGCTTGCGCCCCAGACGCTCTTCGACGCGTGCCGTCTTCGACCGCAGGCGTCCGGCCGGGCCGGCCCGGTAGTCGACCTTGAGGCTGACGCCGATGCGCGGGCAGTCGGTCTTCAGCGTCTCGAAGCAGGCGGTCACGACGTCCATCACCTCGTCCCACTCGCCTTCCAGGATCGTGCCCATCGGCGTGAGCTGATAGGGCAGCCCGCTGCGGTCGATCACGTCGAGCACACGCGCCACGTGGGCGCTGACGCTTTCGCCCTGGCCGTAGGGCGCCATCGAGAATTCCAGCAGGACCATCGGTTCACCTCACTCCATGCGTCGCGGCTGCCCGGGCCTGCACTGGGCTAAGCTGCCGCGCGTTCCGTTTCTTCCACCCCTGTGCCCCCGACCATGAGCAAGACCTATACCTTTCACGCCGGCGAAGCCACCGTCCTCGCCGCCGACGGCCAGTTCACCGACGCGATGCCCGAGATCCTGATCGGCCGCACCGATGGCCCGGTGGGCGCTGCCTTCGCGAACATGATGGCGCAGACCAAGGGCCACACCGCGATGTTCGCGATCCGCGCCTGCAACCAGATGGTCCGCCCGGCGACGATCACGGTGCCGAAGGTCACGCTGAAGGACAGCGCCAACATCGACCTGTTCGGTGGCGTGGTGCAGGCCGCGACGGCTGACGCCGTGATCGACTGCGTGATCGAAGGCATCATCCCGAAGGCGGTGGCCGACGACCTGTGCATCATCAGCCTGGTGTGGATCGACCCGCGCTGCGCCAAGGACCCGAACCTCGACAAGAAGGACATGTACCGCACCAACTACGAGGCAACCAAGCTGGCGATCAAGCGGGCGCTGAACAACGAGCCGAGCCTTGACGAGCTGATCGCCAACCGGCACAAGATCAAGCACGACATGGATGACTGGAGCTGAATGACCCAGGAGCCCGTCTTCGCCCTGCTCGACGACCGCGCCGCGAGCGCCGAGCGGCCGACGAGCCGGCTCTACACCGGCTACGCCCGCGAGCGCCGCTGCACCGATGCCGCGGCGCTCGATGCCTTCTGGGCCGAGGTCGAGGCCGACCAGCGCGCCGGCCTGCACGCGCTGCTGCTGATCGACTACGAATGGGGCGCCAAGCTGATCGGCGCCGGCCGGCGTGCCGGTGACGAGGCGGCCGCCTTGCGCGTGCTGCTGTTCCGCGATCTGCAACACCTGTCGCACGACGAGGTCGACACCTGGCTCATACGACACGACGGCAGCGACGCCCCGCGCCCGGCCGGCGTGCTCGACGTGCGCGCCAGCGTCGACCGCGAGCAGTTCCACGCCGCGATCGCGCGCATCCACGAGGCGATCCGCGCCGGCGAGACCTACCAGGTCAACTACACCTACCGGCTCGACTTCGCCGCCCACGGCGCGCCGGTGTCGCTGTACCGGCGGCTGCGCGCGCGCCAGCCGGTGCCTTACGGCGCCTTCGTGGCGCTGCCGCCGAGCGACGATGCCGCCGCGCCGACCCACGTGCTGTCCTGCTCGCCCGAGCTCTTCGTGCGCCACCGCGCCGGCCGCCTCGCCGCCAAGCCGATGAAGGGCACGGCGCCGCGCGGCGCGGTGATGGAGGGCGACAGCGAGACCGCGCGCCACCTGCACCTGGACACCAAGAACCGCGCCGAGAACCTGATGATCGTCGACCTGCTGCGCAACGACCTCGGTCGCGTCGCGCGCATCGGCTCGGTCAAGGTGCCCGAGCTGTTCGCGATCGAGTCGCATGCCACGGTGTTCCAGATGACCTCGACGGTCGAGGCCGAGCTCACGCCGGGCACCGGCTTCCCGCAGCTGCTGCGCGCGATCTTTCCCTGCGGCTCGATCACCGGCGCGCCGAAGCACCACACGATGGACCTGATCGCCGGGCTGGAGAGCACGCCGCGCGGGCTGTACTGCGGCGCGGTCGGCTGGATCGACGCCCCGCCGGCCGCCGGCGGCCCGGGCGACTTCTGCCTCTCGGTCGCGATCCGCACGCTGACGCTCGGCGCGGCGCGCGACGGCCTGCGCGCCGGGCGGTTGGGCATCGGTGCCGGCATCGTGCTCGACAGCGTTGCCGAGGACGAGTACGCCGAGTGCCAGCTCAAGGGCCGCTTCCTGACCGGGCTGGATCCCGGCTTCGCGATCTTCGAGACGATGCACGCGACGCGCGAGGCCGGCGTGCGCCACCTCGACCAGCACCTCGCACGGCTCGCGCGCAGCGCTCGTTCGCTCGGCTTCGTCTGCGACGAGATCGAGATCCGCGAGGCGATCCAGCTCGAGTGCGGCCGGCTGCCGCCCGACCTGCCGCACCGCATGCGCCTCGGGCTGGCGCGCAGCGGGCGCTTCGACCTGATCGTGCAGCCGCTCGCGACGCTGCCCGAGAGCCCGGTGACCTTGCGCCTCGAGCCGCAGCCGCTGCCCGACGCGCGCCCGCTGGCGGGCCACAAGACCACGCTGCGCGCCGAGTACGACGCCGGCATCCGCGCCGCCGAGGCCGAGCACGCCTTCGACAGCCTGTTCTTCACGACCGACGGCCGGCTGGTCGAAGGCGGCCGCAGCAACGTGCTCGTCCAGCTCGACGGCCGCTGGTTCACGCCGCCGCTGGCCGACGGCGCGCTGCCCGGCGTGATGCGCGCACAGCTGCTCGGCGATCCGGCCTGGGCCGCCGAGGAGCGCACGCTGACGCGCGACGACCTGCGGCGCGCCGAGGCGATCGCCGTGTGCAACGCGCTGCGCGGCGTGCTGCCGGCGCGGCTGGCCTGACAAGTCCGACAATCGCGCGATGCGGCTCGCGCTCTTCGACCTCGACCACACGCTGATCCCCTTCGACAGCGGCATGGCCTGGGTGCGCTTCCTGGTCGGCCGCGAGCTGCTGCCGCCCGACGCCGCCGACACCTACCTCGCCTACTGCAAGGACTACGTCGCCGGCGCGATCGACGTGCGCGATCTGCACCGCGCGCTGGTGCTGCCGCTGGCCGGCAGCAAGCGCGGCGCCTTCGACGGCTGGCTGGCGGACTTCGAGGCCGGTCTCGGCGCGTCGCTGCCGGCGCCATCGCTCGCGCTGGTGACGATGCACCGCGCCGCGGGCGACCGCTGCGTCCTTGTCACCGCGACCGCGCGCTTCGTCGCCGAGCGCTACGCGGCGGCCTTCGGCATCGCCGACGTGATCGCCACCGAATCGGCGCGCGACTCCTACGGCCGCCTGACCGGCGAGATCGTCGGCCCGCCCTGCGCGCGCGAGCACAAGCTCGACAAGCTCGCCGGCTGGCTGGCACTGGAAGGCCTGCGCCTCGATGGCTTCGAGCGCACCTGGTTCTACAGCGATTCGGCCGGCGACCTGCCGCTGCTGCGCGCCGTCAGCGACCCGGTCGCGGTGCGCCCCGATGCCGCGCTGCGCGCGGTGGCCGAGCAGGAAGGCTGGCGCATCGAGATGCTCGAAGCCGCCTGAGGCGCGCGCGTCAGAAGCGGTGCACGCCGAGCTTGAGCAGCAGCTTCAGGTATTCGAGCTGGACATTGAGCTGGGCCAGCTCGTCGCGCAGCGCCGCCCAGGCCGCCTCGTCGGTGTCCAGGCGGCCGAGCGGGCCATCGGAACCGGTGGGCGGGGGCAGAGGCGCGTCCATCGGCGACATCGTGCAGTCGCACTCTCGGTCCGGCAACCCCGCGACCCGAGGGGCATCGCCCGGTCAGCGCTCGATGACCGCGAACGCGCTGTGGTTGTGGATCGACTCGAAGTTCTCGACTTCGACCCGGTAGCGTCCGATGCCGGCCTGCACGTTCAGCCGCAGCGCCACGTCGCGCACCAGGTCCTCGACGAACTTCGGGTTCTCGTAGGCGCGCTCGGTGATCCACTTCTCGTCGGGGCGCTTCAGCAGGCCCCAGATCTCGCTCGACGCCGACGCCTCGGCGATGCCGACCAGCGTCTCGAAACCGACCTCGGCGCCGTCGAGCAGCTCGGCGCGGATCGTCACGACCGAGCGCTGGTTGTGCGCACCGTAGTCGGAGATCTCCTTCGAGCAGGGGCACAGGCTCTTGACCGGCGCGGCGATCTCGCACCACACGCGCGTCGCCCCGGCCCGGCGCTCGGCGATCCAGCCGCCCTCGTAGTCCATCAGACTCGCGACACCCGACACCGGCGCGTGCTTGCGGATGAAGAAGGGGAAGCGCGCCTCGATACGGCCTTCGCCGGCGTGCAGCTTGTCGAGCATCGCCGTGAGTTCGCGACGCAGCGCCGCGGCGTCCAGCGGCGCCGGCTCGGCGCTCAGCGCCTCCAGCCAGGCGACGAAGCGCGACATGTGCGTGCCCTTCTGCTCGGCCGGCAACGCGACGTCGAGGCTCCAGGTCGCCACCGTCGAGGTGACCGCCTCGCCGATGCGCACCGCCAACGGGTAGCGCAGGCGCTTCACGCCGACATGCTGGATCGCCAGATGGCGCTCATCCCGCGCGCTTTGCGTGTCGGGGATGTGCAGCAGGCCGGCGGGGAGATGGGTCAGGTCGTTCATGGCAGGCAGGGCCGATGGTGCCCTGACGGTCGCGACCGTCGGTCGCAGACGTGACAGTGTGCGTCAGATCGGGTGAGCCCAGGGTTTGTGCGGACTCAGCCGTTGATCGCCGACCGCACCAGGTCGAGCTTGGCGCCGAAGCGCTTCAGGATGCTCTGCTCGATGCCGGCGGCGTCGAGTCCCAGCATCGCCATCAGCTTGGCCGGGTCGCCATGCTCGAGGTGCTCGTCGGGCAGCCCCAGGGTCAGCACCTGCACCGTCACGCCGGCGGCCTGCAGCACCTCCAGCACGGCCGAGCCGGCGCCACCGGCGATCACGCCCTCCTCGACCGTGACCAGTGCGTCGTGGGTGCGCGCGAGGCGCAGCAGCAGTTCGGTGTCGAGCGGTTTCACGTAGCGCATGTTGGCCACGGTCGCGTCGAGCCGCTCGGCCGCCGCGAGCGCGGGGTAGAGCAAGGGGCCGAAGGCAAGGATCGCGATGCGCCGCCCGCCCGCGCCGGCTTCACGGCGGATCTCGCCGCAGCCCCAGGGCAGCGGCGTCAGCCCGGGTTCGACGGCCACACCGGCGCCGGCACCGCGCGGGTAGCGCACCGCCACCGGGTGGTTCTGCTCGTAGGCGGCGGTCAGCGCCTGGCGGCATTCGTTCTCGTCGGCCGGCGCGATCAGGCTGCAGTTGGGCAGGCAGCGGATGTAGGCGATGTCGTAGCTGCCGTTGTGGGTGGCGCCATCGGCACCGACGACGCCGGCGCGGTCGAGCGCGAAGACGACCGGCAGGTTCTGGATCGCGATGTCATGGACCAACTGGTCGTAGCCGCGCTGCAGAAAGGTCGAGTAGATCGCGACCACCGGCTTCAGCCCTTCGCAGGCCAGGCCGCCGGCGAAGGTGACCGCGTGCTGCTCGGCGATGCCGACGTCGAAGTAGCGACCGGGAAAGCGCTTCTCGAACTCGACCATGCCCGAGCCCTCGCGCATCGCCGGCGTGATGCCGACGAGCCGCCCATCCTGGGCCGCCATGTCGCACAGCCAGTTGCCGAACACCTGGGTGAAGGTGAGCTTGCTGGAGGTCGGCTTCTTCAGACCCTCGGCGGGGTTGAAAGGCGTCGGCCCGTGGTACTTGACCGGGTCGGCCTCGGCCAGCTTGTAGCCGTAGCCCTTCTTGGTGACGACGTGCAGGAACTGCGGGCCGCGCTTGTCGCGCAGATTCTCCAGCGTCGGGATCAGCGAGTCGAGGTCGTGACCGTCGATCGGGCCGACGTAGTTGAAGCCGAACTCCTCGAAGATCGTGCCCGGCACGACCATGCCCTTGGCATGCTCCTCGAAACGGCGCGCCAGCTCGAGCAGCGGCGGCGCGTTCTTCAGCACGCTCTTGGCGCCCTCGCGCGCGGCGGCGTAGAACTTGCCGCTCATCAGCCGCGCCAGATAGCGGTTCAGCGCGCCGACCGGCGGCGAGATCGACATGTCGTTGTCGTTCAGCACCACCAGCAGATCGGCGCCGGCGACACCGCCGTTGTTCAGCGCCTCGAAGGCCATGCCGGCGGTCATCGCGCCGTCGCCGATCACCGCGACGCAGTGGCGCTGCTCGCCCTTGATCTTGCTGGCCAGCGCCATGCCGAGCGCGGCGGAGATCGACGTCGAGCTGTGCGCGGTGCCGAAGGTGTCGTACTCGCTCTCGTCGCGGCGCGGGAAGCCGCTGATGCCACCGAGCTGCCGCAGGCTGCCCATGCGGTCGCGCCGGCCGGTCAGGATCTTGTGCGGGTAGGTCTGGTGGCCGACGTCCCAGACGATGCGGTCGTTCGGGGTGTCGAACACGTAGTGCAGCGCGACCGTCAGCTCGACGGTGCCGAGATTGCTCGACAGGTGGCCGCCGGTGGTCGACACGCTGGTCAGCACGTGGTCGCGCAGCTCGTCGGCCACCTGCTTGAGTTCGGTGCGCGACAAGCCGCGCAGGTCGGCCGGCGAGTCGATCGTGGACAGCAGCGGGTGGGCGCTCATAAGTCGGATTGTGCGGGCTCGCCCTTCAGCTGTCGCGCTCGACCACACGGTCGGCGAGCACCGCCAGCCAGGCCGCGTCCGTCAGGCCGCTGCGCGCGAGCGCGGCCTGGGCCTGGTCGCGCAGTTCCAGCGCCTGGCGCTGGGCGGCGGCCAGCCCGAGCACGGTGACATAGGTCGGCTTGTTGTTGTCCAGGTCCTTGCCGGCGGTCTTGCCCAGGGTGTCGGACCCCTGGGTGACGTCGAGCACGTCGTCGATCACCTGGAAGGCCAGGCCGAGCGCCGCGCCGAAGTCCGAAAGCGCCTCGCGCACCGGCGCGGCCACGTCGCCGCAGGCCGCGCCCATCATCACGCTGGCCTGCAGCAGCGCGCCGGTCTTGCGGCGATGCATGTCGCGCAGCGCGTGCTCGTCGAGCGCGACGCCGACGCTGGCCAGGTCGATCGCCTGGCCGCCGGCCATGCCATCCTGCCCGGCGGCGCGCGCCAGCAGGCCGCACAGTCGTGCCTGCAGGATCAGCGGCACGACGGCGTCGTCGGGCGTCAGCACCTCGAAGGCCAGCGCCTGCATCGCGTCGCCGGCCAGCATCGCGCGGGCCTGCCCGAACTGCACATGCACCGTCGGCTTGCCCCGTCGCAGCACGTCGTTGTCCATGCAGGGCATGTCGTCGTGGATCAGCGAATAGGCGTGGATCAGCTCGACCGCGCAGGCGGCACGCAGCGCGGCCTCGCGGGATTGCGGGTCGGCGGCAGCGCCCACCGCGTCGGCCGCGGCGAGGACCAGCAGCGGGCGCAGGCGCTTGCCGCCATCGAGCACACCGTAGCGCATCGCCTCACCCAGGCCGGCAGGGGCCTCGGCCGGCACCCAGCGGTCGAGCGCATCCTCGACCTCGGCAAGGCGCTCGCGCGACCAGGCCTCGAAGGCGTCGCGCTTCACCGCGGTTCCCCCCAGGGTTGGAGCTGCCCTGCCTCGAGCACCTGCACCTGCTGCTCGACGGCCTCGAGCCGCGTGCGGCAGAAGGCCAGCAGCCCGGCACCGCGCCGGTAGGCGTCGAGGAGCTGGTCCAGGGGCATCTGGCCGCCCTCCATCGACGCGACGAGTTGCTCCAGTTCGGACAGCGCGGCCTCGTAGCTCGGTGGCTCGGCGGCAGGGGAGGAAGGGGACTTCTTGACCATGGGCATGGAATCAGCCGGATTCTAGTCAGCCGCACGACAGGCCCAGGCAACAGCAGCCGACGGAGCGTTGCCGGATGTACCAGCCCGCGCGGGCGGCCCGCTTGGGCCCCGCCTTAGAATCCAGGCCCCTGAACTTCGGGCGCCCCCTCCCGCTCCCGTGCGCGCACGGGACCGGAACGGCGGCGTCAACTCCCGGAGGCCCGCAGATCATGTCCGATCTGAGCATCACCCTCGAAGCCCTCGAGCGCAGCGCCGCGCAGCTGCCCGTGTCGAGCTATTTCGACGAGGCCGTCTATCGACGCGAGGAGGAGCTCATCATCCGACCTGGCCCGCGCTACCTGGGGCACGCGCTCGCGGTGCCCGAGGTCGGTGACCACCATGCGCTGCTGCAGGAGGGCGAGGGCCGCGCGCTGCTGCGCACCGCCGACGGCATCGAGCTGATCTCCAACGTCTGCCGCCACCGCCAGGCGGTGATGCTGCGCGGCCGCGGCAACGCCGGCAGCCACGTCGTCTGCCCTCTGCACCGCTGGACCTACGACCTGCACGGCCGGCTGGTCGGGGCACCGCACTTTCCCGACGACCCCTGCCTGCACCTGAACAACTACCCGGTGCAGTCCTGGAACGGCCTGTTGTTCGAGGGCGGCGCCGGCCGGCGCCCGATCGGCGAGGTGCTCCAGGGCCTGGCCCTGCCGCCGGAGCTGGACTTCAGCGGCTACGTGTTCGACCGCGTCCATGTCCACGAGTGCGACTACAACTGGAAGACCTTCATCGAGGTCTACCTCGAGGACTACCACGTCGGCCCCTTCCACCCAGGGCTCGGCAACTTCGTGACCTGCGAAGACCTGCGCTGGCAGATGGGGCGCGAGTTCTCGGTGCAGACGGTCGGAATCGCGAAGCATGCGGGCGAGGCACTCGGCCGGCCGGGCTCGGACGTCTACCGCAACTGGCACGAGGTGCTGCTGAACCACCGCCGCGAGGCCCACGACGGCCGGCCGCCCAAGCTCGGTGCGATCTGGCTGACGCTGTACCCGACGGTCATGGTCGAGTGGTACCCGCACGTGCTGGTCGTCTCGACGCTGTACCCGCAGGGCCCGCGCAAGACGCTGAACCTCGTCGAGTTCTTCTACCCCGAGGAGATCGCGGCCTTCGAACGCGAGTTCGTCGAGGCCCAGCAGGCCGCCTACATGGAGACCTGCGTCGAGGACGACGAGATCGCGCTGCGCATGGACGCCGGCCGCGAGGCGCTGTGGCGGCGCGGCGACGACGAACGCGGGCCCTACCAGAGCCCGATGGAAGACGGCATGCAGCACTTCCACGAGTGGTACCGGCGTTGCATCGCATGAGCGCCGGGCCCCTGCCGATGCCGCTGATCGACGCGGCCGCGCTCGCCGCCCGGCTGGCCGAGCGCCGGCCGCTGCGCGTCTTCGACTGCTCGTTCGACCTGGCCGACACCGGCGCCGGTGAGCGCGCCTATGCCGAAGGCCATGTCCCCGGCGCGCACTACCTGCACCTCGACGACGACCTCGCCGACCATGCGCCGCCGGCCGATGGCCGCCCGCGCGGGCGCCATCCGCTGCCGGCGCGCAGTGCCTTCGCCGCAGGGCTCGGCCGGCACGGGGTGGACGCGACGATGCCGGTGGTGGTCTACGACCGCAGCGGCGGCATGTATGCCGCGCGCGCCTGGTGGATGCTGCGCTGGCTCGGCCACCGCGAGGTGGCGCTGCTCGACGGCGGCTGGGCCGCCTGGCTGGCGGCCGGCGGCGCCACGTCCACCGAGCCGCCGATCCCGCCGATGCCGGCGCGCTACCAACCGGCACCGCCGCTGGTGACCACCGTCGACGCCGGCATCGTGCTGAGCGGCCTGGGCCGGCTGCGGGTGCTGGACGCGCGCGCGCCGGAGCGCTTCCGCGGCGACGTCGAGCCGCTCGACCCGGTGGCCGGCCACATTCCCGGCGCGCAGAACCGCCCGTTCAAGGACAACCTCGGCGCCGACGGCCGCTTCCTGCCGGCCGCCGAGCTGCGCGCGGCCTTCGAGGCGCTGCTCGGCGACGCGCCGGCCGACGCGGTCGTGCACCAGTGCGGCTCGGGCGTGACCGCCTGCCACAACCTGCTGGCGATGGAAGTCGCCGGGCTGCCCGGCACGGCGCTCTACCCGGGCTCCTGGAGCGAATGGTGCGCCGACCCGGCGCGGCCGGTCGCCCGCGGCTGATCCGGGTTTGATCTGCCCCAATGGGCAGGCCGGGGCGGGCGGTGTAGTCTTGCAGCGGCTCGGGCGGGGGCCCGTGGCAGGAGCAGCGCATGTACCAGCACATCCTCGTGCCGACCGACGGCAGCGACGTGACCTCCAAGGCCGTGGACACGGCCATCGGCCTGGCGAAGGCGCTCGGGGCACGCGTCAGCGCGCTGAGCGTCAAGGAGCCCTTCCCGTACTCGGCGATCAGCGAGATCCAGCCGGTGCCGCCCCAGGAATTCTTCGACTCGCAAGAGGCGCTCGCGCGCAAGCGCGTCGACCAGGTCGTCGCCGCGTGCCGCGCCGCGGGACTGAGCTGCTCGGCGGACACCGTCGAGGCGGGCCAGCCCTACGAGGCCATCATCGAGCACGCGACCAAGCAGGGCTGCGACCTGATCGTGATGGCCTCGCACGGCCGCCGCGGCATGCGCGCGCTGCTGCTCGGCAGCGAGACGCAGAAGGTGCTCACCCACACCGGCATCGCGGTGCTCGTGGTGCGCTGAGCGGTTGCGCCGCGGGGCGCCGCGCTGGGCGCCCGGCGGCGTCTACAACAGCAGCTGCGCGGCACCGCCGCGGTGGCGCACCACGCCGTCGCGGACCTCGAGCGCGTCGTCGACGCACCAGCGCAGCGCCATCGGGTAGAGGCGGTGCTCCTGCTGCAGCACGCGCGCCGCCAGCGCTCCGGGCGTGTCGTCGGGCAACACCGGCACCACCGCCTGCGCGACGATCGGCCCATGGTCGAGCTCGGCGGTCACGAAGTGCACCGTCGCGCCGGCCAGCTTGCAGCCGGCCGCGAGCGCGCGCTCGTGGGTGTGCAGCCCGGGAAAGGCCGGCAGCAGCGAAGGGTGGATGTTGAGCATGCGGCCCGCGTAGCGCTCGACGAAACCCGGCGTCAGGATGCGCATGAAGCCGGCAAGCACCAGCCAGTCGGGCCGGTGGGCGTCGATCGCCGCGGCCAGCGCGGCGTCGAAGGCCTCGCGCCCGCCCTGCGCGCGGTGGTCGATGGCGCCGGTCGCGATGCCGCGCGCGGCCGCCCACGCGAGCCCGGCCGCGTCGGGGCGGTTGCTCAGCACGGCCACCACCTCGGCGCTCCAGCGCTCGCGCGCGCAGGCCTCGACGATCGCCTCCATGTTGGAGCCGCGGCCGGAGATCAGGATGACGATGCGCTTCACGGCGCCGCAGTGTAGGCGGGCTGCGCGCCCGGGTCGGAGACGGCCGGCATAATTTCACCGGCCTGCCGCAGTCCGCGGCACCCGCCTCCCCATGAACCTCTCCCTGACTGCCGGGCGCCACGAGCCCTTCACCCGCTGCGAGTTGCTCGCGCTGCTGCTGCTCGGCCTGTCGAGCCTGGTGCTGGTGATCATCGCCTGGTACGGCGACGAAGCGCTGATCCGGCTGCTGACCAGCGAGGCCGGCCCGATCGAATGGATCTCGGCGCGCACCTGGTTCGTGATCGCCGCGATCGTGCTGTGGCGCGGCCCGCGCGGCGGGACGGCGCTGGCCCTCGCCGGCCTGTGCGTGATGTTCGGCCTGCGCGAGCTCGACCTGCACAAGGTCGTCGCCGACACCAGCTTCCTGAAGCGCGGCTTCTACCGCGACGCGGCGATCGCCCCCGGCGACAAGTGGCTCGGCGGCGTGCTCGCGGCCGGCATGGTCGGGCTCGTCCTGTGGGGGTTGGTGCTGGGCGCGCGCGCCTTTTGGCGCCGGCGCCTGCACCGCACCGGCTGGGGCCGGATCGTGCTCGGCGCCGCCGTGGTGCTGGTGCTGTCCAAGCTGCTCGACCGCATCCCGAACACGCTGGTGGTCGACTACGGCATCGCGCTCGAGACGCATGTGAAGGCGCTGGTCTCGCTGCACGAGGAATGGCTCGAGTGCTACGTGCCGCTCGTGCTCGCCGCGGCCGCTTGGCAACGCCCGCCCGCCTGAGCCTCGCCGCGATGGACCTCGACCTGATCCGCACCGTGCTGGTGTACGCGCTGCCGGTGCTGTTCGCGATCACCGTGCACGAGGCCGCGCATGGCTACGCCGCGCGTCACTTCGGCGATCCGACGGCCGCCGAACTCGGCCGCATCTCGCTGAACCCGCTGCGCCACATCGACCCGCTGGGCACGATCGCGATGCCGGTGCTGCTGTATCTGGCGACCGCCGGCGCCTTCGTGTTCGGCTATGCCAAGCCGGTGCCGGTGGACTGGCGGCGGCTGCGCCACCCGAAGCGCGACATGGTCTGGGTCGCCTTCGCCGGCCCGGGCGCCAACCTCGCGCAGGCGCTCGGTTGGGCGCTGTTCGGCGCGGTGCTGCTGGCGTTCGGCAGCGAGGAGCCCTTCTTTCTGCTGATGGCCAAGGCTGGCGTGCTGGTCAACCTGGTGATGTTCGCGTTCAACCTGCTGCCGGTACCGCCGCTGGATGGCGGGCGCATTCTCGTCGGGCTGCTGCCGCTCGAGCTGGCGCGGCCGGTGGCACGCGTCGAGCCCTATGGCTTCTTCATCGTCGTCGGTCTGCTGGTCGCCGGGCTCGTCAGCGCCTGGTGGATGCTGCCGATCCTGCGCACGCTGCTGGCGCTGATGGGCGCCGTGCTGCCTTCGTTCTCCTCCGTGATGGGTGTCTCCTGATGAAACTGCGCGTCCTCACCGGCATCACCACCACCGGCACGCCACACCTGGGCAACTATGTCGGCGCGATCCGCCCGGCGATCGCCGCCAGCCGCGAGGCCAACGTCCAGAGCTTCTTCTTCCTGGCCGACTACCACGCGCTGATCAAGTGCGACGACCCGGACCGCATCGAGCGCTCGCGCCTGGAGATCGCCGCCACCTGGCTGGCCTGCGGCCTGGACCCGCAGCGCGTCACCTTCTACCGCCAGAGCGACCTGCCCGAGACCACCGAGCTGTCGTGGCTGCTGACCTGCGTCACGCCCAAGGGCCTGATGAACCGCGCCCATGCCTACAAGGCCGCGACCGACGCCAACGAGGCGGCCGGCACCGACACCGACGACGGCGTCACGATGGGCCTGTTCAGCTACCCGGTGCTGATGGCCGCCGACATCCTGCTCTTCAACGCCCACCGGGTGCCGGTCGGGCGCGACCAGGTCCAGCACATCGAGATGGCGCGCGATGTCGCGCAGCGCTTCAACCACCTGTTCGGCCAGGGTCACGACCTGTTCGTGCTGCCGCGCGCCGAGGTCGAGGAGGCGGTGGCCACGCTGCCCGGCCTGGACGGGCGCAAGATGAGCAAGAGCTACGACAACACCATCCCGCTGTTCGAGGGCGGCGCGAAGGCGCTGCAGGCGGCGGTGGCGAAGATCGTGACCGACTCGCGGCTGCCCGGCGAGCCCAAAGACGCCGAGGGCACGCCGCTCTTGACGATCTTCGATGCCTTCGCGACGCCCGAGCAGCGCGCCGGCTTCCGTGCCGCACTCGCGGCCGGCCTCGGCTGGGGTGAGGCCAAGCAGCAGCTGGTCGAGCGCATCGAGGCCCAGGTCGGGCCGATGCGCGAGCGCTATGCCGAGCTGATGGCCCACCCGGAGCAGATCGAGGCGACGCTCGAAGCCGGTGCGCGCAAGGCGCGTGCGGTGGCCCAGCCCTTCATCCAGAGCCTGCGCCGCGCGGTCGGCCTGCGGCCGATGATGGCCGTGCCGAAGCCGCTGAAGCCTGCCGAGGCGTCTGCCGCGAAGGCCGCGTTGCCGGTCTTCAAGCAGTACCGAGAGGCCGACGGTCGCTTCTACTTCAAGCTCAGCGCCACCGATGGCACGGTGCTGCTGCAGAGCCAGGGCTTCGCCGACGGCCGCGAAGCCGGCGGCTGGGTCAAGCGGCTGAAGACCGAGGGCGCTGCGGCGCTGCCCGGCGCGCCGGCGGTGGCGCCCGACGGCGTCACGGCGGACACGGTCGAAGCGGCGCTGGCGGCGTTGATGGCCGCGCAGGACTGAGCTCGTCTTGCACGGCACCGCGGCCATGGCCGGCATCCACATCACCGACATCGAATCCGCCATCAACTGGTGGCGCGAGCGCTCGCCGTCGCCGGACGGCATCTCGGCCTGCCCGGAGGTGCGCGCGCTGGCCGAGGTCTACGCGCTGCTGGTCTACTACCACGAGAGCGAGTGCGACGAGGCCAGCATGCCGCCGAAGGCCAAGGCCGCCTGGCTGGCCTGGTATGCGAGCACGCCGGACGCGCCCTGCATCGCGATCTGCTCGACCGCCCAGGGCGACGCCATCTGCAAGGGCTGCGGCCGCACCGAAGGCGAGGTCCAGCACTGGACGACGATGAGCCCGGGCGAGAAGCGCGCCTGCTGGCGCCGCATCACGATGGAAGGCACGGCCTGGCGCTTCAACCGCTACGCCGAGCGGGCCCAGGAAGCCGCCGAAGCGGCCGCGGCGGCTCCTAGGACGCCAGCGGCAGGCTGAACACGAAGCGGCTGCCGCCGCCCGGGCGCGCCTCGCAGCGCACGCTGCCGCCGTGGTGGCGCGCGATCTGCCGCACCAGGCTCAGCCCCAGGCCGACGCCGCCGGCCTGCTCGGCATGGCCGGGCAGCCGGTAGAAGGGGTCGAAGATGCGCTCGCGCTCGGCCTCGGGAACGCCCGGGCCGCGGTCGCAGACCGCCAGCTCGACGGCGCCGCCACAGCGCCGCAGCTGCAGCTCGGGCGTCTGGTCGCCGCCGTAGCGGCGCGCGTTCTCGAGCAGGTTGCGCAGCGCGCGGCGCAGCAGTCGCTCGTCGGCCGTCACGGTGGCGGGCAGCGCCGGCTCGCCGTCGCGCGGCAGGTCGAGCACGGCTTCGACGCGCGCGGCTTCCTCCGCAGCCAGGCCGAGCAGGTCGACCGCCTCGTCCGGCGCGCGCGCGTCGGGCTGGCGCACGTCGAGCCGGCTGGCGAGCAGCACCTCCTCGACCAGCGCGTCGAGCTCGCGGATGTTGCGCTCGATCTCGGCCCTCAGCGGCGCACGCCGCTCGGGCGCGGCCTCGTCGAGCATCGCCACGGCCATCTTCAGCCGCGCCAGCGGCGAGCGCAGCTCATGGCTGGCATTGGCAAGCAGCGAACGGTTGGCCTGCAGCAGCGCCTCGACGCGCGCCGCGGCACGGTTGAAGCTGGTGGCCACCGCAGCGACCTCGTCGCGCCCGGACTCGTCGACGCGATGGTGCAGCGCGCCGGCGCCGAAGGTCTCCACGCCGGCCTTCAGCGCCTCGAGCCGGTGGGTCAGCCGCCGCACGACCGGCCAGGCGCCGGCCGCCACGGCGACGAACAGCAGGCCGAGCGCCACCAGCAGCCCGGCGCCGCGAAAGAACGGCGGCTCGGCGAGCAGCCGCCCTTCGCCGCCGGAGCCGGGCCGCGGCGGGCGCGGCGGGCGCACGATCGACAGCCAGCGCCCGTCGCTGAGCTGCAGCCGCACCGGCGCGCGGCGCTCCAGGCCGGCCGGGCCGCGACCTTCGAGCGCGTCGCGAGCGAAGCGCTCGAACTGCGGCGCCTCGGCGATGCGCCGGCCGGCGGTATCGTCCAGCGCCATCGGCAGGCGCAGCCGCTCGGACCATTCGAGCAGCGCGTCGGCCTGCTCGGCGACAGGCGCCCCGGGCGGCGGCAGCGCGCCCTGCAGCAGCTCGGCCCAGGGCGCCATGCGCTGGCTGGCGTCGCTGCGGAAGCGCTCGCGCTCCTCCTCGAGGTTGCGCTGGACGATCCAGCCCGACACCAGCGCGAACAGCAGCAGCACCGCCACCACCGTGAGGTAGATGCGGATGTAGAGGGTCTTCATCGCCGGCCGGGCCCGTCGTCAGGCATCGAGGTCCTGCTTCTTGGCAAAGACATAGCCGGCCCCGCGCACCGTGAGGATGCGACGCGGGTTCTTGGCATCGTCCTCGATCGCCGCGCGGATGCGCGACACATGCACGTCGATCGAGCGGTCGAAGGCCTCGAGCGCATGGCCCTTCAGCGCATCCATGATCTGGTCGCGCGACAGCACCCGGCCCGGCGCGCGCGCCAGCACCAGCAGCAGGTCGAACTGGTAGCTCGTCAGGTCGCAGGGCTTGCCGTCGAGCCGCGCCTGGCGGCCGCCGGGGTCGATCTCCAGCCGGCCGAAGCGCAGCACGTCGTCGTCGGCCGACGGCGCCGAACGGCGCAGCAGCGCCTTCACGCGCGCCAGCAGCTCGCGCGGCTCGAAGGGCTTGGGCAGGTAGTCGTCGGCGCCGAGCTCGAGGCCGACGATGCGGTCCAGCGGTTCGCCGCGCGCCGTGAGCATCAGCAGCGGCAGGCTGCGGTGGCGCGGCGACGCGCGCAGCTCGCGGCACAGGTCCAGGCCGTCGCCGTCGGGCAGCATCAGGTCGAGCACCAGCGCGTCGTAGAGCTCGCGCTCGAGCTTCTGGCGGCCGGCCGCCAGCGTCGGCGCGACCTCGACCTCGTGGCCGGCGTGGCGCAGGTAGTCGCCCACCATGTCGGTGAGGCGCTCGTCGTCGTCGATCAACAGCAGGCGGGACGTCATGGGCGCTCCATCGGAAAAGCCGCAGCGGCCCGGGACGGGCGGCTGCGGCGAATGCACGCGGGCCGGAGCATAGGGCAGCGCCGTGCCCCGGCAGCCGACCTCACCCGCGCGGCTCGTGCTGGCGGTGTTCGCCGCGCTGGCCGCGCATCGCGTCGCGCCGCGCCTTCATGCGCTCAGCGATCTTGACGCGCTGCTCCGGCGTGAGCACGCGGCTGATCTCCAGCATGGCCTGCGTCATGCGCTTGCTCGCCTGATCGTGCTGAGCGAGCCGCTGCTGGCGCAACCGTTCGACGGCATTGGCATCGACCGTCGGCTGGGTGAACAGCTGCAGCTGCTGCTCGCGCAGCGCGCGGCCGGCCTCGTGCTGCGCTTTCAGGTCAGCGCCGGCGGCCGCAACGATCTGCTTGACCTGGGCGCGCTGCGCGTCGCTGGCCTCGGCCCCGTCGAGCAGGCGGTCGACCATGCGACCCATGCGCTCCGGCGACGCCGCCATCGGGCCGCCGAAGTCGCCGTGGCCGCCATGGCCACCATGGGGACCGGCCCAGGACGACAACGCCACAGCGCTGCCGAGCGCGAACACGCTGCCGATCATGAAGGCCCGCAGGCCGCGGATGGAAGGGAGAGAGAGGGTCATGGTGCGTCCTTTCGATGCGTGAACCCTTTCGGGATGGGAGCATCGTCGGACGCCGGCGTGAAGCCGCTCTTTTCGCAGGGTAAAGAACTGTGCGGCGCGCCCCGCCGCCCGCCCCTACAACGGACGCGCGTTGGCCGTGCGCGGCGCGGCTGCACCGCCAGGGACGGACGTCAGCATCTTGCCGCCGCGCTTGGCCGGCGCCGCACCGGGCGCCGCCGGCAGCAGCGCGAGTTCGGTCTGCACGATGATCTCTTTCGCGGTGGCGCCGTCGTAGACGAAGAAACTGCGTTTGGCGCTCGCACGCACATGCGTCGTCGTCCGCGACATCGGCTCGATCTCGACCTCGATGCTGCGGTCGGCGGAACGCGCCCGGATCAGCTCCCCGTTCTCGACGCGATCGATCGATTCCACCGCGGCGCCCATGCGTCCGAGCGCCGCCAGCGATGCCGCCTTGACCTTGGCCTCGGGCGCCGTGAAGGTGCGCGCGCTGGTGCCGTTGACGGTGTGCGTGACGCCGGCCGAGGCGCCGATGCCGAGCGCCGTGATCGCGATCGTCTCGCAGCCCCCCAGGGCCAGGGCCATCCCGAGCAGGCTTCCCAGCCGGAGGGCAAGGCGGGCAACGGGGGCAAGGACCGGGTGCATGACGATGAGCCTCTGCGGCGCAGTGTGCGCGTGGGTCTCTGGCGCTGCACATCGGGACCGGGCCCCGCCGTGACGAACTTCCGCGGTGCGGGCGTACATCCGCACACAGGTGTGAGCGCGCGTTGCGGGGCGCCCTGAGGCCCCTGCGGCTCATCCGTCGCCGCGCCCAACGGCGGCTTGGAGAAGCCGCGACTCACGGTCTTCGAATTCGCGCCCTGGTCCTGCTGATCGTCCACACGCGACATCACTCCGAACCGGCTGCAGACGGACGGTCGAGACCGTCGACATGGCCGCCGTCGCCCGGTTCTATGCCGGCAACCGCATTTGCTTGCGCAGACTCTTGTCAAACGCGGTCTCGGGAACAAAGCGGCGCAGCAGGCTGACCTGGCCGGCCATGCGTCCCGCCGAATAGCGGCGGCGAGGATGGGCGGCCGTGGCGGCCTTCAAGACCACCTGCGCCACCAGCTCTGGCGAGTCCGCCGTCTTCATCATGTCTCGCACGACGCCTTCGGCGATCGAACGGGCCTGTGCGTACTCGTCGAGCGGCCGGTCTGCCTTGATGAGGTTGGCGTCGAACCTGGTCCGCGTGTACGCGGGCTCCACGAGAACGACCCTGACTCCCAAAGCCCTCACCTCATGGTCCAGCGACTCGGAATAGCCTTCCACGGCGTGCTTGCTCGATGCGTACAGCGCCGCGTAAGGCGCCGGGATCAAACCCATGACCGAACTCATGTTGACGATGCGCCCGGCAAGCTGACGCCGCATCGTCGGAAGGACGGCATTCGTCATCCGAATCACGCCGAACAGGTTGACGTCGAACAGCGACTTCGCCTGCTCCAACGAGGACTCTTCCGCACCTGCAAACAGACCCACTCCCGCGTTGTTGACCAGCACGTCGATGCGCCCCGCCTTGGCGAGCACGTCGCGCACCGCAGCGTCGACGGACTCCGCATGGGTCACGTCGCAGATCAGGCGCTCGACACCCGGGGCCTTCTCCGCCGGCGCCCGCCGGTAGGTGCCGAAGACTCGATATCCCGCCGCTTGCAAGGCCCGA